>Ga0070709_10001365_pt1 | contig 13323 bp, 11 predicted proteins | sample LARL51metaG_FD_65449 | JGI IMG/M metagenome (GOLD analysis project Ga0070709, IMG submission 65449) | Corn, switchgrass and miscanthus rhizosphere microbial communities from Kellogg Biological Station, Michigan, USA - LAR L5-1 metaG | ecosystem: Host-associated > Plants > Roots > Rhizosphere ...
GCGAGCATCAGGGCCGCGGCAGCCGCGGCGATGCTGAGACGCTTCATGCAACTTCCTCCGAATGGGTGGGTGGGGACAGCACGAGGTGGGAACTGCGTGCCTGTCAAGTCGACCCCGGGACAACGAATCCGGTCACAGGGCTTCGCGCCTGTGGCCAGATTCCTTATCGCGAGTCGGCGCGCCGCCAAGTCTCGTTTGGAGTCGCGCGCTCGGCGCGCTGCTGGTACTTGCCGACGCGAGTCGGGCCAATCAAGTCTAGCGTTCGATTGCCTGCAACCGGCGTAAGGCGACTTTGATAGGCACCAGCGTCGAGCAGAGACAGAGCGCCGCGGCGAGGCCGAATCCCAGAGCCATCTCGGTCACGTCGCTTGGGGACCCAAAGGCGCGTGCGTGCAGGTAGCCGTACACTGGTCGTGCCTCGAGGATCACCACGCCCCCGATAACAGCGACCGACGCCATCATGAAGAGCAGCCCGCCAAACGACGTCGGGATCTGCGCGGCGTTCTCCGTCTCGAACTGGGGAAAGAGAGTACCGAAGCCGAGCGCGAGTCCTGCCAGTGCCAGCGTCATTGCCGCAATAGTGAGCACGGACACCACAAACATGAAGGCGCTCACCTGGAGCAGATAGTTGGTCACCCCGACGATGACCAACGCGAGCACCAGGAGCGGCAAAGTCCCCACCCAGAATTTGGACCAGAGCAGATCGCGTACGGACATGGGGCTCGAACGCAGCAGCCACAGTGTGCGTCCCTCGAGGCTCACGCCCGGAAAGATGAATCGGGCGGCAATCGACGCGAGCACGAAGCCCGCGAGTACGAGATTCAGGAAGGGCACGACATTTCGCAGGAAGAATGTCATGCCATCGCCCTTGAGGGGCAGAAACTTGATATTGAACACGTACACCACCACGAGCACGGCGAGCAGCAGGAGCTGCGACCATTGAGTCGTGTCCCGGAAGAAGACACGCACCTCCTTGAGCACGAGCTCGCGGCGCAGGACGCCTAACGGCGCGAGGAGCCGATTCGCGAGCTGCGAGAGGCGGCCGCTCCGCGCCCAGCGTTCAGCACTCTCCTGAGCCTTGCTAAACCCCTGCGGATAGAGTCGCCAGTGCAGCAGCGCTCCGAGCACCACCGCGGCCGCCGCCGTGGACCATAGCAAGTACCAGGGCAGCAGGTCGGTCTTGTACGTCAGCCAGGACATCGTTGCGCGCTGTACCCACTCGCTTGGCAAGAATGGCGATGTCGGTGTCCGCAGTAGCGTGATGAAGTCCACGAGCGAGCGGAAGCCTTCGGGCTTGGCGAATCGCTCGGGCCTCACGAGCCTGAACAGCAGAACCACGCCACTCGCGGTGAGGATGGCGATGACGCTGAGTATGTCGCGCGTCCGCCGCGCCGGGAAAATGTTCACCAGCAGCAGGGTGATCGCCGAGCCAATTGCCGCGGGCACCAAGAGGAAGGGCAGCAGCAGCGCGGTGGCGACGAGTGGAAAGAACCAGCCGCCCTCGTACACCACGCCATACGCGGCGAACAGCGGAATGGCCATGAGCAGGACCATCCAGCTCGAGTGCACGAGTGTCTCGAGGAGCTTCGCACCGTACAGCTTCAGCCAGTCGACGGGGCCAGCGACCAACAGATCGAGGTCGCGGGCGAGAAAGAAGCTCGACAGCGCCGTGATGACGTTGGAGAGCAGCAGGATGGAGAAGAATCCAACGAGAATGAGGCCGAGCAGCTTGCCGGCGAGGAGTGGACCAATCTCCTGCACTCCGCGGAAGTACCTGAGCAGTCTGAAAACGACGCCGAAAATGAAGGCCCAGAACAGCAATCCGAAGACCGCGAGCACCAGCCATCGTGCCGTGCGCCCGCGCTCGCCGGCCATCGCTCTCGCTCGCGCCGTGAGAACTTTCGGACGCAGCAGGTGAAAGAGCGATGGATCGGGTCGGCGGGGCTCGTTCGTGCTGACGAAATCAAGCATCGAGCACGTCCACCAACTCGCGGGCAGCGTTCTCGCCCGTCAGCTTGAGGAAAATATGCTCGAGTCCCGTCGTGCCAGCCTCGGCGTCGCGGCGTAGCTCATCCATCGTACCGCACGCGCGGATCTTTCCACCCTGAATGATGCCGATGCGGTCGCACAACGACTGCGCGACCTCCAGCGTGTGCGTCGACATCATGATCGTGTGCCCGCGGCGTGTGTACTCCCGGAAGAGATCCTTGAGGATCTTGGCCGCTTTCGGATCGAGACCAACCATCGGCTCATCGACGACGATGACCTCGGGGCGGTGCACGAATGCGCTCGAGATGATCAACTTCTGACGCATCCCGTGGCTGTAGCTCTCGACCAGCTCGTCGCGCCATTCCTCGAGATCGAACAACGCCAGCAGCTCGCGCGCGCGATGCTCGACTGCGGGCCCGCTCTGGTCGTAGAGTCCAGCCACAAAGCGGAGGAATTCCGCTCCAGTCAGCTTCTCGTAAATGAAGGGTCGGTCGGGGATGAAGCCGAGCGTCGACTTGGCAGCGCGCGGATCAGCGACGATATCGATGCCCGCGATCTCGACGCGACCGCCGGTGGGACGAAGAATGCCGGCGATCATCCGCAACGTCGTCGTTTTGCCGGCGCCGTTAGGCCCCAGAAAGCCGAACAGCTGTCCGCGCGGAACCGTGAGATCGATCTGATCGACGGCGGTGAAACTGCCGTACCGTTTCGAGAGCGCCGAGAGACGAATCATGGTCAGTGGGGCTGGGCCCTAGTTCCTCAGAACGTCGATTTTCAGTCTTCCCATCAGACGAATCATCTCCGCCTGACGTCCCAACCCTCCGATCGTGAAGCGCAGATGCGCGGCGTCGGCGGGAAACTCGCCAAAGGTCGGATCGACCGACACCCAATCGCCCAGAAAAACTTCTGGCCAGGCGTGGTAGTAGAACTTGCCACCGATGTATGCGAGGCCGGCGTCCACTCGGGCGGGAATGCCCGCCGCCCGCGCAATGGCCACGAAAAGTTGCGCGTGCTCGTTGCAGTCACCGGAACGTGCACGCAGCACCTGAAGCGCGCTCGGAATGCCAAAGGTGATGCGCTTGGTGAGCGAGTCGTAAACCCACTGATTGATCCGTTCTGCGACGACCCGCGGATCGTGCTGTCCGCGTGCCAGTTGACGCGCGAGTCGCACGATCTCCGGATGATTACTCTGCACGAGTGGCTCGGCCATCGTCTGCTCGGGCATCATTCGCCGTCCGCCGTCGGGAAGCACGTACGCGGCGCTCAGTGCGGAAGCGGCCTCGCGCACCACGGTGAGGGTGTCGCCGTGAAGGTGCTGCCGCGGGCTGGTAAGATCGAACCCTCGCAAGTCTGCATTTCGCAACGTGACTGCGAGCGAGCCGATATTGGGGTCCAGCCGGCGATTCGCGCCGATTGCCGTCGTCTCGAGGATGTCCCGATCCTCGGTGACGCCCGTTGCATCGCCGACCTTCGCACCGGACAACCGCCAGTTCTCGAACGCTACCTCGTACGGCAGTCGACGCAGGTCGAATCCGAGCTGCGAGGTCTGAACGACGCGCCCCTGTTCGTCGATCCATCCCGAAAACCCAGCTGCGCCGGCTCCCGTGTCCGTCACGATTCGGAATGCATGTAGCGTATCCGGCTGTACGCCGTGCCAGCGCCCCGTCGATTTGTCGAGGCTCGAACTGTCATTCACCACGAAGGTCGATTCCGCCACGACGCTCAGCGATACCTGTCGCGGTGTCAGGCCGACCGGATCGAACACCGGCATCGTCAGCGTCCTGCCGACCGCCGGCTCCTCGCCGAGCGCCATTGCGAGCGGCAACAGCGTTGGCAAGAGAATCGGACCCGACAGCCTGATGTTCTGCGTGTCGACGGGCGCGTCGCTGCCAGTCGCCAGCATCAGGATGAGGAGTGAATCGCCGACAATGCGTCCACGGGCAACGATTGGCGCGGCGTCGCCCTCGAAGGTGACGGCAAATGCCTTCGTATGCAGCGCGCGCGTGAGCACGACATGGGTGCGCGCCGAGGCACGATGGACTCGTCCGCCCACAGGCAGATCGGCGACGAGGTAGTCATCGACGGAGATCGTGGACGACGCGGTGTCGATCGACGACGACGCGAAGCCGATCTGACGGCTGCCCTGCATCACCGCGTAGTACACCGCGCCAGGTGACACACGCAGTGCCGCTTCCGCGAGTTGCTCGGTGCTCGGCCGGAAATATTCTCGCCTAACGAGGAAGCCGAGCCCGCCCAGCCAGAGGAGGAGAATGAGACCGGCGAGCACGACACGCGGATTGTCGAGACGACTCTGATTCTTCATAGTCCGCTCCGCTGCAGCGCTGCCGTGAGAGCGCGCTCCTCGTCCGGTGTTTCGGCGACGAGGGTGATGTCCTCTGGGTAACGCGCCGCCCCGAGATGCTGGGCAATAACGGCGAGCATGACGTCGGCGCTTTCATCGACGTCGAGGTTGCCGGCGCCGAGGCCGAACGGAGGAATTGCGACCTTGCTAATTTGCCACGAGGCGACGCGCTGCAAGGCGCTCGTGAGCGCGCGCCTCACGCTGTCGGACGTGACGCGTTCGGTCCGGCTCATGACGACCGCATGAACGAGCAGCTCGGTCCGCAACTCGCCCGCGGATGTCACGACGGCGGCGCCGACCGGCAGCGGCTCCTGAAGACGAATCTGATCCTGCAAGTGAGCTCCCGCAGCGTGCTCGAGTCGCCGCAGGAGCGGCGTCGTCGCACCGAGATCTTCGTTCACCGGGCGGACGATTGCCTCTCCGTCGTAGAACGCGAGATCATCGATGCGTACGCGAATCACCGTCGTTGGGCGTCTCGGGCTCTCTGGTACGCGGCCGTGGCTTCAGCTGGCCGCCCTAGCTTGTCGAGGACGATCCCGACGCCTTTCAGGGCACGGTAATTCGCCGGCTGCAGCTTCACCGTCGCCTCGTACGACGCCAGCGCCAGCTTCAGCTGATCCGTCTGATTGTACGCTTCGCCGAGGTAATAGTGCCCCTGCGGGTTGGAGGGGTCGAGCTCCGCAGCGCGCTGCAGCGGCTCGATGGCTTCGCGCCACCGCGCCTTCTTGCAGAAAAGCATTCCGAAATTGAACAGTACTTCGGCGCTATCCGCGTCGAGCTTCGAGGCGCGGCGGAGATCTGCCTCAGCCTTGTCGTACCGCTGCATCGCCATTTGCACTGCCGCGCGGCCGCAGAGCAGCGATATGTCATCCGGTTGGGCGTCGATCGCCCGACCCAGCTCGCCGAGTGCGCCGGCGAGATCCCCCTTCTGCTCCAGCACACTCGCGAGCCCGCGCCGGGCAGGTACTTCCTCGGGGTGTCGGGTTAGGTAAGTACGGTACGCGGTGGCTGCCTCCTGCAGGTCGCCACGATCGGCGAGCTGGCCAGCGAGTTCAAGTAGATCATCCTGCGCGAGGCTGTTGAACTCGTGCGTTCGATCAGCCTCGCGGGCTGGCGAGTCCGCGAGTGGTGCTCGGGGCGACTGCGTCACGCGCTCGCGACCCGCTGCCGGCTTCACGTCCGCGGCATCATTTGTCACGCGTGGCGCGCGCTGCGGCTCCCCATTCACGGCATCCTTCGACGACTTTGTCATGCTACGTCAATGCCAGAGATGTTTCGCCGTTGATCCATTCGAGGTACTTGCCCAAGCCAGCAGATACAGGGAGGGCCAGCAACTCCGGCACCTTATAAGGATGAAGCTCGCCGAACGCGCTCTGGAGCGAATCGAGCCGCGCCGATCGCGTCTTCAACAAAACCACGACCTCACGCTCGTCCGCGATCTTGCTTTGCCATCGATAGAGCGATCGCGCCGCGGGAAAGAGCGTCCCGCAGGCAATGAGCCGCCGCTCGAGCAACGTGCGCACGAGTCTTACGGCCTCATCCTCGGAAGCGACGGTGGTCAGAACGACTATAGCGTCAGTGTGCACGTCGGTGGTCGGTGGTCGGTGAGCGGTGATTTGGTGATCGATAGGAATCTACTTACCGACCACCGTCCACCGACCCGAGTCTTGTCTCGCCTCGGTTCGCGGCGCAGCTTTCCTTGGCTATGGCAGAAGACGCACTCATCGTTCGCGGCGCGCGAGAACACAACCTGCGCAACATCGACGTCGTAATTCCCCGAGATCGCTTCACGGTGATCACGGGGCTTTCAGGCTCCGGAAAATCATCGCTTGCGTTCGACACGATCTACGCGGAAGGACAGCGACGGTATGTGGAGTCGCTGTCCGCCTATGCTCGACAGTTCCTGGGGCTCATGGAGAAGCCCGATGTCGATTCCATCGAGGGGCTGTCGCCGGCCATCTCCATCGAGCAGAAGAGTGCCGGTCATAACCCTCGCTCGACCGTCGGTACAGTCACCGAGATCTACGACTATCTCCGACTGCTCTACGCGCGCGTCGGCACGCCGCACTGTCCGAACTGCGGACGCCCTGTTCAGCGGCAGAGCGCCGGTCAGATCGCGGACATCGTGCTGTCCTGGCGCCAGGGAGCTCGCATCGAAGTCCGCGCTCCGCTCGTGCAGGGTCGGAAGGGCGAGTTTCGGGAGCTCTTCGAGACCGTACGCAAGCAGGGATTCATTCGCGCGTACGTCGATGGTGAGCTGATCGAAGTCTCCAATCCGCCAAAGCTGAATCGTCGGCAGAATCACACGATCGAGGTGGTGGTCGATCGGTTGGTCGTGCGTGCCGATGATCGCGGTCGTCTCGCCGACTCACTGGAGACCGCGCTCAAGCTCGCGGATGGCCTCGTCCAGGTCAGCCGCACCGACGATGAGCATGTCGAGCTCTTCTCCGAACGATATGGCTGTCCGAACTGCGGCATCTCGCTGCCGGAGCTGGAGCCGAGACACTTCTCCTTCAACTCGCCATTTGGCGCGTGTCCCGAGTGTGGTGGCCTGGGCACCAAGCGGCGCGTGAGCGAGGAGCTCATCCTCGGCGACTCGCGCATCTCCCTGCTCGAGGGCGTGATCATCCCGTGGGGCGAGCCGCAGGGCTATCTGCGGAAGATGGTGCTGCCCGCCTTGGCGCGGGCTTACAAATTCGATCTCAACTCGCCATGGGGCGCGCTGCCGAAGAATGTCCGCGATTGCATTCTTTATGGTGACAACGGGAAGCAAAAGGGCGACTTCCCGTGGGAAGGAGTTCTCAGCAACATCGAGCGCCGCTACGCGGAGACCGACTCAGATACCGTACGCGCGGAGCTCGAGGCCTACATGGTGGCGGTCCCCTGTCCCGCCTGTGGTGGTCGCCGCCTGAAGAAGGAAGCGCTCGCGGTAACAGTCGCCGACCGGAACATCGGGGAGCTGACCGAGTTACCGGTGACGGAGGCTCTCGAGTTCTTCCAGAATGTACCGGTCCGCGGCGAGGGGCGGCCTGGACTCGACGCTGAGATCGCCGGCCCGATTCTCAAGGAAGTCAAGGAGAGGTTGCGCTTCCTCGTGGACGTCGGACTCGACTATCTGACGTTAGGCAGAGCCGCCGAGTCGCTCTCGGGCGGCGAGGCGCAGCGCATCCGCCTCGCGACTCAGATCGGATCACGACTGGTCGGCGTACTCTACATCCTCGACGAGCCCTCTATTGGCCTGCACCAGCGCGACAACGCGCGGCTGATCGCCACCCTCGAGCAACTGCGCAATCTCGGGAATACCGTCATCGTCGTCGAACACGACGAGGAGACGATGCGCGCCGCCGATCACGTCATCGACCTGGGACCCGGCGCCGGAAAACACGGTGGCGAAGTGATCGCCGAGGGGACGATCGACGAGATCATGCGCAATTCGGCGTCGATCACCGGCAAGTATTTGAGTGGAGAGTTGAAGATTCCCACGCCCACCGCGCGACGTCCGCGCGAGGCGCACCGAACCATTCGCATCACCGGCGCGCGCGAGCACAACCTGCGCAACATCGACGTCGAAATCCCCCTCGGTCTCTTCGTCACGGTGACGGGAGTGTCCGGTTCGGGAAAGTCGACGCTGATCGAAGACATCCTGCACCGTGCGTTGGCGCGACATTTTTATCGCGCGCGCGTGATTCCCGGCGACCACACGCGGATCTCGGGCTTCGAGCATATCGACAAGGTCATCGACATCGATCAGAGTCCCATCGGCCGCACGCCGCGGTCGAACCCGGCGACGTACACCGGACTGTTCACGCCGATCCGCGAGCTCTTTGCCGAGCTACCCGAGGCGAAGATCCGCGGGTACGGGCCGGGCCGCTTCTCATTCAACGTGAAGGGTGGACGCTGCGAGTCCTGTCAGGGCGACGGTCTCGTGAAGATCGAGATGCACTTTCTCCCCGACGTGTACGTTCCGTGCGAGGTGTGCAAAGGCAAGCGATACAATCGCGAGACGCTCGAGGTGCGCTTCCGCGGACAGAGCATCTCCGACGTGCTCGAGCTCACGGTCGACGACGGCGTCGAATTCTTCCAGAATCAGCCGCGCATCTTTCAAAAACTCCAAACGCTGGCCGACGTCGGGCTGGGCTACATCCATCTCGGCCAGAGCGCCACGACGTTGTCGGGCGGCGAGGCGCAACGGGTCAAGCTCGCAACGGAGCTGTCGAAGCGCGATACGGGTCGCACCTTCTATATACTCGACGAGCCGACGACCGGACTCCACTTCGAGGATGTGCGCGTGCTACTCGACGTGCTGCACCGGTTGGTCGATCGCGGGAACACCGTGCTGGTGATCGAGCACAACCTCGACGTGATCAAGACGGCCGATTGGATCATCGATCTCGGTCCGGAGGGTGGAAAGCGCGGTGGTCTGGTCGTGGCCGCCGGCACGCCGGAGGATGTTGTGCGTGTCGACGCGTCGCACACCGGGCAGTATTTACGTCACTTGCTTCCAACCATTCGCCAAAAAAAGGTGGGCTAAGCTATGCCGGTTCTCGTTCCGGTCGTGACCGCGATGTTGTGTTGCACTTCGCCCAGATCGGAACGCGCGCCGCTTGCCGCCGCGCTGCCAAACGACAATAGAACTCCGGCCGGAGTCACCATCGCCGGGGTTCGTCGCATTCGGTTGGTCGTCCAACGCGCACTGTGGCACCCTGATGCCGATAACGGCCCCTCGCTCCAGACGGAAGCTGTCGGTGAGGAAGGAAAGGCGCCGATGATTCCGGCGCCACTGATTCGTGTTCCTGTCGGCGCGACGGTCGATGCGAGTATTCGCAACGCGCTGCCGGACACGATCATCTTCTCCGTTCAGTGCGGCGAGAACTGTCAAGACAGCATTTATATCGCGCCCGGTGCGACGCGGCCGATGCCGGTTCGAACAACTGCGGCGGGCACGTTTACCTACTCCTCCGCCCTGTTTCGTCACGGCGCGGTGTGGCTCGGTAGCGCGGCGGCGTCCCAATCCGCCGGTGCGATCGTGGTCGACGCGCCGAATGCGCCACCGGATCGGATCTTCGTCGTCTCGGAGTGGATCCAGCAGTGGGACACCACCAAAGCTGGCGATGACGACCGTCTCATCATGACGATCAACGGCAAAATGTGGCCGCACACGGAGCGGATACATGCCGTCGTCGGCGACACCTTGCGATGGCGAGTCGTCAACATCAGCGGCGACACGCATCCCATGCACCTGCACGGCTTCTACTTTCGCGTGGACTCGCGCGGGAATGGAGCGGTCGACTCCATCTACACGCCGGATCAGCGACGCATGGCCGTGACGGAGGAAGTCGCGCCCTTCGGCACGTTCTCGCTGCAATGGATTCCGGAACGCGTCGGCAACTGGATTTTTCATTGCCACAAGGCGTTCCACATGTCGGGATTCCAGCACGCAGATCTCGCGGAGGAACGCCTCGACTATACGTTGCCCGCGCCGCATCGCCCGGGCGCGACAGACGCCGATCACGCCGCGACGATGATGGCCGGGCTGATTCTCGGCATCGACGTCGCGGCGAGGAAGCCAGTCGACGGCGTTGTCGCGACCTTGGCCGGTGCACCGAGAGCAGACGGCACACGGAGCATGGCGCCGCGCAAACTGCGATTGTTGGCACAACGGAAGCCGGGGAAGTACGGACTTCACGGCTATGCGTTGCAGCGAGGTGACAGCGTGCCCGCGTTGGATTCGCTCGAAATCCCAGGACCACCGCTTGTGTTCACGCGCGGCGAGCCAGTCGAGATCACCGTCGTCAATCATCTCGACGCATACACCGGTGTGCATTGGCACGGCATCGAGCTAGACAGCTATTACGACGGCGTTGCCGGCTGGAGTGGAAGCACCGGCCATCTCGCGCCTCGCATCGCGCCGAACGACTCGTTCGTTGTTCGATTCACACCGCCGCGCGCGGGATCGTTCATGTACCATTCCCACTCGGAGGAGGTTCGCCAGCTCGCCCTCGGTCTGTACGGTCCCATTGTCGTTCTCGACTCCGGACAGAAATGGGATCCCGCCACGGATCATCTGGTCGTCCTCGGGTTTGTACTGGTCAACGACAATCCGTACGCCGGCGTGAACGGCGCGGTGGCGAACTATGGAATGCGTCTCAGCGCGGGGAAGACGCATCGGCTCCGACTCATGAACATCCTGGTCGACAACGACGCGAGCGTGTCTCTCGTTGGTGATTCCGGGCCGCTCACTTGGAAGGTTGTTGCGAAGGACGGCGCCGACACGCCGGTTGCGCAGCGCATCGAGCGGGCTGCCAAGGTCACGCTTGGCCCGGGCGAGACAATGGACGTCGAACTGACGCCTAAGCCGGGACAATACCAACTTCAGATGCTGAGCTTCAGCAACGTGCTGATCACCATCAACGTTCGCTGATACCATGGTCAGTCTGCTCGACATCATCGGCCCCGTCATGGTCGGCCCGTCGTCGTCGCACACGGCGGGCGCGTGCCGACTCGGCCTTCTCGCTCGCGGACTCGTCGGCGGTACGCCCGAGCGCGCGAAGATCGAGCTGCACGGTTCGTTCGCGCGGACCGGCGAAGGCCACGGTACCGACAGGGCGATCGTCGCCGGCTTGATGGGATTTCGCCCCGACGACGATCGCATTCGCACGGCGCTCGAGATCGCCGAACACGAAGGCCTCGACTACAAATTCGAGAAGACGACGCTCGACGAAGAGGCGCATCCGAACAGCGTCCGCATCACGCTCGAGCGCGGCGACGTCTCCGCGGTCATGACCGGTGCGTCGCTCGGCGCGGGCCGCGTGCTCGTGACAGAGATCGACGGATTCCCGGTCGAGGTGTCGGGCAATTATCACACGATCGTGCTCGTCGCCGAAGACACTCGCGGCTCGATCGCGAAGATCGCCACGCTGCTGGCTGACGATGGCTTGAACATCGCCACGCTCCGACTCACGCGTCAAAAGCGCGGCGGCGATGCGTTCATGGTCATCGAGCTCGATGACTTTCCGGATGAGGTGGTGCGCGACCACATCCGCTCGCTGCCTTGGGTGCGGTGGGCATTTCGTCTCGATAAAGTGTCGGCGTAGCCATGTACCGTTCTCTCGCAGCGGCCGTCCGCGACGCTGAATCACGCGGCATCACGCTCTCACAGCTGGCGCTCGAAACGGAGTCGGAGGATCAGGGCCGACCCGTCGGCGAGATTCGCGACGTGCTCAAACGCGCCCTCTATGTGATGCAGGGCGCCGTGCAGCAAGGACTCACCGGCGACCTCCGATCCGCATCGGGCTTGGTCGGCGGCGACGCGGCGAAACTCGTGAACGGTCCGCCGGGCCCGCTCGCCGGCACGCCCTTTCGCGATATTCTCGCACGCGCTCTCGCGGTCCAAGAAGTGAATGCCGCGATGGGGGTCATCGTCGCCGCGCCGACTGCCGGTGGCGCCGGCGTGCTTCCCGCGGTGCTCACGGGTCTCGCCGCGGCGCGTGGTCTCTCCGACGACAGCCTCGTGGACGCGCTCGCGACCGCCGGGTTGATCGGCGCCGTCGTCGCCGAGCGCGCATCGTTGTCCGGCGCCGAGGGTGGGTGTCAGGCCGAGACGGGTGCGGCGGCGGGGATGGCGGCAGGTGCCGGAACGGAAATGCTTGGCGGATCGCCATCGCAGGTGTCGCATGCTGTCGCGCTCGCGCAGCAAGGCACGCTCGGTCTCGTATGCGATCCACTCGGCGGGCTCGTCGAGTTGCCGTGTGTCTTTCGAAATGCAACAGGTGCCGCGATCGCGTTGGCGGCGATCGAGATGGCGCTCGCCGGAATCCGCTTCGCCATTCCAGCCGACGAGGTGATCGACACGATGGGCGATATCGGCCGCGAGATGGATGTTCGGTATCGCGAAACCGCCGGCGGCGGACTTGCCGCGACCCCAACGGGACGGAAGTTGGCGAGGGAAAGGCTGGTGCAGATAAAGCGAGGGTAGAGGGTGGAGGGTGGAGGGGATGTGCGCGGCGCTTCGCGCCGCCGGGGGTTTGCTAACACCCAACCAGCAACCAGCAACCAGCAACCAGCAACCAGCAACCAGCAACCAGCAACCAGCAACCAGCAACCAGCAACCAGCAACCAGCAACTAGCAGCCAGCAACCCCCACGACGTACCTTGAAACGTCCCACCGTCTGATTCGTACGATCTACAGCACCCCACGAAAGGATTCGCGATGGTGACCAAGGAAGACATCGAACGGTTCCTCGACAAGCTCGCTGCTGACGAGGGCGGGACGTATTCCGAAGTTGAGCCGGGGCTTTGGATCGCACGCCCGAGCGGTGAGCTCGATTTCAGCGTCGTCATTCATTACTCACCGCCAGTCGTTTTACTCCGTGTCAAAGTCATGACGCTGCCGACCAACACCGAGGCGCTCGCGACATTGAGCCGTCGGCTGCTCGAGCTCAACGCGACGGATCTGGTGCACGGATCATACGGCATCGAGAACGACTCGATCGTCATGACCGAGGCGCTCGAGTTGTCGCACCTCGATTACGAAGAATTTCAGGCGGCATACGAGAGCATCACCGTTGCGCTGGCGTCGCATCTTCGTGAGCTCGGCTCGTACCGCGAGGCACACTAACCCATGGGCATTTTCGATAGGCTTTCGAGCCTGCTGCGGTCGAACATCAACGACCTGATCTCTCGGGCGGAAGATCCCGAGAAGATGCTGAATCAAATCCTCGTCGACATGCGGGGACAGCTCGCCAAAGCGAAGCAGCAGGTCGCGACGGCGATCGCCGATGAAAAGCGTCTGCGCGACCAGGCCGACGCGGAATTTCGGCAGGTGCACGACTGGGAGCAAAAGGCGATGCTCGCGGTGAAAGAGAACCGAGACGACTTGGCCAAGCAGGCGCTCATGCGTCAGGGCGAGCACTTGTCGGCCGGCCAGCAGCTCGAGCAGACGTGGGAACAGCATCGCGCCGAGACGGAGAAGC
>Ga0070709_10001367_pt1 | contig 13322 bp, 12 predicted proteins | sample LARL51metaG_FD_65449 | JGI IMG/M metagenome (GOLD analysis project Ga0070709, IMG submission 65449) | Corn, switchgrass and miscanthus rhizosphere microbial communities from Kellogg Biological Station, Michigan, USA - LAR L5-1 metaG | ecosystem: Host-associated > Plants > Roots > Rhizosphere ...
GCCGGCCGCGCGGGCCCTGTTTCGCACAACCGCCGACACGTCGATCATCGCCTCAGTCTCACATCCTCAACCCGGAGCCACCCCGATTACCCCTGCCGCCGTCGACGGGCAGGCCAGATCGCTTCGCAGGGCACCGGACCGGTGCATCAGCGATAGGCCCCTCCCTCAGGCCCCACCGCCCCGCGATCCAGGGCACCCCGAACGAGCGAGCAGAACATCGCCAACGACACCACTTCGGCGGCGCAGGTGAGGCCCTAGTATCGAGCCGATGCGGCGTGAGTCTTCCACCATGGTGGTCCTGGTCGGCGAGGTGGGCGAGGGGCTGCTTGCCGAGCTGGGCCGGTCGGGGAACGTCTCGGTCGCGCGCGCTCCCGCGGCCGGCCAGCAGGACGGGCCGCAGCCGCGCCCCGCATGGCAGGTGGGCGCGCTGGCGATGCGCGAGGCGGCCCGGCTGCAATCGGCCTATGTGATCGTGCCCGACGACCCACTGGCCGACGTCGCGGCTGCCTGGCGCGCGATGTGGGACGTGGCCAGCGGGCCCGGCGGCGCGGCCGCCTTCGAGAAGCACGCCGCGGAAGCGCTGGCCGCATGGCGGGACAAGCGGTTCGAACTGCCCGACTACTACCTGGTGGTGGCAGGCGCGCAGGCCGACGGCATGGGCCAGGACCTCTATCTCGGCCCGTTGCGGGCCAGCCGGCCGCGCCGGGTCGTGGTCGCGGGGGCGGGCGACGGCACCGGCCGGGCCGGCCGTGTGCTCGATGCGCTGCGGTCCCTGGAGCACGGCCCGTGGTGGCCGCCCCTCGGCGAGCTGATCGACGCGGCCCGCCGGTTCTACGCCGGTGGCCTGGCCGAGACGCAGGCAGCGCCCGCCGCCGAGGTCGGCTGATCAGCGCAGGCCGGCTCGTTCCACCTGCGATTGGCAGAACGGGCATGCCGTACGGTCGGCCCCCGCCGGGAGGGTCATGACGGCGCCGCACGACGCGCAGGGGATCTCGGCGCTGCCCAGGTCCATCCTGCGGCCGCAGCCCTCACAGATGATGGCCGTGGCACCGGGCAGGGCGCTGAACTCCGCGCCGCAGCCGCCGCAGTGGCGCGGCTGGCCGTCCTCCGCCTCGACCGGCACGTATTCGTTCGCCAGTCCTGCCCGGTCAAGCAGTTGCGTGGCCGCCTCCGCCGGGAGCATGCCCAGCCACCCCTGGCAAAAGCCCGACCAGCCAAGCTTGCCGGTCAGGTGCTCGGCGTGGTCGGGGTCAAGGTCCGCGAGCCCGGCCGACCGGTAGAGCACCTTGCTGGCCGCGATCTGCTTCTCCATCGTGTCGACCATCGGCCAGAAGGAATCCGGTGCCACCGTCGGTGACATCATGTTTCCGCTGTAGCTCAGGCCCATGACCCGCTGCCGCATCTCCGCCTCCAGCGCCTGATACGCCGGGTCGAAGGCGCGCGCCGTGGCGGCCTCGGCCATATAGCCGACATAGGCGTCCCGGTAGCCGCGGTCGTTCCTGGCCCGGTGCGAGACGGCCATCGGCACTCCGGTCACGTACGCCTCGAACACCTGCCGCTGCAGGCCACGGTAGGCATCCCGGTCACCGGCGGCGGCCGCCTGCCGCGCGGCGGCCTGGGTGCTGTTCACCGTCGCGGCGTAGGCCGGATCGGGCGCAGTGTCCCCCTCGCCCGCCCGGCGCAGGTCGTAGTCGATCAGCGAGGCGCAGTAGTCGCAGTACACGTAGGCGGTGACCGTCGGCAGCTTCTTCGGCGCGCCGCACACCGAGCAGCTGCAGCGCTTGACGTACCCCGGCTGCGGCGGTGCCAGGATCGCCAGGACCTGACGGGCCCAGGTCATGGACCCCACCTGGGCCGTGGACCCGGCCTGCGCGCCCTGCACCGTCCCGTGCTGCAGCGCCGCGGCCTGCTGCATGGCCTGCGCCTGGACCTGCATGGCCTGGGCCTGCATCTGCTTGGCCTGCTCCTGCCACTGCCGGGCGAGCGCCATCCGGTCGGAGACCGGCCCGCCCTCGGCAGGCTCCTCCGACTTCCGCTTGAACAGGCCCATGACCGCCTCGCCCCCTGACGTCCCCAACTCGGCAAGATCGAGTATGCACCGGCCCGGACCCGGCTGTCAGGCATGAGGGCCGTGGCGCGTACACCGGGCGGCCCGGAGCCTTTGGCGGCGCGCTGTGCGGGCCTGGCAGTGACCTGGCAGCGCATGGTGCGGACTCTGTCAGCGACATGGCTAACCATGGACCGTGACAGCACGGGAGAGGGACACCATGACCAACGCGATAGAAGCAAATGGCCTGGTCAAGCGCTTCGGTAAGACCACCGCGCTGGCCGGGGTGGACCTGGTGGCCCGGCAGGGCACCGTCCTTGGCGTGCTCGGGCCCAACGGCGCCGGCAAGACGACGGCCGTCCGGATCCTGGCCACCCTGCTCCGCGCCGACGGCGGGCAGGCCCGGGTGTGTGGCTACGACGTCGCGCGCCAGGCCCACCAGGTGCGCCAGCTCATCGGCCTCACCGGCCAGTACGCCTCGGTGGACGAGGGGCTGTCCGGGATCAACAACCTGATCATGATCGGGCGGCTGCTGGGCCAGTCCCGCCGGCAGGCCCGGGCCCGGGCGGGTGAGCTGCTTGGGCGGTTCGACCTCGCCGAGGCGGCCGGGCGGCCGGTCAAGACCTACTCCGGTGGCATGCGGCGGCGGCTGGACCTGGCCGCCAGCCTGGTCGGCCGGCCCCGGGTGCTGTACCTGGATGAGCCGACCACGGGGCTGGACCCGCGCAGCCGCAGCGACGTATGGGACATGGTCCGCACCCTGGTCAGCGACGGCGTCACCGTGCTGCTTACCACGCAGTACCTGGACGAGGCGGACCAGTTGGCCCACGACATCGTGGTGATCGACCACGGCAAGGTGATCGCCACCGGAACGCCCGACGAGCTGAAGGACAAGTCCGGCGGGCAGGTGCTCGAGGTGGAACCGGCCGACCGGAGCCTGCTGGAGGTGACCGCGGCGGTGCTCGCGAACCGGACCGGTTCGGTGCCTGACGTCGATGCCGAGTCGGGCCTGGTGCGCGTTCCGGTGGCCGACGCAGCCGTGCTGCCGGCCATCATCCGCGAACTCGACGAGGCGCGCGTTGAACTCGCCGAGTTCACCCTGCGCAAGGCCAGCCTGGACGAGGTCTTCCTCGCCCTCACCGGCCGGGATCCGGCGGACAGCGAGAACGGCGACGACAGCGGCAAGACCCGAGAACTGGAAAGGAGCCCACGGTGACCACGGCAACCCTGCCCTTCGCCGAGCCGGCGCCCCGGCTCAACCCGCTGACCGGGCTGCGCCACGCCTTCACCCTGACCTGGCGGAGCGTGCTGAAGATCAGGACCAACATGGAGGACCTCGTCGGCCTGAGCCTGCAGCCGATCATGTTCCTGCTGCTGTTCACCTACGTGTTCGGCGGCGCGATCGCCGGTGGCACCCACGCCTACCTGCAATACGCCCTGCCCGGGCTGCTGGTGATGACCGTGGTGTTCGCCACCCTGGGCACCGGCCTGATGCTCAACCAGGACATCCAAGGGGGAGTGTTCGACCGGTTCCGCACGCTGCCGATCGCCCGCTGGGCGCCGCTGGGCGGTGCCGTCCTCGGTGACATGGTGCGCTACATGATCTCGGTGGCGATCACCCTCGGCTTCGGGCTGGTACTGGGCTTCCGCATCGGGACCAGCCCGGTGTCGGCCGTCGCGGCCTGCCTGCTGCTGCTCACCTTCGCCCTGGCCATGTGCTGGGTATCGGCGCTCATAGGGATGCTCGTCAAGACCCCCATGGGGGTGCAGATGTTCGGCTTCCTCGCCTTCTTCCCGCTGGTCTTCGGCAGCAACCTGCTGGTGCAGGCCGGGACCATGCCGGGGTGGCTGCAGGCGTTCGTGAAGGTCAACCCGATGACCGATCTCACCACCGCCGAGCGCGGCCTGCTGACCGGCGGGCCGGTCGCCACGCCGGCCCTGCACTCGCTGCTGTGGGCGCTTGGCATCTTCGTGGTGTTCGCGCCGCTGGCGGTGCGCGCCTACCGCCGCCGCACCTGAAGGCGTGATCACGCGCTGGCGGAGGGCTGGAACCAGTCTTCCGCCAGCGCGAGCGCCTTGTCCCGGGGCATGTTGAGGCCGCGCTGGTAGGCGGCATCGAAGTCCGCCTCGCCCAGCCGCTCGCGGGCGGTGTCCCTGGCCTCCGGGGCGTCCAGGCTGCTGTGGTCGAAGGCGCCGCGGATCGAGTGCGCGGCGCCGAGCAGGACCGCGGCCCGCACCGCGCCGGACCGGCCGGTGCCGGTCCACAGCATCGCCGCGGCGATGCCATCCACCACGATGGCGACGGCCGCCAGGTCCTGGCTGTCGGCCGCCAGGCGGAGGGCCTCGGCCAGCCTGGCCCGCCCGCCGCTGGCGTTCCCGGTACGGATGCTCGCCAGCGCCTGTCTGTTGATGGCCTGCGCACGGAACGACCAGATCATCGCAGAGCCCTTGGTGGCCATCCGGGCATCGAGTTCGCCGCTGATCCGGGCGCACTTGGCCAGGTCACCGCCCAGCCACGCGAGTTCGGCCTGGATGTAGCTGATCCACAGGTCGCTCTCTGACTCGCCCTGCTCGCGGGCGGCCCGTTGCGCCCGGGCCATATCGGCGAGTGCGCCCTCGTAGTCCCCCATCCGGCTGCGGGACTTGGCCAGGGTGGCATACATCTGCGCGGTGTCTTCCCAGTCGGTCAGTGCTCCGCTGAGCTCCACGGCCCGCTCCAGGGCGGCGATCGCCCGGACGTGGTCCCCGTCGAGCATGGCAAGCTCGGCCTGGCCGGCGCACGCCAGCGCGGTGCCCCACCTGTCACCGAGCGCCTCGAATCCGGCGAGCCCCTCGGCGCACCACCGGGTCACGTCGTCCAGGCGGCCCAGGGCCATCGAGTAGAACGCACACATGAGCCGGGCACCTGCCCGGATCCACGGGTCCGGCGAGTCGAAATGCGCGGACAGCAGCCGCAGCGCCATCTCCGGATCCTGCTTCTCATACAGCGCGAGCATCGCGGCCCCGACGATCACCAGCGGATGCGGCGGGCCGTCGTCTGCCTCACGGCCGGCGTCCGCCCCCACGGTGATCAGGTACTCCACGTCCGCGAGTGGCTCTCTGGCCGCGTTGAAATCCCAGGAGAAGTTGACCATGGTCAGCGCGCACACGGCCCGGGCGTGCACCGCGGCGATGTCGCGCTCGGCGCCGGCTGCGGGCGCGCTGACCGCTAGGATCTCCCCGGCCATCGTGCCGGCCTCGCGGCGCTGCCCGCGCAGCAGCCAGAACCAGCTCAGCGACTGCCCGAACCGCAGCGCCAGTTCCACGTCGCGGCGTTCGACCGCCCAGCGCAGCGCCGCGTACATGTTGTCCTGCTCCGCGGTCAGCCGTCGCATCCAGGTCTGCTGGCCGGCGCTGCGCAGCATGGGATCGCCCGTCTCGGCCAGCCGCAGGAAGTACCCGGCGAACGCCCGGCGCACCTGGTCCTCTTCCCCCGCTTCGGCGAGGCGCTCCGAGCAGTATGCCCGGATCGTCTCCAGCATCCGGTACCGCGGCTCGTCATCCTCGGCCACGGTGAGGAACGACTTCTCCACCAGGCCGAAGATCGCGGGCAGCACGGCGTCCGCGGGCAGTGCGCCATCCTGGCACACCTGTTCCGCCGCCGTGAGCGTGGCCCCGGCCGGGAAGGTGGCGAGCCGCCTGGCGAGAACCTGCTCCGGCCCGGACAACAGCTCCCAGGTCCAGTCCACGACCGCGCGCAGCGTCTCGTGCCGCGGCACCGTCCGGCTGCCGCCGGTGAGCAGCTCGAACCGGGCATCGAGGCGCTCGGCGAGCTGAGTGGCGGAAAGCGTGCGCAGCCGGGCCGCGGCCAGCTCGATGGCCAGCGGCATACCGTCGAGCGCACGGCAGATCCGGGCGACGTCGCCGGCGTTGGTCTCGTTCACGGTGAATCCGGGCCGTACGGCTGCCGCGCGGTCGGCCAGCAGCCGGACCGCGGCGTACCCCGCGACCCGGCTCCCGTCCGTGCCGGTGCCGTTCCCGTCCGGCGCCTGCTCGCCGGGCAGGGGGCCGAGGGCGGGCGGCACCGGCAGCGGTGCCACCGGCCACAGCGATTCTCCCGGGATCCGCAGCGGTTCCCTGCTGGTCACCAGCACGCGAACGTCCGGGCAACCGGCCAGGATCTGGTCGGCCAGCGCGGCGGCGGCCGCCACCACGTGCTCGCAGTTGTCGAGGATGAGCAGGTCGTGCCGTTCGGTGAGCGCGGCCACCAGCCGCTCTGCGGGAGCCGCGAGCGAGCCGAGCTGGCCGGCCCCGGCGTGCGCGATGACCGGGCTCTCCCTGATGCCGAGCGCGTTCATGACGACCGAGGGCACGTCACCCGGGTCGGTGACCGGCGTCAGCTCCACGAACCACACCTGGCAGCCGGCCCATGCCCGCCCCGGCCCGTCGTCGTGGCCGCGCGCGGCGGCCTCCCGGGACACCCGGGCCGCCGTTTCCAGTGCCAGCCGCGTCTTGCCCGCCCCCCCGGGGCCGGTCAACGTGACCAGCCTGCCCTCGTCCAGCATCTTCAGCACCCGCGCGACATCCTCGTCCCTGCCGACGAAGCTGGTGAGCGGCCTGCGTACCGCGGCGGGCCGGCCCCGGTGCGGCGGGTCCCCGCCGGCCAGCAGTTCCGCCGCCGAGGCGTCACCCGGCGCGCGGGCAGGCCTGGCGTCCGGCGCAGCGCCTGGTGCGGCCCCGGGCAGGTCCTGCCGGAGCACGCCCAGGTAGATCTGCTCGAGCTGGGGAGAGGGGTCCACGCCAAGCTCGCTGGCCAGCAGGTCGCGCGCCCGCCCGTATTCGGCGACCGCTTCGGCCTGGCGGCCGGCCGCGTACAGCGCGCGCATGAGCAGCCCGCGCGGGCGTTCCGCCACCGGATCCGCGGCGATCATGGCGCGCAGCTCGCCGATCAGGCTCTCGCTCTCGCCCAGCGCCAGGCCCGCCTCGACAAGGTCCAGCGCGGCGCGGGTGCGCAGTTCCTCCAGCCGGGCGGCGGGCCCGGTGGCGAACCGCCGGCCCGAGGCGTCCGCGAGCGCCGGCCCGCGCCAGGCATCCAGGGCCTCGCGGAGTACCCGCCTGGCCGTGGCCGGGTCACCGGAGGCAAGCGCCTGACTGCCCTTGCGCGCCAGCGCCTCGAAGGCGACCGCGTCAACCTGCTCCGGGGCGACCGCCAGCCGGTAGCCGGCCGGATGTGACTCGACCACCTGGTCGCCCAGGCCGGACTGCCGCAGCGCGGCCCGCAGCCGGGACACCAGTGACTGCAGCGCGTTGCCGGAGTTGGCCGGTGGCTCGGAGTCCCAGAGCCGTTCGATCAGCGAGTAGGCGGGCACCACCTTGCCCGCGTCGAGCGCCAGCAGGATCAGCAGCAGGCGCACCCGGTGCCCGCCGACCTGCACCGGCCGGCCGGCCTCGTCGTACACCGCGAGGGTGCCAAGTAGCCCGATCCGCACTCCGCCTGCTCTCAGCCCTGTCCGCTTGTCGCCCTGCCGCTCGCCGGTTTCCTGCCCGTTACCGCCCGTGCTCCACCATTGTCCCGTGCCGGTGCGACTGTACGGACGTGGGCTCGTCAGGGCCAGCTGATATCCGGCCCGTCCGCCAGGCCGAGGCTGGCCAGCGGCACGTCCCAGCGCTTGATCTTTGCCCAGTCGAACTGGAACCGGTCCATCGCCTGCGCGGTCGTGATCCAGCGTTTGACCTGTTCGCCGTTGGCGTCGTGGTCGAGCAGAAACACCTGGGGCGAGTCGGTGGTCTGGAAGATGACGCACTCCTCGGGGAGCTGCAGCCCGGCGTCAAGCTGGCTGACGCTCAGATCCAGGATCACGCCGGGCGCGGCCGCGTCATAGCGGTGGACCCAGTTGGCGCCGAGTGTGAACAGCCGTGCCATCACCTGTGGGGTGGGTATCAACCGCCGCAGGCCCTGGTCCATCAGGTACACGTTGCGATCCCCGTACTGCTGAACGCGAAGGCCGTTCAGATCGTGACGCGGTGCCATCGTGACCTTCTCCTCCACTGGGATGCCCCTTGGCCGCTCGGCGGGCCGCTTTTCAGCGTCGCGGAATGCCCGGTATGCGAGCGTATGCTCATCGGCCCGGCCGCGGTGCGCCCGGGGCGTGCGTGTGTGACCGCGCCACCGGCGGCCGGCCCGCCGGAATACGGGAGTATGCCTTGACCGGCACGGGGCGGGCACCGAGACTACTGACTGGTAACCGATGACGCATTTCGCCCAGCGGATGGAGCCTGAGGGCCGCCGTGGTTGTGGCGTGCCGGGGGCGGGCGGGCCCGGAACCTGAGACAGGGACGGGAGATGAGTTCGGCCATGCAGCGAAACCGATTCCCAGCCAGGCCCGGCGGTCGTTACCTGCTGGCAGCGGCCAGCCTGGCATTAGCGCTGGCCGGGGTGGCCTCCGGCAGCGCACAGGCCGGGACCGTCACGACCGGCGGGCCCGCGCCGCTTGTCGTGCGTACCGACCACGGCCTGGTGCGCGGGCTGGACCAGCACGGCGCAAGGGAGTTCCTCGGCATCCCCTACGCCGCCCCGCCGGTCGGCCCGAACGCGTGGCGGCCACCGCAACCGTTCCCGCCCTGGCGTGGCGTCAGGGCGGCCACGAAGCCGGGACACGACTGCGCCCAGACCGGCAGCCTCGCGACCGGCGTGCCGACCACCAGCCTGTTCGAGAACTGCCTGTTCCTGAACGTCTACACGCCGCCGCGGCAGGCCGGTCACCCGCTTCCGGTGATGGTCTGGATCCATGGCGGCGGCTTCACCGGCGGCGCGGGCCGGATCTACGACGGCGCCGTTCTCGCCGCCAGGCGTCACGTGATCGTGGTGACGATCAACTACCGGCTCAGCGCGTTCGGCTTTCTCGCGCTGCCGTCGCTTGACGCCGAGAGCCCGGACAACTCCAGCGGCAACTACGGGCTGATGGACCAGCAGGCCGCGATGCGCTGGGTGCAGAACAACGCGTTCGCGTTCGGCGGCGATCCGGGCACGGTGACGATCTTCGGTGAGTCGGCGGGCGGTGCCAGCGTGTGCGCGAACATGGCCTCGCCGACCGCGCTCGGCCTGTTCGCCCACGCGATCGCGGAGAGCGGCTGTATCTTCCCGACCCCGGGCAAGAAGGCCGCGGAGCGGCAGGGCGCCGCCCTGGCCAAGAGCCTGGGCTGCACCAGCGCCGCCACCGCGGCGGCCTGCATGCGCACCAAGCCGGCCGCCGCGATCTTGAAGGCCGAGCCCTCGGGCGGGCTGTCCTGGGGCCCGGTCTCCGGTGGCTTCACGCTGCCGCTGTCGCCGTTGCGGGCGTTCGAGACCGGCCGGTACCTGCACGTCCCGCTGCTGCAGGGCACCAACCACGACGAGGGGCGGTTCTTCGTCGGGATCGAGTTCGACGTGCTGGGCCACCACCCGCTGACCGCGGCGCAGTACCCCCGAGTGGTCGCCGCCCAGTTCGGTGCCAAGGCGGCCCCGGCGATCGTCGCGCACTACCCGCTGAAGGCGTTCGCCTCCCCGGACCTCGCCTTCGCCAAGGTGCTCACCGACTCGGAGTTCAGTTGCCCGGCACTGCTGGCCGACATCCTCACCCAGCGCAGCGGGACCTACGCCTACGAGTTCAGCGACCCGGCCCCGCCGAACGACTTCGGCATCAAGTTCAGCTTCCCGCTCGGCGCGGCGCACAGCACGGAACTCCAGTACGTGTTCGGCAAGGTTCCGCTCCTGGACATCACGCCGTCGTTCAAGCCGGACCAGTTCGCGCTGTCCGCGCAGATGATGGGCTACTGGACCCGGTTCGCCGCCACCGGCAACCCCAACGCCGGCGCGGCGCCGCGGTGGCCGCGGTTCGGTGGCGCCACGCCGCAACTGCAGGAACTGATACCGAAGGCGACCGCGCCGCAGACCGAGGCCGTCTTCGCCGGGTTCCATCAATGTGCCTTCTGGGCCACGATCGAAGGCCAGGCGGCGCCCCGGTGATCCGTCACTGAGCCCGGCGACGTATCCCCCGTGCAGGACCGCCCCGCGTCGGTGGCGGGGCGGCCCGGACGTTGAGGGGGATCCCATGAGTGCTGATGTCAACATCAAGATCATTAAAGACGTGTACGACGCGTTCGGCCGGGGCGACGTCGCCGCGGTGCTCGACGCGATCGCCGACGTGCACGCCGTGGTCCGGATCCGCGCCACGTCACGGGCTACCGGGAAGTCCTTGGCGATGAACCTGCACCACTTCTTCACGCTCCGCGACGGCAAGATCGCCTACTACCGCGGTACCGAGGACACGGCGCAGACCGAGGCGGCGCTGCGGGCCTGACCCGGACGCGATAACCGGCCGCCCGATGCCCTCGGGCTACCTGCCGGGTTCGCCGGTGGCGACGTGCGACCGGTGGCGCCCATGGACCTCCGCCCACTGGTCCCGTGGGTGTTCTCCCAGCTCGGCGATCAGCCTGACGGCCTCGGGCGGCCCTATCGCCAGGTGCCGCTGCCTCATCCGATCCGTTCGAGATAGTCCTGGTAGCGGGTGACGAATCCGTCCGCATCGAAGGTGATGTCCGCCTGGTAGCCGCTGGAGTGGTAGCGCACCACCCGGTTCCCGAGCGGCTCGTAGCGCTGCCAGGCTGGCTGCGCGGTCAGTTCCGGAACGCGCACAAAGCGCATGGTGTACTCCCGCGCGGCCGCGCCTTCGTCGAGGAGCCCGTCGCGGGCGACGGGCAGGGAGTTGAAGAACGCCGAGTGGTGCAGGTCGAAAAAGTCCGCGTCGCCTAGCTCAACCCGGATGGCGGGGCCGTTGTCCATCGTAAGTTCCAGCACCGCTCCGTCGAGCTTCCAGCGCAGCTCGTAGGCGATGCCGAGCTGCGTGCCGGAGGCACGATCGAGGCTCTCGACGCGGACGATCTCCATCCTTGGCTCATCCAGCCCGCGCCACAGGAGGGTCCGCATCGCCATGATCACTCCGCCCGGGTCGTCCCGTCCGGCAGCCGGTGCTCTCGCCGGCCGTGTGCCTGAACCTCGCAGCCTACGGGCCCGTCATGCCCGCCCGGATCCCGCGGCGGCGTCGCGGATCAACCGGACCGCCTCGGGAACGCCGCCGTCCCATGCCGGCCCGTGGCCGGGCAGCAGCCAGGTGGCGTCGACGTCCTCGATCCGGTCGAGCGATGCGACCGCCTGCTCGGGCTCGAGGGTGAACGGCGCGGGCTTGGGACCGGTGACGCCGGTGAGGACGTTGCGGGTGGTCATCGTGTCGCCGAGAAACAGCGCGTCGACGGCCGGGACGTGCACGGCGAGGCTGCCGGGGGTGTGCCCGGGAGTGTGGATGATCCGCGGTGAGCCGGGCACGTCGAGCACCTCATTGTCCGCGACGGTCTGCAGTTCGGTCGCTGGCCGGATCCGCAGCCCGCCGTGACGGGCGGAGTACCACAGGAAGCCGGCCAGGGGGCCGAGCTTGACCGGCCCCCAGCCCCGGTTGGGCTTCTTGACGGTCAGGCGTGCGCGGTCGACGTCGGCCTTGTGGATGTACGCCGCGATGCCCGTCTCGCGGTGCAGCCGGGCGGCGAAGCCGATGTGGTCGGTGTCTCCGTGCGTGAGGATGAGCGCCCGCACGTCGCCGAGGCTCTTGCCGATCGCGGCGAGTTCGGCCAGAAGCGCTTTCCAGTATCCCGGCAGCCCGGCGTCGATGATCGTGACGCCATCCTTGTCGACGATCAGGTAGCTGTTGACGATGTCCGAGCCGACGCGGTGCAGGCCGCTGGCAATCTGCATCGGGTTCCTTTCGCGATTATCCCAGGATGACGGGGTTCAGCCGGTGGGGGCGTGAGCCGACCAGCCCTGCGCGCGGCTGGAGCCAGGCCCGCGGCGGTTAACACTGTCAACCCCTGGCAAGCTATGCGCTAGCGCGCGCTCATGTCAACCAGCGCGCGCACATGTCAAGGGGTGAGGATGTCAGTTCGACCAGGCCAGGCCAGCGGTGCGGGCACGGGGCGGGACGCCCCCCGGCGGGGTGCTGCCGCCGCCGGTCCTTCCGGGCCAGCGACCGCCGCCCCCGTCATGGACAGGTTCCGTCCCCGAGCGCGGGAGATCGTGACAACGGCCCGCCGGCTCCTGGAGGAGGAGGGGCTGGACTCGTTCTCGATGCGGAGGCTGGCCGATCGTCTCGGGGTCCGTGCTCCCGTGATCTACAAGCATTTCCCCAGCAAGAGCGCGCTCGTGGCCGCGCTGATCTCGGTCGGCTTCGAGGAGCAGGCCGCCCTTTTCGAGGCCGCGCTGACCTCGGATCGTCCTCTGACCACGATGGCCGGGATCTACCGAGCCTATGGGCGCGACAATCCCAACCTCTACCGGCTCATGTATGACCGGGGCCTGCAACGGCCACTGCTGCTGCCCGGCAGCGAGGAGCGCGCGGTCATCGCGGCCGTGCGGGCAGCAGGAGGGGACCGCGACCTCGCCCGCGCCGCCTGGGCATTCGCACACGGGATGACGATCCTTGAGCTCAACAACCGGTTCCCGGCCGGCGCCGACCTCGATGCCGCCTGGAGGCGGGGCATGGACTCGCTCGACCCATCGAGCGGGCCCCCCGGCCCCGGACGTTCCGGCGATGGCCAGGACTGACAGGCGGTCGCCACCTGGCCGGGCCGGCGCGGACGCCGGCATGCCAACGATCATCAGATTGGCCGCCGTCCATTTACGAATTGTTTATGGCAAAGGTAAAATTTTCATAAATTATTGATAACAGGCGTCATACGTTATAGCGGAGAGGGCGCCGGTGCTGGCCTTTCCGGGTGCTTTCGAGGTGGCCTACCGACTGCTGCGCTCCCGCATTGCCGTGGTGCGAAGCAAGGGCCGAATGGTGCCGGCGCCCTCGCTCGGGAACACATGACGGAGCGAAGGAGCGACGATGAGACTGCCATTGTCCGACCTCGTCACCAGGTGCCGGGGAGTGATCCGGCGCAGATCAGGCCGTCGAAGCGCCATCGCTGCGGCAACGGCGGCGGTGGCACTGGCCGTGGGCCTGACCGTCACCGCGGCGACCGGTCAGTCCGCGTCCGCGACCGGCCGGCCGGCCTACATGAACGGGCACCTGCCGGTCCAGGCGCGGGTCGCCGACCTGCTGAGCCGGATGACCCTGCCGGAGAAGATCGGCCAGATGGTGCAGATCGAGGCCACGCAGGTCACCGACAACAGCAACGACTGCACCAGCACGGGCGGCTTCAACATGCCGAACCCGGTCTGCGAGCAGAAGATCTTCGTCGATGACAACGTCGGCTCGATCCTGGC
>Ga0070709_10001368_pt1 | contig 13316 bp, 7 predicted proteins | sample LARL51metaG_FD_65449 | JGI IMG/M metagenome (GOLD analysis project Ga0070709, IMG submission 65449) | Corn, switchgrass and miscanthus rhizosphere microbial communities from Kellogg Biological Station, Michigan, USA - LAR L5-1 metaG | ecosystem: Host-associated > Plants > Roots > Rhizosphere ...
CGGGACACATTCTCTCACGGCGAACAGGGCGACCATGGACCTCCTCGAGCAGCTCGCGTCAGCACTTGGTGACCGATATCGCGTCGACCGCGAGCTTGGTCAGGGTGGCATGGCGGTTGTCTTTCTCGCCGAGGACTTGAAGCACCACCGACGCGTCGCGATCAAGCTTCTCAAACCCGAGCTGTCGGCCGTCATTGGTAGCGAGCGATTCACCCGCGAAATCGAGATCGCCGCGACCCTCCAGCACCCGCACATTCTTCCGCTCTACGACTCAGGGCAGGCCGCTGGCTTGCTCTACTACGTGATGCCGTTCGTCGAGGGCGAGTCCCTCCGGCAGCGCATCTCGCGGGAGACCCAGCTGCCGCTCGACACCGCGCTCCAGATTTCTCGCGAAGTCGCCAGCGCTCTGCAGTACGCTCATGAGCGCGGAGTCGTCCATAGGGATATCAAGCCAGACAATATCATGCTGTCCGGAAGTCATGCCGTCGTTGCCGACTTCGGCATCGCCCGCGCACTTGACGCGGCCGGCGCGGAGCAGCTCACTCGAACCGGCATGGCGATTGGCACGCCGCAGTACATGAGCCCCGAACAAGCCGGCGGCGCAGCGCTCGACGGGCGCGCCGATCAGTACAGCCTGGCGTGCACCCTGTACGAGATGCTGACCGGACAGCCGCCATTCACCGGGCCATCAGCTCTCGCAATCATTGCCCGCCACTCGCTCGATCCCGTACCCAGCCTGCGGGTGGTCCGCCAAACAGTGTCGCCGACGGTGGAAGCGGCGATCATGCGCGCAATGGCGAAGCTTCCCGCCGACCGCTTTGCCTCTATACAGCAGTTTGTGAACGCGCTCGAGTCGCCCGCAATCGCATCGGCGCCACTGGCTGTGCCGCTCCAGCCGCGGAGCCAGTCCGGGCCGCGCATCCGCTGGCGAATGTGGAGCGCGCTCGCGGCCGCGGTGCTGTTCGCGGCGGCTGGTTGGTGGCTCATATCGGGACGGTCAGCGCGCGGTGCCCGCCTGGGATCGCTCCGGGCGACCGCGGTCGTCGTGCTCCCGTTCCAGGACCAAGCGAGCAGCCCGGACAGCTCGTATCTCGCGGAGGGGATGACGGAGGGACTCATCGCCGATCTGTCCCAAATCGGCTCACTCAAGATCATCTCGCGCTCCTCGGGATCCATGGCGGGAGAAAAGCTCCGATCCCTGCGCGAGCTCGCCAGCGAGCTTGCCATCCAGGCGGTCGTGAGGGGATCAATCCGCCGGGCCGGCGATACCGTCAGAGTCACGGTGCGACTCCTCCAGGCCCCGGACAGTAGTCTCCTCTTCGCGGGGGACTATCAGGGTCGTCTCGGCCAACTCCCGGAGCTGCAGCGGAGAATCACCCTCGCCATCACCGATGCGATCAAAGCCGAGCTCAAAGGGAGCGAGCGAAACCGTCTCGTCACCCGCCGAGAGGTCAATCAACGGGCCTATGAGGCTTACCTGCGCGGCCGCTTTCACCTCGAGCGCGACGAGCTCGATCAGGCGCGGAGGATGTTCGAGCAGGCGCAACGACTCGCTCCCGACTGGGCGCCGCCACTGGTCGGTCTGGCCAACTACTACTCGGCGCTTCCGTTTTCCAGCGACGTTTCACCCGCTGAGGTGTTGCCCAAAGCCCGGGCCGCGCTGCTGCAAGCCTTGGCACTCGACGAGACCCTGGCCGAAGCGCATGCAGCCGCCGGCTACATCCGCGCGTATTACGAATGGGATTGGCGGGCCGCGGAGCAAGAGTTCCGGCGCGCGCTCGAGTTGCGGCCCAACTACGCCGACGCGTATTTCTCTTACAGTCGCTTTCTCGCCTCGCGGCGCCGACTCGACGAGGCCATCGCCCAACTCGAGCGGGCAGTGGAGCTGGACCCTCTGTCACTCCCCCTCCAGGCGAACCGTGCCCTGCTCGATTACTTCGCTGGACACTATGAGCTCGCCGGCGGCAAGCTGCGAGAGATTCTCCAGAGTGACAGCGCCAACCAAATGGCCAAGTGGGGATTGGCCCTGGTGGTCGAACAGCAGGGGAGACCCGACGAGGCGATCGCGATCCTGGAGCCGATGAGCGGCAGCAGTCTCAATCGGAAGTCCTCGCTCGGCCACGCCTATGCAGTCGCCGGGAAAAGCCTCCGGGCGCGAAGAGTCCTTGCCGAGCTTGGCGCGTCGGCGGCCCAAAGTTACGTACCCGCCTACTACTTCGCGTTGGTGCACGCCGGCCTCGGAGAACGCGAGCAGGCGCTTCGCTATCTCGAGCGCGCCTTCGAGGAACGCTCCACGGTACTCGCCTACCTCCTGATCGATCCGAGGCTCGCGTCGCTTCGAGACGACCCTCGATTTGTCGCCCTTGCGCGACGACTCGGAGCGGGGTGAGTGCCTCCACAATGCGGCATGATTTGAACGCTCGACAAGTCGTGAACGGCGAAACGGTCTTTCATCCGTGCTGCTCGTCCACCTAACCGCTCGTCGCACCTGACAGGGAATTTTGCGCTCTCCCGGACGATGCATCACGTACGCGCTCGGCGTCTCGACGCGGCGGCTGACCGAAGATCGAGCGTAATCACGGCTGAACCGCGATGCGCTCGCGTACCCCACCTGCGAAGAACAAGAAACTCTTCTGGATCGAAGGGACGGATCTTCGTTTTCCAAGGATACAACCATTTCGGACACAATCCCCAAGTGGCTGAACTGGTTCGACACACAAATGGATGGTGTGGCGGGGATGCGCTCACACGAACCGGTCGCGCAAACCACCAAGTCGCCGTGAAAGTTCTCTAACCCGATCTCGCCGCGGCGCCGCCGTGTCGCAAGCAGCCAGGATTTCCTCGGTCCATCGAACGAGCGGATGACGACCCAAGTCGCGGCTCGAGGGGTCTCTGGTCTTCCATCTGTCTAGGACCTATGTTAGCCGCCTGACTCAAAGCCATAGAGAGGCAGTATATGGCGAAGAACGCGGCACCCAGACCAAAGTCTGGAAATGGCGCCTCGACCGACGCCGCTCCCGAGCAGCCCGAAAGTCTGGATCAGGTTCGGGACATCTTGTTCGGCGGCCAGATGCGAATGGTCGACACGCGTCTGCGCGGTCTCGAAGAGCGCATTTCCCTCGAGCATGCGACGCTGCGCAATGACCTGAGCCGAAAGATCGGCGAGCTCGAGGAGGCGTCGAAGAAAGAGTTCGCCGCGCAGGCCGAGCGGCTGTCGGCGGAGCGTACGAAACGCGCGGATGACCTGAAAGCGTTGTCAGCAGAGCTCAGGGAAGCGCTCAAGAGCCTCGAACGCCGACACGTCAAGTTCGAGGAGGCAACCTCCCAAGCCGACGCCGAAGTTCGTGATCAGCTCATGAAGCACAGCGCGGCGTTTTCGGCGGAATTGGCGCGCACGGCCGAGCGACTCACGAGTGAGCTCGATCGCGCCGCGTCATCGCTCCGCGCCGACAAGGTGGATACCACAACACTCGCCGGCACGCTCACGGAGATGGCCGCGCGTCTCACGGGTGGCGGACGCGCGCCCGGCAAGGGCGGCCCCAAGTCTTGATCATGTTCGAGGAGCAGCCGCGGGGCGCGACCGATTTCGCGACGTTGCGCCAACTCCTCGTCGGACCAGAGCGACAGCAGCTCGACGAGCTGGCGGATCGCGTGGAGCAAGTCGCGATCACGCCGGAGACGCTCGCCGATCATTTGCCCGAAGCGATTGCGCTCCGCACGAGTCGCGACCGTCAACTCGGACGCGCTCTTGCTCCCACGGTCGAGACGGCGCTCCGTGAATCCATCCGCCGAAATCCGCGCGATATCGCGTCGGCCATTTTTCCTGTGCTCGGACCGGCCATTCGCAAAGCCATCGCCGAAACGATGGCCGAGCTCGTGCGCTCCATCAACAAAGCCGTCGAGCACAGCCTGTCGGTGCAAGGCATCAAGTGGCGCATCGAAGCGTGGCGCACGGGCGCGCGATACGCCGATGTCGTCATCAAGCACGCACTGGTCTATCGCGTCGAGCAGGTGTTTCTCATTCACGCCGAAACGGGATTGTTGCTCGCGCACGTGACAGCGCCCGATCTGAACGTTCCGGATGCCGACCTGATTTCCGGAATGCTCACAGCGATTCAAGATTTCGTTCGCGATTCATTCCGCCCGGGTGAAGGCGGCACACTGAGTACATTCACCGTTGGCGAACACACCGTTCATGTCGAAGCCGGACCGCGCGCGCTGATCGCGGGTGTCATTCGCGGACAATGTCCGGAGTCAGTGCCGCTGCGTCTCGAGCGCACGCTCGAGCAGATTCACCTCGAGTACGCGACCCAACTCAGCGACTTCGAGGGAGACGCAGTACCGTTCGCGTCGGCCGCGCCGCTGCTCGAGGAGAACCTGGAGACGGTCCTGGCGACTCATCGCGGGACAAACCGCGTGGCGGTGGTCTGGCTTCGGTGGGCGGTTCCTCTCGCGGCGATCGCGTTGCTCGCCATCGGTCTCGCTACAGCATCGTGGCTGCGTTGGCGGCGCGCGGTACGCGCGATGGAAGCAGAGCCCGGCTTCGTGGTGGTCGACGCGTCTCGCTCGTGGCGTCGCTGGCATTTTCGCGGGCTCAAGGATCCCATCGCGCGCGATCCGCGTGCGGTGCTCACCGCCGTCGGCCTCACACCGCCGACGATCGCCGGCGAATGGAAGCCATATCTCTCGCTCGACTCGACGATGATCGTCGCGCGCGCTCGTCAGACGCTCGCTGCGCCGGCGTCGGTGACGACCGGGCTCGCCGGCGACACGCTGCGCGTCGCCGGAAATGCGTCACTCAACTGGCTGAGCAAGCTGCGCGGAGGACTGCCGATTGCGGGCGTGGCGCACGTTGATCTCTCGGCGGTACGAGTAACACTGCCGCGGGGAATCGATGAATTGCGGCGCCGCGTCGAGCTGAAACGCGTCCTGTTTGCGCCCGGGTCCTCGAGGATGGCTGACGCCGAGTTGTCGGATCTGCGAGCGCTGGCTGCGACGATGCGCCAGTTGTTTGATAGCGTGGCTGCGATCGGAGCATCGCTGCGCGTCGACCTCGTCGGCAGGACGGATCCGTCGGGAACTGACGAGACCAATCAGTCACTTGCCCAACTTCGAGTCGACGCGGTCATGCGAAGTCTGACGGCGCTCGCCGTTCCGGCGGCGATACTCAACGGCCGTCCGTTGGCAACAGCGTTACCATTGCCGGCCGCGAACGCTGACGAGCAGGCACGCATCAACCGTAGCGTCTCGTTCGAGGTCGCGGTGACAAGCGAGTCGCGGGCACCCAGGGGGCCGTGATGCTTCAGAAGAAGATTTGCATGGTCGGTATGTTCGGGACGGGGAAGACATGCCTCGTGCAGCAGTTCGTTCACTCGCTCTTTTCCGTGAAGTACCTCACGACCGTTGGCGTCAAGATCGACCGGCGTGAGGTTCAGGCAAACGGGCAAGCGGTGACGCTCATGTTATGGGATCTCGAAGGGCGCGATGAGACGCGCAACATCAATCCCAGCTACCTGAAAGGAGCGCACGGCGTGTTGTATGTCGTGGACGGCACGCGGCGCGACACGTTCGACAAGCTGTTCGAGATTCACGATCTGGTGACCAACACGATTGGAGACGTACCGAGCGTCGTGGCGCTCAACAAGTCGGATCTCAAGGAGCAATGGCAACTCACTCGGGCGGACGATAAGCGATTGGCGACCGCGGGATTTTTTTCGCTCGCTACCAGCGCGAAGACCGGCGCCGGGGTAGCCGCGGCCTTTCAACGTCTTGCTGACGCCACTGTCACGCCCACGGGAGCACACCGATGATCGACACGGTCGCTGCCGCCGCGGTGGACGCGTTCGGTCTGACCGATCGCGGGCTCGTTCGTGACGGAAACGAAGATCACTTCCTGATCGCCAGCGTCAGAAAATCCATCGAGGTGCGGCAAACGAGTTTGCCTCCAGAGGCAACCGCGCATGAGTTCCAGGCGATCGGCGGATACATGCTGGCTGTCGCCGATGGCGTCGGCGGCGGTCCTGAGGGTGACGTCGCCAGTGAGCGTGCGCTCTCGGCGATGTTGTCGTACGTCGGAAAGGCGGCCACGTGTTTCCAGTCGCTGGACACGAACGCCGAACACGCGCTGTTGGAAACGCTCGAGGCGGTCGTGCACGAAGTGCACGCCGGACTGCTGCGCGAGTATGGTGGCGTGACGTCGAAGCTTCCGGCGACAACGTTGACGCTGGTGTTACTCGTGTGGCCGCGCGCCTACTACGTGCAAGTAGGGGACAGCCGCGCCTACGTCCGACGCGGCGGACGATTGCAGCGGCTGACGCGCGACCAGACACTCGGCGAGTTCATGGTCTCCGTGGGAGCGTGGACCGATGAGAAGGCGCGCATGGCATCGACTGCCGAAACCTTATCGAGCGCGATCGGCGGGAGTGAGTTGGAGCCTGTTGTGGGGCTCATCGATCTTGCCCCCGGTGACAGCCTGCTTCTGTGCACCGACGGGCTGACCAAGCATGTGTCGGACGACGCGATCGCGGCCGCGCTCGCGCAGGCGGATTCCGCCGAGGCGACGAGCAGAAAGTTGGTAAGCGATGCGCTCGCGGGTGGCGGGACGGACAACGTGACCGTCGTGGTGGTGCGGACGACGCCGGCCGCGGGATAGCTCGGCAGGCGAGCGTACGCGCTCGGCACGCCACGCACGACGCTGCTCAAGGGACTCTTCGTTCGCGCGAAAGGCGGATTCTATCACGACGGGCAGTTCGCGACGCTCGACGACGTCGGGGCGATCACTTCGTCGCGCTTCCCGCCATCCGTGCTTTCATGAACGCCTTCCAGTTCGCCACGACGATCATGTTGCCTTCACTCGACGCTTTGAGAAAGATGAAGTGCGCACCATCCGCCATCACGTCGTAGTTTGCGTGCGGATTCGGCGCGAACTGGAACGTGTCGGCGAAGAGCGTGTCGCGCGCAGCGACGGCGAATCCCGCGCCGTTGGCGAGCCGCGCCGCCATCAGATGTCCATCGCCGCGATAGAACAACTTCTTCCCGTCGCGTGACCATACGGGCTCGCTGCCGCCGCCCGCCGAGACCTGCACCCGACCTCCTGGACCGGGGAACGGCTGGACGACGACCTCCTGGCGTCCCGATTCATCCGTGGTGAACGCGACCCAGCGGCCGTCGGGGGAAAGACGCGGCATCACCTCCAGAGCCTTGAAGTTGTTGGACACGACATGCGGCGTCGTATCACCGGTCAAACCGCGATAGTAGATGTCCGCTCCGGCCGTGTCGAGTTGATAAACCACATGTCGCATGTCGGACGACATCACACCCTCCCACACGTCGATCTTCGGGCCGCCGATCAGCAGGGTTGCGTCGGCGCTCAGATCGGCAGGACGTGACCAGATCCCCGAGCGGTCACGCTCAGAGCGATACAAGACGCGGCTGCCGTCCGGACTCCACTCAGGCCGGTCGTTCGTCGCGCCCTCGCTCGTCAGTCGCGACATCGTCTGCGAGGCTAGATCGAACAGCCACACGTCGCGGCGATCCGATTCGCCAACGGCGATCGTCAACCGTCGCCCATCGGGTGAGAGACGCGGAAACGCGTATTCGCGCGGCTCGGCGAGCAACACACGCGCGGCGCCGTCCGAGCCGACCGTCATCACCTGTGCCGATTGCGTTCCGCTCTGATAGAAGAGCGTCCCGTTTCTGGCGAGCGACGCCCGCCCGAGTCCTGTCGAGTTGTTGATCGCGACGTCGCTCACGAGCTGTACCGGCGTTCCGGTAACTTTCCTCTTTCGTAGGTCGAAGGGCACGCCCATGATCACGCCGGCGGACGTCAGATAGGTGAGGATGCCATCCGCGATTCCGAGCGGCTGCGCGCCGGTCAGATCGAACACCACGTGTTCGCCCGTCTTCAGCGACGCCATCGCGATCTTGTACGTGGCAGCCGACGTGTTCGTCGAGGTCGAATAGAGAACGGCTCCGGCGTCATCGACCACGACCGGCGCGAGCAGATAAATCGCCCCGGCCGCCCGCGCCGGTTTGACGAGCTCGCGCGGCTGTCCTCCTGTCTCCGGGATGGTGACGAGCCCAGTGTTGGTGGACGCGACGATGACGCCGGTCGATGACCAGCTCATTCCTGCGAATATGCCCAACGCCGGCGCGAGGAGCTGTGGCCGACTGCCGTCGATGCCGACCTTGAAGATCTGATTGCTCCGGACAAAGGCGACCCACTTTCCGTCCGGCGAGAACACCGGGTTAGTTGCGTCGGCCGTCTCGGCAAGCGGCCGCGCGGTGATGTCATCGAGCGTTCGGAGCATGAGCTGTTGGCGCTGGTTGTCCCCCAAGCCCATGTACACGAGCGCTCGCCCATCGGGTGAAATCGCGAGCGTGCTGAGTCCAAGCGAGTTCGCGCGTTCACTCAGCCGAGCCGGTATCGTGAATCGCACGATGTCGGCATTGTCGCGCGGCGCGCTGCGACGCGCCAAGACTGCGAGCACCACGCTCACGACGGCAACGCCGAAGAGCGTGAGCACGAGTGGATCTCGGAGCCGCGCGTTCCACGATGCGCCGGCGCGCGCCGTGCCGCGCTGGCGCGATGCGGCGGTGGTTCCCCGCGACGGCACTGTCGTGCCCTGAAGCGCGTCGGCGAACTCTCGGGCCGAACCCCACCGATCGGCCGGAAGCTTTTCGAGCGCGCGCATGACGGCATATTCCACGTGATCGGGAATCGCCTTGCGCTGCGCGACGAGTGGACGCGGCTCCTCGGTCATGACGCGCGCGAGAATGGTCTGAACCGTGGGCCCGGTGAACGGGGCCTCGCCCACGAGCATCTCGTAGGTGACGGCGGCGAGCGCGTACAGATCGCTCCGTGCGTCGATCGTACGTTCGCCCATCGCCTGCTCGGGCGACATGTACTGCGGTGTGCCGAGGCTCAGGCCCGTTTGCGTCATGCGCTGTCCACCCGCTTGTTGCACCGCCAGCGCGATTCCAAAGTCGGCGACGGACGCGTGGCCGCCTTGCAGCAGAATGTTCTCGGGCTTGATGTCGCGATGAATCACGCCCAACTCGTGCGCGTAGCCGAGCGCGTCGGCGACCTCGCGCGCGATGCGAACGGCGTCGTCGACGGGGAGCTGCTTCTCGCGCGCGAGCCGCGCGCGTAACGTCTCTCCCGTGATGAGCGGCATCACATAGTACAGCAGGCCGTCCGCGCTTCCGGAGTCGAGCAACGGGAGGATGTGCGGGTGCTGCAATCGCGCCGTGGTTCTGATCTCGCTCAGGAAGCGTTCGCCGCCGAGCGCGGCGCCGAGGTCGGGGTGCAGCACCTTGATGGCGACGTCGCGGTCGTGCCTGAGATCGTGCGCGAGGAAGACGGTCGCCATGCCGCCTACGCCCAGCTCGCGAGCGATGTGGTAGCGATCGGCGAGCGAGGTGGTCAATCGCGTGAGAACGTCGTCGTTCGACACGAGGGCCCGACGGAGGAGGGAAGGACAGGCGGCAGCGGCGAAGCGACGCAAATGTAGCGTTCGCCGGTCAGGTTTGTCGAATTGCCCGGGCGCCAATCGACGTAGACCAGAGGCCGCGCGGTCTCGACACACTGAACCCGATTCTCTTAGGTACTGACATGTCTTCAATGCCGAACATCAAACCATCGTTGCTCGCTCCGCTTACCGACATCCAGGGACGCGTCATCACACCGGATGATCCCGCTTACGACCAGGCTCGCAGCGTGTTCTACGGCGGGATCGACAAGCGACCGAGCGCGATCGTTCGCGTCTCCGACGTCGCGGACGTGCGCCGTGTCGTGAAGCTCGCGCGCGATGAAGGGTACGAGCTCGCCGTTCGAAGTGGCGGCCACAGCGTCGTGGGCCACAGCACGACCGATGGCGGACTCGTGATCGACTTGCGATCGATGTCGAAGATCGACATCGACCTGCGGACACGCACGGCGTGGGTCGAGACTGGCGCGACTGCCGTTCAAGTCACGGAAGCGCTGGCGAAGCACGGGCTTGTCATCGGGTTCGGCGACTCCGGGTCCGTCGGCGTGGGAGGAATCACGTTGGGCGGTGGCATTGGATTTCTCGTGCGTAAGTTCGGCATGACGATCGATTCATTGTTGGCGGCCGAAGTCGTCACGGCCGACGGTCGTCATGTGCACGCGGACTCGGAGCACGAGCCGGATCTCTTTTGGGCCCTTCGAGGCGGCGGTGGCAACTTCGGTGTGGCGACGCGGCTTCAATTCCGTGTGCACGAGCTCCCGCACTTCACCGGAGGCGTTCTCGTGTTGCCCGCGACGCCCGAGACCATCGCCGGCTTCGCTGCGCTCTCGATGGCGGCGCCTGAAGAGCTCTCGACGATCGGCAATGTCATGTCCGCTCCGCCACTCCCGTTCCTCCCCGCGGAGGTGCATGGACGAATCGTCATCTTCGCGTTCATCGCGTTTGCGGGCGACGACGAGTCGGCCGCGCGTGCGATGGCGCCGTTCCGATCACTTGCGACGCCGCTCGTGGACATGGTCAAGCCAGGGCCATACGCGAGCATGTACCCGCCTGAAGATCCCAGCTACCACCCAACCGCCGTCGCGAGGACAATGTTCATGCGTTCGATCGATGCACCGACCGCCGAAACCATCTTCGACTATCTGTCGAAATCGGACGCGACGATGCGTGTGGCGCAGCTTCGGGTGCTCGGCGGCGCGATGGCGCGTGTTCCGGAGGATGCGACCGCGTACGCGCATCGCACCAAACCAATGTTGGTGAACGTCGCGGCGTTCTATCAGGGAGATGCCGATCGCGAGGTGAGGCGGTCGTGGGTGGCGGAATTCGCTAGAACACTGCAACCCGATGATGATTCCGCGTACGTAGGCTTCCTGACGGACGACGGACCACCGCGCATCCGCGCGGCATACCCGGGCGCGACGTGGGATCGTCTCACGAAAATCAAATCGACGTACGATCCGACGAACTTGTTCCGGCTCAACCAGAACATTCCGCCGGGATAGGATACGAGCGGCGCCAAACGTACGACCGAGGCTCGTGGCTAGCCGGCGCGGACGGCAACGAGGAGATTATGAAGCACTCGTACCGAGGCATACATGCAGAAGGTGAGCGTGCTCTGGAAACCGCTTTTTCTCCTGTGTCTGGTGGCCCTGTCGGCCTTTGACGTATCGCGCGCGCAAGCTGTCGCGCGACAAGAATCGGCCGCCAAAGCACAGAGCAATCCCTTCGGTACATGGAGCGCGAGGAGCACCAGCGGTCTCACGCTGATCGGGACGTGGACCGCCGTCCCGGATCCGAAGAGCGGCACCGTCACGGGCAACTGGACACTCGTCGATGCTCAGGGGAAAACGCTCGCCGGCGGCGCGTGGTCAGCGGCAAAGGAGCCCACACGTTGGAACGGCGCTTGGCGAGCCGTGGTTGCCGGAAGAACCGGAGAGTACTCCGGTACATTTACCGCCGACATTGATTCGATTGGTCTGAAAGGTGACGCGCGGTTTGTCGACCTCTTTGAGAAGGCGGCGCAAACGATTGTCCGTGGTGGTTGGCGCACTGGCAGCCAGTCGGGACGCTGGGCGATTCGCGCATCCGCTGAGAGTCAACGATGAAAGCGGTGTCGCGACTCTTGCTGCTCTATACTCTCGCCGCCTGCAGCGCGCGCGATGCTGCGGAGCGGATCGACGACGCCCGACTTGTGATCGCCGATCGCGACTCCGCGAACTGGCTCACCTACGGCCGCACCTACAGCGAGCAACGCTTCAGCCCTCTCCGACAAATCAACGACTCTACAGTCGGCCGGCTCGGACTCGTGTGGAGTCATGAGCTTCCCACGACACGCGGCGTCGAGGCAACACCGATCGTCGTCGATGGCGTGATCTACACCACCAGCTCGTGGAGTGTCGTCTACGCGTTCGACGCACGCAGCGGACGTCAGCTCTGGATGTACGATCCGAAGGTCGATCGTTCGCGCACGCGCACGGTGTGTTGTGACGTCGTGAACCGCGGGCTCGCGTTGTATCGCGGCAAGGTCTTCGTCGGTGCGCTCGATGGACGATTGATCGCCATCAACGCGCGGACCGGCACGCCCGTGTGGGAAACAATGACTGTCGACCAGTCGAAGCCCTACGCGATCACTGGTGCCCCTCGCGTCGTGAAGGGACGAGTCCTCGTCGGCAACTCTGGCGCCGAGTTCGGCGTGCGCGGTTACCTGTCGGCGTATGATGCCGAGACGGGAAAACTGGCGTGGCGCGTCTACACCGTGCCGGGCGATCCCGCGAAGGGATTCGAAACGAAAGCGCTCGAGCAAGCCGCCGAGACGTGGAAGGGAGAATACTGGAAGACCGGCGGAGGCGGTACGACATGGGAAGGGCTCGCATATGATCCCGAGCTCGACCTCGTGTACTTCGGCACCGGCAACGGCGTCGCGTGGTATCGCGATCTGCGCAGCCCAGGTGGTGGCGACAATCTGTACCTCGCATCCATCCTCGCGGTGCGAGGACAAACCGGCGACTACGCCTGGCACTACCAAGTCACGCCGGGCGACAACTGGGACTACGATGCCAACCAGCCACTGATGTTGGCGGATCTCACTCTGGGTGGAACGCGGCGCAAGGTGCTGATGCAAGCGTCGAAGAACGGATTCTTCTACGTGCTCGATCGGCAATCAGGCAAGTTGGTCTCCGCAACTCCGTTCGTCGACGGCATTAGCTGGGCAACTGGAATCGATTCTGTCACGGGACGGCCAATCGAGTCGCCTTCGGCCGTGGGCAAGGCAGCTCTGGTTTCACCCGACGTCGAAGGAGGCCACAATTGGTACCCGATGGCTTTCGACTCTTCTAAAGGTTTGGTTTTTCTGGGCGTCCGGAGCGGCAGTCTCTCCTTACACGCTCAAGATTCAACGTGGGAATCCGACATCACGACCTGGAATACCGGCCGTGATTATCGCTACGCAGGTGAGCTCATCTCCAAATTTGATAAAGCGCCTATACCGCGCGGAGAGCTGATCGCGTGGAATCCCGTCGAGCGGAGGTTGACGTGGCGCGTGCCGCTCCCTGTGTCGCAGAGTGGTGGCGTGCTCGCGACGGCGGGGAACGTCGTGTTTCAGGGACGCGCGGACGGCATCTTTACTGCCTACCGATCAACCGACGGCGCGAAGCTCTGGGAATTCGACGCCGGCACCGGCATCATGGCGCCGCCTGTCACCTATCTGGCGAACGGCATACAGTACATCACGCTCATGGTCGGATGGGGCGGCCCGAACGGACTAGGCAATCGCTCCAACATGGGTCCGGTGAAGCCGGGCTTCAGCCGGATTCTCACCTTTGCACTCGG
>Ga0070709_10001369_pt1 | contig 13313 bp, 11 predicted proteins | sample LARL51metaG_FD_65449 | JGI IMG/M metagenome (GOLD analysis project Ga0070709, IMG submission 65449) | Corn, switchgrass and miscanthus rhizosphere microbial communities from Kellogg Biological Station, Michigan, USA - LAR L5-1 metaG | ecosystem: Host-associated > Plants > Roots > Rhizosphere ...
CGCCAAACGCAAGGCGGCCCCGGCCGATCACGCCGGCAGTGTGCTGTGCCGACTGCTGATCGCCCACCCCGAGGTCGTCGACATCGAAATACTCGGCCAGCTCGATCTGCCCGAGGGGATCATCTACTCGCTCGGCGTCATGCTGCCTGACGGCAGGGAACTGCTCATCGACGTCGGGGACGTCTGACAGCGACAAGTGACGACCCAGGCGGCGGATGGGCCACCGGGCCGGAGCGGGTGACGCAGAGCGAGCGGCCACGGCCGGGCCGCGAAGCGGTCTCCGCGGCCCGGCCGTGGCTCACCTCAGCACGTGCTCGGGTTCGGCAGTACCGCGCTCGCGAGGTCGAGCTGGCCCTTGAAGAACCCGTGCTCGACCAGGTGCGCGTACTGCTGGTCACGACCGAACGTGTTGCCGTTGGACATGTGGCCGAACTCCCACACGCACTGCCCGCCGACCTTCGCCAGCGTGTAGTACGGGTAGAAGTGCCCGGGACCGTTCGGCGGCGGGACCGCGCAGCCCTGCGGGTTCTGCGGCACGCAGGTGTTGATCTCGCTGGCCGGTGCGTCGGTCTCGAACTGGATGCCCGAGTACCTGGCTCCGGCCGTGGTGGGTTGCCCTTGCAGGAAAGGTGACGGGAACGGGCCCGCCGTCAGCTTGTTGGGGAAGTCGGGGTAGTAGTCCGTGCCGTCGAAGTCCAAGTCGCCGTTCTGGGTGAAGTCATCCAGGCAGCCGGTGACCAGGTTAGGCGGCGTGTTGAAACCGTCGTGCGTGTCCCCCTTCTTGTAGCAGAGCGCGTCCGTGGGCTCCTGGCCTTCCTGAGTGGGATCCGGCGGCCCGGCGTTCTCGTACGCGCCATGGCATTCCAGCCAGCTCGTGTCGGTGAGCCCCGGTCCGAACTGGAGGGAGATCTTGCCGGTGACCTTGCTGCACGGCTCGAAGTGGCCGATCTCGAACTGGTTGAGGATGCCACTGATCAGCACCGACCACCCGATCGAGTTCTGTGGCCTGGCGGTGTTGAATAGCGGCTGGAAGTTGAACGGCGTGCCGTCGCAGTTGAAGAAGTTGGTGTTCATGAAGCCGTTCGCGGCCGAGGCGACCATGAACCCGCTCTGCCCGGTGGTCAGGTCCGTGATCTGCACCCTGAACGCGCGCTTCCCGCCGCCGATGCTCGCGTCCCACATGTGGGTGCGCACCACGTCGCCGGGGTTCATCATCAGCGTCTGACTGTTCGGCGTGACCGTCGACAGGTCGGAAAGCTGCGGGCTCGGCGGGCCAGCGGGCACACCATTCCGCTGGATGAAGGCGAAGTTCACCGGCTCGATGCAATTGTTGTTCATGTGCCCGGCGTTGTTTGCCTCGAGTGAGTCAATGGTGAGCGCCGCGCACCATTGGGTGTTGTTACAGCTCACCGAGTCGGCGAACGGTGCGAAGCCGGGCGGGTAGAACTGCATCTCCATGAACGCCCCGCCGCCGCCGGGGAACGCGCCCTGGGGGGCGTTGCTGTCGCTGTTTGGTGTGCACTTGGTCTGCGGGTAGGAGTTCGGGTCGCACATGCTCATCCCGAACCACGGCGCGACGCTCAGCTCGAACCAGTGGGTGACGTCATGGCCGGGGTGGCTGGTCGTCGGCATGGCCGTCGGGTCCATTGGCAGGCGTTCGGTGAACGTCACGTTGTTGCCCGAGCCTGGCCTGTGGGAGATGAACCGGGTGGACGGTTCGTCGTGGCCGATGTAGTGGCCGTTGTCGTAGAAGCGGGGGCTGTAGCGGGTGATACCGCGGATGTCTGTGCAGGCTAGTTTGCGCGTGAGCGCCTTCTGGATCTTGCTGTAGCCGTTGCAGTCGAGCAGGCCGGTGGCGTTCGGGCGGACGCTCTTCACCGCCGCTGGTGCCGCGCTGGCCGTCACCCCGAACAGGGACTGACTTGCGACCAGTACCACCGTCGCGCCGGCACCCACCATTCCGATCGACCATGCCCGCCAGTGGCCCTTGATGCTTCCGGCCATGGCATCGCTCCCTTCGCTGGGACCCTGCAACTCCGCAGGGCCGTCCAGTCCCGGGCACCGGCATGGCCTAGGTACCGGTCCAGCCGGTGCCACAAGCTAATACCTACGTGTCACCCGCCATTGCCCACCGCGGGTGACTTTCTGATTGGCCGCCGCCGGTGCAAGTCTCCCCCGCCTCCCGGCATAAGTCCAGCTTTACCTTTGTAAGGTATGTACTACCTAAAGGTCGGGAATGCCAAGATCGAGGTTAGGGCGCTCAATTCCGCCGTCCACCTCGAGAATCTTTCCGGTGATGTAACCGGAGGCCGGCGAGGCGAGGAAGACCACCGCGGCCGCGACCTCCTGCGGGTCACCGATACGGCGCAGCGGGGTCGCCTGCTCCATCTGCCCGCGCAGGCCGTCGTCGGTGAGCACGATGTCCAGCGCCGACGTCGCGGCGGCGCCGACCGCTATCGCGTTGACGCGGACCCGGGGGGCCAGGTCGGCGGCGGCCAGCCGGGTGTAATGCGTCAGGGCCGCCTTGGCCGTACCGTAGGCCAGGTAACCGCGGCCCGCGGTCCGGCCCACGGCCGAGGAGATGTTGATCACCGCGCTGGCCGGTGCCCGCTCCGCACCCGCGCGCTCCCCCTCCCCCGTCGGTACCCCCTCTCCTGCCGCCGCGAGCAGGTACGGGACGGCCGCCTGGGTCAGCGCATGCGCGACCGCCACATTGAAGTGAAACGCGGCCTCCAGATGCCGCGGCTTGGTCGCCGGGAACGGCCGGGGCATCGCACCGCCGACGTTGTTGACCACGATGTCCAGCCGCCCGAAGGCATCGGCCGCGGCGGACGCCAGCCCCGCGGCCGCGTCCAGGTCACTCAGGTCGGCAGGGATCACGAGCACGCGGCGGCCGGCCGCCTCCACCTCGGCCGCGACCTTGGCCAACTGGTCCGCGCTGCGCGCGCTGATCACCACGTCCGCCCCGGCCTGGGCCAGGGCCACCGCGGCGGCCGCGCCCAGCCCCCGGCCCGCGCCGGTCACCACGGCCACCCGCCCGGTGACGCGGAACAAATCCAGGATCATGGCACCCCTCAGCAGATCTGTCCGGGCGAAATGCGGCGATCTGGGGCAAGTAGAACAGGTTTCAGTTCAATTCCACAAGACAGCCCGGCCAAACCGAGCAAGCGTTAGGGAGGCAGGCCCCGGTCCTGCGATAATGACGTCGTGGCAACCACCAGGAAGGGCCAGGTGCAGCTCAACGGCGCAGGCTCGGCGGGCGTCAGCGGGGTGCTGCGGTCGCGGCGCCGGGCCGACATGGTCGCGATCGCAGCGGACCTTTTCGCGCAAAAGGGGTACCGCGCGACGACCGTGCGCGAGATCGCCGACGCCGCCGGGATCCTGTCCGGCAGCCTGTACCACCACTTCGACTCCAAGGAGTCGATCGGCGACGAGATCCTGTCGGGCTTCATCAACGAGGTGCTGGCGAACTACCGCGCCGCCGTCGCCGAGGGCACGGACCCGCGGGCGGCCCTGGAGCGGATCGTGCGCACCACCAGCCTGACCCTCGCCCAGCACCGCGCGGCCCTGACCATGCTGCAGAACGACTGGAACTACTTCGCTTCCCAGCCACGGTTTGCCTACCTGAGCAAGGCGCTGCGCGAGATCGAGCGGATCTGGATCGGGCAACTCGAAGCCGGCAAACAGGCAGGGCTGTTCCGGGCGGACCTGGATCCCAAGCTCACCTACCGGCTGCTCCAGGACGTGCTGTGGATTCCCGCGCAGTGGCGCCGGACCCGCGGTTACAGCGCCGACCAGGTCATCGACGGCTTCCTGCGCATCCTGTTCGAGGGGATCGCCACCGGCGCGCCCGGCGCCACGGCCTCCTGATCCACTTCTGCCCCCGGCCAAAGCCAGGCTGTTACCCTCGCACCAAGCAAGCGTTTGGTTGACCGACGGGCGACCAGGAGGCACCATGGGCCGGCTCGACGGCAAGGTGGCGCTGATCACCGGGGGTGCCCGGGGAATGGGCAAGTCGCACGTGCGCCACTTCGTGGCGCAGGGCGCCCGGGTGGTATTCGGCGACGTGCTCGATGAGAAGGGTGCCGCGCTCGCCGCCGAGTTTGACGAGAAGTCCTGCCGGTACATCCACCACGACGTGACCAGCGAAGCGGGCTGGGCTGCGGCGGTCGCGCTGGCGGCGGATGCCTTCGAGACGCTGGACGTACTTGTGAACAATGCGGGTGTGCTGACATTTGCCCGGATCGCGGATATGCCGCTGGCCGAGTTCCGGCGGGTCCTCGAGGTGAACGCTGTCGGCTGCTGGCTGGGCATGAAGGCGGTTATCGGGCCGATGAAGGCGGCCGGTGGTGGCTCGATCATCAACATCTCCTCGGTCGAGGGGTTCACCGGCGCCGCTGGCCTGTCGGCCTACAGCGCAAGCAAGTTCGCGATCCGCGGCATGACCAAGTCCGCCGCCCAGGAACTCGGCGAGTTCGGCATCAGGGTCAACTCCGTCCATCCCGGCGGGGTCCTCACCAGCATGACGCTCGGCCAGGCGGCTGCCGCGGACCCGGCGGACGGCGAGGCCTTCCTCAAGGCGATGCCGCTGGCCCGGTTCGCCCGCCCGGCCGAGATCTCCTGCCTGGTCGCCTACCTCGCCTCCGACGAGTCGTCCTATTCGACCGGCAGCGAGTTCGTCGCCGACGGCGGCCTGCTGTCCGGGCCCGGCTACTGAGCGAAGGAGCGTTCCGCGATGGACGATGCGCTGAGCCTCGACGGCAGGGCCGCGATTGTCACCGGCGCCGGCAACGGGCTGGGGCGGGCGGAGGCGCTCGCACTCGCAGCGGCCGGCGCCCGTCTTGTACTGAACGATATGGCCGCCGATGACGTTCTCGCGGTGGCGGACGAGATCGTGGCGGGTGGCGGGCAGGCGGTCACCGTCCCGGCGGACATCGGCGAGTGGGCCACCGGCCAGCAACTGGTCGCGGCCGCCCTGGACCACTACGGTCAGCTGGACATCCTGGTGAACAACGCGGGGGTGCTGCGGGACCGGATGGTGTTCACGATGTCCGCGGATGAGTGGGACCTGGTCCTCCGGGTGCACCTGCGCGGCCACTTCGTGACCACCCGGTTCGCCACCGCGCACTGGCGCGAGCAGAGCAAGGCGGCCGGTGGGCCCGTGTACGGCCGGATCGTGAACACCTCCTCGGAGGCGTTCCTGCTCGGCTCGGCCGGCCAGCCCAACTACGCCGCGGCCAAGGCCGGCATCGCCGCGCTGACCGTGACCACCGCGCGCAGTTGCGGCAGGTACGGGGTGCGTGCCAACGCCATCTGCCCGCGGGCCCGCACCGCCATGACCGCCGGCCTGATGGGGGCGGCACCCGAGGGCGCGGTCGATCCGCTCGCCCCGGAGCACGTCGCGCCGCTGGTGGTGTACCTGGCCAGCCCGGCCGCGGATGGCGTGAACGGCGAGGTGTTCGTGGTGCACGGTGGCGTGGCCGCGGTCATGGAGCCGCCGAGGGTCAGGGCCACGTTCGCGGCCGCCGATAACGGCTCGGCCGACGGCATGTGGACGCTGGACTCGGTGCGCCGGGCGCTGGATCCGGTGTTCCCTGCCGCGACGGCACCCGGCGGGCCCCCCGCCGGGTTCGCCTGCGAGGACACGCTGGCCCTGGCGACCGAGACGATCGGGTTCGCCCAGTGAAGCAGCGTGACAAGGTCGCCATGACCGCGGCCGAGGTCGCGGAGTTCCTGGCCGCGTCGCGCAAGCTCCAACTCGCCACGATCAACAAGGACGGGACGCCGCATCTGGTGGCGATGTACTACGTGATGCTCGGCGGCAGGATCGCGTTCTGGACCTACGGCGCCTCCCAGAAGGCCCTCAACCTGGCCCGGGATCCCCGGCTCACCTGCCTGGTGGAGAGCGGCCAGGAGTACTTCGACCTGCGCGGCGTCCAGGTGGCGGGCCTGGCCCGGCTTGTCGGCGACCCGGCGGGTGTGCTGGAGATCGGCCGCGGCGTCGCCGGTGGGCTGGCCGGGATGCCCGGCGACGCGGTCGAGGATTACGTGGCGCACGCCGCCCGCAAGCGCGTCGGCTACACCGTGGAGCCGACGCGGATCACCTCCTGGGATCACAGCAAGCTCATCCCGCCCGCCAGCGCTTAACCGCGGCCCTCCCTCAACCCTGATCGCGGGTTGTGCAACGGCGGGCAGCGTTGCAGCCGGACCGTGATCATTTGTATTAGCCACCCCCTCGTATGCCTCCACGTAGTTAAGGGGTTTCCACAAAGGGGGATTTTTCATGACCTCATCACAAGGCGACCGAGGAGACGCGGCCCGGCAGGCGCTCGCGGAACTGCTCGGAACCACCGAAATCGACATCGTCAACGAAACGGAGGGGCGGCTGCCCTCCGGCGAGGAGGTACGGCAGGTCAGCGCGACCGTACGGGGCGAGCCGAACCGGGCCGCGTCGGTGGTCGTCGACGCCAGCGGGGAAGCGCAGCCACTCCGGCGGCTCGAGGCGCTGTACGGCCGGGGCTTCCTGGCGCCGGCCGCAGTTCGCGAGCGGCCCACACTGACGCCTACGCCGACGCCACCGGTCACGATCGACCCGCCGACCAACGCATGGACGCTGCCGGAATGCGTGACCGAGGACGAGACCGTCACGGTCTTCGTGCCAAAGTCGACCGTACCGCCGAAGGCCGACGTCTACCTGCTTGCCGACACGACGCTAAGCATGGCGCCCATCCTGAGCGCGGTCCAGGCGGGCATCGACACGGTCGTTAACAGCCTCGGGGGATTCGACGTTGCCTGGGGCGTGGGAAACTACAAGGACTTCCCGATTCCCACGCCCAACCCGTACGCCTTCCAGCACCAGCTCTCGCCCACGACGAACCTCATCGACGTGGGCACCGCCGTGGGCAGCTGGTCCCCGGCCGACGGCAGCGACATTCCCGAGGGCCAGCTGTACGCACTGACGCAGGTCGCCACCGACTCGGCGATCGGCTGGCGGCCCGACAGCAAGCGGATCCTGGTGTGGTTCGGCGACGCTCCGGGTCACGACCCGATCTGTACGGCCATCTCCGGATTTGGCACGGATATCACGGAGGCGACCGCCACGCTCGCGCTACAGGGCCCCCCCACCATCACCGTCGTTGCCATCAGCACCGTCACCGGGGTCCCCGCAGCGCTCGACGCGGATCCGACGGTCGGCTCCTCCGACTACGGAGTCTGCACGGTCGGTGGCAGCCCGGGCCAGGCAACCAATATCGCGGCCGCCACCGGCGGCTCGCACACCACGGGGGTGGATCCGACCACGATCATCAACACCCTGATCTCGCTCATCTCCGCTGCCGTGCAGAGCATCAACCACCTGGTGCTGCAGCCGAGCGGAGCGATAGCGCCCTTCGTCACCTCGATCACGCCGCCCAGCTACGACTCCCTCGCGGGGGACGTGGACCACACGCTGCCGTTCGATGTCACCTGGACCGGCGTTGTGGACTGTGCGGACGACGACCAGGTCTTCACCGGCAGCCTCGACGTGGTCGCTGACGGCAACGTCGTGGCGAGCAAACCGGTCACGATCACGGTGCCCGCCTGCCGCTGGCACCACTCCACGGAGATGATCTGCGGTCTGCAGCGCGGCCGTAACGATGACGACAAACACGACGATGACGACAAGCGCGACGAATGCCAGACGGTCGTCGACGGCCGCTACGCCACGGCTGTCACGATCTACAACCCCAGTACCTGCAACGTGACACTGGTCAAGTACTTCGCACCGCTGATACTGGACGGCAAGCCGGTCGGCCGCGAACCGCGGACCGTCCTCGCGCGGCCCTTCGCGAAACTGCTGCTCGGGCCGGGTGAGGCAACGCTGGAGGACTGCTGCTCCCTGCAAGAGGCCGTCGGCCCGACCGGTGGCCCACTGGTGCTCGGCGTACTCGACATCGTCGCCGACCACTCGCTCGAGGTCACCGTGACCCACACGGCCAACGGGGCGGGCGAGGCGGCGACCTCGATCAACGCCCGCACGATCAGGCCGCGGCGCGCCTGAACCGCGCACCGTTCTCCGCTCTGGCCAACGCACCGCCAGGGCGGAGAACGGTGGCCTATGTACTTCCGGCCGGTGTCACGGCTCTCAATAGATGACGGATCCCCAGGATCCGACGGGGAAGGGGACAGCTGTGCTGTGCCAGCTAGTGTTTCAGCCGGTCATCCGGCTGATCCAGGTCGTGGTGTCGGTGGTCGAGTGGCTGCTGATCCAGGTCTGCAAGGTCATCCAGCAACTTGTCCAGGTCCTCACCTGGGTCTTGACCTACGTCTGCACCACTGTCGTCAAGAACGTGTGCAACTCGGTCTGCGGCGTCGTCTGCGGCATCTGTGACTTCTTCTGCGGCATCTTCGGCTGCGACTGCCACTGTGAGAGCGTTTGTAACACCGTCTGCAACGTCGTCACGGACGTCGTCTGCGGCTGGACGTACGTGCTGCAGGCGGTGCTGGAGTTCGTGACGCGGCTCGTCTGCGACTACATCCTTCAAGCGATCATCGTGCTGCTCAACCTCGTCGAGGCCATCGTGACGATGGTCCTGACGTGGGTTTGCTCGCTGATAGACCTGCTCATCAGGTGGCTGCTGTGCTGGACGTACATCGCTGAGCTCTTCAACAACACCGGGCAGCGCCGGTTCCGCGTCGCCCCCAAGATCGTCCCGAACAGCAAGGGCTACTCCGACTGGTTCGTTTACGTCAACAACCCCGGCCCGCGCGGCACGGTCGACCAGAACACGCAGGGCTACATCCTCGGCGACGCCGGGCAGCCGCTCCTGCCGATCGTGGACGACAGCGGCGACATTGCGTACTACCAGGTCGCCACGGATGGCGACGTCATCACGGGCGAACTGGAGCGGGGCGAGGGAGACGGCTATGTGCGGGGAGAGCCGTTGCTGTACTACCCGTACAAGGTGATCGAGATCGCAAGCCACCTGTTTGGCGACATCTTCGCCGGCGACCCTTCGGACGACGGCCGCGGCACCGACTTCCACGAGAACCTGCTCACCTACAGCCCCAACGTCCAGGCGTGGCTCGATGGCGACGCGAAGCTGGCCAGCAACAACTACAACACGTGGGCACGGAAGTACACGAGCCCCGGCTCGCAGGACTACTTCGGCGACAGGTCGATCCCCGACATGGGCATGCGCGTCGACACGGACTCGACGTGCAGCCACCCGACCAACGCCTTCCTGCACCTGATCGACGACATCGGCTTCACGCCGGGGAACACCGACATCGCGGAGAACATGAAGTGCGGGGCCGGGCAGACGCTGACCTTCGACCAGACGAACTTCCTGATGCTGAACAAGGCCGACGGCTCCGCGGTGACCACGTACCTCGTCTCGAAGTACAACCCCGATGAGTCATCCGTCGGCTGCAACGACCTGCTCGGCTACACGGTTGTCACGTTTGACGGAGACAGCGGGCCGATCTTCATCCAGGCGAAGGTGCTGGAATTCGCCGCCGACACCAACGTGATGATGACCCGGATCGTCGAGAACATCTCCTGGGCGAATGCGGAGATCGTCCGTGTCGCCGAGACATACCTCCACGAGTGCGGTCACCAGTGCGGCCTGCTGCACGACACCGATGCGCCCGACTGCGAGAACGACACCACACTGCACATCTCGAAGCTGATGAACCCCGGCGGGAGCATTCGCAGGGCATACACGCGGCTGCAGTGGTGCCTGGTGCGGACGAGCTGGTACATGACCGGCCGCTCCCTCTCGCCGTTCACCCAGGCACCCGAACTGCCCGACTCCGGCAGCGTCCCCAACCCGCCCATCGAGTGAATGCGAGCGTGACCGACATGGCGCATATCCACCAGCACGCGGGAACGATGGGTGGTATCTCGCGGCGCGTTCGCGAGCGCGAGATCCTCCGTCAGCTCCGCTACAACGACGCCCGCAAGGCGGCGTTCCGCGGCCGCGGCGCGGTGCGCGACTACCTGGCCACGCGTACCCCGGCGCTGGCCAGGGAGTTCCTCGGGACGCTCCTGGGAGCGCTGGCCGGGTTCCTGGTCATCGCCGAACTGCTCGCGCATATCGCCGGCGTCAGCCAGATCTACACCTTCTCGGCGTTCGGGCTCGTCTACTCGCTGCAGTCCACCTACTACAAGTACAGGCTGGCCGGCGATCCGGACTTCAGGATCCCATCGTGCCGTTGCGCGCGCCGTAGCGTGGACGGGACCGAAGGCGTCCTGCGGAGCAGGTACAGCGCCACCCTGGGCATCCCGAACTCCGTTTACGCCGCGGCCTACTTCGTCGCGGTGCCGGTCCTTGCGGCCGTAGCAGGCGGCCGGGCGGCGCTGCCGCTGGCCGTCGTGGCCATCGCCGCGAGCATCTATTTGAGCTACATCATGCTGGCAAGGATCCGGAACCTGTGCGCGACCTGCATCAGCATCGCCGCGCTCAGCGCCTTGATCCTCTGGCAGCTCCTGGGCGGCCTGTGACGGCGGGCGCTACGGGACCGAGCGGATCCGCTGGACGAACAGCGAGCCGAGCACGGTGATGACGGCCACCGACAGGTACAGCGACCGGTACCCGCCAAGCTGGCTGACCAGGGGTGCGGCCACCGCCGGGGCAAGCACCTGCGGCCCGGAGTTGGCGATGTTGATGATGCCCAGGTCCTTGGCCCGGCCCGCCGCCGAGGGCAGCACCTGGGTGACCAGGGCCGCGTCCACCGACAGGTACACCCCGTAGCCAAGGCCGATGATCGCCGCGGCGGCCATGGCGGCCGGCCACGACGGCCACAGCGCGAGCAGGGCCGCCGCCGCGGCCATGACCAGTCCGGCCACGGTGACCGGCAGCTTGCGCCGCCCGGTCCGGTCGGAGATCACGCCACCGGCCACCGCGGTGATCACCACCCCGGCCAGGTAGAGCAGGATCAGCACGACCAGGCCGTCTTCGGCCTTGTGGCCGGGGAACAGCCGGCTGTAGTGGATCCGGTCGCGCAGGAAGTACAGCAGGTACAGCAGCGTCATCGCGTTCCCCAGGTTGACCGCGAACCTGGTCAGCCAGGCCCAGGCGAAGTCGGGGTAACGCCGCGGGCTGAGCCAGAACGACCTGGCAAAGGCCCGCCAGTCCCAGGGCGGCCTGGCCGAGCGCGGCATGACCAGGTCCGGCATGGTGAGCGCGAACGGCAGCGCGCAGGCCAGGGCGCAGGCCGCGAGCAGCACATAGCCGCCGTTGCCGGCCACCACGTCGGTGACCAGCACCACGGCCAGCAGCACGCCCACGCTCTGCGGCAGGCCGATCCAGCCGGACACCGTGCCCCGCTGCGCGACCGGCACCTGGTCGGGCACGGCCGCGCTGAGGCTGGCCTGCATCGCGTTCAGGCTGGCCTGCGCCAGGCACCAGCCGAGGATGACGCCGGCCAGCGCATGCTGGCCGGACAGCAGCACCAGCGCGGCCGCCCCCGCCAGCGCCCCGCCGGCGATCCACGGGCGCCGCCGGCCGAACCGGCTCACGGTCCGGTCCGACAGCGCACCGGCGACCGGGTTGGCGACCATCGCCACCGCGGCGCCGATGCCGGTCACCCAGCCGAGGACGGCGACCTTGTGCGCGGGCCCGGCGATCGCCTGGACCTGGTTGGGCAGCAGCACCGAGATCGGGCCGAGGTAGGCGAGGTAGAGGCCCAGGTTGGCCAGCGCGATGAGCGCGATCCAGCGCCGCCCGACCCGTTCCTCCGGCTCGGGCCACGGGCCCGCGGCCGCGGGCGGCGCCCCGGCCGCCTGCCGGTGGGTCACATCATCTCGTCGGTGAACGGCAGCAGGACGGTCTTGACCTCGGTGTAGGCCTCGATGGCGGTGCGCCCGCCCTCCCGGCCCATCCCGGACTGCCCGTAGCCGCCGAACGCCGCGTGCGGCTCCAGCGTGTAGCCGTTGATGCCGACGGTGCCCGCCCGCAGCGCCTTGGTCAGCCGGATCGCCCTCTTGATGTCGCTGGTCCACACGGTGGCGGCCAGGCCGTACTCGGTGTCGTTGGCGATCCGCACCGCCTCGTCCTCGTCGCTGAAGCCGATCACCGACAGCACCGGCCCGAAGATCTCTTCCCGGGCGATGCTCATGTCGTTGGTCACGTCGGTGAACAGCGTGGGCGCGACGAAGTTGCCCGCGGCCAGGTCACCCTCGCCGCGGGTGCCGCCGCAGACCAGCCGGGCACCGGACTGCTGGCCCTCGGCGATCAGGCCGAGCACCCGGTCCAGTTGCCTGGGGTTGATCAGCGGCGAGGAGGTGACGGCCGGGTCGAACGGGCTGCCGTAGCTGACCATCCCGCCGATCATCTCGGCCATGCCGAGGAACTCTTCGACCACGTCACGGTGTACCAGGGCCCGGGTCTGGGCCAGGCAGACCTGCCCGGCCAGGCCCAGGGTCACCGTGCCCATGGTGAGCGCCGCGGCGTTGGCCACGTCGGCGTCGGCGAACACCAGCGCCGGGCTCTTGCCGCCCAGTTCCAGGCTGACCCGCTTGAACCCGGCCGCGGACGCGGCGATGATCTTGCGGCCGACGGCCCGGCTGCCGGTGAACGACAGCTTGTCCACCATCGGGTGGTTGATCAGCGCGTCGCCGGTCGGCTCCCCGGGGCCGGTGACGACGTTGAGCACGCCGGGCGGCAGCCCGGCCTCCGACATCAGCGCGGCCAGCCGCAGCACCGCGAACGTCGCGTACTCCGACGGCTTGGCCACGAGCGTGCAGCCGGCCGCCAGGGCCGGGGCCGCCTTCTGGGCGAACAGCAGCAGCGGCGCGTTCCACGGGATGATCGCACCCACCACGCCGACCGGTTCGCGCAGCGTCATCACCAGGTGATCGCCGCCCTGGTAGGGCGGCAGCGTCTCCCCTGCCAGCTTGTCCACCCAGCCGGCGTGGTGGTCGAAGATGTCGGCCACCATGTTCGCCGACATCCCGTACACCGAGCCGAAGCTCAGCGGCACGCTGTTGTCCAGCGCCTGCAGCGCGAGCAGTTCGTCGCCGTGCTCGCGGACCAGGTCGGCGATCCGGCGCAGCACCCGGATCCGGTCGGCGGCCCGTGCGCGCGGCCACGGCCCGGAGTCGAACGCCTTCCGCGCGGCGCGGACGGCCGCGTCCACGTCCGGCGGCCCGGCAATGGGGAAGGAGCCAACCTCCTCGCCTGTGGCCGGGTGGCTGTGGCTCCAGCTCTGGCCGGACGCGGCCGCGGCCCACGAGCCATCGATCAGCAGGAGGCCGTCGGAAAGGCCGGCCTCGTCGCGATGTGGCTTGATGGATGCAACCATGGCCCCGCTCCTAATAGAACACGTTCTAG
>Ga0070709_10001370_pt1 | contig 13311 bp, 13 predicted proteins | sample LARL51metaG_FD_65449 | JGI IMG/M metagenome (GOLD analysis project Ga0070709, IMG submission 65449) | Corn, switchgrass and miscanthus rhizosphere microbial communities from Kellogg Biological Station, Michigan, USA - LAR L5-1 metaG | ecosystem: Host-associated > Plants > Roots > Rhizosphere ...
ACATCGGTATAATTGTTGACGCGCACGCGGGTCGAAATCTCCGAGACCTTGGCATCCTTGCCCAGTTCGAATTTCGCGGCCATCGGCGCCGGATTCTGGTCGATGACGAGCGTGATCGACACCACGTGGCGCTCGTCGGTCGGCGAGAGCCTGGTGCGCAGCGTGACCGGGACAATCGCCGCGTCCTCTGCGCGGTACGGCATTTCAATACCGATGACATCGCCGCCGTCGTTCATCTGACGATTGTTGAAGATGTCCTGCACGAGGCCCGGCCACGGGTCATAGGCCTCCGGAGATGCCGCGACAGCAATGCGCGCGCCAGACGCGGCAACAAGCAGGCTGGCGACGCAGAGCAGGCGGAGAAAAGTTCTTTGCATGGACGCGCGCCTCCCGAAGAGCCTCATCCGGAAAAGTGTGTAACGGTTTTCCGAGAAGATCATGCTCAATCAAAAACCTCCAGTCGCAAAGCGAATATAGGCGATCGGCCGGGCTATTCCCATTCCATTTCCGAAAATGCCGCGGTTGCGTTCCGTGCATTATAGTCATCAAACAGTTTCCAATGTGGCCGCTCGGAGGCCGCCGCGGTGTCGGCGGCGATCTTGATCGGCTTTCCCTGGGCGATCATCGCGCGGACATCGGACGCCAGCACATCGAGATAGTGGCGTTCGTCGGTAAGCGCGGCCGGCCAATCGCTGACAGGCCCGTGCCCGGGAACGACGCGCTGTGCCGGGATCGCCTTGAGGTCGTCGATGAGCTTCAGCCAGCCGCCCAGGCTACCGTCGAGCACGGGGATATGCTCCAAAAACACGAGATCGCCCGAGAACAGGGTTTTGGTCTGCTCATCAAACACGGTCAGGTCATTGTCGCTGTGCGCGGTAGGCCAGGCGCGCAAGTGCAGTTGCCGGCCGCCGAGATCGAGCGTGAGACTGTCATCGACCACCAGCGTCGGCGGCACGATCTCGACTTCGTCGATCAGTTCGCGGCCCATGATGCGGCGGAATGCGTCGATGTAGAACGAGCCGTGGGTGGCGAGCGTCCGCGTCAGGTTCTTGTGTCCGACGAAAGTCGAACCATCCTGCGCGAAGGCCGCGTTGCCAAAGATGTGATCCGGATGGCCATGCGTATTGATGATGTAGCGGATCGGCTTATCGGTGCGCGCGCGGATGGCTGCGAGCAGTTGCCGTCCCTCGCGGAGGCTGCCGCCGGTGTCGATCACGGCCACTGCGTTCTCGCCAATGACAAAGCCGACATTGGCGATCGCACCCTCGTTTTCGCGCGACATCAGCTTGGTTTCGCCGTTATGGACGAACACGCCGGGCGCGACCTCGCTCACCGGCAAGGCCTGCGCCTGCGCCCACAGCGAGGTGAGCGAGCCAAGCAGAGCGAGCAAAGCGAGGGTGAGGCGGCCGTTCATGATTCTGCCTCTATCTCAGGGAGAAGCGGCGATTTGATGTTCCACGACGGTGAGCCGTTTGCGCCGCAACAAGGTGGGGGCCGGATTCGGGGGATTATTCCTGTTGCAGGCTCCAGTTGAGAGGCATAGCATTTTTGCGCACCACAGCTTCGCTAGATCAAGGAAGAGACAGCGATGACACCTCACGCCCCACATCGCTGGCTGATGATTTCGCTCGTCGCCATCGCGGCACTGCTCGGCAATCGCGAAGCTGCGCGCGCGCAGGCCAACGACAACATGGATCTTTCCATCGAGCTCGTCGATCCCAAGGTCCTGCGAGTCTGCGCCGATCCGCGCAACCTGCCGTTCTCAAATGAAAAGGGCGAGGGGTTCGAGAACAAGCTCGCCGAGCTTTTCGCCGAGAAGCTGCAGAAGAAGCTCGATTACATGTACTTCCCGCAGGCGACGGGGTTCGTGCGCGTGACGCTCGGGTCGCATCGCTGCGACGTCATCATGGGCTTTCCGCAAGGCGATGACCTCGCGCAGGGCACCAATCCCTATTACCGCACGGCCTATGCTCTGATCGCGAAACAGGGCAGTGGGCTCGACGATGTCACGACGCTCGAAGACGAGCGGCTGAAGAACAAGCATATCGGCGTTGTGGCCGGCACGCCGCCTGCCACCAACATGGCGGCCGCGGGTCTGATGGCGAATGCGAAGCCATATCCGCTGATGATCGACACCCGCGTCGATTCATCCGCCGAGGCGATGATCAACGATCTGGCCTCGGGCACGATCGACGCCGGTGTTCTCTGGGGTCCGATGGCGGGCTTCTATGCCAAGCATTCCTCGACGCCATTGCATGTGATGCCTCTGGTCAAGGAGACCACCGGACCGCGAATGATCTATCGCATCGGCATGGGCGTGCGGGCCGCGGATCAGAACTGGAAGCGCCAGCTCAACCGGCTGATCCAGGAGAACCAGCCGGCCATCAACAAGATTCTGCTCGACTTCGGTGTGCCCCTGTTGGACGAGAATGATCAGCCGATCAGCGCGGAGAACGCAGCCAAGGCGCCATGATTTGGCTGCGTGCGAGCCTGATCGTCGTGGCGGTCATGTTCGCCGGGTCAGCGCTTGCGGATGAGCTCGTCCCCGAGCCTGAGAACTATCGCACCGAAAATTATCGCGCGCCCGTTCCGGTCAGCTTGGCCGGTGGGCGTGTGCTCTCGACGCGAGATGCCGAAGCGATCTGGCGCGCGAAAGCCGGCGTGTTCATCGACGTGCTGCCGCGCCCGCCCAAGCCGAAAAATCTCCCGGAAGGAACGGTCTGGCGGGACAAGCCGCGGTTCAACATGCCCGGCAGCATGTGGTTGCCGGACACGGGTTACGGCGTGCTTGCGGCGCCGACCGAAGCTTATCTCAAGCAGGGTCTTGCGCGTGCCACCGGCGGTGACAAGGCGAGGCAGGTCGTCATCTATTGCCAGGAAGATTGCTGGATGTCGTGGAACGCCGCGAAGCGGATTCTGTCCTACGGCTACTCGAATGTCGCCTGGTATCCCGACGGAACGGATGGCTGGGAACGTGCCGGTCTGCCGCTCTCAGAAGCGCAGCCGGAGCCCCGGGCCGGCGAGGAGAAATGATCTCTGCGCCGGCCGGCTTGACCAAAGTTCAGCTTTGGGCCTTCGGATTACTGCTTCTGGAGCTTGGTGATCGTTTTCGCGCCGTCGCCGTCGGTCGTGGTGTAGGTTACCCTGTCGCCGGCGTGAAAATCCTCCAGCAGCTTGTTGTCCTGAATCTTGAAATTCTGAGCGCCGGTGTTCGCGCCGACGGTACCGCTCTGCGTCTGCTGGATGGCGATCGTGCCGCTCAGCCGGTCGATCTGGGTAATCATGCCTGTCATGCTCTGTTCAGCAAAAGCCACGGATGCAAACAGGACTGGGGCCGTGAGACCCGCCAAAACGATCTTTGCTGCTCTCATCGATGCCTCCTAATTGTCGGGATATTTCAAGATGGACGGGCGACAACAGGCGGGAGATGGAATTAGTTCCCCCGGAACACAAGATGTACCTGCGCATCTCGCGTCCAAATCGGAACTATTCCATATCCTGCTGAATCGCGCGACCGAGCGCGAACAGGCGCTGATCGATCGCGGTTGGAACTTCACAGACAAATTTGACCACACGTCGGCGGTCCTCGAAAATTCGCGTTTCCCAGGTGAGCTGGTTGCCGAGCTCGTCAATCTTGGCCTGATCGGGTGAGGCCGCGCTTTGCAGCGCCTGCAGCGCGAGCGTGTCGGAGCGGATCCTGTCGGCCTCGTCGCGCTGCTTGCGGGTGATGCGCTCCAACCCGCTCATGACCGACGCGCGCTGTGCGTTGAGCGTATCGAACAAGCCGGCGAACAGAAGCTTGCCGGCCGTGGTCTTTTCAGACGAACCGGACAGAAACTCACCGATCGATTTCTCGGCCTCATCGACCGGCGTGCGGCGCGCCGACAATTTTGCGACCAGCCCGTTGATCTTGGGATCGTCCTTCCATTTGTTCTGGACATCGTCGAGCGGCGGACCGGCCCAAACCGCGGCGAGCGAAATCTCCGGCACCTTGGCCTGCGCGCAGGGCCAGTCGGGATAGCGCGGATCGGCGGCAAACGAGGAGATCGTCGATGCCACGAGCGATGTCGCGACGATAAATCTCATCTTCATGTCTCGCCTCCCGCAGGCCCGCGGCGGGCGAGGCCGCGCGAGGGATCGTAAGCCAGGATCGCGCCGACGAGGAAAACCGCCGTGCAGCCGGCAACGACCGCGAGCGACACCCAGTTCATCTTGCCGTACAGCGCGAAGCGGATCAGCTCGACCGCATGCGTGAACGGGTTGAACTGGCAGACATAATAGAGCATCGGACTGCCTTCCTGCACCCGCCACAGCGGATAGAGCGCGGACGAGGCAAAGAACATCGGAAAGATCACGAAGTTCATCACGCCCGCGAAGTTCTCCAATTGCTTGATGCCGGAGGAAATCAGCATGCCGAGCGCGCCCAGCATCAGCCCTGACAGCATCAGTGCCGGCAGCACGGTGAGATAGCCGAGCGGCGGCGGCGTGATGTCCCAGAACCAGGCGATCAGCAGGAAAGCATAGACCTGCAGCAGCGACACTGCGGTTCCCGCCAGCAGCTTGCAGGACAGAAGATACCAGCGCGGCAGCGGGCTCACCAGCAGCGTGCGCATGTTACCCATCTCGCGGTCATAGACCATCGAGAGCGAGGACTGCATGCCGTTGAAGAGCTGGATCATCGCCATCAGGCCCGGCGCGATATAGACCTCGTAGGGAATATAGGTCTCATAGGGCGGGATGATCGAGATGCCGAGCACCTGGCGGAAGCCGGCGGCGAAGATGAACAGCCAGACCAGCGGCCGCACCAGCGCCGAGACGAAGCGCTCGCGCTGATGCAGAAAGCGCAGTGCTTCGCGCCAGACGATGCCATTGAGGCAGGTCAGATATTCGCCGAAGGAGAATCCGGTTCGCGGGCGGTCCGCGGTGACGACGCTCATGATCCCGCGCTCCTGGTCTCCGCAACCGCCGCGGTCAGCCGCGCGAAGGCGGCGTTGACGTCCTGCGCGCCGGCCTCGGCGATGACACGCGCGACAGGCCCTTGCGCGAGCACCTTGCCCTGATGCAGCACGACGAGCTCGTCGCTTGCATTGATCTCGTCGAACAGATGCGTCGCCCACAACACGCCGATGCCTTGCTCGGTGACGAGCTGCCGAACATGGCTCAGGATATCGGCGCGCGCCTTGACGTCGAGCCCGACGGTCGCCTCGTCGAGCAACAGCAACCGGGGACGGTGCAGCAGCGCACGCGCGATTTCGAGCCGCCGCATCTGGCCGCCGGAGAGGTCGCGCACCTTGCTGCCGGCGCGATCGGCAAGGCCGATGCGTGTCAGCACCTCCTGGCTGCGCAGGGCCGCGTCGCGCCGCGCGATGCCGTGCAGGGCTGCGTGGTAGAGCAGGTTCTGCTTCACCGACAGATCGAGATCGAGCGTACGCGGCTGGAACACGACGCCGAGCAGCCGCAGCGCCTCGCTCGGCGCGCGGCCGATGTCGTGGCCGAAAATACCGATCTTGCCGTCCTGGATTCCGAACAGCCGCGTGATCAGGGAAAACAGCGTGCTCTTGCCGGCGCCGTTCAAACCCAGCAAGGCCGTGAAGCTTGCGGGCGCGACCTCGAAATTGACGTCGATCAGCGCCCGTCGCGGGCCATACGAATGGCTGACGCCATCAATCGACAACGCAGGTACGCCCGTGGGATCGGGCCGGGGAGGGATGTCCGGCCGAACATCGCCGGTATTGATGGTCTCGATGGCTGTCATTGCGGTGCGATCGTAATGCCCCAGGGCAGTTCGCCGACCTGGATGGTCTTGATCACCTTCTGCGCCGCGACGTCGATGACGGAGACGTCGTTGGAGACGCCATTGGTGACCAGCAGGTATTTCTCGTCGGGCGTGAACGCCATGTGCCAGACGCGCTGGCCGACCAGCAGATATTTGATCACCTGATGCGTCGTGCCGTCGACAACGGCGATGCGGTTGGCAGGACCAAGCGCGATGAAAGCGGTCTTTGCATCCTTGGTCATGCCGATGCCGACCGGCTGGATGGCCTCGCGCCGCAGTCCGGGGATCTCGAAGGTGATCTTGCCGGTGACGGCACGCTTGGCGGGATCGATGATCGACACCGTACCGCCGATCTCCGATGACACCCAGAGCTCCGAGCCGTCGCGCTTGAACTCCGCAAAGCGCGGCCTGGAATCGACCAGCACATTGGCGACGATCTGGCGCGTCGACGTGTCGATGAAATGCGCCATGTTGGTGGTCTCGGACGTATTGATCAGGAACTTGCCGTCCGGACTGATCGTCATGCCCTCCGGCTCGACGCCGACCTGGATGTCGCCAATGCGGGCGCGCTTCTCGAGATCGATGACCGTGACCGTGTTGTCGTTCTCGTTGGCGACGTAGAGCGTCTTGCCGGCGGCGTCCTGGGCGAACAATTCGGGGTCCGGCCCGGAGGGCAGGGTGTCGACGATCTGCTCGGTCTTGGCGTCGATCACCTGAATCGTATCGTCGTCCCCGACCGCGACCATCACGTACTTGCCGTCGCGCGTGAACTCGATGCCGCGCGGCCGCTGCCCGACCTTGATCGTGTTGGTGACGGCCCACTTGTCGGTATCGATGACCGAAACGGTGTTGGCCTTCTCGTTCGAGACGTAGGCGATGTAGGCGGCAGCCGGCGCCGGCACCGCAAGACCGGCGGCGAGCGCGAAGGGCAGGCAGCGACGCCACATGCGGAGCCTCTTGATGTTCAGTGCAGCTTGCATTTCGTCTCCGGGCGGTCGACGCCGAGCGTATCGAGTTCTGAGACCTGGTGCAGGAAACCTTCCTGCGGCGATACCGAAACCACCATGCGTCCGTCGACCAGCAGGATCGGCTGGCGAAGCTGCAGGTTCCAGTCGCGCAGGGTCAGGCGCTGGCCCTTGAACGCAGCGACCGAAAAATCCGGTCCCTTGATGAAATTGAGCATCGCCTTGGGATCGCCGGAGTTCACGCGCGAGGCCGCCTCGCCGACCATGCGCGCGGCGGTCCATGCCTGCATGTCGAGCGCCGTCATGCGCCGCGAGTTCAATTTGAGAAAGCGGTTCTGCAGCTGTGTTGCGCCCCATTGGTCGTGCGCCGCGTCCCAGCTGGTCGCTACGAGGCCGGCGGAGCCCGCGACCGGCCGCGGGTCCCAGGTGCGAAAGGGCAGATAGGCGCCGAACACCTCGCTCTCGTCGGCGGCGAGCAGCACGTCATAGGCGGGCGCCTGCTGGGTGAAGACGGGCATCTGCCGCTGGATCAGCGTGACGCCGCTGTCGGTGCGGCGTGCGCCGCCTGTGTCCTCGAAGGTCTTTTCCTGGACGATCTTGCCGCCGAAGCGTGCGGCCGAGCGACGCAGCGCGTCGGCAAACAGCTTGTCCTTGTCGTGCGAGCCGACCACCAGGAACCAGCGCTTCCATTGCTTCCACACCAGATATTGCGCGAGCGCATCCGCGAGCATCGAGCGGGTGGGAGCGACGTGAATGACATTGGCGCGGCAATCCTCCTCGCGCAGCCGGTCGTCGATCGCACCGGCGTTGAGCAGGATCGTCCCGCGATCGCGCAACGCATCGGCGGCCTTGAGCAGCGCTTCGGCGGGAAGATCGGCAATGATGAAGCTGTTATGCTCGGCGAGCGCGGTCGCCGCCTGCGCGACGTCCTGGCCTTCCTTGAGGCGGACCTCCTGCAGCGTGAAATGCTGGTTGAGAAACTTCCCGGTGGTGTTGTTGTCCTCGATCGCGAGGTGCGCGCCGGCGATGCCGTCACTGTCCGCCGGTTGCTGCACCAGCGACAATGTCGATCGGACGCCGGCCAGGCCGAGATAGCCGACGCCGATCTCGACCGGTTCAGCGGCGCGCGCATATGTCGCGACGATGCAGACACCAATCACACTGATCCACCAGCGGATCATGGTTCCTCCCTGCGCATCCTCCTCGCCTTGACGGTGAACGGAGGGGCCGGCCTTCGCGAGGCGTGCTCGCCAGGCGGCCTTGTGGCTTGCAACATGACCGAATTGCCCTAGCTTGCAAACCCCCACCTTTTGTCGGTGGACTGTCGTCAATCGTCGCGGAATCGTGACCATGAAAATGCCGTTCATCTTCGCAGCTCTCATGCTCGCGACGTCAGCGCCGGCGTGCGCCGATCCGCCGAAACTTGCGGTGTTCGATTTCGAGCTGGTCGATACCAGCCTGCAGGGCGAGGTGTACGGTCCGCGTTCCGATGAACACGACCGGCTGGTGCGGGTCGGTGATCAGTTGCGCAAGGGGCTATCGGAGTCCGGCAAGTTCCAGATCGTCGACATCACTCCCGTCAATGCTGCGGCGCACGGCAGTAATCTGCAGGCCTGCGGGGGCTGCGACGTCCGCTTCGCGCAGCAGCTTGGCGCAGATCTCTTCATCACCGGCGTCGTGCAGAAGGTGTCGAACCTCATTCTCAACATCAACGTCTATCTGCGCGATGCGCATAGCGGGCAGATCGTCACGGCGGCCAGCACCGACATGCGCGGCAACACCGACGAATCCTGGTCGCGTGCGATGAGCTATCTCGTGCGCAACCGCCTGCTCGCGCCGAATTACGGCGTGCCGCAGCCGCAATAGGATTTTCGAGCAATGATCAGGCTTTCAGCCGGTCGGCGTGCCAGCGCAGATGATCGGCCATGAAGGTCGAGATGAAATAATAGCTGTGGTCGTAGCCGGGCTGGCGGCGCAGGGTGAGGGGGATCTTCGCCTTTTCACAAGCCGCCTGCAGCAGTTCGGGCCGAAGCTGCTCGGTCAGGAACGGATCGGCATCGCCGTAGTCGACGAGGAAGTCCGAAAACCGCGCGCCATCCTCGATCAGCGCGACAGCGTCGTGCTTGCGCCAGACCTGCTTGTCGGCGCCGAGGTAACCGCCCAGCGCCTTGTTGCCCCACGGCACCTGCGATGGTGCGACGATCGGCGCGAACGCGCTCGCTGCGCGGTAGCGATCGGGATTGCTCAGCGCGACGGTGAGCGCGCCATGGCCGCCCATCGAATGGCCAAGGATGGACTGCCGTTTTGCATCGACCGGAAAATGATCGGCGACGAGCTTGGGCAGCTCGTCGGTGACATAGCTCCACATGCGATAATTCTTAGCGAACGGCTGCTCCGTCGCGTCGACATAGAAGCCCGCGCCGAGTCCGAAATCATAGGCGCTGGCAGGATCGCCGGGGACGTCGGCGCCGCGCGGGCTGGTGTCGGGCGCAACGAAGATCAAGCCGAGTTCCGAACAGGCTTTGCGGAATTCGCCTTTCTCCGTGACATTGGCATGGGTGCAGGTGAGGCCCGACAGATACCAGACAACGGGCAGCTTCGCGCCGTCCTGGTGCGGCGGGACGTAAACCGAAAACGTCATGTCGGTCTTGGTCTCACGGCTGGCGTGCTTGTAGACGCCCTGCGTACCGCCAAAGGCTTTGTTCTGGGAAACGGTTTGCATCGTCATGATCCGTGAATCCTGCAAGGGGAGGGATTATCGCCTACGGCTCGTTCCAGCCTCGATCGTTCGGGCCTCATGGTTCGAGACGGCGCGTTGCGCCTCCTCGCCATGAGGGTTTGATGTCGTGCCTCCAGCGAGGACCTCATCCTGAGGAGCGCGCTTCGCGCGCGTCTCGAAGGATGGGCCGCACGGAAGTTGTCCGAGCAAGCCTTCTTCCATGCGCATTGCCCTGCGCGTCAGGCGACGCCGTTCTCGATCGCGAGCCGGACGAGCTCGACCGAGCTGCGCACGCCGAGCTTCTGGCGCATGATCGAGGAGGTATTGGCGACCGTCTTGTAGGAGGACTGCACCAGCCACGCGATCTCGGACAGGCTTTTTCCGGCGCCGAGCAGGCGCAGGATTTCCATCTCGCGCGAGGTCAGCTTCGACAGCGGGCTCTGCGCGAAGGCGGGGCCGGCGAAGGCGATGCGGCGTGCGATCGCGGGCGGCAGATAGGTCTCGCCGTTGCCGACCTGGCGGATCGCCTCGACGAGATCGCAGGGGTCGCCGGTCTTGGAGACGTATCCTTTCGCGCCGACATCGATGGCGCGCGCGGCGAAGGCCGGATCGTCATTCATGCTGAACATGATGATGCGTGCGTCCGGAACACGCGAGAGAATCCGCCGCGCCAGCTCGAAGCCGGAGACCGTCGGCAGGTTGATGTCGATCACGGAGATGTCCGGCTGTTCGGCGGCGAAGACGCGTTCGCCGCTTTCGGCGTCAGACGCCTCCAGAAGTTCGATCTCGAGTTCGCCGGAGAGCACGGCCCGGCAGCCCGAAGCGACGATGGGATGATCGTCAACGATCAGTACGCGCATAGGCCTTCGTCCTGCTCGTTCGCATCGCTCGGTTTGCTGCGGCGCACCAAGCTGAATGCGGGCATGCACGCCACTGCGACGCGTGTTCCCCGCTGGGTCATGCATCCCCGGCGATGTTGCTGTACGCTTCAATTAGATAGGCCGTTCAATTGTCTGTCAACGTTCTCATTGTTGAGGCAGCGATTGTGACGCTGTCGTGGACAAAACCCATGTGGCAGAAACTTTCCTTGCGTGCGCGGATCAATGTCCTGCTTGCGCTCGTTCTCGCACTCGGCCTCGCGATCAATATCGCGCGCCTTGTCCTGGAAGCGGGGCCGCGCGTGCAGGCGGAGGACCAAAGCGTCACCCGCCTGGCGCGCGAGTTCATCGAGATGATCGTCGCCGATCTGAACGAGGCCCCTGATCCGGACGCAAGGTTGAGCCGGATCACGGGCGATCTGAACCGGCTGCGGCATGTCAGCATCACGCAGCTGGGGGAGGCGGTTCCGGAGACGCCGAAAGTCGATCGGCAGGCCGATAGCGGCGACCTGCGCGCGCCTCCTTCCTGGTTCGTCACACTGATTCATCCCGAGACGACATCCGTCAGCGTGCCGGTCTCGATCCACGGCAAACCGAGCGCACTCGTCATCACGTCGCACCCGAATGACGAGATCGCGGAGATCTGGGACGGCATCGTCACCCAGATCGAGGTCGGCTCGGCGATCGCGGCCGTTCTGTTCCTGATCACGATGATGGTCGTGAGCCGCGCGCTCGCGCCGCTCGAGGCGCTGTCTTCCGCCATGACGCGGATCGAGGCCGGCGACTATGACACGCGTGTCGCGCCCGGCGGCGCGCCCGAACTGGCCGCGCTGTGCGCCAGGCTCAATCATCTCGCGGCTACGCTCGGCGAAGCCGTCGAGGACAAGCGGCAGCTCGCCGAGCGCGCGGTGTCGCTGCAGGATCTGGAGCGCAAGGAGATCGCGCGCGAACTGCATGACGAGTTCGGACCTTATCTGTTTGCGCTGCGCGCCCATGCCAGCGCGCTGATGCGGCTGTCGGGTGCCTCCCAGCCGGACACGCTCCGCAAGCATGGCAGCGCGATCCTCGAACAGGTCAACGCGCTTCAGCAGTTCAATCGCAGGGTTCTGGAGAAGCTGCGGCCCGTCGGGCTCGCGGAGCTCGGGCTGCGCGAGGCGCTGGAGGCTCTGCGCCGGCATTGGCGCGAGTCCCATCCGGATGTCGCGATCGAGACCACGATCTCGCGTTCACTTGGCGAGACGGGCGAAACCGCCGATCTCACGATCTATCGCGTGGTCCAGGAGGCGTTGACCAATGTGTTCCGCCACGCCGACGCGACATCGGTCGATGTCACGATCGAACCCGCCGGGCCGCCGAAGAACGCGCGCGATTGCGCGCTGGTGCGGGTCCGTGACAATGGCCGCGGATTGATGCCTGACCATAAGCTCGGTCTTGGCCTGACCGGCATGCGCGAACGAATCTTGGCGCTGGGCGGCTCGCTTACGGTGGCATCCGGCGAGCGCGGCGTGACGGTCGAGGCCTTGATCCCCAAAGGCTCCCGCTGACGACGTCTCAAGAAAAAGCTCGCCCCCGAATGAATCGGTAGGGCGAGCTGAAGTTTGACATTGGAAGTACCTATTCCTTCAGATCGGCAGGATCGAAGGAGCCTGCATAGAACATCCGAACCGCTCGGTTCCGGCAATGGGATTGAATGAACTGCCGATGGCGCATTCCTCCCGGATCGTGCCGGGTAAAATTCCCACCGCGTCCCATCGGAGTGCCTTCGGGAGCGGTTTCAGTCTCAACGCTTTGCCCTTGGATGCAGATCGGGAATTTTTCCCGACTTTTTCGGGAGAAAATCGGTGGCCCGAACGACTCCATGGGAGCGCGGCTGTGCCGATGCGGCGCCTGCTCAATGCGCGCCGCCGCCCGCGGCAGACTTCACCTTCTTGGTCAGCAGGATTGCAACGGCCGAGATCACCAGCACGATGCCGAGCACAAGAAACGTGTCGCTGAAGCCCATCACCAGCGCCTGACGCTTCACGGTATTGCCGAGCGCGATGATCGCCTGCTGCCTTGCGCCGGCCGGGTCGGGCACGCCATGGGCCATGAAATAGCTGGTCATCTCGGCGATGCGGGTGCGGACCTCCTCGCGGCCGAGGTCGACGGACTGGCCGATGATGTTGGAGTGAAACTGCTCGCGCTTGGTGACGATGGTCGCGAGCACCGCGGTGCCGATCGCGCCGCCGAGATTGCGCATCATGTTGGAGATGCCGGAGGCTGCGGCCGCATCCTGCGGCGCGACGCTGCCGAGCGAGACGTTGCTCAAGGGCGCGAGCGTCAGCGCCTGGCCGATGGCGCGAATGATATTGGGAATCCAGAACTGATCGCCTGAATAATCCAGCGACATCGTCGTGTTCATGAAGGAGCTGTAGGCGAACAGCATCAGCCCGAATGCGGCGAGATAGCGCGCATCGATCCGCTGCATCAGCTTCGGCACCAGCGGGATCAGGAGAAGCTGCGGCAGGCCGGTCCATGCCAGCACGGTGCCGATCTGCTCGGCATTGTAGCGTTGCACCTGGCCGAGATAGGCCGGCAGCAGGTAGATCGAGCCGAACAGGCCGAAGCCGAGGAAGATCGCGGCCAGCGTGCCCATGCCGAAATTGCGCTGTGTCAACAGCCGCAACCGCAGCAGCGGCTTCTCCACGATCAGCTCGTTGGCAATGAACAGCGAAAGACTGACCACGGCGACAACCGCGAGCTTGACGATGAAGGGCGAGCCGAACCAGTCGTCCTTGTTGCCTTCCTCCAGCACGGCCTGCAGCGACGCCAGGCCGACCGCCATCGTGACGATGCCGAACCAGTCGCCTTCCTTCAGCAGGCCAAGCTGGATCGGCTGCCGCTCCAGCGTGACATAGAGCATCGCGACCATCGCGGCCGTCGGCACCACGTTGACGAAGAAGATGGTCTGCCAGCCGTAATTCTCGGTGAGAT
>Ga0070709_10001373_pt1 | contig 13275 bp, 13 predicted proteins | sample LARL51metaG_FD_65449 | JGI IMG/M metagenome (GOLD analysis project Ga0070709, IMG submission 65449) | Corn, switchgrass and miscanthus rhizosphere microbial communities from Kellogg Biological Station, Michigan, USA - LAR L5-1 metaG | ecosystem: Host-associated > Plants > Roots > Rhizosphere ...
CGCAGGTTGATGCCCTGTTCCTTCTGGAACTCGTCGGCGAGATAGCCGACCAGGCGCATGTCGAAATCCTCGCCGCCCAGGAAGGTGTCGCCATTGGTCGACTTCACCTCGAACACGCCGTCACCGATTTCGAGAATGGAAACGTCGAAGGTGCCGCCGCCGAGGTCGTACACGGCAATCGTGCCGGCCTTCGACTTGTCGAGGCCATAGGCGAGGGCAGCCGCGGTCGGCTCATTGATGATGCGCAGCACTTCGAGGCCGGCGATCTTGCCGGCGTCCTTGGTGGCCTGGCGCTGGGCGTCGTTGAAATAAGCGGGGACGGTGATGACCGCCTGGTCGACCTTCTGGCCGAGATGGGCTTCCGCGGTCTCCTTCATCTTCTGCAGGATGAAGGCGGAGACCTGCGAGGGCGAATAGGTCTTGCCGTCGGCCTCGACCCAGGCGTCGCCGTTCGAAGCCTTGACGATCTTGTAGGGGACGAGCTTCTTGTCCTTCTCGACCATCGGGTCGTCATAGCGGCGGCCGATCAGCCGCTTCACCGCAAAGAAGGTTCGCTCGGGATTGGTCACTGCCTGCCGCTTGGCGGGCTGGCCGACGAGGCGTTCGCCATCATCGCTGAAAGCAACAATCGAGGGCGTGGTCCGCATGCCTTCGGCGTTTTCGATGACTTTGGCGTTCTTGCCATCCATTACGGCGACGCACGAATTGGTGGTGCCGAGATCGATCCCAATGACCTTTCCCATGGTCTCTATGTCCTTCCTTTTGCAGCAGGTTGGCTGGGCCCTGACGGCGCCCAATCCGAAACCCCCTTCAGATCAAATACTCGCGATATTGCGACGGTGAGCCTCATATAGGAGGGTGGCATAGGGCTGCAAGGACCGCGTCGCAACCTTACCGCACGAAAACCCGCGCCGTTGAAAGATAATATCCGTCTTTTCGACGGCAATCGGCCCCGCCGATTCGCACGTTAATCAATGGAGAGGACGAGCTGCGGGCCACCGAGATCCGGCCGCCAGCCCTGTTGCGCGGCCGGCAAAACCGTTAAAAGCCTGCCTCCAACGAGCCTCCTCGGGCTCGCCGGACTACAAAAGGGACGTCAAGGAGAAGCCAGGCGGACGGCTTCCGCCGATCGTCTGACCGCCCATTGCAAACCAAAAAGGTTGTTCATGAAGCACCTCCGACACCTGACCGTGGCCGCGTTGCTGTTGACGGCGACGCGGGGAGCGTTCGCCGCCGACGTGACCTATCCGCCGGGGGTTCGGGTGGGACTGACGCCGCTGGTCGGCCTGATCCAGGCCAAGACCTTTTCCGGCTTCGAATCCGAGGACCATGCCGTCAAGGTGCTGGTGACCGAGCTTCCGGCCGACGCCTACAACGAAGTCAAGACGGCACTCTCGGCCAATCCGGTGGCGCCGAACGGCTCCACGCCGCAGACCATCGATACCTCGGCCGGCCTGGCCTATTACACCGTGGAAACCGGCAAGGATGGCGCCACCACCATCCGCCGCTATTCGATGATGCTGTCGGGCGGCAATTTCTCGGGCTACGTCGCCGTGCAGGTTCCCGACAACGCCACCAGGATCTATTCCGACGATGCCGTTCGCCAGATGTTTGCATCGGCCACAGTGCGCAAGGAGGTCCCGGTCGAGGAACAGCTTGGACTGATGCCGTTCAAGCTTACGGAAATGAGCAGTTTCAAAAATGTGCGCACGCTCGCGCCGGGCGCCGCGGTGGTGATTGCCGACGGCGACGAGGCGACCGGTTTCGAGCCGGCTCCCTTCATGGTGATCGGCATCATTGGCGCCAAGCCGCCCAGTCCAGAGGATCGCGCGCGCTTCGCGCAAGAGGCCGCCACCCGCATTCCAGGCATACGCGATGCAAAAATCACCATGTCGGAGCCGATCCGGATCGACGGCCAGCAGGCCTTTGAGACCCGGATCGACGCGACCAGCGGCAAGGACAATACGCAAGTCACCGTGGTGCAGTGGCTGCGCTTCGGCGGGGCGAACATGCTCCGCATCATCGGCAGCGCGCCCCGCGATCAATGGTCGAACGCCTTTCCGCGGTTCCGCGCAGTGCGCGACGGAATCCAGCCGCGAGGCTGAGCCCATGAAGCGATTCCGGTCGGCTGAAATCGCGGCCGGCCAGATCTAGCCCGCGTTACTCGGATCGTTCCCGTTCGCAGCAGCGGGCGCCGCTTTCGCACCCCCCTTGGAAACGCCGACCAGCGCCGGCCGCAGCACGCGTTCGCCGATTGTGTAGCCGGCCTGCACGACCTGAACCACCGTGCCCGACGGCACCGACACATCGGGAACCTCGTACATCGCCTGCTGGAAATTCGGATCGAATTTTTCGCCCGACGGATCGAACTTCCTGACGCCGTTCTTTTCCAGCGCGTTGAGCAGCGAACGCTCGGTTAGTTCGACGCCTTCGATGAGCGCCTTGAGGCCGGGATCGGCCGCGGCGCGGGCTTCAGCCGGCACCGCATCCAGTGCCCGCTGCAGATTATCGGCGATGTCGAGCACGTCGCGGGCGAAACCGGTGATGCCGTAGGTCTTGGCATCGGCGACCTCCCGCCGGGTCCGTTGACGCAAATTCTCCATCTCCGCCAGCGTGCGCAACATCTTGTCGCGCGCGTCCGCGACTTCCCTGGCGAGCGCGTCGATCGAGCCTTCCTCGGGATCGTCGGGCATCACATAAGGTTTGGAAACCACTGGTTCGCTGGCCTGAGCCGCGTCCGCCGGATCGTTCTTGTGCAGGTCGGGATCGGTCATGGCTTGCTTTCTCAGGAACTCGGTCTGGAACGAATGAATGGCGCTGTCGGCCGCCATATCGTGCTTTAAGCGATGAAAATCAAGCGCGCGTGATTGTGCCGGGGTCACCCGCCCAAAGTGAGGCCGCCCAAGTCAGCCTCCTAGGTCAGCCTCCCAGAAGCCGGCTGACCATGCGTGCGGCGTAATCCACGGTCGGAATCACCCGCGCATAATTGAGTCGGGTCGGCCCGATCACACCCAGCACGCCCACAATGCGGCCTGCAGCGTCGCTATAGGGGGCGACAATGGTGGACGAGCCCGACAGCGAAAACAGCTTGTTCTCCGACCCGATGAAGATGCGCACGCCTTCGGCGCGCTCGGCGCGGCCGAGCAGGTCGATTACGCCGCGCTTGGTCTCGAGATCGTCGAACAGCGACTTCACGCGCTCGAGGTCACCAAGGGCATGGAGATCTTCGAGCAGGTTGGCGTGACCGCGCACGATCAATTGCCGGTCCTCGCTCTCGCCGCCGGACCAGCTCGCGATCCCGGCCGCGATGATCTTCTGCGTGAGCTGGTCGATCTCGGCGCGATCCTGGGCGAGCGCGGTTTCGAGCTCAAGCCGCGCTTCGGCCAGGGTCCGTCCCCTAATCCGGGCATTGAGGAAATTGCTGGCCTCGGTCAGTGCGGAGGAGGGCACGCCGAGCGGAAGGGTCAAAACACGATTCTCGACCTGACCATCCTCGCCAACCAGGACCACCAGGGCCTTTTCCGGTTCCAGGCGCACGAATTCGATATGTTTCAGGCGCGCATTGGATTTGGCGGTGAGGACGACCGCGGCGGCCCGGGTCAGGCCCGACAGCCGTGTCAGGGCTTCGCCAAGCGCCGCCTCGACCGACTGCGCCCGCCCGACGGCCGCAAGCTGACTCTGAATCGACTGCCGTTCTGCTTCGGTCAGGTCCCCCATCTGCATCAGGGCATCGACAAAAAAGCGCAGGCCCAGTTCGGTCGGCAGCCGGCCGGCTGAGGTATGCGGCGCATAGATCAGGCCGAGTTGCTCCAGATCGGCCATCACATTGCGCACCGACGCCGGCGACAGCGGCACCGTGATCAGGCGTGAAATGTTCCGCGAACCGACCGGCTCGCCGGTCGCGAGATAACTCTCCACGATTTGACGAAAAATGTCGCGCGAACGCTCATTGAGCTGGGCAAGGCCGGCATGCGGCGTGATCAGGCCGATCGGATCGTGGTGGGCCACGGACAACTCCCTTACGCCCCGCTAATTTGTCTATCCGGCACGCCGGTGACAAGCGTTCCCTGTGGAAGCGAAAAGCAGGGTTAAGGCCTTGCCGTGCCTGCCCGGCGCTCCTACAAGCTGCCGCAAAGCCCAAAACCGGATTTCTGGAGGATTTTCATGCGGCCAAGCCGCCGTGCCCCCGATGAACTGCGCGCCGTGACGCTGGAACGCGGGGTCGTTAAATATGCCGAAGGATCCTGCCTGGTGAAGTTCGGCGATACCCATGTGCTCGTCACCGCCACCCTGGAGGAGCGCCTGCCACCCTGGCTGAAGGGGCAGGGCCGCGGCTGGGTTACGGCCGAATACGGCATGCTGCCGCGCGCCACGCTGGAACGCACGCGCCGCGAGGCATCCGCCGGCAAGCAGGGCGGGCGTACCGTGGAGATCCAGCGCCTGATCGGCCGTTCGCTGCGCGCCACCATCGACCTCGAAGCGCTGGGCGAGAGACAGATCACCATCGACTGCGACGTGCTGCAGGCCGATGGCGGAACGCGCACCGCCTCCATTACCGGTGCCTGGGTCGCACTTGCCGACTGCCTCAACTGGATGCGCACGCGCAACATGATCAAGGCGAACGTGCTGCGCGACAACGTCGCCGCCGTATCGTGCGGCATCTACCAGGGTACGCCGGTGCTCGATCTCGATTACGCCGAGGATTCGGAAGCCGAGACCGACGCCAATTTCGTCATGACGGGCGACGGCCGCATCGTCGAGGTGCAGGGCACCGCGGAGAAGACGCCATTCACGCAGGATGAATTCCTGGCGCTCATCGCGCTGGCGAAAAAGGGCGTTGCGCGTCTGGTGGACCTGCAGAAACTCGCGGTCGCATAAGCCATGCATCGCCGGATCGAAGGCAAGCTCGTCATCGCGACCCACAATCCCGGCAAGCTCGCCGAGATGCGCGAGCTGCTTGCGCCCCACGGCGTCGAAGCCGTATCCGCCGGCGAGCTCGGTCTCGGCGAACCCGAAGAGACGGGCAAGACCTTCGTCGCCAACGCGCGCATCAAGGCGATCGCGGCCGCGCAAGCGGCAAAGCTGCCCGCCTTTGCCGATGATTCCGGTCTGGTGGTCGACGCGCTCGACGGTGCGCCCGGAATCTACAGCGCACGCTGGGCCGGTCCGAACAAGGACTTCAACGAGGCGATGGCGCGGATCGAGCGGCTGTTACAGGAGCGGGGCGCCACCGCACCCGGCAAGCGCACCGCGCATTTCGTCTCCGCGCTCTGCGTCGCCTGGCCGGACGATCACCTTGAGGAAGTCGAGGCGCGCGCCGACGGCTCGCTGGTGTGGCCGCCGCGCGGCACCGCCGGCTTCGGCTATGATCCGATGTTCCTGCCCGAAGGTCACGCGCGCACCTTCGGCGAGATGACCGGCGTCGAAAAACACGGCCTGCCGCCGCTCGGCCTCGGCCTCTCGCACCGCGCGCGAGCCTTCGTGAAGCTTGCGGAGATCTGCCTTGGGCGCCGCTGAGCAGCAAACCTTTGGCGTCTACGTGCACTGGCCGTTCTGCCTGTCGAAATGCCCGTATTGCGATTTCAACAGCCATGTCCGCCATACAGCGATCGACGAGGAGCGGTTCGCGCGCGCCTTTGCGCGTGAGATCGAGACCACGGCCGCGCGGACCGGCGCGCGCGAGGTCACCTCGATCTTCCTTGGCGGCGGCACGCCATCCCTGATGCGGCCCGAGACCGTCGGCGCGGTGCTCGACGCGATCGGCAAGCATTGGCGGGTCGCTGCGGACGTCGAAGTGACGCTCGAGGCCAACCCGACCAGTGTCGATGCGACACGCTTTGCCGGCTACCGCACCGCCGGCGTCAACCGGGTTTCGCTCGGCGTGCAGGCGCTCAGCGATGCGGCGCTGAAGGAATTGGGACGGCTGCATTCGGTGCGCGAAGCGCTCGACGCCGTGGCCATCGCGCGGAAATCCTTCGAGCGCTATTCCTTCGACCTCATCTATGCGCGAACGGACCAGACGCCGCAGGCGTGGGCTGACGAGTTGGCGCTTGCGATCAAGGAGGCGGCCGAACATCTGTCGCTGTATCAACTCACGATCGAGGAGGGCACGCCCTTCTTCGGACTGCACGCTGCCGGCAAATTGAAGACGCCGGACGAGGCGACGGCGCGCGCACTCTACGACGTCACGCAGGAGGTCTGCGGCAGGCACGGGCTGCCGGCCTACGAGATCTCCAACCACGCGCGCGAGGGCGCGGAGTGCCGGCACAATCTCGTCTACTGGCGCGGCGAGGAATATGCGGGGATCGGTCCCGGCGCGCATGGCCGCCTGGACATCGACGGCCGGCGGCACGCGACGGCGACGGAAAAACGGCCCGAAGCGTGGCTGATGCGGGTCGAGGCCAATGGTCACGGCGTCGTCACTGATGACGTTCTCAACGGCATCGAACGCGCCGACGAATTCCTGCTGATGGGCCTGCGCCTGACCGAAGGCATCGACCCCAGGCGCTACGCGGCGATTTCAGGCCGGCCGCTCGATGAGCGTCGCATCGCCCTGTTGAAGGAAGAGGGCGCGATCACGGTCGACGCCGACGGCAGGGTACGCGTGACGCAAGCTGGATTTCCGGTGCTCGATGCGGTCGTGGCTGACCTCGCTGCGTAAAGGACTTGATAAGCCAACGCGCAGGGATTTCGTGCGGCATCGGCCTGATCGTGGTACATCGGTTCGGCTTCGATTGCCGCGCCCCTAGCCACATCGACGATCGTGAACGAACGGACCCTACCGCCACCGATCCATGATCCCGAGCTCGACCGCCGCGTCAAGGACGCCGGCGCGAGCAAGACCGTCTACGCACTGGTCACCCCCGAAACCGAGACGGCGAAGAACGCCATCCTGGGAAATGCGCTGGCCGGCCCCGATGCGGCCCGCCGACGCCATCTCGAACAATTCCGCGACGCCTGGACGGGCAAGCAGTTCGCGTCCCACGAAGCCTTCATCGAACGCTGGATGTCCTGGGCCGCGCCGGTCGTCGCGATCGATGCAGCCGGCTTCCGCTGGCGTTACCCGACCGCTGGCGGCAGCGAGGCGCTGTTTCACGTCATCGCCGCCTATGGCAATCGCGCGCGCGTCGAGCGGTTCAATCCGCAAGTGCACGTCTTTGCCGGCGAGTATGAAGGATACAAGGCCTATGCCGAGGCCTGCGGAATCGCGGTTGTCGAACACGAGCGGGCCGACTGGCAGGCCGTCGGCCGGACGCTTCCGGCAACCGCGCTCTTCTGTCTGAGCCAACCGTCCGCGATCGACGGCAATGTGTGGAGCGATGCCAATCATTTTCTCGCTCTGCTCGCCACCGACCATTCGCCACGCGTGCTGCTCGACGTCACCTATGTCGGCGCCATTGCCGGTCCGCCCGCCGCCCGAATTGCCGCCGATAGCCCATCGGTGAACGCGCTCGCCTTCAGCCTGTCGAAGCCGTTCGGCGTCTATTACGATCGCATCGGCGGTGTGCTGTGCCGGTCGGCGATGCCGAGCCTGTTCGGCAATCAATGGTTCAAGAATCTGACGTCGCTGCAGCTCGGCCAGGCGCTGCTCGATCGCCACGACGTATTCAACCTGCCGCGCCGTTACAAACACGTGCAGCAGGAGGCCGCCGAACGTGTCGGACGCCGCCTGGGCCTGAAGCTTACTCCCTGCGACGTCAGCGTGCTCGCGCAGGCGGATCAGACCGCTGCGGCCGACCGCGCACTCGCCGATTTCCTGCGCCGGCCAGCCGGCGATCCCAACGCAGCGTTGCGGCTATGCCTGACGCCGACGATGGCCGAAATCATCGGCACCGCCGGGCCGATCGCCGGGGGCGCCGCGTGAAGAATCCTGTTGTCCTGACCACCGCGCAGGAGATTCACCGGCATGTGCATGGTCTGTGGCGCAGTGAGCCCATACGCGCCTCGCACGCCGAGGGCGGCTTCATTCACGAGCTCGTCGAACAATTCGCCGTGTTGCCGCGGCTGTTCTGCGACTCGACGGACGACAGGCTGGAGCGCGCGCATTTCTGCTCGTGGTGGGGCGTCACCATGAACCGCACCTATGACAACCCGGCGATTGAGGACCTCTATCGCCTGCATGAGATGTTCCACGCCGCCTTCATGCCCTACTTCCCCGGCATCGGTTTCGACGCCTTCCACCGCAAGATGGAGGACAACGAGCTGAAGGCGAGCGTCTGTTCCGAGATCAGGGTGTACTTCGAACTCCCGCGCTTGCGCGAAATCGCCTTTCCGCATCCGATCTATGCCGATCGCTACCTGTCAGATCCAGCGATGCAAACGCTTTGGCGTTCCAACAAGTCGGTTGCGATCGAGACGCTGCAGGAAGCCCGGCGAGACGTGATGTTCTCCAAGCCCGAACACGAAATGGATCTGGCGGAACGCTGGATCCGGCGCTTCGCGCTGCAGAATCGGCAATGGTCGACCTGCTGGTATGATCGCTACGGCGACATCGAACGCCATATGTTCGCGTTTCAGATTCGCGCGCTGGAGGGCGATCGGTCAGGCGCCATCCAGGAGCACGCCGCATGGATCGAGGCGCAGGCTGCGCAGGATGCCGACGATCACATTCCTTATCGGCAGGAGGCGGCGCTGTTCGCCAACATCTACTGGAGCAACCGTCGTCGCTACGAGGCCGAATTCGCTGACGCGACCAGGGCGGGCTAAAGTGCATGATCCGGAAAAGTGCGCAGCGGTTTTCCGAAAAGATCATGCGCAAAACAAGAATCTAGAGCGCGATGACGATTCGTCGTCATCTCATCGCGCTCTAGAAGTCAGGCCCCGAAACTCTTCGGTGAACCCGCGACCGGAACGCCGCCGCCGCTGCCGACGCGCATGACGGCAAGTCCGCGCTCGTTGCTGCCATCCGGCCGGAAACGAAACAGCCCATCGATGCCGGAAAAGCCGGAGGGATTTTGCAGCACATCCGAAGAAAAGCGCTGCGCGCCTTGCGTTCGCGCAAGTGCGGCGACCAGCGCGACGGCGTCATAGGCGAGGGTGGCCGTTCGCACCGGCTCGCCGCCATAGCGCGTACGGTAGCGGCCGGAGAAGGCGCGCAAGCCCGCGGGATCCGGCGCCGCAAACAGGCCGCCCTGCAGAGCAGGATTTCCCAGCACCCGCGGATTGTCCCACAGGCCGGTGCCAAGCAACTGGATGTTGCGCAGATTGGCGCCGGCTGCCGTCAACGCATCGGCAGTTGCGACGACGGAATCGCCATCATCGGCGATCAGCAGCGCGTCCGCCTGTCCGAGCGACGTGGCGACGGCGCGCGCCGGTGTTGCGCGATCAGCTCCATATTTCTCGAAGGCGACGATGCGTCCGCCGCGGCGGCTGACCGCCGTCTTGAACGCCGCCTCCACGACATTGCCATAGGCGTTGTCCGGCAGCATCGCGGCAAAGGATTTTTTGCCGATACTGGCCGAATAATCCACGATGCGGTTGACGTCGGATTCCGGCAGGAAGCTCAGGAGATAGACACCACGGCCGGCGATACTCGAATCCGTCGAGAATGCGATCACCGAAATGCTGCGCGTGCGCGCGACTTGCGCCACCGACGGCACCGACAGGGCAAACAGCGGCCCCAGCATGATCTCGGCGCCCTCATTGACCGCCTCCTGTGCACGCTGCTGCGCACCCTGCGGGCTGCCGGCGTCGTCCTTGATCAGAAGCTGGATATTGGGATTCTGGAATTCCGCCAGCGCCATCTCGGCGGCGTTCTTCAACGAGAGCGCGGCCACACCGGCATTGCCCGAGGCCGAGAGCGGCAGGATCAGCCCCACCTTGACCTGGCCATTGCCGATGGCGGTCGGCTGCTGCGGCGGCCCGGCCGGCGCCGGTGGCGTTTCAGAACCGGAGAATGGATTGGAGAACTGGCTGATACTTTGCTGGACACCGGCGCAGGCCGAGAGCAGGGGGGCGCCAAGCAAAAGCCCAATCGCCGACCGCCGGGTCACAGTCAGATGGCGCGAACCCGCGGGATCGGAATTCGGTTTGAGCGGCCCAACCATCGCATCTCTTTGACTTGACCGACCGCGATCGGCCAGCACTCCCTCCCGACGGGGTCGGAGGGGTGTATTCAGGGTTATATTGTCGGCGAATGGTTAACCAAATCAAAAGGATTGTGACCACGCCGATCGTCGAATACAGCGGCTTCCTTGCCGCTTCGCCCCATCTCGAGGCCCTCACGGGCAACCCTTACGATGGTGGCGTCGGGGCTTTCTCCCCTCTAAGTTGGCATTATGCGCGCAAAAGCAGCTTCGATAAATACTGAAGGAAGCGGGGAACCCGCATCCCGCCGCTTTTCAGTCGGTGGTCACCTTTTGGCCGCACCCAGGGCGAGCGCCGGGCTTCATCTTGTCGCGACCCCCATCGGCAATCTCGGCGACATTACCCTGCGCGCGCTGGAAACACTGGCCGGCGTCGACGTGATCGCCTGCGAGGACACCCGTATCACCCGGCGGCTGACCGAGCGGTACGGCATTGCAGCGGAACTGACGCCCTATCACGAGCACAACGCCGCGGCGGCGCGTCCAAAGATCCTGCAACGGATAGCGCAGGGCGGTTCCGTTGCGCTGGTGTCCGATGCCGGTACGCCCCTCATCTCCGATCCCGGTTTCAAGCTCGTCCGCGAAGCCTGCGCGGCCGGACATGCCGTGATCGCGCTGCCCGGCCCTTCGTCGGTGCTGGCGTCGCTGTCGGTGGCGGCACTGCCGACCGACCGGTTCTTTTTTGAGGGATTTCTGCCGGCGAAGGAAGCGGCCCGGCGTGCACGGATCGCCGAGCTCGCGCGGATCGACGCCACTCTGGTGCTCTTTGAATCCGGCAATCGCGTCCAGGACGCGCTCCGCGATCTCGCCGGTCCCATGGGTGCGCGCGAGGCGGCCATCTGCCGCGAACTGACCAAGCTGCATGAAGACGTATCGCGCGCGACGCTCACCGAGCTGGCCGGTCGGGCCGACCGGCTCGAGACGCGCGGCGAGTTCGTGCTGGTCATCGGCCCGCCCGCCGCCGACGCGCAGGCCATGAGCGCCGAAGCGCTCGACCAGCTCTTGCGCGACCAGCTCGCGCGGCACAGCCTCAAGGACGCGGTGGCACATGCGGTCGAGCTATCCGGCCGCCCGCGTCGCGAGGTCTATGCGCGCGCCCTGGAATTGGCCAAGGACATAGCGAAGGACATCGCCGGGCAGATCAAGGGCGGCCATGGCCAAGGATAATGCGACGCCTCACGCGGCGACTGCGAAAAAGGAGGCCTCACCCGAGCGCGTGGCGGCCTTTCAGACCGGGCTCTCGGCGGAAAGCCGCGCCGCCGCTCTCTTGATGGCGAAAGGCTATCGCGTCCTGGCCAAGCGTTTCCGCACGCCGCACGGCGAGATCGACCTCGTCGCCAGGTGGCGCAATCTCGTGGCATTCGTCGAGGTCAAGGCCCGCGCGACGCTGGACGACGCAGCCTTCGCCGTGACGCCGCGCCAGCAGGCGCGCATCATCAACGCGGCACAGGCCTGGCTCATGGCGCACCCTGAATATGCCGAATTTGACCTGCGTTTTGATGCGATCCTGATTGCGCCGCGGCGCCTGCCGCGCCATGTGTTAGCAGCCTTCGACGCCAGCACTTAAGCTTCCCTCCAGACCCGAGCCTCCCCAATGACCTTGAACGTCGCCGTCCAGATGGACCCTATCGCGCGCATCAATATCCGCGGCGATTCCACCTTTGCCCTGTTACTGGAGGCTCAGAAACGCGGGCATGGACTGTCTTATTATACGCCCGACACGCTCTCGCAGGTCGGCAGCGACATATTTGCGCCGGTTCAGCTCCTGACCGTGCGGGACGAGCCAGGCGACCATTTCACCCTCGGCGAGCCCCGGCGGGAGCCGCTCGCATCCTTCGACGTCATCCTGCTGCGGCAGGACCCGCCGTTCGACCTCGCCTACATCACCTCGACCCATTTTCTCGAGCGCATCCATCCCAGGACACTGGTCGTGAACGATCCGGCGAGCGTCCGCAACGCGCCGGAGAAGCTGTTCGTGATGGACTTCCCGCAATTGATGCCGCCGACGCTGATTTCGCGCGACCTCAGTGAGATCAATGCTTTCCGCGACGCTCATGGCGCCGTCGTCATGAAGCCATTGCACGGCCATGGCGGCGCCGCCGTCTTCCGCATCATGCAGCAGGACATGAATTTCGGCTCGCTCTTCGACATGTTCTCGGTGACGTTCAAGGAGCCCTGGGTGATCCAGCGCTTTCTTCCCAACGTCAAGCACGGCGACAAGCGCATCATCCTGGTCGACGGTGAGTTCGCGGGCGCCGTCAACCGCGTGCCGGCGGCCGACGATCTGCGCTCCAACATGGTGCGCGGCGGCGCAGCCCAGGCCACCGACCTGACGCCGCGCGAGCGCGAGATCTGCACGACCCTGGGGCCCGAACTGAGAAAGCGCGGCCTGATGTTCGTCGGTATCGACGTGATCGACGATCACCTCACCGAGATCAACGTGACCTCGCCGACCGGCATTCGCGCGATCGCGCGCCTCGGCGGTCCGGATATCGCCGCCAGGATCTGGGATACGATCGAGGCCAAGCGCCGATAAGATCGTCCTTTCGCTCTAAACGGTTTCTTCATACTGGGCGGCTGCCCCGCTGCAGGCTGCCGTCTGTCAATCAGTCAGGGTACGGAGACCCGCCCTTCGAACGATAACGGCTCATTCACCATGCGGACGAATGCCTTGATTTCGCACGCTCGTCCGGGGTGCGCCGCAAGCCTGCTTATACCTTTGCTGCTTAGTCCTGATGTTGGGAGAGGGTGCCCAACCGGCCTTCGGGCCAGAGCGGACAGTAAAGCGTATGTATACCGCCAGAATTGTCGTCCTTGTCATCGCGCTCGGCGCGGGCGGCATTGCCGCCTATCTCGCAAGCAGCGTCGACAACAAGCCCCCCGCCCCGGTCCAGCAGGTGGTGCAGGTCGAAACCGTCGACGTCCTCGTCGCCAAGACCGAGATCGGCCTTGGCCAGACCGCCAAGTCCGAGGATCTGCGCTGGCAGACCTGGCCCAAATCCGCAGCCAGCGGCTCTTTCATCAAGCGCAACGATCGCCCCGATGCGATCAACCAGATCGCCGGCTCGATCGCCCGCGCCCCGATCATGGCAGACGAGCCGATCCGCGAGCAGAAGCTGGTGAAGGCCGACGGATCGGGCTTCATGGCAGCGATCCTGCCCACCGGCATGCGCGCCATCTCGACCGAGAT
>Ga0070709_10001374_pt1 | contig 13263 bp, 12 predicted proteins | sample LARL51metaG_FD_65449 | JGI IMG/M metagenome (GOLD analysis project Ga0070709, IMG submission 65449) | Corn, switchgrass and miscanthus rhizosphere microbial communities from Kellogg Biological Station, Michigan, USA - LAR L5-1 metaG | ecosystem: Host-associated > Plants > Roots > Rhizosphere ...
ATCTTTGCGCACGAGCTGGTGCTGGTGGATCAGAAAGAATCGTGCTGCAAACGCTGAACGCCCTTTAGTTGAACTCCTCTCCTGCTGCTTACCATTTCACTCGCACGCGATAGTCGAGCGTAGCCGTTCCGTCCTTCTCGACTGGAATCGAAAAACCGAGCGTGGTGGCGTCGAGCTTCGTCCATTTGAAATTTGAGTTCAACACTTCCCAATCGCCGCCGATCGGTTCGCGAACTTCGACGGAGACGGCGCTGTCTTTGTGATTGCGCAGCGTGATTTGATATTCGAGCTCAATGACGTTTGAGGCGATTTTCTTGTAGTCGGTCTCTTTGCGCTCGCAAACCACGTCGAAGGCGTTGCCGACGTGAATTTTTAGGGTTTCGTCTTTGGGCGTGTGGTCGATGCGGTCTTCGCCGACGAACTGGATGCCGCCTTTCGAATCGGCCTGGTAGACGCGCACGGTTCCGGCAGGCAGCGGCATTCCGAGGCTGCTCTTTTCGTCATTTTTGAAGCGATAGAGAACTTTTACCGGTTGCGAAATTGGATTGCCGATTCCCTGCGGACTACGGAACCAGTATTGCTGGCCTTCGACGAGGAGATATTTTTCGACGGGTACGCCGCTGCCGGAGAGAAGGCTGATCTGTTTTGATTCGTTGTTCTGGATGGAGGTGCGGCGGCCGAGGGTGTAGAGGTGATATTCGGAGAATGCTTCCTGCCCGAATTGTGGCGGCGCGGCAGCGTTTGATTCCAGCGCCCCCGCATACGCTTTGGTTCTTGCTATCGGTGGCTCGACGCGATTTAGTTGGCCGGCGACGAGCTGGAGCTTGGCGTTGGAGTAAGCGACGCCGCTGTTGTTAACGAGCGTGACCCAGCCATCGAGGTCGGCGCTTTTTTCATCGCGCCCGACGGTGAGAACGTAGTCGGCGTTCCAATTCATGTTGCTCGTGAGGTAGGACGCTTCGACGCGTTGCGATTCGCCGCCGCGATTTTCGAGCATCCAGACGAGCGTGGGGCGGCTGTAGAGATTTTCGGGGAGATCGGGGAAGCGATAGGAGTCGACCGCCATGCCGGTGACGATTTCGTTGCCGATTTTCCAGACTGGGCCGTTGTTATTGGCGAGAAGCACGGCTTTCGTTTCAACCCAACGCGTGGAACCGCCATCTTTTTCCGCGCGTACGAGCGTGACTTCCTTGCCGACGTATTTTTGGAGGAGCTTTTGAGGATCGAGTAGATCGAATTCGTAATTTTGTTCGATGACGTTGAGCTTTGCGGGGTCTACGAGTGAGCGGAAATGAACCGTGGCGGGATTGATGGATGCGGCGACGTCTTCGAAATGAAGCGGGAACAAGCCGGAGGGGAGGTGAATCTGGCGGACGTCGCGAACGAGGGCGATGTTGGAGTTGTAGACGGTGACGGCGAGGTCGACCTGGTCTTTTTCTGTGGTAATGGCGGGCTGCTTGCGCGCGGCGTCTTCTTTCTGCGCTTGGGGACCTGCGGCTTGCGCGAGATTTCCGACGAGCGGCAGAAAAGCGAGAAACATAAGGGCGATGCCGGCGCGAATGTTTTTGTTGAGAAGCGGGTGCATGGGCTGTCTCCTTGTGGCGAAACTAAGTGGCGAAACTACTCCTCTGGTTAGAACGGCCGAGCTCGAAAGTCTTGCCGAGTTATTTCACGGGGTGCCAGTTCTTGCCGGCGTCGTCGGTTGACCACTTTCGATCGTCATTCGCCGTGACTGTGGCACTTGAAGCGTTTTTTGCTACCACTACGGCCAAATCTTCTGATGTGGGTGATGGAAGTTTCCGCCAGTTTTTTCCGTCTTCGGTGAGGAAGACAACGCCCGCGTGGCCGACGAGCCAGCAGATTCGAGGCTCTGGTGCGGATCCAGCGGTGAATTCGGCGGAGGGATTCAGGAGCTGGCCTTGCCAGGTGACGCCGCCATCCTCGGAAATTTCGACGAAACCGCCTTTGGCAGTGCGATAGAACACATCGGAATCGGGCGTCGGAATCACGGTTTCGGTGTAGCGCTCTTCGGCTTGTTTTGTTTTTTCTAAAGATTTCTCTGCAGTTGAGCTTCGGAGGTTGCCTCGGCCTGCGAGTCCGAAAGCTTGTGATTTTGTTTCTGCGCTTGGCGGCGGCGCGGGGGCGGGAGATTTCACAGCTTCGGCCGAATCTGAGGCGACCGGAATTTTTGCCATTGACGCATTCAACTCCGAAGCTGGTGCGGCCGGGGCGGGTTCAGACGTGGCCTTCTGGTATTCGTGAACGCGCGCGCTCGAAATTGCGCCGGCGGATTGTCTTGGCACAGATGAAGCGCGGCCCCCAGCTGGTTGTGAGAATCTCGGAGACGCGGTGGGTGTATTCCTTGAAGCGGCGCCACCGCTGACCGACTGGTCTTCGTTTCTTTGTGTTCGTGCCGGTTCGGAATTTGGTTCGGCGCTTGCGGCGGGTTTTGCAGAAGATCGCAAGCGAGAAGTGCTCTTTGGGGATGGCTGGTTTGTCGGGGCGGTCTTCTTCAGTGTCCCAACATCGCTGGCTTGCTTCTTCGGATTAGGTACTGTCTGCTCTTGCGGCGGAGCAGCCGGGTTCGACACCGCGACCTGATTATTCAATCCGACGGTGGTCTCGTGCGACGCGAAGCGCATGAATACAACGGTGCCGAGAACGAGCATTGCTGCCACTGGGATGAGCCAGCGGAGATCGAGCCAGCGGGCGTCGGGCGATTTGCGCTCGGGGAGCTTGGTTTCGGAACGCGCGGAGGATGCGGCGGGTTTCGCTTGGGCGGGCGTGCGGGGGGCGTCCAAGGCAATTACTTGGGCTGGCCGCGCACCCGCGAGAGCTGGCTCAAGCGCGAGATCGGGTTGCAGGATCTGATCGGTGCTAGCGCGCGCCATTGCGGCGAGTTGTTCGCGGCAACGCGGGCATGTGGAGAAATGAAGCTCGTATCCGGCGGCTTCATCGGAGGCTAGCGATTGGTCGAAATAAGCGGCCAGCAGCTCGGCGTCCGGGCAATCACTGGCCGCTGCGGAATCGCGCGCAAGACTTCGCCGGAGCAGGCCGTCCATTGCGTTTTCGTTGTCCTGCGAAGGCATGACGCTATTCTCCTTCTTTAGAACGGGCCGGGACGAAATTCTTGCAAAAATACCGCGCAAATCGAGTGGCTGCGGCCATGGTCAATCACGCGCCGAAAGAGCGCGCGTCAAGTCGAATGGCCATTGCTGGCGCGCGTATTCGAAGCACAGCTTCAATTGCGCTTCGGTTAATTGTTTTTCTTCGCGGAGTGCGTCTTCGACGCAACGCTTTAAGTCCGTACGTGTCCGCTCGAGTTTGCGCGAGACGGTGGCTTCGTGCTCGCCGAGCAGCTTGCCGATTTGAGCGAGCGTCAGATCATCCACGTAGTAGTAAGCGAGTCGCAGGCGATCACGTGGCGCGAGGTCGCGAAGAGCTGCGGTGATGCAGGCTTGCATGATCGCGAGGTAGGCGTCACGTTCCGGGTCGGGCGGCGCAGTTTTCATCTCGGGCAATTCGCGCGCGTCTGAGTCGCCGTTGCCGGGAGCGTCGAGTGAATCGATTTTTTGCGTGCGGCGGATTTCGTCAATGTGACGCTGCGCGAGAATCGCGTGCAGCCACGTGGACAACTTGCTGCGGCCGTGAAAGTAGTCGAAAAGCGAACGGCGCGAGCCGTCGGAGGACTCGCGCAGCCCGTAGAGATCAGCATAGAGCGAGTCGGCCATCTCGCATGCTTTCGAATCGTTTGCGCCGGATTTCGAGAGAATTACGCGGGCGGCGCGATGGAGTTCCGGGCGATAGTGCTCGATGAAATATTCCCAAGCAGCGCTGTCGCCGGCGCCGCAGGCGCACGCAAGGGCGAGGTCGCTTAGATGCAGGCTTTCGAGATATCCGGCTATGATGCGGTCGTCTGGAAGGGAATCCGGGAAACGGCGAGTGACGCTGCGTTCGAGCGCGATTTGAAATTTTTCGCGCGTGAGGCTCCATTCTGGAGGTGCGGCAGCTGTTTGCCAGCAGCGCGCAACAGCGGAGTTGAGCGCGGGGGAAAAGCGATGCGATTTGTCGGCTGGCATCTTTGCTGGGCCGCCTCTGGGGAGGAATGATACTAGAATCGGGGGCATGAGTTGCACGGGAGCGATCGGTCGGTCTTGCGGGGAAAGGCAATCGGAGAGGTGCAAATTCGCACGGGCAGGAGTGCCTGTGCCACTCAAGACTAGCGCTCAGGTCAGCCACGCGAACGATTTTGTGCTGGGTGACTTCTTGTAATGTGGCGGCGAGTTCGCCTATAGTCGCACTCGAACCTACAGAGAAAATATTGCCTGGAGGAATTGGATGACGCGTCGTCTTGTGGTGATGATCGGGTTGCTGCTGTTTTGCGTTTCGTTGAATGCGCAAGCGCCGAAGGAGGCGCCGAAGAAAAGAATCGCTGTGCGCGCCGGGAGATTGATTGATGGCAAGAGCGATCAGCCGATTTTGAACGCGATGATTGTGGTGGAAGACGGCAAGATCGCGTCCGTCACGCCGGGTGGGAGCGCACCCGCGGGCGTGGAGGTGATCGACCTTTCGCACGCGACGGTGCTGTCTGGTCTTACTGATGCGCACACGCACGTACTGCTGCAGGGCGATGTGACCGCTGCTGACTACGACGAGCAGCTTCTGAAGCAATCGATTCCCTATCGAGCGATTCTCGCGGCGCGCAATGCGAAGATTGCGCTGGATCACGGATTCACGACGTTGCGGGACCTGGAAACGGAAGGCGCGATGTATGCGGACGTAGACGTAAAGAAGGCGATTAATCATGGAGAGGTGCCGGGTCCGCATATGTTCGTCTCGACGCGGGCGATGACGCCGACGGGTATGTATCCGCTGCTCGGCTACTCGTGGGAAATTGAGGTGCCGCACGGGGTCCAGTTCGTGGACGGCGTGGACAATGCACGGCTGGCGGTGCGCGAGCAGATTTCACATGGAGCGGATTGGATCAAGTATTACTCAGACCGCGCCTATTATTTTGGATCCGACGGCGTGTTGCACAGTCACGTGAATTTCACGGACGAAGAAGCGCGAGCGATTGTCGAGGAGACGCACCGGTTGGGACACAAGGTGGCCGCCCATTCGATTGGGTCGGATGGGATCGCGGCGTCGTTGCGCGCGGGGGTGGATTCCATCGAGCATGGTGACGGATTCACCGACGCTCTGCTCGATCAGGCCGTAAAACAAGGCGCGTACTGGTGCCCGACGGTGATGGTAGGAGCATATGTGGCGCCGGGGCGCGGCGGAAACTGGGGGCCGATGGTTGAACTCGAGAAGAAGGCGTTCGGGCTCGGCGTGAAAAAAGGCGTGAAGATTGTGATGGGGACGGACGCGGGCGGTTTTCCTTGGACCAATCCGGATTTGAACGAGGCTCGTGAATTTCACTACTACGTGGACTATGGAATGACGCCGATGCAGGCGATTCGTTCAGCGACGACTGTTGCTGCGGAGATGCTCGGTTGGAGCGACCGCTCCGGAACGATTGAGCCCGGGAAGCTGGCCGATATGGTCGCGGTCTCCGGTGATCCGTTGGCGAATATTGATGAGTTGCTGAACGTGAAGTTCGTGATGAAAGAAGGAGTGGTTTACAAGAACGAATTCAAATGAGTTCTGCGGCCCTGCGGCCTTCAAGACTCGCTTCCTGCTAAGATTGTCGTTCGATGTACACCTGCCGGGAATGCGATGCGGCGATTAATTCGGGCAGCGAGGTGTGCCCGTACTGCGGCGCGGACCTAACTTCGCCGGTGGCGGACGTGTTTGGCGAGCCGGCGCCCGTGGCGAAGAAACCGACAGCTAAACGAATCCTTATCGCCTGCAGCATTTTACTTGTGACGCTTGGAGCCGTGGGCTGGTTCGCCGTTCCGTGGCACATGTCAGGATCGAAATCGGAATCAGAGGCGCGCGCCCGTGATGCCATCGCGACAGTTCAATCCGCACTAGCGAATTATCAAGCGGCTGAGGCAGCTTACCCTTCTTCGCTCGAAGCGCTGGGCGACACGGCACGAATCGCAGCGCAGAAAGCGCAACTCGGGCACTACAACCTGCAATACGCGCCCGGGAAACCTGACGCCGAAGGCCGCGTAACGAGCTACACTCTTACAGCGCGGCCGGGAAATTTCGGTTTTCGGAGTTACTACACGGACGAATCGGGCGTGCTTCGAGCTACCGCTGAAGATCGTGCCGCAACAGTTCAGGACACGCCGATCCAGCCGAATCTCTAAGGGTGACTGAAATCGTAGCAACGATTCAGCTTGCCGATGACTCTAACAGGACGTGGTGAGCGCTAAAGGAATAGCCATTTCTTCAGGCAGATCTTCGGTTTTAATCGCAGCGCTTCTTTTCTGTTCGCCGATTGTGGCTGGCGAGATTCCGGGGCGGGTCTGCGAACCCGCTGATTGCTGCACGTGTGTGTCATTCGAATATTTGCCATTCGCGACCGGCCGCGCGTCGCCCAACGCTCAGGCCATGCAGCACGGATCTGCGCATTCTATGGCCGGCATGGACATGAGCCACCCGGAATCGTTGATCGAGACGATCCTCATGCACGCAAGCTCCGGTACAAGTGTCGAGCCAATCTCGACGCCGCACGACATGCTCATGAAGCATGCAGGCGCGTGGATGCTTATGTTTCACGGCGTCGCTTTTGTGAATTCGCAGCAGCAGACGGGCCCGCGCGGCGGCGATAAAGTTTTTGGAACGAGCTGGTTCATGCCAATGGTGCAGCGCTCGCTCGGTCCGGGCACGTTCACTGGTCGCGTGATGTTGAGCCTTGACCCCGCGACAATCACGAACCGTCGCTATCCTGAGCTTTTCCAATTGGGCGAAACGGCCTTTGGAAATCCGATCGTGGATGGGCAGCATCCGCATGATTTTTTCATGGAGCTAGCGCTGCTCTATGATGTGAAGCTCGGTGAAAATACGCTGCTTTCATTTTACGGCGCGCCGGTGGGCGACCCTGCGATGGGGCCACCGGCGTTCGCGCATCGTACTTCGGCGAGCGAGGACGATCTGGCACCTCTTGGTCATCATCTGCAGGACTCGACGCATATTGCTAACGACGTGGTCACAGTGGGACTCACGTATAAAATCGCGCGCATCGAGGCGTCTGCGTTTCACGGACGCGAGCCGGACGAATTCCGCTGGAATATCGATACGGGCGCGCTCGATTCATGGTCGGCGCGGCTGACGGTGAATCCGACGGCGAATTGGAGTGGGCAATATTCGATCACGCGCCTCAAAAGCCCCGAGCAGCTTTTTCCATCGGAAGCCACGCTGCGCATGACCGCGTCGGTCAGCTACAACCGGCCTTTCAAGAATGGAAATTGGGCGACCTTGCTTCTCTGGGGCCGCAATCGAGATATTCCTGACAGGCAGGTGTTCAACAGTTATCTCGCGGAGAGCACGGTGCGGTTCGCAAAGCACAACTACGCGTGGACGCGCATCGAAAACGTGGATCGCACGAACGATCTGCTGCTCGGGGAAAATCCGTTACCGCCCGGATTCGAAGAGAAGTTTCTAGCGCGGATACAGGCCTACACATTCGGCTACGATCGCGAATTCAATTTCATTCCGCATGTGTCGAGCGCGTTCGGCGGGCAATACACGCTCTATACAAAGCCGTCTTTTCTGAACCCCATCTACGGTACGAATACGATGGGCGCGCTGGTGTTCGTTCGCTTCCGCGCGATTCCATCGGAGAAGTCGAAATAGCTTGATGCTATACTAGCTGCGCAGGCCGTCGCCCCATCCACTCGAAATTGCCGCGGAGAGGTGCTGGAGTGGCCGAACAGGGCTGCCTGCTAAGCAGTTTCACCCCAAAAGGGTGACGGGGGTTCGAATCCCCCCCTCTCCGCCATCGTTTCTGATTTCTACTAGCGTAATTTTTGTCGGGGCCTTCCTTACTGAGCCGTCTGCGTCCGATCTTTTGAAGGGACTTCTGCGCAGGCTTTTGCGCGGCCGAGCAGGAGGTTACGTTCGCGCGTGTTGCGCGTGAGCGATGCGGCGCGCTCGAACTCCAGTTGAGCCTCGGCAAAACGGCCGAGCTTGAAAAGGAAGTCACCACGAACACTGGGCAAAAGATGGTACGCCTTGAGAGACGGCTCTGAGACGAGCGTATCGATGATCTCGAGTCCCGCGGCGGGACCGGATGCCATCGCTACTGCGACTGCTCGATTGAGCTCCACGACGGGTGACGGCGTGAGTCGTCCCAACTCCTCGTAGAGTCCCACAATGCGTGGCCAGTCTGTCTCTTGCGGCGTACGCGCTCGCGCATGACATGCAGCGATGGCGGCTTGAAGCGCGTACGGGCCACGCGCGCCACCGAGTTTTTCCGCACGCTCAAGCGCTGCGAGACCGCGACGGATCAGTAGTTGATCCCACATCCCGCGATTCTGATCGAGCAGAAGGATGGGTTCTCCCGACGGGTCTGTTCGCGCGGAGGAACGTGATGCCTGTATCTCCATCAACGCGACAAGGGCGTGAACTTCCGGCTCCTTGGGAGCAAGCTCGGCCAGGATGCGTCCGAGACGAAGCGCGTCTTCGCAGAGCCCGGGTCGCATCCAGTCGTCACCAGCAGTGGCCGAGTAGCCTTCATTAAAAATGAGGTATATGACTTCGAGCACCGACGAAAGGCGGGAAGCAAGTTCGGATCCGCGCGGGACCTCGAAAGGGACGCGTTCATCAGCGAGTGTTCGCTTGGCGCGGACGATGCGCTGAGCGATAGTCGGCTCCGGTGCGAGGAAAGCGCGCGCGATTTCGTCGGTGGTGAGACCGCCAAGCAAGCGAAGCGTGAGAGCCACACGCGCCTCAGTGGCGAGCACCGGGTGACAAGATATGAAAACGAGGCGAAGCAGGTCGTCGCCAATATCATCGTCGAGCGCGGCTTCGAAATTCGGCACGGCCATCTCCTGCTGCGCCTGAAGTTCGCGACCCAGCTGCGCGTGCTTGAGTTCGAGGCGCTTGTTGCGTCGCCAGAGATCGATGGCGCGATTCTTCGCGGCGGCCATTAGCCACGCGCCCGGATTGTCTGGAATTCCGGATTGCGGCCACTGCTCGAGCGCGGCGACTAAAGCGTCTTGAGCGAGTTCCTCGGCAAGGCCCACGTCGCGCACGATCCGCGTGAGTCCCGCGATTATTCTCGCCGACTCGATTCTCCAAACCGCATCAATGGCGCTGTGTGTGTCGGTAGCCGTCATGGCTACCCATCACACCATCTTCAACCTGCGGGCGCAAGTTCAGCTCTTATGCTTTGCAATCGAAGGCTTCGGGCCCGAGGACCTGGCGAACTTCGGTTTCTCCTTCCCAGCCTGGCCAGTATTTCTTGTGAAGCTCCATGAAGCGCTTGGCGCCTTCGATCGCCTCTTCCTTGGATTTCAATTCAAAAATCGCGAACCCGCCCACGACTTCCTTGGCCTCGGCGAAAGGTCCGTCGACCGCGTTTACCTGTCCGCGCGAAAGCCGGACGCGCGCGCTCTTTGCAATTGGAGACAGGCCACCGCTTGCGATCATCGTGCCGGATTTCTCCGCCTCTTCACCTAGCTTCGCCATTGCATCCAGGAATTCCTTGGGTGGAGGAGCCTGAATTTCACCGTGCTTGACCAACATCATGAATCGCATCGTCATATCTCCTTTAGCGTTCCCACTCTAGAGTCGAGTCTCCAAAATTTTTGTGACCGCTGACCTCGCTCTCTACTTAAGCGTCGAACGAGAGATGTTGAAGTTGACATGTCGAAAGGCTTTTTTGTTCGACTATGGTCGAAACCCAGCTTCAAGTGACCTTGCCGCGACTAAGTCTTTGCAGGCAAGAAGAGCTTTCAGATCACCACGCGGTAGCCCTTTTTCTGCAATTCCTCGCGTAGAGCCTGCTCGCGCGCGGCGTCTTCAGGGGAAAGGACGTCCGCCGGGAAATCCTGAATCTCGAACACTTGCCGGATCTCGACCTCGGTGCCGCCGTCGAAGGGAGCACGTTTAAGCCATTCCACTGCCTCTTCCATTGACTTCACTTGCCACAGCCAGAAACCTGCTACGAGTTCCTTGGTTTCTGCGAATGGGCCATCGATCACGGTGCGCTGCTGGCCTGAAAACCTGACTCGCTTGCCCTTCGAGCTCGGCTGGAGCCCCTCGCCCGCGAGCATTACGCCTGCCTTTACCAGTTCCTCGTTGAACTTCCCCATGGCAGCAAACATCTCCCTCGTCTCCTTGCTTGGTAGAATTCCCGCTTCCGAATTCTTGTCTGCTTTGACTATCACCATGACTCGCATCGTTTCGTCTCCTTAATGATTTAGTTTTTAGCTATTTTGATTAAACAGAACTGAACTACGCTGCGCGCTCTTCCGCTGCAGTTCAGGCGGAAAGTCGGCCATCTCGAATATCTGGCGAATTTCGATGATCCGCTTGCCGCCGGATACTCGGATGCGCGAGCCTTTGGACGTGGCATGGAGCCCTTCGGCAGCGCGAAGCACCCCGGGGTTCGCCATTTCCTCGTTGAACTTGTGCATAGCGGCGACGAGTTCCTTGTTGGGAGCCGCGACCGCCTTTTCCAACACTTCAGCCCGGGCGCGCAGTAACATCATGAATCTCATCGTCTTACGTCCTCACTGACCTACGTTAGCAACAAAACTCCCTAGCTGTCCTGATTGCCTTAAATTCCTGCCTCTAACTACGCGTCGAATGAGCGGCTGTGAAATCGACATGTCCTCATTCTTTTTTTTTGATTCTTTCGCCCCAGCCGTGACAACGCCCGCAAAAGAAATCGTTCCGGCGATGATGAGAAGAAGCGCCGAAAATGAGTGCAATAGCTGATGCAGGGCTCGCAAGAACTCCGTGTGATTGAAAACATAGGCCTGCAAGCCCTTCTGGATTACCACACTGGCAGCGGCCAGCATCCCCAACGAGTCCGCTTCTTCTCCAGTAATGCGGATGAAGCGCCCCAGTTCAACGGCTCCTTCAAGATTCCGAAACAGAATTAAAAACCCGAGGCCGACGAGGGCCGCTCCAACGATTGCTTTATGACCCTGAAAGTCTGCGTGCTGCCTTGCCATAACCGCCCCCTGAAGTGCGTTTTTTCTTCCTTCTACTTCGACGTCGAATGAAGGGGCGCTAAATCGACAGGCTCGGATTTCATTAATGGGCTCCGGGCGGACCGCGATCGGTCCGTCGGGGCGGGTAAGTGAAACGATTTGCCGTTTGGCTTCACTACTTTCCGGTAGAACCGACACCCAGACGCAGGCTTTCGACGGTCCTAGCCTAATGACCGGGCGGTATTTCTTTGAACTCTCGACCACGGGCGGCGACACAGGAGGTTATCCAATGAGTGGAAAACACGGCGAGCCATTGCGCGGCCTGATGGCCACGAATCGGTCGCAGATTTTCGAAGGCCGCTTCGGACGAATGTTCCGTTCGCTGCGCCCCGCTACTTTTGGCGTTGACGATGATGCGAACCACAAGCACCTCGGCGAGCTGGGCGCGAAAATGTCTAACAGCTTTGATCCCCCTAAAGATGGACAAGACGCCGAGGAGAGCGGCATACCAGCGCTTTACACATACTTTGGCCAATTTATCGATCACGATATTACGTTCGATCCTTCGAGCAGTCTCCAAAAGCGGGACGACCCCGACGCCCTGACCGACTTCAGGAGTCCGGCGTTTGATATGGACAATGTCTACGGACGTGGCCCCGACGATCAGCCCTACATGTACGACGGCGGCAAGTCGTTCCTGCTAGGAAGCCCGCTCCACGGCGGCAGTGGCGGAGCCAGGGATCTAGCCCGCAACGGCGCGAATCCCAGTCGCGCCCTCATTGGAGATCCGCGGAATGACGAGAACAGTATCGTCTCTCAGCTGCAGGGGCTGGTTCTGCGATTCCACAATCGGATGGTGCAAGACAATCCGCACTGCGACTTTGCGCACATTCAGCGCCTGGTGAGATTTCATTACCAATACGTGGTGTTGAACGATTTCTTGCCGCGGATCGTTACGGCAAGCGTCTTGAACGATTTGAAGACGGCGAAAAAGTACGATCGCAAGAAGCTTGAATTCTTTCATTGGAAGAATAATCCGTTCATGCCGGTGGAATTCTCGGTGGCTGCGTATCGCCTGGGCCATTCGATGATTCGACCCGGCTATCGCCTGAACGATGACGACAAGACGCTGCTGCCTATTTTCCCGGTTCCGTCTCATCACCTAAATGAGGGTCTCACCGGATTTCGCGCGATGAATCCTCATTGGGGAATCGACTGGGGGAGATTCATCGATATTGACGTCCGTGGGTACGACGGTTCCGATGCAATCAAGAAAAAGCGTCTCCAGTTTGCATACCGGATCGACACCTCGGTCGTGAATCCGCTGTCGCACCTACCGCCATCGGTCGCGGATCCGAAAGATCCTCCGGACTCCTTGCCAAAACGGAACCTCCTGCGCGGTTGGCGACTAGGTCTTCCATCCGGACAGGCTGTGGCGCGGGCTATGGGCATTCAGCCGCTAGCGGACGAGGACATTTTGATTGGGCAGGGAGTGGACAAGCCCGATGCACCGCTAGGGAGCGTAGTCGACGTGAACAAAGTCTTCGCCAACAACTGCCCGCTGTGGACTTACATCCTGGCCGAAGCGATGCACCACATGGAAACCGTGACGATTCCAGTGACAGAGAAGAAGACGATCACAACACCGCAGCTAGGACCAGTCGGAGGACGGATTGTGGCCGAGGTTTTCCTCGGCCTGCAATTTGGCGACAACCATTCGCTGCTGAATCTCGAACCGGATTGGCAGCCGGAGAAAAAACCAGGCTCGAAGGAGAAGAATCCCGACTACAAGCTGCGGGATTTCGTCAAGTACGCGCTGGGAGAATGACGGGAGGTCCGAGGACTCGCGGAATGGTGAAAACATGAATTCGAAAAGCTGCATTGTGATAGGAGCAGGTCTTTCCGGGCTTGCAGCTGCTCATGCGCTGACGAAAGAGAATTGGGAGGTGACTGTCCTTGAGGCGCAGCCTTTTACCAATGGCCGAGTATATTCCTTCGAGTTCGAGCAAGCACCAGGACTTGTTTGCGAGTTAGGAGGCGAATGGATCGGCAAAGATCATAGTTCCATGATCGGTCTTTGCAATGAATTGAAACTGAAAACAATCCCGCACCGCTTCGACTTTTTCTTTTTTGAAAGAGGCCGGCGAAGCCGCAAGACTTACAAGGCGGGCACGTCGCCATTTTCGCCGCTCGCAAAAGCTGCGTACGA
>Ga0070709_10001376_pt1 | contig 13243 bp, 9 predicted proteins | sample LARL51metaG_FD_65449 | JGI IMG/M metagenome (GOLD analysis project Ga0070709, IMG submission 65449) | Corn, switchgrass and miscanthus rhizosphere microbial communities from Kellogg Biological Station, Michigan, USA - LAR L5-1 metaG | ecosystem: Host-associated > Plants > Roots > Rhizosphere ...
GTGGCCTTGGCCAGCCGGTCCAGATAGCCGCGCGGATCGGCGAGCCCGTCGGGGTGATCGACCCGCAGCCCGTCAATGAGCCCCTCGTCCAGCAAGCGGAGCAGCAGACCGTGGGTCGCGGTGAATACGTCCTCGTCCTCTACTCGTACCGCGATGAGCGAGGTGACGTCGAAGAACCGCCGCCAGTTCAGTTCGGTCGCGCCGGTCCGCCAGCCCGCGAGCCGGTAGTGCTGGGCGGCGGTCAGGTCCGGCAGCGGCAGCCTTCCGGTGCCCGGGCGCACCGGAAGCACGTGCTCGTGGTAGCGCAGCACCGGCCCGTCCGGCCCATCAGCGTCCACCCTGAGATCGCCAAGGCAGTCGGCGAGTGGCCTGGCCAGGATCGGCAGCAGCAGCCGCCCGCCGCCCGCCTGCCAGTCGATGTCGAACCAGTGCGCGAACGCCGACCCGGCCCCGTCCCGCAGCACCGACCAGAACTGGCGGTTCAGCGACTCCGGGGCGCTGATGGCCATGTGGTTGGGGACGATGTCGGCGATAACGCCGAGCCCGTGCCGCCGGAATCGCGCCACCATGTCACGGAACGCGCCCTCGCCGCCGAGGTCCGCGGATATCCGCGAGTGGTCCACCACGTCGTAGCCGTGCACGGATCCGGGCGCGGCCTGCAGGATCGGCGAGAGGTAGGCGTGGGTGACACCGAGGTCGGCCAGGTATCCGGCGATCCCGGCGGCGTCGGCGAAACCGAAACGGGGCTGAAGCTGGAGCCGGTAGCTGGACTGTGGTGCGGGCGCGGCGGGCACTGCTGAGGGCTGCCCACGGCGAGCCGCCGGCAAACCCGCGTGGTCGCGTTTACAGCGGTCATCGTGGGCAAGAGGTGGTCCGTGGCAGGCCACGGGCGGCACGGGGACGGCGCGGGCCGCGGGGACCGGGCCACGGTAGGCTGGCTCTGGCGCGCCCTGGCCGCGCTCATCGTGGCCGGCCGCTACCTGATCCTGCTGGCGTGGATCGCCGGCGCCGTCGCCGTCACCGTCTACCTGCCGCCGCTGACCGCCTCCGACGGCGTCGGCGGGCTGATCCCGTCCGGTGCGCCCGCGCTGCGCGCGGAGTACGACGCCGCCAGGCTCTTCGGCCTGCCGCTGACCGCCCAGGTGGCCGTGGTCCAGCGTGATCCCCGGCGGTTCCCGCTGCCGGTGCAGGAGCACGCCGCCCGGCAGGCCGCCGCCATAGACACCGGCCACGCCGCAGCCATTTCCGGGCTGGGCGCCGCGGTGCCGGTGGCGAACACCGCTGGCGCATTCCCCGGCTCCCGGGAGCGCTCGACGACGATCATCACGTTCCTGTACTTCCGGCCGGGTACATCGATCGGGGCGCAGGCCGCCGGGGGACAGGCGTTTGCCCACCGGTATGCTGGCGCGCCCGCCGACCACCTCGTCGGGGTCACCGGGGCGGCTCCGGCCCAGGACGCGCAGGGCAACCTCATCCTCCGCTACCTGCCCTGGGTCGAGGTGGCTACCTTGGCGGCGATAGCGCTCATCGTGGGCTGGCATTTCCGGTCGTTCGGCGCGCCGCTGGCTACCTTGCTGTGCGTCGCGGTCGCCTACCTGGTAGCGGTCCGGGTGGTCGCGCTGGTGGCCCGGCGCACCGGCGCCACGCTGCCGCCGGACCTGGAACCGGTGCTTGTGGTGCTGCTGCTCGGCGTGACCACCGACTATTCGGTGTTCTTCCTGGCGGGCATGCGCAGCCGGCTCGCCGAGGGGCAGCCCCGCCTCCGGGCGGCCCGGCGCACCACCGCGGAGTTCATGCCGATCATCCTGACCGCGGGCCTGGTGGTCGCCGGCGGTATCGCCGCCCTGACGGTCGCCAGCGTCGGCACGCTGGCCGCGTTCGGCCCCGCGCTGGCGCTCACCGTGGTGACCGCCATGGCGGTGGCGCTCACCCTGACTCCGGCGCTGATCGCCATCTTCGGTGACCTGCTGTTCCGCCCCGGCCCCGCCAGGTTGCGGCGCGCGGCCGCGCAACGTGACGAGGCAGCGGGCCAGGCCGCGCCGGCCGGCCTGCCGCCGGGGAGGTTCGCCGGGTGGCAGAACCGGCTGACGCGGCTGGCCACCGCGCGGCCGGTGGCGCTGGTCGTCGCGGCGGCGTGCGTGGCCGGGCTGGTGCTCGCCGGCCTGGGCCTGAAGCACATCAGGCTCGGGTTCCCGCTGATCCGGGCGCTGCCTGCCACGTCGCAGGAGGTGCGGGCGGAGCAGGCGGCGGCCAAGGGGTTCGTGCCGGGGATCCTGTCACCGACCGAGGTGCTGGTGCAGGGGCCGGGCGTGGCGGGGCGGCCCGCCGCGCTGGCCCGGCTGCAGCAGGCGCTGACGCGGCAGCCCGGTGTCGCCGGGGTGCTGGGCCCGGCGACCCTCCCTGCCGTGCAGCGCGGCCTGGCGCAGCGTGGCGTGCACCTGATGGTGACCAGGTCCGGTGACGCGGCCCGGTATGGCGTGATCGAGCGGACCGATCCGCTGGGGCCGGACGCGATCGAGCGGGTCGCCGCGCTGCGCCGCGACCTGCCCGCGCTGGCCAGGGCGGCCGGCCTGACCGGTGTGCGGGTCGAGGTGGGCGGCGAGACCGCGCTGGTGGGCGAGGCGATCGACGCGGCCGTGTCCGACCTCACCCGGGTCGCCGTGGTCATCGCGCTGGTGATCCTGGTCCTGCTGGCCCTGCTGCTGCGCGCCGTGGTGGCGCCGTTCTACCTGCTCGCGGCCAGCGTGCTCGCCCTGCTCGCGTCCCTGGGCCTGACCGTGTGGATCTTCCAGGGGGTACTCGGCTACAACAGCCTGGTCTACTACGTGCCGTTCGTCGTTGCCGTCCTGCTGATCTCCCTCGGCTCGGACTACAACGTGTTCGTGGTCGGCCGGATCTGGGAGGAGGCGCGCCGTCGTCCGCTCCGCGAGGCGGTGGCCGTCGCCGCGCCCCGGGCGTCGCGCGCCATCACCACGGCGGGCCTGGCGCTGGCGGCGGGCTTCGGCCTGCTGGCGCTCGTGCCGCTGGCCCAGTTCCGGGAGATCGCCCTGGCCATGGCGCTGGGCATCCTGCTGGACACGTTCGTGGTCCGCTCCCTGCTGGTGCCTGCCCTCGTGGTTCTTTTCGGCCGGGTGGGCAGCTGGCCCGGCCGGACCGTGCGGCCGGCGCCGCGCGTACCGCGGCAGGGCTCAGCCGCGGCGAAGGACCTGGAGCGACCGGTCGCGCACCGGGACTAGCTCGCCCGCCTTGGCCATGTCCTCGAACCGTTCGGCCGGGCGAGCGGTGTCGAGCACCGTCTCCCAGCTTTCGCCGTAGCCGGCCGGGGGCAGGGCGAATGTAAGTTCGTCCGGGCTGGCGTTGAACAGCAGCAGGAAGCTGTCGTCGCGGATGGGCTGCCCGCGCCGGTCCGTCTCGGTGATCGCGCCGCCGTTCAGGAAGACCGTGAGCGACTGGGCGAATCCCGCGTCCCAGTCCTGCCCGGTCATCTCCTCCCCGCCCGGGGTGAACCACGCGACGTCGCCGAGCTGGTCGTCCGCCCCGCGCGCCGGCCTGCCTTGCAGATAGCGCCGGCGCCGGAGGACTGGATGGTCACGGCGCAACTGGATCAGCCGCTGGGTGAAGTCGAGCAGCACTTCGGCGGTGCCCGGCGCAAGCACGCCCTGGGCTCCCTCGCCTGACGCACCGGCCCCGCCCTGTGCGGTACCCCCTTGTCGCGCGCCGCCGTTCCGGGTGGCGCTCTGGCCAAGCGCGGCCGGTGGCCAGTGCACCCAGGAGATCTCGTTGTCCTGGCAGTAGGCGTTGTTGTTGCCCCGCTGGCTGCGGCTCATCTCGTCGCCTGCGGCCAGCATCGGCACGCCCTGGGAAAGCAGCAGCGTGGCCAGGAAGTTGCAGGCCTGCCGCTGGCGCAGGGCAAGGACCGCAGGGTCGTCCGCCGGGCCCTCGGCACCGCAGTTCCAGGACCGGTTGTCGTCCGTGCCGTCCCGGCCGCCCTCGCCGTTGGCCTCGTTGTGCTTGGTGTTGTAGGACACCAGGTCGGCCAGGGTGAAGCCGTCGTGGCAGGTGGCGAAGTTGACCGAGGCCACCGGGTGCCTGCCGTCGCTGGCGTAAAGGTCGCCGGAGCCGGTGAAGCGCGCGGCGAACTCGGGCAGCGTCGCGTGTTCGCCGCGCCAGAAGTCGCGCACGGTATCCCGGTACTTGCCGTTCCACTCGCTCCACAGCGGCGGGAATTTGCCCACCTGATAGCCGCCCTCACCCACGTCCCAGGGCTCGGCGATCAGCTTCACCTGGGACACCACCGGATCCTGCTGGACCAGGTCGAAGAACGCCGACAGCCGGTCCACCTCGTGGAACTGCCGGGCGAGCGCCGCGGCGAGGTCGAACCTGAACCCGTCCACGTGCATCTCGGTGACCCAGTACCGGAGCGAGTCCATGATCAGTTGCAGCACGTGCGGGTGCTGCATCAGCAGGCTGTTGCCGGTCCCGGTGGTGTCGTAGTAGTACCTGGGATCCTCGTCGACGAGCCGGTAGTAGGCGGCGTTGTCGATGCCGCGGAACGACAGGGTCGGCCCCAGGTGGTTGCCCTCGGCGGTGTGGTTGTAGACCACGTCGAGTATCACCTCGATGCCTGCCTGATGCAGGGTCCGGACCATCGACTTGAACTCCTGCACCTGCTCGCCGCGGCTTCCCGCGAAGGCGTAGGCGTTGTGCGGCGCGAAGAACCCGATGGTGTTGTAACCCCAGTAGTTCGCCAGCCCGCGCTCGGCGAGGAAGGCGTCGGTGACGAACTGGTGCACGGGCATCAGCTCCACCGCCGTGACACCAAGGCCCTGCAGGTGCTCGATCACCGCGGGATGGGACATGCCCAGGTAGGTCCCTCGCTCGGCTTCTGGCACCGCCGGGTGCATCCTGGTCAGCCCGCGCACGTGCGCCTCGTAGATGACGCTCTCGTGGTAGGGCGTCCCCGGCGGGCGGTCGGCCGCCCAGTCGAAGTACGGGTTCACCACCACCGCGCGCGGCACGTACGGCGCGGAGTCCTCGTCGTTGCGCTTGTCGTTGTCGGCGAACTGGTAGCTGAACACCGCGGGGTCCCAGTGCACCTGCCCCTCGATCGCCTTGGCGTACGGGTCGAGCAGCAGCTTGGCCGGGTTGCAGCGGCGACCCGCGGCCGGCTCGTAGCTGCCGTGTACCCGGTAGCCATAGCGCTGGCCGGGACCGACGCCGGTCAGGTAACCGTGCCAGACGAAGCCCTCCATCTCCCGCAGCGTGACCCGGCGCTCGGCGCCGGCGGAGTCGAACAGGCACAGATCCACCCGCTCGGCGGCGCTGGAGAACAACGCGAAGTTCGTCCCGACCCCGTCGTAGGTCGCCCCCAGTGGATAGGCAGTGCCCGGCCACGGGATCAGTTCCGGATCCGACATGCCCCTCCCGTCCCTGTTGCTTTCCGTGCCGTCCTAGCCGGGCCCGTCCTCGTGGCGGTTGTTCAGTGCCGGTGCAGCGGCCTCCGCCCGGGCCGGCGGGGCGACCTCGTCCGGGGTGCGCGGTGTCTGCCGCGGCGCCGGCGTCCCCGGGGGACGGTCGCTGAAGGAGACCTCCACGTTCTGCTCCTCGCGCCGCTGGTTCTGCAGGGCCTGGAGCGCCAGCGACGCGCGGTCCGCCTCGGCCAGTGGCGGCTGCACGATAGTACGCGGCCACAGGCGGCGGGTCAGCACCACGTTCACTTCGGCGGCGTAAACCGTGACCTGTACGCCGAGGTAAATCCATGCGGCCAGGACCAGCACGGTCGCGAAGATCCCATACGCCGAGGCGGTATGCAGGTCGCGGTGGACGATGTAGGCGCCCACCGCCAGCAGCACGGTCCAGCCGATGCCCCCCGCGACGGCCCCGGCCACCAGGTGCCTGGTCGGCACCCCTTTGGGGGTGAGCACCCGGAAGCCGGCCAGGTACAGGCCGACGTTGGCGAGTACGGCGAGCGCCTGGGCGAGGACCCGGAAGGCCAGCGCGTGCTGGCCGTAGGTGACCAGGCCGGCGAGCAGCGTGCTGATGGCCAGGCCCACCGCGAGCACGCCGAGGAACTCCATGCACCGGCCCAGCCGCGGCACAAAGCCGGGCCGGGCAGGGCCGGGCAGGTTCCACACCTGCTCCATGGTGAACAGTCCGGCCTGCGCCAGGCCGGTCGCGCCCCACGTCAGCACCAGCAGGCCGACAACGAGGCTGATCGCGCTCGACCGGTGCATGGCGCTGATCTGGCCGACGAGCGTGCTGCCAATGGCCGGGAACTGGGTGCTGACCGCGTTCAGCACATCGGTGCGCAGAGACGGGGAGCTCGCCGCGACCTGGACCAGCACGGTCACCAGGATCAGCAGCAGCGGGAACACCGACACGAACGCGGAGAACGCCATGTTCCCGGCGAGCACGCCGCCGTTGTCGTCCCCGTACTTCTTGATCACGCCGAAGATGAACGCGGGTACCCGGTGCCGCTGCTGTGCGGCGTCTACCCGGCGGATCAGCCGCTCGACCGGGTTCATGCGCAGTTTGCTGCCCAGCAAAGCGGATCCCAAACAGCCTGCACCCTCGCTTTGACCTGCGACGGTAACGGGCCCTACACAATCGATCGCAATTAGGGTCTGGGCACGGTGGCCCCGCCCGATCTAACCTGAACGCGAGGGAGACTGGCCGCGACGCAGCCCCGGCGCCGGGGAGAACGGCGGATGCAGTGCCCAAGGGCTACTCCGACTGGGTGCGCCAAGCGCGCGTCTTTCCTGGGCCGTCCGGGTCCAGGCCCGCGCGCTCACTGATCTACACCCACAGCGGCGATACCTACAAGGCCACCATCGGCCGGCCGCGCAGGCGGTACACGGGCTCGCCGCAGCCGGGCTCCGCGGCCGCCAAGGCTGGCCGCGCCGAGGGTGAGGAGAGCGGCAGCGCGGTCATCGCGATCGTGGTCACCGACCGGCTGGTCGAGATCTGGTCGCAGGAGCCCGCGCATGGCTGGGCCAACCCGTCGCTCGTCCGGCACGACGAGATCACGAACATCCAGTACCTCAGGTAGGCCTCACCCGGGTGCGACGGCGAACAGGGGCCACCTGCCCGCGGTGCTGGTGAGCTGGTGGCTGCCCCGGGCGGCGAAGGTGATCCCGGACCCGGTGAGCAGGTCCTTGACCGTGCGCGAGACGAGGATCTCGGCGGGCTCCGCAAGCGCCGCCACGCTGGTGGCGATGTCCACAGACGCTCCGGCGATCTTCCCGCCGGCGAGATCGATCTCCCCGGTATGAATCCCGCAGGCGAGCCGGATGCCAGCCGCCGCCGCGGCGTCGCGGACCGTTGCCGCACACCGGATCGCCTGGCCCGGAGCATCGAACGTGGCGAGAATGGCCTGGTCGCTCCCGTCGATCCAGCGGCCACGGTGGGCCTGGACGATCGTTCTGGTGACCGCCTCGCGACCGGCCAGCTCGGCCGGGCTGCCCGCCGCGTGGGCGAGCAGGATCGTGGCCAGAACGCGGTCTGGCTCCGCTGGGTGCCCGATGCCGGCGAGAAAGTCACCGATCTCGCGGATCAGCGCATCGCTCTCTTCATCGCCGGCGAACCGCAGCGAGTGGTCACCGGGCTGCTCGAAGTAGCGGGCACCGGCGATGTGACTGGCCAGGTAGCGGCCGTGGAACGGAGTGGTGATCTTGTCCCCGAGACGCTGGACGACCAGCGTCGGCACGTGGATCGCGGGCAGCACGTCCCGCACGTCGATCTCACTGATCATCGTGAGCATCCGCTGGAACGTGCTCGGGCTGATCGCCATGCGCTCGAACCGCCCGATGAGCTGGCGGGCGCGCGGCGAGCCGGCGCGGCTCGGCAGATACCAGTCGATGGTGTCGCCCTGCCCCCAGCGGTTCTCGGCGATGTCGTACAGGGCGCGGAACATCTCCTCAGGACCCTGGCCGCACGGGTAGTCCGGGGCCGGGAACCAGCGGGCGGCCGCCGATCCGAGGATCAGCGCGCTGACCCGTTCGGGGTAGGTGGCGGCGAACAGGATGCTCATCGGGGCGCCCTCGGAATAGCCGAACAGCACGGCCCGCTCCGACCCGGCCGCGCGCATCACCGCCCGCACGTCGTCGATGCGCTCCTCCAGCGTGGCGGCACCGGGGGCGCGGTCCGACAGCCCGGTGTCCCGCTTGTCGAACAGGATCAGCCGTCCCAGCGTGGCCAGGCGCCGGAAGAACTCGCCGGTCTCCTGGCTCTCCCAGAGCAGTTCCAGGTGGCTCATCAGGCCGGGCACGAAGACAACGTCGCGGTCTCCCTGCCCGAGGATCTGGTAGGCGATGCGGACGCCGCTGGCGGCCTGCACGTAACGGGTCTGTGGTGCGGCGGCCGGTGCGCCGACCGCGCGGGGGCCGGACGGCCCGTCCAGCTCCGGATCCTGGCGCACGATGCGCGCGTGCAGGTCGCGCAGCGCCGGTCCCGGATCGATCCCCAGTTCATCGGCCAGGATCGTGCGCAGGTCGAGGTAGGCGTGCAGCGCATCGGCCTGCCGGCCGGCCTGGTACAGCGCCAGCATCCGCAGCGCCCAGAGGCGCTCCCGCAGCGGGTGCGCCGCGGTGAGCGTCTCCAGTTCGGCGATGACCTCGCCGTGCCGCCCGGCGGCCAGCAGCGCCTCCGCCCTTGACTCCAGTGCCGCCAGCCGCATCTCCTCCAGGCGGCCGGCCTCGGCGCGCACCGACGGCGCGTCGATCCCCGCGAAGGCGGGGCCGCGCCACAGGGCCAGAGCCTCGGTAAGCCGCTGCGCCCCGGTGGCCGCATCCCCGGCTTCCAGCACGGCGGTGCCCTCCTCGGCCAGCCGCGCGAAGCGCAGCGAGTCCAGATCGCCCGGCGCCACGGTCAGCAGGTAACCCGGCGGCCGGGTGGCCAGGCGGTCGTCCTCCGCGGCCGAGCGGAACGCCTTGCGCAGTTCAGAGAGCCGGACCTGGAGGCTGGCCGCCGCCCTGTCCGCCGGGTGGCCGGGCCACAGTTCTTCGGCCAGCCGGTCGGCCGAGACGACCTGGTTGGCGTGCGCCACCAGCACCGCAAGCACGCCCCGGGCACGGGCGCCGCCCACCGCCAGCGGCCGCCCGCCGGCGGTCACCTCGACAGGACCAAGGACGCTGAACTCCACCCGGCTCTCCCTGCGGCACGGCGGTTCCGCGCGCCGGCCAGCCGCTCCGTAAGTCAACCGTAAGCCAGCGGTGGGCCGGCCGGAATCCGGGCCAGGCACGCTGATCGCGGACCAGACAAGGAGACCATCATGACCACGATCACGGGGCAGGGCACCGATGACCATGTTGGGGGCGCGCCGCGCGCGACCGGCGGGGCCCGGCCGGACCCGGCGCAGGTCTACGCGCTGGGTGCCGACCAGGACGAGACCGCCCGGCTGCAGCGCCAGTCCGACGAACTGAGGCCCGAGGCCGAGGCGCTGCTGGCCAGGATCGGCCTGCGGCCCGGGGACGCCGCCATCGACCTCGGCTGCGGCCCCAGCGGGATCCTCGGCCTGCTGTCCGCCGCGGTCGCACCGGGCGGCCGGGTGGTGGGCCTGGATGCCGACCCGGCGCACGTCACCGCGGCCGCGGCCGCCGCCGGCCGATCCGGGCTTGGCAACGTCAAGGTGATCCGGGGCGATGCCCGGCACACCGGGCTCCCCGCGGCCAGCTTCGACCTGGTGCACGCCCGCACCCTGCTGGTGACGATCCCCGAGCCCGCCGAGGTGCTCGCCGAGATGGTCCGGCTGGCCCGGCCGGGTGGCCGGGTTGCCGGCCAGGAGCCAGACGTCGAGCACGCCCTCTGCTACCCGCCGCTGTCCGCCTGGGACCGGCTCCGTGAGATCTTCCGTGCCGCCGCCACCCGGGCGGGCGCCGACCTGAACATCGGCCGCCGGCTGGCCGAGATGTACCGGCAGGCCGGCCTGGTGGACGTCCAGGTACAGGTGCACGCCAGCGCCTATCCCGTGGGCCATTCCCGGCGCACCGTCATTCCCGACCTGGTACGCAGCCTGCGCCCGGTGATCGCCGAACGCGGCGTGGCCGGCGACGCCGAACTGGACCGGGTGGACCTGGCGGTCCGGCGGCACCTCGCCCGCCCGGACACGCTGATGATGCCGCACCTGCTGGTCGCGGCCTGGGGCCGGAAGCCGGAAAGGGAGGACGCCTGATGCCCAGGACGCCCGGCTGATCGGGACCGTGGCCCTGGCAGTTACCCGAGATCGACCGGGTATCTGCGGTCATTTGGAAATACCGCTCGGCTATTAGCGATATTCCAGGCGAGCGTCTTTGCACCCTTTTTGTTGTGGCTCATCTGCTTGTTTAAGCCTAGGTATTTCTGCAGGGTAGACCCAAAGCCGCCCGGCAAATTACCGCCTGGTGGCCGTTTTCGATCGATAACGGCAGGAGCCACGATGACCTCGCCCGCAGCGAGCCCGGGAATTGACCTTGGCACCAGTACTCCCGTGCGGGAACCCTTCCCGCGCTGGCGGCGGGTCTTCCCCGGCCGGGACGATCAGGTGCGGGAGGTGCGGCGCTGGCTGGCGGGCTGCTTCCCGCCGCACCGGAACGCGACGACGTGGTCGTGGTGGCCGTGGAACTCGTGACCAACGCGATCCGGCACACCGCCAGCGGGAACGGCGGGCTGGTCATGGTGGAGGTCACCTGGTGCGGGCCGGCGCTGCGGGTCGCGGTCGCCGATGACGGCGCGGCCGGGGCGCCGAGGCTGGCGGCCAACCTGGCCGTGCCCGGCCAGGACGCGCCCTGGCGGTGGTTCCGGCCAGCCGCGCCGCCACGCCGGCTCCGGTGCCTAGCCGGCCTCCGGCACCACCAGGACCGGGCAGGATGCCTTCCGCAGCACGTACTGGCTGACGGTGCCGAGCAGCATGGTCGTGCTGCCGCGCCCGGCCAGGACGATGAGCTGCGCATTGACCCTGCGGGCGGTGTCGACCAGGGTTCGTCCCGCCAGGCCGAGGACCGTGCGCAACTCGACCTTGTCCGCCTCCTCACCGAGTGCATCGATGACCGCGTCCCGCAGCTCTGACTCCGCGACGAGCCGTTCCTCGCCCGCGCTGCACGGGGTCGCCGGCGGGCGGCCGGCCGGCGCCACCGCACGATCGCCGCTGTAGGCCATGACCGCGATGAGCGACGCGGCCCGGTACCGGGCCTCCTGCGCGGCCATCTTGATGGCGGTCCGGGAGCCTGGGCCGCCGCCCCCCTCGACTCCCACCACGACGGTTCGCGGTTCCGGCTGGATCGTCATGTTTCCTCCCTCCGGTCGGCGCGCACCTGCACCGGGTTCGACTGCCCGGGGCGGGCCAGGCCAAACGCGCCGTTCCCGGCGGGGCGCCGAAGCGGGGGCGCGTTTCGGCCGCGATCTTCAGGACAGATTCACCGGCGTGAACAGACCGTCCCGGCCGCACGTGCTGCGCGAGTACGCCCTGATCGCCGATGGTGAGCGCGGCGCGCTGATCGGCCCGGACGGGATGATCGCCTGGCTGTGCGCGCCGCGCTGGGACAGCCCCGCGGTGTTCAGTGGGCTGCTCGGCGGCCAGGGCAGGTACGCGGTCACCCCGTCGGATCCGTGGAATGTCTGGGGCGGCTACTACGAGACCGGCAGCCTCATCTGGCGGAGCCGGTGGGGCGGCGGCTCCTCGCACACCGAATGCCGGGAGGCGCTGGCCAGGCCGGCCGACCCGCGCAAGGTGGTGATCCTGCGGCGGGTCGAGGCGGTCGACGGGCCGGCCCGGGTGGACGTGCTGCTGGACGTCCGGGCCGGGTTTGGCCGCGCGAAGATGACCGGCTTGTCCCGCGAGGGCGGGCGCTGGACGGGCCGGAGCGGGGCGATCAGGTTCCGCTGGTCGGGCGCTGCCCGGGCCCGGCGCACCGCCGACGGCCTCGCCTTCACCGTGTCGATGCCTGCCGGGGGGCACCACGACCTGGTCCTTGAGCTGTCGGACCGTCCGCTGGACGGCCCACCGCCCGAGCCGGACGACGCCTGGGCGGCCACCGAGCAGTCCTGGTCCGACGTGGTGCCCGGCTGCGCGGACCTGATCGCCGTGCGGGACGCCCGCCACGCCTACGCCGTGCTGCAGGGGCTGACCTCGGGCAGCGGCGCGATGGTTGCCGCCGCGACCACCGCGCTGCCCGAGCGCCTGGAAGGCGGGCGGAACTACGACTACAGATACGCCTGGATCCGGGATCAGTGCTACGCGGGCCTCGCGGTGGCCGCGCACGGCCCCCACCCGCTGCTGGAGGGAACCGTTCGGTTCCTGACCGAGCGGATCCTCGACGACGGGCCGGGGCTGATGCCCGCCTACACGGTCGGTGGCGAGCGCATCCCGGACGAGCGGAACCTGCGGCTGCGCGGGTACCCCGGCGGCGCGGCCCGGGCGGGGAACCGGGTGATCGGCCAGTTCCAGCTGGATGCGCTGGGGGAGTCGCTGGAACTGCTGGCCGCCGCGGCGCGGCTGGACATGCTGGCCGAGGAGAACTGGCGGGCCGCCGCCGTGGCAGCCGACGCGATCGGCCAGCGCTGGACCAAGTCCGACGCGGGGATCTGGGAACTCGACGACCGGCACTGGGCGCATTCCCGGCTCGCCTGCGTGTCCGGGCTGCGCTCGCTGGCCGCTGCGGTGGAAGCGCCGCAGGGCGGGCACGGGCACCGGCAGGCCGCCGAGTGGAGCGCGCTGGCCGACACGATCCAGGCCAGCCTCGGCGACTGCATCCACCCGACGGGCCGCTGGCAGCGCTCGCCCGCCGATCCGCGGGTCGATGCCGCGCTGCTGCTGCCGGTGATCCGGGGCGCCCTGCCGCCGGACGATCCGCGCACCCGGGCGACGGTTCGCGCGGTCCGCGAGGAACTGGCCGAGGACGGGTTCGTGTACCGGTTCCGGCATGACGCCCGCCCGCTGCACAAGGCCGAGGGCGCGTTCCTGCTCTGCGGGTTCTGGCTGGCGCAGGTCGCGAAGGCATGCGGGCAGGACGCGGAGGCCGCGCACTGGTTCGAGCGCAACCGGGCGGCCTGCGGCCCGGCGGGGCTGTACACCGAGGAATACGACGTGCACCAGCGCCAGCTGCGGGGCAACCTGCCGCAGGCTTTCGTGCACGCGGGGCTGCTGGAGACGGCGGTGCGGCTTTCCCGGCGGGCCAAGTCGGACGCGCCGTTCTAGCGCGGCCTAGCGGGCGGCGGACGGCGTCTGGGTGGGGTCCAGGAACACGTGCGGGACCAGCGGCAATCGGTCGGC
>Ga0070709_10001378_pt1 | contig 13236 bp, 7 predicted proteins | sample LARL51metaG_FD_65449 | JGI IMG/M metagenome (GOLD analysis project Ga0070709, IMG submission 65449) | Corn, switchgrass and miscanthus rhizosphere microbial communities from Kellogg Biological Station, Michigan, USA - LAR L5-1 metaG | ecosystem: Host-associated > Plants > Roots > Rhizosphere ...
GTTGCCGCGGCGTTCGTGCGCTTGAGTCAGGAAGCCGCTTCAAAGCGTTGCTATCCCGGCATTCAACAAGCGCTGGCTTCGCTCGACAGCGTCGAAGCGCAACGGCCCGGCTCATCACAAAGCTTGCGGCCTCGCATCGGCGCGGAAGAGCGCATCCCGGAATTCGTGGAAGAAAGTCTGCGCTCGGGCGAAATTGCCGATGGCCTCGTCGACATCCTTGCATTGATGCCCAAGGCCACGCTGCAGTATGTCACCAACCGTTTCGGGCACTCGGGTTTTCGCGAAGATTGCGAATTGCTGGCTGAATTCGTAAAGGGCTTGGGCGATGAGGCCGTTCGTCGTCTAACTGAAATATTGCAGACCGCGCAAGCAACCGAAGCCGCGGAAGTCCTCGGACTTCTTGGTCAGCTTGCCCCGGATAGCGTGGCGCGTATTCTGCCGACACGTCTGGCGCAATGGCCGCGCGCAACGCATGATCGCTGCGTACGGCAGTTATCCGCGGTTCCGCCGCATACCCGGGCTCATCTGCTGGTCGCGATTTTTGATTCTCTGGATACGCTGATCCGTCCGCTGGCGCTGGATGAAATCAGCATGACCGGCTCGCCAGATTCCATTCCTATGCTTTTGGATTTAGCGTCAAGCGATGGAATTTCCGGCTATATTCGCCTGAAAGCCGTTGAGGCGCTCGGAAGATTGCGCGCATCCGCCGCCAGTCCCGTCCTGCAAACGATTCTTGAGGCGCGCCAGGTCTGGCGTTGGCAATATCCGTCCGAACTGCGCGTGGCGGCCGCGCAGGCGCTGCTGCGAATTGATCCCATGGTTGGATTGGGGAAAATTACCGCAGCGGGTTTCGAGAAACGAGACTTGGTCCTTGAGCCGATCGATCCGGAAACTGCCAGTTCCGTGATCCGGCAGCGCCGCTATGCGCGGTTGAAACTTAGCCGCAATCTTCTTCTCACCACGAGCAACCTGCGCGAAAATTTCCGCTTGACTGTTCCGGAGCTGAATTTGGGCGGCGGGATTGGCGCCGGAGAGCGGCACCTGGCGCCTGGCACGTTGCTCGGACTCAAATTGACGCAAGGCGTGCGAACCATCAGGGCACAAGCCATTGTGCGCGGAGCACGGCCGCAAGCAATGGCGTTTGAGTTTGTGGACATGGATCTGGAGGACCGCGCCCGCCTGCGCAAGGTTTTGCTCGATCTTGGTGGCTTGCCTCAGGCTTCGAACGTAAGCAGCCGCACGCGTCGGCGTGGTCGTATCGCGATTCTGAAGTAGTTCACTGCAACCTTTCCTCGTTCCTAGCGCTTCAATAAACGATGCGCAGAGATCCAGCGTATATATCCGTTGCGCTCTTGATTGGCGCGTGTAACACGAAACCGTTACAATTGGAGTTTATCCGGTGTGCGCCGGGCCTCGTGGTACGGCTGCCGCACTCCTGACCTCGCGGAGAAACGGCAAAATACTTCATGGACGCAGCCAAAATACTTGACAGCGTGGTTGCCACCTTCATTGGCACCAAGCATGAGCGCGACATCAAAAAGCTTCAGCCCGTGGTCGCAGCCATCAATGCGAGAGAGGCCGAGACTCAGGCGCTGTCTGACGATGCGCTGAAAACGGAATTTGCCAAGCTGAAGGATGAAGTTCAGGGCCGCCTGAAAGACGGCGATCCTGCCGAAACAAGCTATCGAGAGCGCTTGCAAGCTGCTCTGGAGCCGGCGATTGTGCCGGCATTCGCCCTGGCGCGCGAAGCAGGCCGCCGCTTTTTGAACATGCGGCACTTCGATGTGCAGTTGATCGGCGGATTGGTCCTGCACGACGGCAAAATCGCGGAGATGAAAACCGGAGAAGGGAAGACTTTGGTTGCGACCCTTCCCGCGGTGTTGAATTCGCTCGCTGGACGCGGCGTGCACATCGTAACCGTCAACGATTATCTGGCCCGCCGCGACGCGGAGTGGATGAGTCCCTTGTACCGTGGTCTTGGCATGAGCGTCGGCGTAATCGTCAATGATCTTGACGATATGCAGCGGCGCGCCGCATATGCCGCCGACATCACCTACGGCACCAACAACGAATACGGATTCGACTACCTGCGCGACAACATGAAGTACGACATCACGCATTGCGTGCAGCGCGGTCACCAGTTCGCGATCGTTGATGAAGTCGACTCGATCTTGATCGATGAGGCCCGCACGCCGTTGATTATTTCCGGTCCCGCCGAAGAATCGACCGACAAGTACTACCGCATCGACAAAATCATTCCAAAACTCATCAAGGACATCGACTACACGCTCGATGAAAAACACCGCACCGCCACGCTGACGGAAGAAGGCGTCAGCAAGTGCGAACGCATGCTTGGCCTGGGCAATTTGTATGATCCCGCGCACATGGAACTGATTCATCATGTATACCAGGGATTGCGCGCGCACACCCTTTACAAACGCGATGTGGATTACGTGGTGAAAGATGGCGAAGTCATCATCGTCGATGAATTTACCGGACGCCAGATGCCCGGGAGGCGGTGGTCCGACGGATTACACCAGGCAGTCGAAGCGAAAGAAGGCGTAAAGATCGAGCGCGAGAATCAGACCCTTGCGACCATCACCTTCCAGAATTATTTCCGCATGTACAAAAAGCTTTCCGGCATGACCGGAACAGCGGAAACCGAAGCCTCCGAATTCGACAAGATTTATAAATTGGACGTTGTGGTCATTCCTACGAATCGCCCGCTGATCCGCATCGAAAATCCCGACGTTGTCTATCGCACCGAAACGGAAAAATTCCATGCCGTGGTCAACGGAATTCTGCAAGAAGACAACACTTATGCCCACGGCATTAAGCATTTTCACGAGCGCGGCCAACCAGTTCTGGTTGGAACGATTTCCATCGAAAAGTCGGAAGCCATTGCGGACATTTTGAAGAAAGCCGGCGTTCCGCACGAAGTCCTGAACGCCAAGCAGCACGAGCGCGAGTCACGCATCGTCGCTCAGGCCGGCCGCAAAGGCGCGGTTACCGTTGCGACGAACATGGCCGGGCGCGGAACCGACATTCTGCTTGGCGGAAATCCGGAGTCTATGACGCGCGAGCATTTTCTGAAAAATCGCCTGGCAATGCCGTACGCGCAAGCACCCGCCGTGATCGGAGCGGATGCGCAGAGTCCCAACGGCGATGTCGCTCAGTCATCATTGCCGATGGTGCTGTTCCAGCACGAAGGGAAAATTTTTCAAGTTCCCGTCGACCAGTGGAAGCCCGTCTTTGAAGATTTTGCGCAACGGTGCAAAGCCGAACACGATGAGGTCGTGGGGCTTGGCGGTTTGCACATCCTGGGTACGGAACGTCACGAAGCTCGCCGCATCGACAATCAACTTCGCGGACGCGCCGGACGCCAGGGCGATCCGGGTTCATCGCGGTTTTTCCTTTCTCTTGAAGATGACCTGATGCGCATCTTCGGCGGCGAACGCGTCAAAGCGTTGATGTTTCGGCTTGGCATGACCGAAGGTGTGCCCATCGAATCCGGTTTGATCTCGCGCCGCATCGAGACCGCGCAAAAATCCGTCGAAGCGCAAAACTTCGACGCGCGCAAACACCTGCTTGAATACGACGACGTGATGAACAAGCAGCGTGAAGCGATCTATTCGATTCGCCGCTCTGCGCTAGAGGGCAAAGATCAGCGCGACTACGTCATCGGGATCGCGGAAGATATCGCGCGCGAACTCGTCGAAACCTACTGCGGCAGAGACTTGCACCCCAGCCAGTGGAACACGACACAATTCCTTGCCGAGGTGAACAGTGAGTTTGGAATTGACGCAAAGGCCGCCGGCGCCGATCCGGCTTCGCTGAATCACGATCAGCTGGCCGACGCCATCGCCGAAGCCGTCGCCAAGAAATACGAAGACAAAGAAAAGCAGCTTACGCCGGATCTAATGCGCTGGCTCGAGCGCCGCATCATTCTGGATGTGGTCGACAGCCAGTGGAAAGACCACCTGCTTTCTCTCGATCATTTGAAAGAAGGTATCGGGCTGCGCGGGTACGGACAAAAAGATCCGCTCGTCGAATTCAAGAAAGAAGCCTTCGTGCTTTTTGAAGACATGATGGCGCGCATCGACAATGAAACTGTGCGCTATCTCTACAATGTACAGGTTCAGATGGAAGGGAGTCCCGCCGCGGGAGGGCCGCCGCAGGCTGTCGCTCAGAGGCCCGCTCCTGCGCGGCCGTTCGCTGCAGCTGCCAGTGCCGCCGCGCGCGTCAACGATGAACCCGCCGCTCCGCTTCCCGCTTTTGCCCGCGAGATGGAACGTAAGCAGCAGCGGCAAGAAAAAGAGATGCAGTATCAATCAAGCGCAGCGCAAGCCGAACCGCCGAAGCCAGTTCGCGCCGGAGCCAAAGTTGGCCGCAATGATCCTTGTCCTTGTGGCTCCGGAAAGAAATACAAGAAGTGTCACGGTGTGAATGCGTAGCCTAGTCTCACGTCTGAACGGTTTAGCGCAGTATCACGGTTTGAACGCGTAATGGGTGACACGGCTTGAACACGTAGCGCCGCGCTCTTTTATCCGTCATTCCGAGGGAACCGAGGAATCTCTCTTCGATCTCAGCAGGAAGAAATAGGTAAACACATGCCTCCAGGTCCAGCAGCCCAACAGCAAATGCCCGAACGCCAGCCAATTCCTGGCGTAAAAAATTTAGTCGCCGTGGCCAGCGGTAAAGGCGGCGTAGGCAAGACCACCGTGGCCGTCAACCTGGCGCTCGCGCTAGTGAAGCTCGGCCACAAGGTTGGACTGATCGACGCCGACGTTTACGGCCCTAACGTGCCCATCATGCTCGGCACCAATCAGGAGCCACTCGCTACCGCTGACCGGCGCATCGTCCCAATCGAAATTTCCGGGCTCAAAATGATTTCCATGGGCCTGCTGAATCCTGGCGACAAGCCCATGATCTGGCGCGGACCGATGCTGCACGGCGTGATCACGCAATTTTTGCGCAGTTGCGAATGGGGCCAGCTCGATTATTTGATCATCGATTTGCCGCCGGGCACCGGCGACGTCCAATTGACGTTGATTCAGACTGTCGCGGTGTCTGGCGCAGTCGTCGTCACCACACCGTCCACCGTTGCGTTGGCCGACGTGCGCAAAGCGATAGAAATGTTCCGTCAGGTGAACGTGGAAGTTTTGGGCGTGGTGGAAAACATGAGCACGTTTGCATGTCCGCACTGCGGTAAGCCCGTCGATATTTTTGGTCACGGCGAAGGCGCAAAGACCGCGCGCGCGTACGGAGTGCCGGTGCTCGGCGAAATCGAAATCGATCCGCGAATTCGTATCGGCGGCGATACCGGTAAACCCGTCGCAGCTCTCGGCGAAGACGCTGCCGCTGCGAAAAGCTTGTACGGAGTAGCGCACGCGGTCGTGGCTCGCCTGGCGGAGCTTGGTTCTTCGACGCTCGGGCCGAGTGTCCAGATCGACTGAACATCAGCAGAGTACACATACACGCACCTACGGTAAGGCGTGCACTTCCTTGTCACTCAAACGTACAGATGTTATCGTTTCTGAATTCGATACCAGCGGTCATACGTTCAATCGTACCTGGTCACAGGCGTTATATGCTCTAAGCCCCGTGGTTGTAATAGCTTAGGTGCGTTTCATGAGCGAGGGGAACCAGCAGCGTTGCAACGAAAAGCTGACATTAGACCCTACAAGGGTACTCACCCCACCATCGCTGCTACCGCATACATTGACGCCGCTTCGGTGGTCATCGGCGACGTAGTGATTGGCAATGATGCCAGCGTCTGGCCTCTTGTTGTCGTTCGCGGTGACGTGAATTACATCCGCATCGGCGCGCGCACCAATATTCAGGACGGTTCAATCCTCCACGTAATGAGGGGCGAATACCCGCTCATTCTCGGCGACGACATCACCGTGGGCCATTCCGTTACACTGCACGGCTGCACCATTGAGTCGCGTTGCTTGATCGGCATGCGCGCCACAATTTTGAATGGCGTCGTAATCGGAGAAGGCAGCATCGTAGCCGCTGGAACGCTCCTCACCGAGCGCACGGTCATTCCGCCGCGCAGCCTGGTCATGGGCTCTCCCGGCAAAGTGAAGCGCACCCTCACCGCCATCGATCAAGCCACGATCGATAGCTACGCCCAGCGCTACGTCGAGTACAAAAACATCTACCGAGAGGAGTCCATGTAGCAGCGGCTTTATGCCGCTGCCTCTCGCGCTGAGCGAAACCTATGGCGAAGCCACCGAAATTCCAAGCCATTCGCGGCACCCGCGACCTCATCCCACCCGAGACCGCGCTGTGGAATCACGTCGAAGAAACCGCGCGCTCCGTCTTCGCCACCTTCGGCTTCGGCGAAATTCGTACTCCCATTTTCGAGGCCACCGACCTCTTCGCGCGCGCCGTGGGCGGCGAAACCGACATTGTCTCCAAGGAGATGTACACGTTCTCCGATCAACCCGAACCATCAACCAAAGATTCTGCGCTTGCAATTAGCCACTCTTCACTCGAAACATCTCTCGTAAGCCTCCGCCCAGAAGCCACGGCTTCTGTCTGTCGCGCCTACATCGAGCACGGCATGCAACAGCTGCCGCAGCCGGTGAAGTTGTACTACATGGGACCGATGTTTCGCCGCGAGAGGCCGCAAAAGGGAAGATACCGACAGTTCTACCAGATTGGCGCGGAAGTTCTGGGCGGAGCAGACGCACCGGCAATCGACGCCGAAGTCATCGAAATGGTGATGACCTTCTTCGATCGCCTGGAACTCACCGGCATCGAGCTCGACATCAACTCGATCGGGCATAACGCTCCCAACTGCCGCCCCGCATACGTGCAGACCCTGAAAGCCGCACTCGAAAAAGTCAAAGACCAGCTTGGCGCCGATAGCCAGCGCCGCATCGAAACCAATCCGCTGCGCGTGCTCGACTCCAAGCTTGAACGCGAGCAGCCCCTCATCGCCACGCTGCCGCGCATCGCCGACCATCTGTGCGATGACTGCAAAGTGCATTACGCCGCGGTGAAACGGCAACTGGAAGTGCGCGGCGTCTTCTTCAAGGAAAATTGGCGCTTGGTGCGCGGCCTCGACTATTACATGCGCACCACATTTGAAATTACGGCGCAGGGACTCGGCTCGCAGAACGCAGTTTGTGGCGGAGGCCGGTACGACGGCTTGGTTGAACTCCTTGGCGGTCCGCCCACGAAAGGCATCGGATTCGCGATCGGAGAAGATCGCCTGATTCTTTCGCTGCGGGAAATCGGAAAAGGCGCAACGCCGCAGGGCCGCGACGTTTACATCGCATGGATGGGCCAACACGCTTACGCAGCCGCGGTTCGCGCCGCAAAAGATTTGCGCAGGGCCGGGTTCAGCGTGGAGCTGCCGACGGCAGAATTAAAATTCGGCAAAGCGCTCGAGCGTGCCGATAAGCTCGGCTCGCGGTATGCCCTCATCCTCGGAGATAATGAAGTGTCGGAAGGTTTGTGGACGTTGAAGACGTTGGCTGACGGCACGCAACAAAAATTCACCGAGCCCGAGTTGCTGGCTTTCTTGCGCGCTACAAAAGGCTAGTCGGTATCGTTTGCTTTGCACACGCCAAACGGGTTGGCACCTTTTTATCAAGGAAGGCCCAAATGATAGAACGTTTGTCATCCTGAAGGCCCGATGGAATCGGGCGAAGGATCTCAGCAATAGCCAGTCCTCGATGTCGTGCTGATCGAGATCCTTCGCTTTGCTGAGGATGACAAGTGGGCGGCGGCCCCTGGCAAACTAGCGGCCGCGTGCGATTCACTTTTCGGATACCACGCTGGGCGCCGGACAAGCTAGATACATCGGTCACAGGAAAGGGAAATCGTGCTGGATTTTCTCGGTAATCTGAAGCGTACACATTATTGCGGAGCGCTTCGCGGCTCTGACGCAGGCAAACCCGCCGTAGTTCTTGGCTGGGTGGCGCGACGCCGCGATCTCGGCAACCTGCTGTTTCTTGATGTGCGCGATCGCACCGGAATCGTCCAGGTGGTCTTCAATAAAGAGGCCCAGCCCGAGGCGCACGCGAAAGCCGAACAGGCGCGCAGCGAATTTGTGGTCGCCGCGGAAGGCGATGTCGTTCAGCGACAGAAGCCCAATCCAGATCTCGCGACTGGCGAAGTGGAGCTGAACGCCACCAGGCTGCACATTCTGAATAATTCCAAAACGCCTCCGTTCCCGATCGAAGACCAGATCAACGCGGCGGAAGAGACGAGGCTGCGCTTCCGCTATCTTGATTTGCGGCGTCCAAAGCCGCACGCGAATCTGGCGCTACGCCATAAAATCATTCTTGAAATTCGCAAAACGATGGACGAAATGGGCTTCGTCGAAGTCGAAACACCGATGTTGACTCGCTCCACCCCGGAAGGCGCGCGCGATTATCTGGTTCCCAGCCGAGTGCATCACGGCCAGTTTTATGCGCTGCCGCAGTCGCCACAAATCTTTAAACAGATTCTGATGATCGGTGGACTCGACCGCTACTTCCAGATCGTGAAATGTTTTCGCGATGAAGATCTTCGCGCCGATCGCCAGCCGGAATTCACACAACTCGATCTCGAAATGTCCTTCCCGCGTCAGGAAGACGTTTTTCACGTGATTGAGCAGGTCATGGTGCGCGCGTGTGCCGTTGCCGGAATCAAAGCGGAAGCGCCGTTTCCGCATATGCTCTACAAGGACGTAATTCGCAAATACGGTAGCGACAAGCCGGACATGCGTTTCGGCATGGAACTGCACGAGGTCACGTCGTGTTTTCCGCCCGAAGCGCGAGAAAAACTGCAGATTGCCGGAAACGTATTTGCGTTCGCCGCTCCCGGTGCCGCGGGATATTCCCGCAAGCAGCTCGACGAACTGACTGAAAAGTCCAAAGTTCTTGGTGCTCGCGGCACATATTTTGGCAAAGTTGCTGCGGACGGTTTGACCTCAACTGTCGAAAAATTAATCGGCGCGGAAAACAAAAAAAAACTTGCCGAAGCCACTGGAGCAAAGGCTGGCGACCTTGTGGTCGCCGTGTCGGCGAAAGAACAGATCAAGGGCACAGAAGCCGCCGCACTGATTGCCGGGCAATTGCGCCTGCAATTGGCCGAAGCGCTCGGCGCAATCGACAAAACGCAATGGAAATTTCTTTGGATCACCGGCTTCCCGCTGTTTGAGTGGAGTGAAGCGGACAAAACGTGGGTCAGCGCGCAGCATCCTTTCACCGGAATTGTGGATGAAGATTTGGAGAAGCTCGAAACTGCGCCATGGGAAGTACGTTCCAAGGGCTACGACCTGGTGCTCAACGGATACGAGCTAGGCTCCGGCAGTATTCGAATTCACCGGCAGGACATTCAGGAGCGCCTGTTCAAAGCGCTCGGCCTCAGCGAAGAACAGTTGCGCAAACGGTTCGGCTTCTTCCTGGATGCGCTGACTTATGGCACACCACCCCATGGCGGCATCGCGCTCGGCATTGACCGCGTGGTTATGCTGCTCGCTGGAGAAAAATCCATTCGCGAAGTCATCGCCTTCGGCAAGACCACCGCCGCCGTCGATCTAATGGCCGAATCCCCATCTGACGTTGACAAGGTTCAGCTCGATCAACTCGGCATCGCCATTAAGGAAAAAAGTTAAGGCCTAAAATCTGCATGAGCCGCATTCGCATACTACCCGAAGCTGTCGCCAACAAGATCGCCGCCGGCGAAGTTGTCGAGCGGCCCGCCTCGGTGGTGAAAGAGCTGCTCGAAAATGCGCTGGACGCCGGCGCGAAAACGATTCGCATCGAACTCGAATCCGGCGGCAAGCGCATGATTCGCGTCATCGATGATGGCCACGGCATGACTCATGATGACGCGCTGCTAGCCTTTGAACGCCATGCGACCAGTAAGCTCAGATCCGCGGACGATCTTCTCTCGATAGCCACACTCGGTTTTCGGGGTGAAGCGCTTCCGACCATCGCTGCTGTATCGCGTTTATTGCTCGAATCCCGCGACGCATCCGAGGCCGAAGGCACGCGCATAGAATTTGCCAACGGTAAGTTGATCAGTGTTAAGCCCGCCGGACTGCCTGCCGGCACAACACTCAGTGTCGCCGACCTCTTTTACTGCGTCCCCGCGCGCCGCAAATTTCTGAAGTCCGACACCACCGAGCTCGGGCACATCGCCTCGCTCGTCACGCATTACGCGCTCGCGAATTCCGATAAGCAATTCGTTCTTTCCACTCCTATGCAAACGATCATCGATTGTCCCCCCGTGGAGAAACTTCCCGATCGCGTCTATCAACTCTTCGGTCGCACGGCACTTGATGAACTGGTGGAAATTCCTGCCATCGCCGCTCCGTTTCGCTCCGCTATCACCGAGCCCGCGCTCGACCCGGAAGAAGAAAAAGCCACGCTGACCATCAGCGGATTTACTTCGCGCCCGGAAATCCAGCGTCCCAACCGCAACGGCATCTATATTTTTGTGAACAAGCGTCTAGTCCGCGACCGCGTGATTCTGCACGCCATTCACGAGGCCTATCGCAACATTCATCCACACGCAATTTACCCGGCGACCCTGCTTTTTTTGGAAATGCCGTACGACGAAGTCGACGTCAACGTGCATCCCGCGAAAATCGAAGTACGATTCCGCCGCTCGCAATTTGTCCACGACGCTACGCGCGACGCCATTCGCCAGGCCTTGGTGGGAGCACGCCCGATTGCGAGTTTCGCCGCCGCCGCCGGAACCGCCGCGCCGCAAAGACCGCAAACGAATTCTTCAGCTTTGGGCGGAACCTCTACTTCGTTCGCGCCAATCACGCCGGCTCCCGCGGATTCGGGCATTCCGCGCGCGATAATTCCAGCGATGGAAGAAATTGGCCTGGGCAGCGGTTCGGATGGAGGATTCGACTTGTCTTCCACCCCGATGCAGCCGGTACCGCAACGTTTCGCCTTCGAGGCGGGCTCATCATTACAAAACGCGCCGGATATGACTGTTTCCGGAGGTACTGCCGCGAATTGGATGGCAAACCTGGCCGGCGCAAACGGCGATGCGCCTGCCTCTCTTCCGCATCCGGATCAGATTGCCGATTTGAAGCCACTCGGGCAAGTCAGTTCCAGTTTTATCATTGCCGTGAACGCGCAGGGCTTGTGGATTGTAGACCAGCACGTCGCGCACGAGCGCGTGTTGTTCGAGCAGCATCTTGAAGCTCGCCGCAACGGCAAAGTCGAGTCGCAGCGCATGTTGATGCCGATAGTGATAGAACTTTCGCCGCGCCAGATCGTCACGTACCAAGAGATCGCCGAAGAACTCTCCGCGAACGGTTTTGAAGTGCAACCGATGGGGCCCCGCAGCTTCGCGATTCAGTCCATGCCTGCGGGAATTATTTCCAGCGACGCTGAAAAACTGCTGACCGAGATTCTCGACGGGATAGAACGTGAAAATGCCGCGATTTCAATCGAAACATTGCAGGCAAAAATTGCCGCGTCAACGGCGTGCCATGCGGCGATCAAAATTAATATGCCTCTCGATCAGGCCAAGATGGAATGGCTTCTCGGCGCGCTGGCCAGGACCGATTGTCCGATGAGTTGTCCGCACGGCCGCCCGGTCGTCCTGCGTTACTCCGTCAAAGAAATTGAGCGCGCATTTCATCGCATCTGAAGAAATTGACGCGCAATGAGTGGCCGGCGGCGCGCCCAGGCTGATAAACTCTTCAAGGCTTTTTGGTTTCTAGTTCAAACTGAAAACTGATTACTTACAACTGAGCACTCTTTTCTCGAGGCCCTCGTGAACGTTTCGCAGAAAACCGCCGTCATCTTCGGATTAGCCAATAAACGCAGCATTGCGTGGGCCATTGCCCAGAAGTTGCAGGAGTCCGGCTGGCGTCTCGCCATCTGCTATCAGAACGAGCGTCTCGAGCAGGAAGCAAAGGATTTGATTGCCGACTTGCCCGGCGCGGCAGGTTTTATGTGCGACGTGTCTTCCGATGAGCAGATCGCAAAGCTGTTTGAAGAACTGCAAGACCGCTATGGAACGTTACAAGGTATCGTCCATAGCGTCGCTTTCGCGCCCGCGGACGAATTGAAGGGCGAATTCGTAAACACTTCTCGTGAAGGATTTCGCATCGCGCATGACATCAGCGTGTATTCGCTGGTTGCGGTTTCTCGCGCCGCCGCGCCGCTGATGACCGAAGGCGGCAGTATCGTCACCATGTCCTATTTCGGCGCGGAAAAAGTTGTGCCGCGCTACAACGTGATGGGTGTCGCAAAAGCAGCGCTGGAGGCCAGCGTCCGCTATCTTGCGTCCGATCTCGGGCCAAAGGGAATCCGCGTCAACGCAATTTCCGCCGGCCCCATCAAAACTCTTGCGGCGCGCGGCATTTCCAATCTTGGCGAAATGCTCAAAGCCCACGCCGATCGCGCTCCCCTCAGGCGCAATGTTGATCCTGCTGAAGTGGGCGGCACCGCCGCGTTCCTGCTGTCCAGCGCGAGTTCTGGAATTACCGGCGAAACCATTTACGTGGATTGCGGCTACAACATCATGGGTTTCTAGCTTTACGAAAATCATCGCGACTCCGGTGAATTGTTTCAGCACGAATCTGACACCATGAAAAAACTCACCATTGCCATTGACGGGCCGGCCGGATCGGGGAAGAGCAGCGTCGCGCAGCTGGTCGCGCAAAAACTTGGATACATTTACCTGGACAGCGGTGCAATGTATCGCGCCATTGCTCTCAAGGCGCTGCAAAACGGCGGCATCGCGCTCAGTTCTGAATCCGAATTGGAATCGCTCGCTCGCGAAACGCGCATCCAGCTTCGCCCCGTGCCTCCGACTTTGCACGATCCCTGCATTCACAATCGCGTGCTTCTGGATGGTGTCGACGTGACGCAATCGATTCGCACCAACGAAGTTGCCCAGGCGGCGTCGCGCGTGGCCACCATCGCCGGAGTCCGCAAGATACTGGTTGCCGAACAGCAGCGCGCGGGCGAAGGCGGAGGCGTCGTCATGGAAGGCCGGGACATCGGAACGGTGGTATTTCCGGATGCGGAACTGAAAATCTTTCTGGAAGCTGATCCGAGAGCCCGCGCCGAACGCCGCTTGAAAGAACATACAGAAAAAGGTGAAGAGTTCGATCTCAAGCAAGTATTGGCCGAAGTACACGAGCGCGACAAACGCGATTCCGAACGTACGGTTTCTCCACTGGTGCGGGCGTCGGACGCCGTGCTTGTCGACAATACCGCGATGGACGTGGAAGAAACCGCTCGCCTCATCGTT
>Ga0070709_10001381_pt1 | contig 13217 bp, 12 predicted proteins | sample LARL51metaG_FD_65449 | JGI IMG/M metagenome (GOLD analysis project Ga0070709, IMG submission 65449) | Corn, switchgrass and miscanthus rhizosphere microbial communities from Kellogg Biological Station, Michigan, USA - LAR L5-1 metaG | ecosystem: Host-associated > Plants > Roots > Rhizosphere ...
TGCAGGGCGGTCACGAGGTTCAGGAAGTCCATCGAGTCAATATCGACCGCCTCGCGCAAATCAGCTGCTGGATCAATGTTTGCCAAATCGACTTCTGGCGCGATGTTGTTGAGCTCCTGCTTGACGATTTCGCTGAGCTCATCCTGCATGGTTTTGCGAATCTCGATCTCGGTCATAGCTTTTTAGGCTCCTGCAAAAGTCTGCCGATCTCGGCCAGAAACAAGGCGCCGGCGTGTCCATCGGTCACGCGATGATCGCCCGCCAGCGTCATGGTCACTACGGAACGGGGGCCAATCGCGCCGTCGACGATCCAGGGCCGCGTGACGACCTTACCAAAGCCGACGATCGCGACCTGGGGTGGGTAGATGATACCATAGAGAGCTTCGACTCCGCGCTCGCCGAGGCTGGACACTGTGATCGTCGGATCGGACATTTCCGAACTGCGAATCCGCCCCGAGCGCGTTCGTTGCACGAGGTCGCGCATGCCGCTCATCAAGTCGTGGAGGGACAGTCGGTCTGCGTCGTGCAGAGCCGGCGCCGCCAAGCCGCCGCCGCGGATCGCAATGGCGACCCCGACATGGACCGCCTTTGACGGCTCGAATTTGTTGTCGCGGTAGAAGCCGTTGAAGGCAGGAAAGCGATGAATCGCCAGCGCGACCGCCTTCAGCGCAAGTGCGCCGATCAGCAAGCGGCTGTCGGGCGGAAGCGCCGCGTTTTTCTCGGCCAGCCAGTGCTCGCATGGCGTGACGTCGATCTGATGCTCAAGATAGTAATGCGGGATCTCTCGCTTCGACCTGGCCATTGCGGCCGCAATGGCTGTCCGCATTGCCGCGAGATCGAGCCATGCGGCGCGTTTCTTTTCGCCCAGTGGCGGGGCGGCGCTGAGATGGTGCTCGACATCGGCGTAAACGATGGCGCCGCTCGGGCCGCTTCCAGTGATCGTGGAGAGATCGATGCCGCGGTCTGCGGCGAGCCGCCGTGCGGCAGGCGAAGCGGGAAGCCGTCCCGCGACAGCAGGAACAAGCGGTGGCGGCATTGGCGCGCCGATCGGCGGTGGTGGTGGGGAGGGCACAGCGATCGTGGGAGGCGCGGTTGGCACAGGTACCGGCGGTGGCACCGGCGCTGTGACGGCAGCTCTTTCTTCACCTTCGGTCCGGATCAGTGCTAGCGGCGTTCCGACCGGTACCTTGCTGTTGACGTCGACCAGGAATTTTTCGATCTGGCCAGCCTGGAAGGTCTCGATCTCGATTGCACCCTTTTGTGTCTCGACCACGGCAACGATATCGCCGCGCTTGACCCGATCTCCCGTCTTTACCAGCCATTCCACCAGCGTGCCGGCTTCCATATCGGCGCCGAGAGAGGGCATGAGGAATTCGGCCACGGCCTGCCTCACGTCCGGCCGAGCGCCGTCTTCGCGGCGGCCACGATCTTCGGCGTCTGGGGCAGTGCCGCGTTTTCGAGGTGGCGAGGGTAGGGGATCGGCACTTCCTCGCTGCACACCCGGCCGATCGGCGCATCGAGCGACCAGAAGGCCTGTTCGACGATGCGCATGCCGATCTCTGCCGCCAGGCTGCCCGAGCGCCAGCCTTCGTCGACGATGACGGCGCGCCGGGTCTTGGCCACCGAAGTCATGATCGTGGCGTCGTCGAGCGGCCGCAGACTGCGCAGATCGATCACCTCGGCCTCGATGCCGTCGGCTGCAAGCGCGGTCGCCGCCTCGATCGTCTTCCAGAGCGATCCGCCATAGGTGATGAGCGAGATATCTCGGCCCTGGCGGCGCACGGCAGCCTTCTCGATATCGACTGCACCGGCACCGGACGCGAGCTTGCCCGACATGTTGTAGAGCATGACGTTCTCGAAGATCAGCACCGGGTCGGGTTCCTGCAGGGCGGTCCACAGCATGCCGCGGGCATCTTCCAGGGTTGCCGGCGCGAGCACCTTGATGCCGGGAATATGCGCGTACCAGCCTTCGAGGCTGTGGGAATGCTGCGCCGCGAGCTGGCGGCCGGCGCCGGTGGCCATACGGATCACAAGCGGCACGCCGAACTGATTGCCCGACATGTGACGCACCGTCGCCGCGTTGTTGAGGATCTGGTCGAGCGCGAGCAGGCTGAAATTGACCGTCATCAGTTCGACGACCGGCCGCAGGCCGGCCATTGCCGCGCCGATGCCCGCGCCGGTGAAGCCCGACTCGGACAGCGGCGTATCGCGAATCCGCTCCGGCCCGAATTCGGCAAGCAGCCCGTGGCTCACCGCATAGCAGCCACCATAGCGGCCGACGTCCTCACCCATCAGAAAGACGCGTTTGTCGCGGCTGAGCGCGTCGCGAAGCGCGGCACGCACCGCCTCGCGATAGGTCATCTCCCCTGCATCGGTTCGGGCTGTCTCCTGCTGCATGAAACCTCACTGCCCGGTGGGGACCGCTCTGTCGGCATAAACGAAGCGGCACAGTTGTTCAGTCGGCTCCCATGTCCCCGCTTCGGCAAAAGCCACTGCTTCCGCGATCTCGGCATCGATCTCCGCTGTCATGCGCGACACCTCGTCCGGGTGGACCATGTGATTGGCCTCGAGCCATCCCTGGAAACGCACAATCGGCTCCCGTGGACGCCACGATTCAACTTCGGCCTTGTCGCGGTAGAGCTGCGGGTCGAACATCGAGTGCGCGCGCAGCCGATAGGTGCGGCATTCCAAGAAATACGGATTGCGGGTTTCGCGCACCGCCTGGACCGCGCGGCGCGCCGCGGCCTCGACCGCCACAACGTCCATTCCATCGACGGCTTGCGAAGTCATCCGATAGCACGCGGCCTTGCGCTGAATGTCGGTTTCGGATTCTGAAAGGGCTAGCGCAGTTCCCATGGCATAGAGATTGTTTTCGCACACGAATAGCACCGGCAACTGCCAAAGTTCCGCAAGATTCAGGCTCTCATGGAATTCGCCTTCGGCCACCGCGCCGTCTCCGAAGAAGCATGCCGTGACGAGATCATCGCCCTGCATACGGGAGGCGAGCGCAAGGCCGATCGCCAGCGGCAGGCCGCCGCCGACGATGGCGTTGCCACCATAGAAATTCGTTGACGCATTGAACAGATGCATCGAGCCGCCGCGTCCGCGGCTGCAGCCTTCCTGCTTGCCGTACATCTCGGCCATCACTGTGGTCAACGGCAGGCCACGCACCAGGGCCTGGCCGTGCTCGCGATAAGTCGCCACAATCCGGTCGCGCTTTTCCAGCGCGGCGATGACGCCGACCGCGACCGCCTCCTCGCCGTCATAGAGATGCATGAAGCCGCGAATCTTCTCCTGGGTGTACAACTCGGCGCATTTCTCCTCGAAGCGGCGGATGCGGATCATGTGCCTCAACAGACTCAGCATGTGCTCGCGCGACAAATGCGGCTTTGTGGCTGCAATCGTCATCGTTCCTCGCTTTCGAGAGTGGAGATGTCGCCCTCGGGCAGGCCGAGTTCGCGGGCCTTGAGCAGGCGCCGCATGATCTTGCCGCTGCGGGTCTTCGGTAGGTTCTGGCGAAAAGAGATGTCCTTTGGCGCAACGGCCGGTCCGAGCCGCTTTCGCGCATGGCCGAGGAGTTCCTTGCGCAGCGCGTCGCTCGGCGCAAAGCCCGGGTTGAGCGCCACATAGGCTTTGACCATCTCACCGGCCGTCGGCTCCGGGATGCCGATCACGCCTGCCTCCGCGACGGCCTTGTGCTCCATCAGCGCGCTCTCCACCTCGAATGGTCCGATCAGATGGCCGGAGCTCTTGATGACGTCATCGGCACGGCCGACGAACCAGTAATAGCCGTCGCTGTCGCGCATCGCGAGGTCGCCGGTAATATACCAGCCGCTGACGAAACACTTTTTGTAGCGCGCCTCCTCGTTCAGGTAGCCACGCATCATCGACGGCCAGCCCGGACGCAAGGCCAGTTCGCCCATCGCCATCGGTTTGGTGATTTCGCGCAGTTCACCGCCTTCCAGTCGTTCGACGATGCCGGCTTCGATGCCGGGCAGGGGCCGGCCCATCGACCCCGGCTTCACGTCCATCGACAGAAAATTCGTGATCATGATGCCGCCGGTCTCCGTCTGCCACCAGTTGTCGTGGAACGGCTTGCCGAACGCCTCCATGCCCCATACCACGGCCTCCGGATTGAGCGGTTCTCCGACGCTCGCCATTAGACGCAGCTTTGAAAGGTCGAACCGCTTGGCAAAGCCGGCGCCCGCTTTCATCAGCATGCGGATCGCGGTCGGCGCGGTGTACCAGATCGTGATCTTCTGATCCTGCAGTATCCGATACCAGCGCTCGGCATCGAACTCGGCCTGGTCGACGACCATGGTCACGCCATTGGTCAAGGGCGAAATGATTCCGTAAGAAGTCCCGGTGACCCATCCGGGGTCGGCCGTGCACCAGAATATATCGTCGGGATGGAAGTCGAGCACGAGCCTGCCGGTCACATTGTGGGCGACGACCGCCTCGTGCACATGCACCGCCCCCTTGGGCGTACCGGTCGTACCGCTGGTGAAATGCAACAGGGCCATGTCCTCGGGGAGGGTTGGCACCGTCTCGAAGGCTTCGGACGCTTCCGCAAGCGCCGCGGCAAGGTCGATGGTATCGGGCGGACGAGTGGCCGAGCATTCGGTCAGGAACACGCCTTCCAGGCTGGCGAGTTCCCTGCGCCAGGGCTCGATCTTGCGGCGATAGAAGGCTTCGGTGGTGATGAGCACCCTGGCCTCGCCGATTGTCATGCGCGCCTTGATGGGCTCGGGGCCGAACGCAGAGAACAAAGGTGAGAAGACGCTGCCATTCTTCAGCGTGCCAAGGGCCGCGATGTAGAGCTCCGGTACCCGTCCGAGCAGCGAGACGACCCGGTCGCCCTTCTTTATGCCGTGCCGAGCCAGCGTGTTGGCAAAGCGGTTCGCCTGAGCGCCAAGCGCAGCATAGGTGAAATCGCGGACGCGGTCGTCGCGGCCGATCCAGCGCAGCGCGAGCTTGTCGCCGCGGCCGGCCTTCACATGGCGGTCGATGGCCTCATGGGCGATGTTGAGACCGCCACTGGGAAGCCCGTCGAGCAAGGCTCGCGCGTCAGCCCATATAAAGCACTGGGCGCACTGATCATAATCGAGGAGGTTTGCACCGACATAGTCTTCCGGTCGCTTCCGGATTCGTTCCCATTGCCACTGCGAGGACTGGGACTCGTTCACTCCGCCGGAGCTTGCTGTGTCCATGTTGATCATGTTTTGGCTCCAACATGTCGCGGGCCACCGATGGATGCGCTCGACGCTCCCGCTGCTGCGTTGTCGCCGCTAGGATTTCGATGAAGGCGCCTGCCAACAGCATCAGGTAGAAGAATATGAAGACGAACAGCATCTTGCGCGTGCGCGGTGCGATGAGTCGGCGCGCGATCGCGGACAAGCTCTTGCCCTCGTTGCGAACCGCAATCATGATGACTGAGTAGTCGCTCGCCCAGCAGATGAAGCTGACCGCCAGGATCAGCCCGGACAGCAAAGGTGCCCATCCCCAGAGATCTGCGCGGCGATCGATCCGGCAATGGGGCCCGCGGCAGCGATGGCCCTGAAGTGCAGACCAAAGAGCACATTGCGGCTGGTCGGCAAATCGACGCCGCCCATGGACATGCGGGCCGGCGTTGCTCATCTGGCGTCTGGCTGAACGACATTTTGATCAGGCCAAATAGACGGTCAGCACGCCAAGGATGACAATCCCGAGACTGTTCATAGCCTGTCCTCCCTCGATCCCATTAAAAAATCGGCCGGTAAACACCGAGGTGTGTTGATCTGGGTCAATAATGCTTGTGCTGGAGGGAGTGCTGCCTTCATGCTTTGCGCGGGCCCGGGTCCCCGCATGTAGTGCAGTTCGGGCCAACCGGGATCTAGCTGTGAGCTTTCGGGAGGTTGTCCATTCGGCCCTGACCGGTGGCGTTTACGGCCATCTCATTTCGTGAATTTAGAGAAGGGTGCATCCGGCTTCGGCGCGACTTGGAGGAATTGATGCAGGTCAATCTGGTTGTTGGTCGGGCCGTTATGTATAATAGAAGCGCGTCTGGTTTAGTCGCTTCGGTTTGCGTGGCGAAAGTGCGCATTTAACCCATGCTAAAAAAGCCCTATTTGGCGCCCGGAGAGAAGCAGCTTCTGTTTCGCTTCTGGCAAGGCGCTGCTGGATTTTGGCGCGGTCCGTCGGCGTGGAAGGCGTGGCTTCTAGTAGTCGCGTTGATCGTGAACGTGCTGTTGCAGTTGCTGACGCAGTACGGCCTGAATTTCTGGAATCGTGACTTCTTCAACGCGATCGGACGAAAGGATCAGGCGGAGCTGCTTACCCAAGCGCTGCGGTTCGCGCCGCTGGCTAGCGCGAGCCTTGCGCTCACGGTCTTATCCGTCTGGACGCGCATGACCATCCAGCGCAGTTGGCGCGAGTGGCTGAGCAACCATCTCTATGATTACTGGCTGCACAACGATCGGTACATTCGGCTCCGTTTCGTGGCTGGCGACTATGACTCGCCAGAGTATCGCATCGCCGAGGATGCCAGGTTAGCCACCGATCTGCCGATCGATCTCGTGGTTGGGCTTTTGCAGTCGGTGCTCACCATCGTAACGTTTATCAGCGTTCTCTGGTTGGTCGGGGACGGCCTGACCATCGCTTTTGATGGCGTCGTCTTCACCATTCCCGGCTACCTCGTCATCGCGGTGATCGCCTATTCGGCCCTGCTTGTCGTCGGGATCGTTTTCACAGCTGGTCACCTGACGCGGGTCATCGAGGAAAACAAGCGCACGGAAGCGGAGCTGCGGGCGATTGGAACGCATCTTCGCGAGAGCGGCGAAGGTAAGACCCTGCCAGATACGGGGAAGGATGGACGCCATGTCGTCGGTGCAGCGTTGAAAGCCGTGATCGCCATCTGGCGAATCTACATGTGGCAACTCATTCGGATGACCCTCGTGACGTATACAAGCCTCCTGGTTACCCCCGTTATCGGACTGTTGCTGTGCCTTCCGAAATATCTCGCGGGTGTGATGACGCTCGGTGAGGTGGTCCAGGCATCGGCGGCGTTCGTCATCGTGCAGACCGCGTTCAACTGGTTCACCGACAATTATGCCAAGCTTGCGGAATGGGCTTCCTCCGCCAACCGGGTCGCCTCGCTCTTGCTCGCGCTCGACCAGATCGACTCGTCCAAACCATGAGCAGGTCAGTCCTAACGCGCCGTACCGCCGCCGGAGGCGCGCCGCGCCCGACAGCGGCTCATGTGTCCGAAACGGGGCAGCCGCGGCGTGCCTAAATCCGCGAAGCTCGCATGCTTCGCCGCTCCGGCGGACATAGCCGCCTTCGCGCATCACGGGATAGACCAGGAAATCCCAACCCGCATCGAGAACTCTTGTCGGGCTGGTCAGGCCATGCTTGAAAAAGCTCCGATACGTATTTTTTGCGATGGTCTCCGAGATCCGCGCACCGAACAGCAGGCTGGCGAGGAACCAGCGGAAATACATGGGATCGCTGCGTTCCGCCAAATCGATGCCGAGCTCTTCGGAATAGAGCAGGCTGCGCTCCAGCGCGCGCCGCGCGGCTTCCCGCGATTGCGCTCCCGCGCGCCGCGGATGGCCTGGTTGCAACTGGGCGAGCGGGTGGCTGGACATTCAAGGCCTATGCGTCGAGAGGAGGGCCTGTATCACTCCGGGCGGTGCCACCAATTCTGACCGGCATGCGCCGGGAGCCCCAGGTGCCGGGCGAGTCAGCAAAGACACCGGCGCAATGGATGCCGCAATTCTTGCATCTAGCGTTTTCGGTCAGATGCCAGGCCGTGATCTCGTATCCGTCACGACCGATGAGGCGCGTGCCGCAGCTATGACAGTAGGTAGCCTGCCCGGTCGGATCGTGGACATTTCCCGTGTAGGCGTAGCGTACGCCATTCTTCATGGCGATGGCCCGGGCACGCGACAATGTCGCTCTCGGTGTCGGCGGAATGTCCTGCATGCGCCAATCCGGATGAAATGCCGTGAAGTGCCACGGCACGTCGGGACCGAGCTTCTGCACGACCCATTGCGTCATCGCTTCCAGCTCGGCTTCGGAATCGTTGAGGCCAGGAATGAGCAGCGTCGTGATCTCAAGCCACACGGACGTCTCGCGCTTTACATAGACGAGGGTCTCCAGCACCGGCTGCAGGTGCGCGTAACAGACCTTGTGATAGAAGTCCTCGGTAAAGCCTTTCAGGTCGATATTAGCCGCATCCATGTGGCGATAGAATTCGGCGCGCGGCTCGGGACAGACATAGCCGGCGGTAACCGCGATGCTCTTGATCCCGCGCGCATGGCCGGCGGCTGCCGTGTCGATGGCGTATTCGTGGAAAATGACCGGGTCGTTGTAGGTGTAGGCGACGCTCGCGCATCCGAGGCGCTCGGCCGCGCGCGCTATGTCCTCAGGCTCGGCACGCTCCGCGAGCACGTCATATTCGCGCGCCTTGCTGATGTCCCAGTTCTGGCAGAACTTGCATCCCAGATTGCAGCCGCTGGTTCCAAACGACAGAACCGGCGTGCCTGGCAGGAAATGGTTGAGGGCCTTTTTCTCCACCGGATCGACGCAGAACCCGCTGGAACGTCCGTAGGTGGTCAGCGCGATGCGGTCGCCATGTCGGGCACGCACGAAGCAGAAAGCGCGCTGGCCATCATGCAATTTGCACAAGCGAGGGCAGAGGTCGCACTGAATGCGGCCATCATCCAGCTGATGCCAATATCGGGCGGGATGGGGAGCGAGCGACCTTGCCATGCCAAAAAAACTGCGCTTCTCCAAATAGCGCACGTTGATCCTGATCAAGACGCAGGACGGCGCGGGTGGACGGAGATGGCGCCAAGTTGGCCTGATTGCTGTATCTGAAGGCGATGAGACTGACATTTCTTGGAACGCGCGGCGAGACGGCGATCCGATCACGCCGACATCAACGCCACAGCGCGTTGCTGGTGGAGCAGGACGGTGCCCGCGTCATGATCGACTGCGGGGCGGACTGGCTGCATCGTCTGCGCGCCATCGCGCCGACGGCCGTCGTTCTGACGCATGCGCACGACGATCACGCCGCTGGCCTTGTCAAGGTGTCCGGTCTATGCGACTGCGGCGACGTGGAAGGTGCTTCGCCGTCTGCCAATCCGCGACCGGCGTATCATCCCGTTGCGGAGAGCGGTGCGGATTGGCGGTATCCGATTCTTTGCAATTCCGGTTAGCCATTCGGTGCGAGCGCCTGCGGTGGGCTACCGCATATCGGCACAGCGACGGTGTTTCTTCTATCTGCCGGATGTTGCCGCCCTGCCAAATCCCGCCAAAGCCCTACGTCGGGTCGAGCTATATATCGGCGACGGCGCGACAGTACGACGGTCGATGGTGCGAGATAAGGGCCGCACGTTGATCGGGCACGCTCCGATTATCCGCCAGCTCGACTGGTGCGCGAAGGCGCACGTTCGACGCGCTGTTTTCACGCATTGCGGCTCGCCAATCGTTCGCACCAGCGCTGACAAAATGGGTGCCTTGATCCGACAGCTAGGTCGAGAGCACGGCATCGATACCCGGATTGCCCACGACGGTGATCGCCTGTCCCTTCGGTCTCCTGACGGCACCTAGAAGGATTTCCCGCGAAACTCGCTTATGCTTGAAACCCACCGGCCCGCGGCGCTCAAGTGCCGAGATCAGCCTCATAGACGCCCTTCAACAGATGATCGTGCAGATCCGGATCCTCGATCAGGGCTCCGGCTACGGCGGCCTCACCAAGCGACTGCGCTTCCTGTAGGCCGCGATGCCACTTCTTGGCGGCGAGATGTCCTTGTCCGATCCGCATCAATACGTACAGCTGAGCGAGCGGCTTCAGTGAGCGTTGCCAACGCATCGCGTAATGCGGTCAGCTGGCTATTCTGCTCCGAAAGCGGATCAAAGCCAAGCTCGGCGCCGGGATTGCGCTCGCCCCGTGTAGGCGTCGCCTCTTTTGGGTTCAGGTTCCTGTCAGGCCCATGGCCGAGCATGGTATCGCGCTCCGCTCGCGCTGCCGTCGCGAGAAGAGCGATAAACCTGGCCTGGTCCACGTTCAGATCATTCAGCATGACGGACCTCCTGCTTTAGGGAGGCAGAACTCAAGGAAAACTCAGCACAGCTGGCTGATGTCGCCTTGCGGCAGATCAACACGCGCCTTGGTCATTTGGTGCTGGAACCGTCGTGCGGCATCCAGGCCTTTGACGTGTGGAACCAAATGCCGGAGCAGGACCAGAGCGGCACGACGAAGCCTTTTCCGTCGAAAAGATCGTTCTGACAAGGATCGCATCGAGCACTTATGCACGTATGGCCTGTTGAAGCCGGTCGGCAGTTCTTGTGCCCTTCCGCGGTTCGGCCGACTGTGACCGGCCAGTCATCATGCCTGCATGCGGTTCACAACGGCCGAGGGCGGGCTTCCCTGCGGCCCGGTTGATCGCGTTTCGGCATACCGGATCAGATCGTCGAGCCCTGTGAGCAGTGCATCGACGTCGGCATCCACGGTATAGGGCGCGACGCTGGCGCGGGCAGCGCCGTCAACATCCAACGCCTGGAACAGCGGCTGTGCGCAATGATAGCCGCCGCGCAAGGCCACCCCGTGGCTGTCGAGCTGAACGCAAATCTCCTCGGCCGAGAAGCCTTGCACCGTGAACGAGACGACTCCGCCGCGATCATGCGTGTCAACCGGGCCGAGAACGCGCACGCCCCTGATCGCCGCCAAGCCGTCGAGCAAGCGCCGGGTCAGTCGCAGCTCGTGGTCCTGGATGGCTCGCCAATCGAGCCCTTGCATGAAATCGAGGGCAGCGCCAAGTCCCACCGCGGCCGCGATCGGCGGGGTTCCTGCCTCGAAACGCCGCGGTGGCGGCCGAAAACTGCTATCCGTCAGGGTGACCCGGTCGATCATCTGGCCCCCGGTCATGAACGGGGGCATGGCGGCGAGCAGTTCACGCCGACCCCAGAGAATGCCGATTCCGGTCGGCCCGTACGTCTTGTGCCCGGAAAACGCGTAGAAATCGATCCCGAGCCGGCGCATATCGAGCGGCCCATGAGGCGCGCGCTGCGCTCCATCGAGCATGACCTTTGCGCCCACCGTGCGCGCCGCGCCTGCGATCCTCGCGACATCTGTCACGGCGCCGGTCACGTTCGAGCAATGGGTAAGCGCGATCAGGCGACATCGGTTGGTCAGCTCGCGGTCCAATGCGTCGAGGTCGAGACGTCCCTCGCCGGTCATCGGAAGGAACCGCAACACGACGTCACGCCGTGCGGCGAGCTGCTGCCAGGGCACGAGGTTGCTGTGGTGCTCGAGAACGGATAACAGAATCTCGTCGCCCGGTTTCAGCCGCTCACCGAAGGAAAAGGCAAGCAGATTGATTGCGGACGTCGTGCCGTAAGTGAAGACGATTTCATCGACAGAATAGGCGTTGAGAAAGCGGGCAGCGCGTTTGCGCGCCTCTTCATATGCCGCAGTAGCGGCACGCCCGAGCCGATGAACACCTTCGTGGACATTGGCGCGTGCCTCAAGCTCGAACCGGCGCATCGCACCGAGCACCACCTCCGGCATCTGCGCGGTCGCGGCATTGTCGAGATAATGCAGGTGAGGGTCCGCGAGGCTTGGAAACTCACGTTTCATCGACGCCGCATCGAAGAGCTGGCCTGACCCGCGCTCCTTCATTTTCAAACCACCTTCAACTGCGGCCCCCAGATCTGGTTTTCGCGAGGTGCGATCGCAATCATGTCGGCGCATGGTGGCAGGGCGCCTGTTTGACACTTTGAGCAGGATCAATCCTTTATCGCCTGCGTTATGTTGTTTTTCTATCCTGAGAAGCGATATGAAGCAGGTGCTGCCATGCGCGGGATGATACAAAAATGGATGGTCCCAAAAGACAACGAAACAATTTGGGACGTCGCGCTCGACGCCACCATGGCGTTGCTCGGCGCGGCCGCACTAACACAGCTCATTCAACTGATCCTCTCTACGCCCTAGAGACCGGGCAGGTTGGGATTTGGTTCATCGAACGGGAGACGGACCATGGGCATTGCAATCACGCTCGCACAGTATCTTGCCGAACGCGGCGTCAAGTATGATGTGGTGGGGCATCCGCATACGGCGACGGCTTCGGAGAGCGCCAGGACGAGCCACATACCGCTCGATCGGCTTGCGAAGGCGGTGGTGCTCAAGGGAGGCAACGGCTTCGCGGTTGCGGTCTTGCCGGCCGCCAGCCACATCCAGTTCAGTCAGCTCCGTGAGCAGCTTGGCGCTGACGTGGACATGGCCAGCGAAGAGCAGATTGAAGAGCTCTTTCACGATTGTGAGCCGGGCGCGGTGCCCGCGCTTGGAGCCGCTTATGGGCTGAAGGTCATTGTCGATGACAGCCTGGCGAGCGAGCCGGAGGTCTATTTCGAGGGCGGTGATCACGCGAGCCTCGTTCATGTCAGTGGGAGCACATTTCGCGAGCTTCTTGCTGATGCCCGGCATGCGCGGTTCACCGGATCTCCTTAGCGGTTGGTCGCGGCACCAGATGCTGAGCGCCAACCAAGGAACGCTCGCGGAGATTTGACCGATGATCAGGCGCAAGCTAACGAGCCGCTCAAAGAAAGCGAGTTCCGTGCAGAGGGCGGCCCGCTCGAAGAAGACGAGCTCGTTCTTGGGGAAAACGACACCCTCGAAGACGAGGCCAGCGAAGCGCCCGAACGAGGCGGGAATGTTGATCGCCAATAGCGTGACAGCTCCCGTCCGAAGACCCAGCAAGCTACCTTCCACAGAGCCGTTCCATGTTGCGGTCGACCGCCAATTGAAATCCGGGCATGATACGTTCGAGGACGCTGAGAAGGCGGCGCTGAAAATCAAGAATCGATATCCGCACCTTCACGTGGCCGTGTTTGACGCCAAGGAGGGCCGGCACAAGCTCATCGAGCAGGTAAAGGCGAATAGCGTTCCAAACAAGAATCGAAACTCCGAGTGGAACGCTGGCGCGAGGGGCAACACCGTCCTTGCAGGCCGCAAGCATTAATCCCGGAGTATTGATCGTTGCTTGGGATTTTGCATGCGAGACTCTCGGCAAGCGAGACACGCCATCGAATGACGACAAGGCGGAGGATAGCCTCGCCCCGCGGCCTGGATCGTGAGAATGGATGATGGCTTCGTTCCATCCCGACCGAGACATGCCGATTTCGTTCTGGTCGGCGGCGGTCTCGCGAGCGCAACCGCAGCCGAGACGCTGCGG
>Ga0070709_10001388_pt1 | contig 13167 bp, 8 predicted proteins | sample LARL51metaG_FD_65449 | JGI IMG/M metagenome (GOLD analysis project Ga0070709, IMG submission 65449) | Corn, switchgrass and miscanthus rhizosphere microbial communities from Kellogg Biological Station, Michigan, USA - LAR L5-1 metaG | ecosystem: Host-associated > Plants > Roots > Rhizosphere ...
CTGGTTGCTCAGCCGGCTCAGCCGGGGGAGAGCTGGCTGAGCCGGTCGTTCAGGGATCGGCGTTCCGCGTCGGTCTGGGCGAGTTCGAGTGCGCGCCGGTATGCGTGGCGCGCCTCGTCGTCGCGCCCGGCGCGGCGAAGCAGTTCGGCGCGGGCTGAGTGGAAGTAGCGGTACTGGCCGAGTTCGAGGCCGTCGAGTATCGCCAGGCCAGCCCCGGGACCGTCGAGTTCGGCCACAGCAATGGCCCGGTTGAGTTCGACGACGGGGGAACCGGTCTGGATGGACAGGGTGTCGTAGGTGCGGCGGGGCCGTGGGCACCCAGCGCTCACCCGCCAGCCCGGCACTGCCGGTGACCGTGTACCGCGTACCGCGCCGCCGTCCTGAACGCCGTCGCCGCCTGGACCCGCCATTTGCCGGACACGCTCGAGGGCGGCGGCTCACTCGCTGGGGACGGCCCGGTAGGTCCGGCGGAACTGCGCATCGCTCACCGGCCAGCGCTCGCCGCCCCGTCCCTCAACGACCCAATCGCCCGGCCGTGCGATGGCCCGGCCCTCCAGCGTCCGCAGTACCCGTTCGTCACTGACCTGCCAGGCGCGATAAGTGCCGGTCCGGCGCCAGCGCTCACCGCCGAGCGGCTCGTGGCTGGCCCGGAATGCCTCGTCCCTGATCGTTCGCTCGTCGCCGCGGTCGTCGAACACGCGCCAGTCCCCCGCCTCGCCGCTCAGTTCACCCCCGGCCGGGCGGGTCCAGCGCCGCCCTGCGTGCAGCCGCCTGGCCCGCACGGTACCGACCCGCTCGAACTCAGCGGCGGCCGGCGGCCCGCCCTCCGGCACGACCGGCATGAAGCCCACGTCTTCCAGTTGCGCCAGTTGCGAGCGCAGGTGTTCGACGCTGCCGGCCTGGTCCCCGGCAGCGAGTTCCTCCCACGGCACCACCTTGCTGTTCACCAGCAAGGGCCGGCCGGCGCCGGTCCTTGGGGCAGCCGTCCAGCCAGCCGCCAGCCGCCGCCGGTACCACCGGGTGTGCTCGGCGTGGGCGACCTCCTCCAAGTCGCGGTCGTTCAGCTCAATGAAACTGCCGGGCACCACCGCGCGGCCGGGCACCCAGCGCCGGCCACGAGCGGCGACCGCGGCCATGATGGAACGGAGTTGCAGGATGTTGTCCTGGCGGATGAAGTCATCAAGGTCCGCCCACGGCCGGCGGGTGGACGCCTTCGGGTCGCCGGGCGGCGCGGGGTTGGACAGCCGGAAGCATTCGTGCCAGTGCCGCGCCACCCTGGTCCAGGTGTCCTCGGGAACCCGGCCTCCCACCAGCAGGGCCCGCTGGTAGGGCCGTAGCTGGTCGAAGATCGCCCCGCTGGAGCCCGCCCCGTCGGAGGTCAGCACGAACACCGGGACATCCGGGTGGAGCCGGGCCACGCGCCCGGCCTCGTGCATGGTTCCCTCGCCCGGCTCGCCGGCCACGACCACAGCGGTCTGTCGGGCCTCGCGCGGTGCCATGCGATCGAGCATGCTCAGCAGCGTGCTCTGCCACGGGGCGGGCTCGGTACGGATCGCTGGCAGGGCCCGGGCTATCGTCGGCGGGGAGGTGGCCTGGTATTCACGGCGCAGGTCATCCGCGCGCTTGTCCAGCAGCAGCACACTGTGCACCGGTTCCCTGGCCGGCACGAGGCGGCCATCGTTGTCCCTGGCGCTCTCGTCCCGGCCGATCGCCGCGGCCTCGGCCAGTTCCTGCCGTTCCCAGGCGCGCCGGGCGAGTTCCCGGAGAATGGCCAGCGCCAGCGTGCTGTCACCGCAGAGCAGCACCTGCCCGGCCCCGGTGCGCGATAGCTGATCGGCCAGCGCCGAGGCCGTCGACTCGTGCGCGCTGAGGGCGTCCTCCAACCATGCCGCGGAGATGCCGATGTGCGCGCCGCGCCAGTGGTCGGCGTGGCGCGGGTCGTCGATCCGGGCGACCAGGTGCGGCTGGCGTTGCGGGTCGGGCCGGTACCGGCGCAGGCATTCCTTGGCCGCGGCCAGGACGGCCTCGTTCTCGCTGACGTCCTCACGCAGCGCATACAGGCGGCGGAGTGCGCAGCCGCGATTACCTGCGATGACCGGCAGCAGCACCCGCGCCAGCGCAGGCTGCCCGATCATGACCCGAGCCCCGGTCGCCCGGGCATCGTCGAGCAATGGATGAGCGGCGTCGGGTTCGATGACTACGATGCTGGCGCGCCGTCCGGTCCGCGCGAGTTCCTGCAGGAAAGGAATGGTCATCCCGTCCAGGCCGGTGACAATGACCGCATCGCGCACCAACCGCGCCCGCAACCGGTCCACCGGCTGATGCCACAGCGCCGCCGCGACCACCAGGGCGCCGGCCAGGGTGGCGCCGAGGCACACAATGCCACCCAGTTGCAGCGCCAGCGGCGCCGGTGCCATGCAGGCACCGCTCGGATAGTTGGGCGGGTTTCCTACATAGAGATTGAGCACCCAGCCGGCCACCGCGGTGTCGCTCTCCCCGCCCCGGCACGGGGCCAGCGACGCGGTCGCCAGCACGCCCCCGATCACCACCATCGCCACGACGATGGTCAGCCCGACCAGTTGCCGCTGCTGCAGCCGGCGCGGCCACCAATAGCAGACCAGTACTACCAGCCACAACGCGACCAGGACCAACGGGACCAAGACATTTCCCGGGCGCAGGCACACGCGCCACCAGGCCTGGTCCCGGTAAAGCCACTGGCGGTCCGCGGCGGATACCCACGCTCCCCACGCGAGGTACCCGGTAACAACCGCGCCGAGAACGGCCGGCACCACCCACAGGACCCGCCGGCTCGGGCGGATCCTGGCGAGCCGACCTGGTACCACGGTGCCCCCTCATCCCGCACCCACGACACCGGCCGTTAAATTCCGTTCTACAGGGCGAAACAGTTCAAGCCAGCCTTACTCTCTCAGCCTGCCACAGCGCAACCAGGCCGCCTAGTGCCTACCTCCGTTGCACAGTTGTTTCGATAGCAACACATGTGCTGCTAAATGCGCCTTTCAGCGGTCACTCACTTAGCGCCCGGCCCAAGGGTTTCCGTTTGCAACGGCTTGGTCTCGGCCGTGCAAGTGCACTTGCTCAAGCGGCCGAATACGCTAGCCTTGGTCGCCTGGCACCACCAAGGGTGTCAGCGCTAGCGATCCCAAATGGGCCCACAACGCCGAAGCCCCGACGACTCCAGTGCAGCTTCGATTACTCGGAGTAATAAAGCCCAGGCCATGTGGGTACGTAGCGTAATCAAGAGTAGGCGTGCACGATGGGGCAGGGGCTAATGAGATCTTCAGACGAGGGTTCAGTTGTTTCGTCAACGGTGCTGAACCTGGGTGGGGTGCCACTGGAGCAGTTGCCCGCGCTGGCTTCGGTCACTGAGCCGATGGTGCAGCGCATTCTCACCGGATCCTCGGTGGCCGCCGCGCCTGCGACATCCTTCGCCTCGTCCATCTGAGATCTGCCCGGCGTGGCGTGGGCGGTTCGCTTGTTCCACTAAGCCAGTTCGTACTCAAGGTTCACAGCCGTTGCGATCTGGCCTGTGACCATTGCTACGTCTACGAGGCCGCCGACCAGAGCTGGCGCGGGCGGCCCATGGTCATCTCCCCTAAGGTGGCCAAGCAGTCGGCAGAGCGAATCGCCGAGCACGCACGTACCCATGCATTGAGGGCCGTGCAAATCGTCCTGCACGGTGGTGAGCCATTGCTGGCCGGCCGTTCCCGGCTGGAGCAGATCATTATCGCCCTAAGGGCGGCCACCGATGGCGTGTGCCACTTGGGCCTGCGCATACACACCAACGGTGTACAGCTCAACGAGGCGTTCTGTGAGCTGTTCGCCCGCCACGAGGTTATGGTCGGTATCTCCCTCGACGGTGACCGGGCAGCCAACGACCTGCACCGCCGGTATGCCGACGGGCGCAGCAGCTACGACAAGGTGATCGCCGCCGTGGGGCTGCTGCGTGAGTCCCGGTTCCGGCACCTGTACGCGGGCCTGTTGTGCACCATCGACATTGCCAACGACCCGGTGGCGGTGTACGACGCTCTGGCCGAACTCGGCCCGCCACGGATCGACTTCCTGCTGCCGCACGCCACCTGGGACGACCGGCCCGCCAGGAACGCGTCCGGTGGCACCGAGTACGCCGACTGGCTGATCGCGATCTACGACAGGTGGACCGCCCAGGGCCGCCCGGTGCGGATCCGCACCTTCGACTCGGTCCTGTCCACGCTGGCCGGCGGCCCAAGCTTCACCGAGGCGCTCGGACTCGAGCCGTCGGACCTGGCCGTGATCGAGACCGACGGCAGCTACGAGCAGGTCGACTCGCTCAAAGCGGCGTTCGACGGCGCGCCGGAAACCGGCACCAACGTCTTCGACGACGACCTCGACACCGTCGCCCGGCATCCCGGCATCCAGGCCCGCCAGCAGGGCATCGCCGGGCTGTGTGAGCAGTGCCAGCGGTGCCCGGTCGTCGCCAGCTGCGGCGGCGGCCTCTACACGCACCGCTACCGTACGTCGAATGGCTTCGACAACACCTCCGTCTACTGCGCCGATTTGCTCAAGCTCATCGGGCATATCGGCAGCCACCGGCCTGCGGCCGCCGCAGGCCTGTCCGGGATCCCGGCTCACGCTCTCACCCCTCCCGACCTGGCAGCGCTAGCGGCGGGAGCGGGGGACGCCAGGGTCGTGACGCAGCTCGCCGACGCCCAGCAAAGCCTGGTCCGTGCCATGCTCGGGTCGGTCCGCCAGACCGCCAGCAGCACTGGAATGATCACGGCGGATCTGAGCGACGCCTGGTCATTACTCACGACGCTCGACCGGGCGCAGCCCAAGGCCCTCGGCACGGTGTTGCGCCATCCCTATGTCCGGGTATGGGCCATGCGCTGCCTCGAACAGCTGCGGCCATCCGCTGCCCGGCCAGACCCGATTCCACCAGCCATGGTGCGAAGGCCGGCACCCGGTCTTGGCCATCTGGACGCTATCGCCGTCGCGGCGGCCGTGCACGCGCGCGTGCCAGCCGCGGTCACCGTTCCGGTGCTGGACTCCGCCGTGCACCTGCCGACATTGGGCCGGCTGAGCCTTGGCACATCTCAGGATCGGCCGCCGGCAGATGAGGCGGCGGCAATTGCGGCTGTCAGGGTGCTGGGCGACGCAGTCGTTGTCGAAACCGGCCACGCCAGCTGGGTGTTCAAGACCGCTGATCTGTTCACTGGCGAGTCGGCAACGCCCGCTGATGACGGCCGGGCAGGTGTATGGGAGCAGGTGCGGATGCTGCGCGCGCCTAGCCTCCAGATCGCCCTCGAGGACACCGACCCCTACCGCGACTGCCATCCCTGGATGGCCGCGCCCAGGTTGACCGACGCCGAGTTCGCCCATTGGCAAACCCTCTTCACGGCGGCCTGGCAGGAGATCGAGAGCCGGCACTCCGCATTCGCGCCAGGTCTCGCCGCCGGGCTGACCACGCTGGTGCCGCTTTCCGGCGTGCCAAGTGACCATCATGCCAGCGCCACCACCAGGCACGCGCCCGGCGCGGTCGCGCTGGCCCTGCCTGCCGATCCTGTCACCCTGGCCTTGCTGCTCATCTGCGGCTTCCAGCAGGTCAAGCTCGACGCGGTGACGGATCTCTATGACCTTTACGACCCAGCCGACGACCGGATGTTTCCGGCGCCCTGGGGCGAAGGAAAGCAGCAGCTGGACGGCCTGTTCCGTGATACCTATGCGCACCTGGCGGGCACGCGGTTCTGGCAAGCCCGCCAGCAGTCCGCGCCCGGGCCTACTGCGGCGCGGTCACTCGCGCAGTGGCGGGCGAGCACCCTCGAAGCCATCCAGACCCTGGCGGGCTCCGGCTCGCTGACCTCGCTCGGGACGTCGTTCGTCGAGGGCATGCGGGACTCGGCCCGCTCCTAGCCGCCCGCCCACCCCCTGGTAACCGGCAAAGATCTCATATATCATCAATTCGCCCAGGTTGCTGCTAGCGGTAATGGCGCCGATGCCGGGCGGGGGCCACTGGGTCGGTGGGCACAGTTTGATAAGGGGAAGGCGCCGATGGTTTCAGGGCGCGACGACAGGCCTTACTTCTTCCTTAGTTACGCGAGGACGCCCAAACGAGATCCATCCGATCGCGATGATCCGGACCGCTGGGTGTACCGGCTTTACAAGGATCTGTGCGGGGCAATTTTACAAATGACAGATGCCCGGCCGGAAGAGGCTGGGTTCATGGACAGGGAGAACAAGATCGGCACCGAGTGGTCGCCGGAGCTGACCACCTCGCTCGCCCGGTGCCGGGTATTCGTCCCGCTTTACTCCCGGCGTTACTTCGAGAGCGACAACTGTGGCCGGGAATGGTTCGCTTTTGCCCGGCGCGAGGCTACCAGGCGGGCCCGCGGCGGCCAGGTCGTGGACGCCATCGTCCCAGCACTGTGGACAAGGATAGATCGGGACAAGCTCCCGAACGTGGCGCGGGCCGTGCAGTTCGACCACAACTTCCTTGGTGAGCGCTACTGCACCGAGGGGTTCTACGGAATCATGAAGCTGCAGAACTACCGCGCCGACTATCAGCGGGCGGTGCACCGGCTCGCCGAACGCATCATCGCGATTGGCGACGAGAGCGCCGCCCCCGCGGACGATGCCACGGCCCACCAAATGGCGCCCTCGGATTTCGATTCGCTGCCGAGCGCCTTCGGCCCGGCGAGCGCGAGGCGTACCGCGGACAGCCAGCTTCAGATCGCGGTGCTGGCGCACGATACCTCGTCGCTTCCCCCGGGCCGGGCCACCGACTATTACGGAACAACGCCACATACCTGGAGTCCGTACCGGCCCGACTACCCCCAGCCGGTGGCCGACTACGCGCAGGAACTGGCGAAGAAATGCCTGGACTGCAAGCCGCTCGTGGGGGTATTCGAAGAAGACGTCAGCAAACCGGACGGCGGCAATGGCCATCCAATGCCGCCGTGCCTGTGCCTGGTGGATGCGTGGGTGAGCCTGTCGCCGCAGCACCAGGAACAGCTCAGCCGCCTGGATCAGGTCACCGAGCCCTGGGTCAGCGTGCTGATCCCCTGGAACAGCCAGGACTTGGGCATGCGCACGGCAAGGGACGATCTTCGCGCGAATCTGCAGCAGCGCCTGGGCCGGAAGCTCGCCGGGGTCCCGAGGCGCTGCCAGATGGCCGCTAATGGAATACCCACCCTCCAAGATTTTGGTCAGCTTCTGCCCGAGATGACGATGATCATGCTGAAGAGATTCCGCAAGGAAGCCACCGCCCATCCGCCCGCAGGTCCCATCGTCGAGCGCCCGCGGCTGAGGAGAGCCGACCCCCAGGAAGCTGGAGGAGCCCGATGAACGAGACCAGCCAGGGCCAGATCATTACGTTCTACTCGTATAAGGGGGGCACCGGCCGGACAATGGCGCTTGCCAATGTCGCGTGGATACTCGCCAGCAACGGCAAGCGCGTCCTGTCCGTCGACTGGGATCTCGAATCGCCCGGGCTGCACAAGTTCTTCCACCCCTTCCTTGACGAGTCCACGGTAAGTGCCACTCCCGGGGTTATCGAAATAATCAACGATTACGCCTCAGCCGCCGTGGACCCGGGGCCGCGCGGTGATGACTGGCATTTAGAGTTCGCCCAAGTACAGCGGCACGCCGTCTCGCTTGAATGGGTCTTCCCCGAAGGTGGCCGGCTGGACTTCCTTTCGGCGGGACGGCAGAACCGTGACTATTCCGCGGCGGTCTGCTCGCTCGACTGGGACAACTTCTACGACCGCCTCGGCGGCGGCCGGTTCTTCCGCGCCATGCGCGCGGACATGAAGCAGAACTATGACTACGTGCTGATCGACAGCCGCACCGGGCTGAGCGACGTCGCGGATATCTGCACCATCGAACTCCCCGACGTGCTGGCTATCTGCTTTACCCTCAGCGATCAGAGCATCGAGGGTGCCGCGAACGTGGCCCGGCAGATCAGCGGGCGTTACCGCGACCGCAACATCCGGGTGCTGCCGTTCCCGATGCGCATCGAGGACGGCGAGAAGGAGAAACTCGACGTGGGCCGCGCCCTCGCCCGGATGAAGTTCGAGGGCTTCCCTGCCGGGATGACCGCGGAGAGCTCGGCCCTGCACTGGGCCTCGGTGGAGGTGCCCTACAAGCCCTTCTACGCCTTCGAGGAGACCCTCGCGACGTTCGGCGACGATCCCGGGTCGCCGGCCTCGCTGCTCGCCGCGTTCGAGCGGGTCACCGACAGCATCACCGACGGGGACGTCACCACTATGCGGCCGATAGCCGAGGACCTCCGGCTGCAGTACAAGGAGGCCTTCGCCCGCAGACAGCCGGCCGCCTCCACCCAGGTCTACGTCAGCTACGTGCCCGAAGACCGCATGTGGGCCGACTGGATAGAAGCCGTGCTGACCCGCGCGGGCTTCCGCGTCCTGCCGCGCAGCACCGTGACAACCGCGGCCACCGGCGACGACACCCACGGCAGCACCCAGGCCGAGCACGAACTGCAGAATGCTCCGCGCGCCATCGCCGTGCTCTCCCCGGCGTACATGCACTCGCGCGATGCCCGGTCGATCTGGAAGACGCTCTCGTCTGCCGACACCACCGATCTGCATCGCCAGTTGATCCCGGTCCGGATCAGCGACGTCAGGGTCACCGAGCCGTTCAACGAGCACCCCGTGGTGGACCTCGCGCGGATGGACGCGGCGCAGGCGACCGCGAAGCTGCTCTGGGCGCTGGACCGGCCCGCGCAGCCGATCGGGAGCATGGCGGTTCAGGCCGAGGAGCCCCGGTTCCCCGGCACCATCCCGCCGATCTGGAACGTCCCGCCGCGCAACGCCGACTTCACCGGGCGCGGCGCCACGCTGGAACTGCTCCGCGACAAGCTCGCCGGGGGCGGCCGGGCCGTGGTGGTCGCCCAGGCGCTGTACGGGCTTGGCGGCGTCGGCAAGACCCAGCTAGCCCTGGAGTACGCGCACCGCTTCATGGCCGACTACGACCTGGTCTGGTGGGTGCCGTCGGAGCGGCCCGAGGAGACCAGCGCGGCGCTCGCGGACCTGGCCCGCAAGATGGGCCTGAAGACCGGCGACAACGTGGCGGAAGCCGCGGAGGCGGCGCTGGAGGAGCTGCGCCGCGACACCACCCCGCACTGGCTGCTCATCTTCGACAACGCCGACGACCCCAAGCAGCTCGAGCCCTACCTGCCCACCGGATCCGGGCATGTGCTGATCACGTCGCGCAACCAGGCATGGACGCACTCCGCCGAGCCGCTCGAGGTGGACGTCTTCACCCCGGACGAAAGCGTGGCGCACCTGTTGCGGCACGTGCCCGAACTTGACATCGCGGACGCACAGCGGGTCGCCGACGCCCTCGGGCACCTGCCGCTTGCGGTCGAGCAGGCCAGCGCGTGGCTGGAGCAGACCGGCACGCCGGCCCGCGTCTACGTCGAGCAACTGAGCAGCCAGTCCACCCGGATCCTCGCGCTGAACCAGCCGCCGGACTACCCGATGCCCGTGGTGGCCACCTGGAATCTGTCCTTCGAGCGGCTCAAAAAGCGGTCACCGGCAGCGGTCCGGCTGCTGCAGTTGTGCGCGTTCTTCTCCCCCGGGCCCATCTCCATGGACCTGCTCTACAGCGACGAAATGAACCAGTCGCTGCTGCCGTTCGACGAGGCGCTGACCGAGAAGCTGATGCTCGGCCGGGTGATCCGGGATATCAGCCGGTTCGCCCTGGTCAAGGTGGATCAGGGTAGCAACTCCATGCAGATACACCGGCTGGTGCAGGCGGTGATCCGCTCGCAGATGACCGACGAGGAGCAGACCGAGGCGAAGCACGAGGTGCACAAGATCCTCTCCGGCGCCCGGCCGCGCCAGGGGGAGACCGACGACCCGGCGAACTGGTCTACCTACGACATCATCTGGCCGCATCTTGGCCCGTCCCAGGCCGAGGAGTGCGACGATCCGCGGACCCGGCAGTTGCTCATCGACTGGGTGCGCTACCAGTGGAAGCACGGCGAGTTCGAGTCCTGCCTGAGCCTGGCCCGCCGGCTGGAGACGCTGTGGACCCACCAGCTCGGGCCGGACGACCCGCAGACCCTGTACCTGCAGTTCCACATCGCCAACGTGCTGCGCTCGCAGGGCCGGTTCGGTGAGGCACGCGAGCTGGACACCTACGTGCTCGAACGGCAGCGCGCGGTGCTCGGGCCCGACCACCCGCACGCGCTGATCACCGCGAACGGCCTGGGCGCAGACCTGCACGCGCTCGGTGACTTCCAAGAGGCACTAGCCCTGAACCAGCAGACGTACGAAAGCTTCAAGGACCAGTTCGGCGAGGACTACCCGCGCTCACTGACTTCGGCGCACAACCTGGCCGCCTCCTACCGCCTGGTCGGCGACTGCTTCGCGGCCCGCCGCATGGACGAGGAGACGCTGGACCGGCAGCGGCATGTGCTCGGCCGTGAGCACCCCTACACGCTGCTGTCAGCGGCCAGCCTGGCTCATGACCTGCGCGCCGCTGGCGCGTTCCGGGAGTCGGTGGACCTGCTCCGCGACACCTGGGAGAAGTACCGGGAGGTGATCGGCGACGACATGACCGACACCTTGCGCGCCGCGACCAGCCTGGCCGTCTCGCTGCGCAAGGCGGGCGAGCAATCCGAGGCGATGAACCTGGCCCAGGACACCTACGACAGGTACAAGCGCCGTTATGGCACCGACGCCCCGGACGCGCAGTCGTGCGCACTCAACCTGGCCTGCGACTATGCGGCGGTCGACGACATGCCAAGGGCCCTGCAACTGGTGACCGACGTCAAGGCCGCCCACCAGGCCAGCCTGGGCGAAGATCATCCCAACACCCTGGTCGCGGCCAACAACCTGGCGTGCTATCTGCGGTGCATCGGCCGGCTCGACGAGGCGCTCGAACTGGCCGACGACACGCTGTGCCGGATGCAGCGCAAGTTCGGCGACGGCCATCCGCTCACCCTGTCCTGCGCGGTCAACCTGGCCAACTGCCGGGGCGACTCGGGAGACCCCGAAACCGCCGAGGCGCTGGAGCGGCAGACCTTCTCGCTGCTGCGCGAGACCCTCGGCCGTGAGCACCCGGACACCCTGGTCTGCCAGGCGAACCTCGCCGTGACCTTGCGCCAGGCCGGGCGCGACGCCGACGCCGAGGAGCTCAGGGCCAGGCTCATAACCGACTTCAGTCGCGTCCTCGGGGCGAGCCATCCGGACTGCGCACAGCTCAGCAAGTGGCAGCGGATCAACCGCGACCTGGAACCGCAGCAGATATGAGGTCCCTAGCCCGCGGCTGATCGCTTGTGCTTCACCAGGTCATAGTCCGTGGTCCGGTAGGTGCACAGCCACCGGAGGATGTCCGGCAGCACGTCCAGGGCGCCGAAATGGGCGGCGCCCGCCTGCACCACCACCGTGGCACTCGGGATCTTGTGGGCCAGCCACCGCGCGTGGCTGGCCGGGGAGAACACGTCGCTGGCCCCGTGCCAGAGCAGGACAGGGATGGTGATGCTCGCCGGATCGAACCCCCAGGGCGAGCAGAACGCCATCACGTCGTCGACCCAGCCGAAGTCGGAGGTACGCAGCGCCTCGGCGTAGCTCTTGATCAGCATCGACCTGATGCCGCGGTCGGCAACCACGCGCCGGTCCGGATCGGGCAGTTCCGCGTGCAGCCGGGCGATCAGGCTGGCCGGGTCGGCCCGGACGGCACTGGCGACCTCCCTGGTGTGGGCCACGATGTCCGCATAGCCGTTCGCCGCCACGGTGTACTCGGTGACGTTGGACTGCGCCATGCCGTCGAACCAGTCAAGCCCGTCGGCGCCGTGCGGGGCGATCCCCACCAGGACCGCGGCGCGCACGATGCGGTCGGGCAGCAGCGCGGCACAGGCCAGGGCGTGCGGGCCACCGCCCGACCGGCCGACAACGGAGAACTGCTCCAGGTCATGGGCGTCGGCGATCGCCAGCAGGTCGGCTGCCACGTCGGCGACCCGGCGCCCTTCCAGCCGGTCCGACTCGCCGTAGCCCGGCCGGTCAAAGGAGATCAGCCGGACGCCCATCCGGTGCAGCACCGCCGATCTCGGGTGCGGGCCCAGCCGGCTTCCTGGGGTGCCGTGCAGCAGGAATACCGGTCTGCCGTCGGGGTCTCCATACACCTGGGTCGAAAGTCGCCTGCCGTCGGCCGTTCGCACCGCGTACTTCAAGATTGCCCCTTGCCGTGCTGGCGCCGCCGGTTGCCCGCGGCGGCGTAGCCTCCAGCATGACTCCGCGCTCCCGCAAAACGGAAGACCGGGACACTTCGCCCAGGGCGGCAGTCAGCGCCCGGCGCTTACCACCATGCCGGCGAGGCCGGCCGCGGCTAACTCCGCGACCGCCGGGACGGCACAGTCGACCGGTGCGAAGTGGCGGATGAGAAGTTCGTCGAACTCACTGGCCTGCAGCGGCTGGGAGAAATAGAAGCCCTGCGCTATCTGGCAGCCGAGCACCTTGAGCCCGGCCACCTGGCTCTCGGTCTCCACGCCCTCGGCCACGCGGCGATGCCCATCGCGCCGGCCAGGTCGATCACGGCCCGGACGATCGCCGAGTCCACCGCGCTTTCCGCCACGCCCTGGACGAATGTGCGGTCCACCTTCACCTCGTGCACCGGGAACTGCTTGAGGTAGGCCAGGGAGGAATGGCCGGTGCCGAAGTCGTCGATGGCCAGGCGCACGCCCAGCCGGTTGAGCTTCTTCATGACCTCGCGGGCCCCGGCTCGGTCAGGGCGATGCCCACCGACACCCCGGCTGTCGTTGATGCTCTTGAAGCGGTCCATATCCACGAAGATCAGCGCGTGCGTCTTGCGGTCCAGCGCCGACCGCCGCAGCGCCTGCTCCAGCCGCTCCACCAGCATGCGGCGGTTCGCCAGGCCGGTGAGACTGTCGTAGAGGGAACCGGCTTTAGGAGGAAATTCGATAATACGGTCCCGCCTTTGGTATAAACGAACCACACCCCGGGATAAAAGAGCTGCCCTTGGTGGAAGTTCTAAGAAAAATAGTAATTAGGGCCAATACGCCAGGCCGTGGCCTGCGCTCATCCGCAGGGCACCGTGACACCACGGCAGCTCGCGGGCCCGGCTTGGGCGGTCAGCCGGCCTCTTTTTACGCCCCGCATTCCACCCGCTTTGATGTAACGCAAAGGATTG
>Ga0070709_10001390_pt1 | contig 13158 bp, 4 predicted proteins | sample LARL51metaG_FD_65449 | JGI IMG/M metagenome (GOLD analysis project Ga0070709, IMG submission 65449) | Corn, switchgrass and miscanthus rhizosphere microbial communities from Kellogg Biological Station, Michigan, USA - LAR L5-1 metaG | ecosystem: Host-associated > Plants > Roots > Rhizosphere ...
GTATGGAGTGCCGCGCCGGTCAGCCGCCGTGAACAACCGGCCCGCGCGCAGTCGCACTCCCATCAGCGACAGATACGCCGGTGTCGCCGCGTACATAAAGGGCATCTGTCCGCCAACGCTCGGGGGTTCGGCGCGGCCCGGCACGCTGATCGGCGGTACGTTGAAGTTGCCGAAGGGCATCGCCTGCACGACCGTCGCGCCCTGCACACCTGGCACTGTCGTGAGGCGCTGAGCCGCATCGATGTAGATGCGGTCGCGCTCTTCGGCGGGCAATGCATCGCGAAAATCGAGCGTCGCCACGAGCAGGCCCGCGGTCTTGTATCCGAGGTCCTGCTTCTCGACGCGCTGCAGGCTGCGCACGAAGAGTCCCGCCGCGACGAGCAGTATCGTGCACAGCGCCACTTGCCCAGCGATCAGCGCGCGATGCACGCCGAACCTTCCGCTTGAGCTACGGCCACTCTGCAGCTCGGCGGCGATGTCGCGACGGCGCGTCTGCGCCAATGGAGCGAGGCCCGCGACAATACCAGCCACGACGGCACCGAGGAGCGTCGGCGCGAGCACACCGGGATCGATGAACTGCTCAGACGCGGCGACATTCGGCAGGAGCGTCAGCCTTACCAGGTCGCTCACCCATCGCGCAACGAGCAGCGCCGCCACCGCGCCTAACGAAGCGAGGAGCCATCCTTCGACGAGCAGCTGCCGAGCCAGGCGCGCCTGGCCCGCGCCGAGGGCGAGGCGGACCGCCACCTCGCGCCGCCGACGCGCCGCGCGGAGGAGAAGCAGCGTCGCGACGTTGGCAATTGCGACCAGCAATACGATGCCCGAAACTCCGGCCAGCCAGCGCGCGATCTCGAGCTGTCGCGGAGTGACGCCGAGGTCTTTGCCGAGCGGCTCCAGCTGCGCCGCCAGCACCTGTTCATCACCGGCATCCGCCCGAAGCTGGGCGGTAATAGTGCCGAGAGCCTGCGGCAGCGCCGCGCGATCGCGGATGCGCGCGAGGATCGAAATGAAATGAATGCCGCGGCTGCTCACCCAGTTGCCGCCGCTCTTTCGTTGCGACACCGTGAGCGGGACGAACAGGTCGACTGGCGAAACGCCATCACCCGTGAAGCCGCGCGGTGCGACACCGACGATCGTGTAATCGATACCGTCGACAACGATGTGACTGCCAAGCGCGTCGGCTCCGCCATCGAATCGGCGCTGCCAATATGGATGACTGAGCACCGCAACTGCGCTGCCCAAGGGCAACGCATCGTCCTCAGCGCTGAAAAACCGACCGATCGCTGGGTGAGCCCCAAGCAGCTGAAAGTAGTCACCGCTCGCGGCGATGACCTGGCCTTCGGTGGTCTCCGCACCGGCGCCAATCGTTAGGCGGAGAGCCTGCGACGCCGCGACGACCGAGAAGGCTTCATGCCGTGACTGCGCCGCCTTGAACACGGGATACGACGTCGTCGACATCGCGTATCGGTCGCCGTCGGATGTCGTGACCTGGATACGTAGCCTCGCGACTGCGTCGGCGTCGGCGACACCGGGAAGTGCGGTGAACATCAGCGAGGTCACGAGTCCCACCATCGCCGCGTTCGCGCCAATCGCGAGCGCAAAGGTGGCGACGATTCCGGCCGCTACACTCGGCTCTCTCCTGAATGAGCGCAGGGCGAACTGCGTGTCACGCCACGCATCGTCGAGTAGCCGACGCACATCGCTCTGCCCTGCACCCACGGTGCTCACCGCACGCGTGCCCGTTCCAGCGTCATCGATGTGCCGTCACGGCTCACCAGATATACCGTGCCGCCCGTACCAAAGCCGATGATCGTCCGGTTCGCCGGTACCTGGACGCGATCGACCAGCTTCCCCTCGTGGTTGATCACATCGTAAATCGGGCCGCCCGGAATCTGCTTCGTCGGAATCGTGCGGACCCAGATGTTGCCCTCGGCGTCGGCTCTCACCGAGTTTGCGAAGAATGGCGGCTTGTAATCCGGCAGATCGCTCGGTGATACGAAGTTGAGCTGCGGTTGACCGTTGAACCCGGCGCCACCGCCCCGCCCACCATCCGGGCCCATCTGCACGACGACGCGTTGACCGCCGCCATCCGGACCGGAAGCAGCGGCGCCACCCGCTGGCGCACCTGCGGGCGTCAGCCCCGGCGTCGGTTGAGAAGCCGCTAATCGAGCACGCGCTGCCTTCACCGAGTCGATGAACGCGACCTTGTCCTCATCGCTCAGGCGTTGCCACTCGAAGGGGATCTTGGGAGCGGAATTCTTGCTGCCGTCGGCGTTCACGAAGTCGACGTGGTAATCCTTGCCGCGCACGAACGCGATCGATCCATCCGGGAGCACGGCCCAGTCGTCGACGACGGGCAGCGGATTCACCTCGGAGATGACGCGCATGTTGCCCTTGTCATCTTGCGAGACCTGGATGTTCACTTTGGGAGTGCGGATCACGCCGATGGTGTCCACCTGACGCGTGGCGAGATCGACGCGGACGATCAGCGCCGAGTCGGGCGGCGTTGGCATCTGCGGTGGTGCGCCCGCACCGGGCGTGGGTGGTGCACCCCGGAAGAATCGGACGGGAGCGCGATAAACGAGACGTCCCCTGGCATCGAGCCCGGCCGAGGAGCCGAGCAGACCACCCAACGCGCCGGCGTCCTCACTGCGCGGCAGCGCCATGACTCGTGTCATCTTGCCGTCAGGATCCACGACCATCATGGACATGGATTGCGGATCGACGAACAATGTCGAGTCGCCGCGATAGGGAATGAGACTGGCGAAGCGTCCCGAGTACGCCGTCGAGGTCGCGGGTGTTGTATCGGCTACCACGGCGACCTTCGAGAGACTCGAGTCGAGCAGCACGACCTTTCGCCCGAAGACGTCGTTCACGAGCACGCGCCCGCCAGGGAGCGCCCGCACGCTGGCGATATTCGACCAGCTTTCCGTGCTCTTGGACGCGACCGGTCCAAGCTGCCGAATCGGCGGCTGCTGCGCCAATGCAGACGGAACAATCGCGATCAGAAGGCAAAACGTGTATCGAGTCATGGTCGGTTCATTCATTGTCGGGCGCCGAGGAGAGCTGGATTTGACCGCGGAGCTCGCGGAGGACTACATGTCGGTCTGCTTTCTTTGGAAACCACAGAGAACACGGAGGAACACAGAGGAACAACAAATTATCAAGTTGTAACACTCAATGATTTGTTGTGCCCCTCCTCTGTGAACCTCTGTGAACTCTGTGGTTAACGTGCTTTTCTATGCGTGCAGCGAGAAACCAGAGGAACATCTACGGTCTGGAGATAATCACGGTCCGCCCACCACCGTCCCCCGCACCCGCGAAGATGGCTGCAGCGGAGCCCGGGAGCATCGGTGCTCCAGTGAATGCCGCCGTGCCCGAGCGGATCGACGCGAGATACCGCGGCTCGAGATAACCAGCAATGAACGCTGGCAGTTTTCGTAGCTGTTCTGCCGTGAGAATCTGTTTGACCGTTGGCGCAAGCTGCGCGAGAAGGTCCACCGACGCGCGGCGCGCTCGCAGGTAATGATCGTACGCCGCGTCCTGATCGTACTTGTCAGGCAAGTCGCCCAGGTACTTGGCGACGGGCGCCCAGATCGAGTCGACGCGCACGGTGTACCAGCGGTTGAGCGACGCGATGCTGTCCGCCTGTCGTGACGTGAGCTGGAGGCTGTCCTGCTGGCGAAGAATCTGCGCCATCGGATTGGGAATGCCGCCCGTGCCGTACATGAGCCGGAGAAACTGCTCCGGTATTTTCTGTCCCTCGACGCGACGGCCGCGATCCAGCTGCGAGGTCAGCGATTGCCGCTCGCGCGTCGGACCGACGTCGAAACGCATCATTGCGGTGAGCACCACCGGCAGACGAAATGCGCTCAACGCCGGCAACGTCGCGCCGAAGCGCTGGTTCACTTCATATACGTAGCGGCCGTTGTTCGCATCGAAGCCACGGACGTACAAAAGCGACTGATCTGGTGCCGCGGGCTGTCCCCACCCGTGCAGATTGTTCGAGCCGTGCATGAGGAGATCGGCGGCGCCCAGGGGATTCGAAAGATTGAACGAGAGCGTTGCCCGCTGCGGCATGCGCACCCGCATCGGATTGAAGGTGAAGCTGAGATTCGCCGTCGATGTCCACGGCCCCTCGCAACTGTTGCGCGACGCGAGTTGGCCCAGTTGGCTGCGGAGACAGTCCCGCGCGGCGCCCGAGCCGTGATCCAGCAGCGACTGAATCCCGGCCGCGACCGCGGGATCCTTTGCCGTCGCCGGATCGAAGATGTACGCGCGGTCGTTCGCGTAACCGTCGCCATTCACATCGCCGGCAATCATCGGTGTGAACGGCGCGCCGGAGCGGAACTGGCCGTACCAGCTCACGTTGACCGTGTTGAAGAAGTTGTAACCGAGCGTATAGACGAACTGATGCCGTGAGTCGAACGACGAGCGCCCCCAGGACGTGCCGAGTGGATTACCCGCCGTGTTGCCGAAGCCGTACACCTCATCGCGCACATTGCCGTAGACGTACGCGAGGCTCCACGAATACGTGGCATTAAAGGTCGTCGGTGAAAATCGAAGACTGATCTGACGACTCTCCGACTGCAGCCCCGAGCGCAGCTCACTGACGTGGGAGAAGAGTGGCGTCACCCGCGCGTCACCGGATGCGATCGCGCCAGTCGCCGGCACGATGCTCGTGGGCTGCACGTACACTGGGCGCCCCGCTTCGTCGGCGAGCCCGAAGCGCTGCGTCGAATTGAAATTGAGGTCCACGAACCCGGACTGATTCAGGTTGCGCGAGTACGTGCCTTCGAGTGTCGCCATCAAACGATTGCCCAGCACCGGGCCATTCCACTGCAGGTTGGACCGCACACTCCGAGACGCGGCGAAATCATTGGCGAAGAGAGAGACATTCGGCGCGCTGTTGGCGAACACGCCTCCGGTCGTCGCGTCGGCGCACAGCGATGGAATCGTCGCCAGGTTGTTCTCGTACGACGCCCAGTTCGGCGTCGGCGTCGCTGGTCCGACGCAGTTCAACTGCTGAACGGCGTTAGGCAGGCCCGTGTTGTCGAGTGCCTGGCCGATCGTCCCGGTCGACGGGGTATTCTGGAAGAGGCCGACGCCACCGCGTATCACGGCGCGCGGTACGCGCGCGGCGCCGTCGAAGCTGGCGATCGTCGGCGCGGTGCCATACGTCCACGAGAAGCCGAGTCGCGGGCTGACATAGGCTCGGCTGGGCACATGGTCGTTCCGAACGCCGAAGATCGTCTCGACGTCCGGATTCTCGAGCGGCTCGGCCAGGAACCGATTGCCGTCGAGACGGACACCGTATTGAAGCTGGAAATCATTCGTCGGCCGCCATGCGTCGCCTAACGACATCGCGCCGACGACCTGGCTCGCTCCGCTCGTCCGTGGCGAGAGCTGGCGCGTGAACGACGCCGGCTGATCGGCGGCGAGGTCGGCGAGCGAGAGATACGTATATGTCCCGAGCAGATTCGTCGTCTGGTTGGACGCATAGGCATCCCGCCGCAGCTCCGTCGTCAGCTTCAGGCGGTGCTTGTTGCTCGCGCTGAACCAGGAGAGCTGGTTCAACAGGCCGACGCTCGTGGTGGACGTGCTCGTGTTCAGCGACTGATTGCCACCGAACGCGAGATTCTGCACACCGCTCGTGCCGTCGTCGAAGGTGGAATTGACCAGCACTCGTCCGCTCGGCAGCGCCAGATACGGCGTGCCGTAATTGTGCGAGCCGCTCACCCCCAGCGTCGTCTCTTCGAGGATGCCGAAGCCGAAGTAGCTGTTGTGTCGAGCCTGAAGGCCCGCATTGAAGCCCGTGCGGTCGCCGCTGCTCGCCGGAAGCGACGTCGCGCCCGCACCCACCGGCGACTGCTTGTTCCAGCTGCCGTTGAAGGTGACGTTGTACGCCTGACCCGTCGTAGACGTCGGCGGTGCGAAATCCAGGCTACCGAAGATCGCGCCCTGATCGCTCGTCCGATCGCGTGGGATGTGGCCGATGGCTGTCGGAATCTGAGACTGGCCAAGGATACCGAGGAAGTGCGACACCGAATCGAACGCGACACCAGCCGTCTGCAACCCGAGCGGGTCGGTATTGAGCAGATTCTGATAATCATTCGCGCGGCGACCGAGCTGATACGAGATGTTGTAGAAAGCCTTGTCGATGACGAGGGGGCCGGCGGCGAGACCGCCAAGCGAGACGTTCGAGTACTGCTGGCCGAGCGCCTGCGCCGCGCGATCGGTCCACTGCATCTGCGGGGCGTCCAGGTTGAGGCTCATCCCGCGCGTGATGAAGTTCGAGCCCGGCCGCGTTCGGATCGTGATCTGTCCACCACTGAATCCGCCTCTCGACACATCGTAAGGTGATGTCGCGAGCGACGTCGACACACCGGCGTCGCGCGGAAGGTTCGAGCCGCCGAACGACATGCCGTTGAGTGTCGTGTTATTCTGATCGGCGCCGAGTCCGAGCACGGAGAAGCCATTCGGGTCGCCGTTCTGCCCCGGTACGAGCTGGACGCCGGGCAACGTCGCGGCCATCGCCGCAAGATCACCGAGATCCGCCGGCGGAAGAGCCGAGCTGGTGACGGGACGCTCGGTGCCGCTGATGTCGGGCTGGACGTCGTTGCGGCCGACCTTCTCGCGCGGCGCCGTGACCTTCATCGCTTCGAGATTCACCGCCGCGCGCGTGAGCTTCGCGTCGGCGATGAGTATCTCCTCATCGGCGGTCCGCTTGATCTCGAAGTGCTTCGCGGCGAATCCGAGCGCGGCAAAGGAGACGATGTAGTCGCCCTCGCCGTTGGGGAACGTGACCGTGAAGCGGCCGCTCTTGTCGGTGCGGGTAGACCGGCTGACGTTGCCGTCGAGCGACGTGACCGTGACCTTCGCCCCTTCGACAGCCGCACTGTCGGGCCCGATGACGCGTCCGCGGACGACATCGGCTTGCTGGGCGCAAAGTCGTTGGGCGCCGAACGGCGCCACGAGGATCAGAAACGCGCCGAGAAGGGTGAGGGACAGGCGATAACGCACGGGTGCTTCCGTGTGGGGGACGTCATTGGACCCGATGGGGAGAGGAAGGGTTTCCTTCCCGCGCTTGGAGCGCAAGCCTGCAAACCGGCTCTAGCGAGGTTCCAACATCATATCGCAGAATACGCCGATCACGCTGCAGTCGCTGCATTATTGGCTTTCTGGCGAGTCTCGACGCTTGTCCGGACAGATTTCCCTGGCAGCTGGACCGGTGAGGCCTGCTGCTCGGGCACACTCACCGTCAGTGGCACGATCGCATCCGACTCGATTCACGTGCAGATCGCCCGGTCCGGCGCCGCGTTCGACTACACCTATTCCTTCGACCGAATTTTCTTGTCCCGAACGCAGCTCGTGGGTATGGCCACCCGGACCGGCGTACCGCCGCACGTGGAGCACCTGCAGAAGCTATAGCAAACGCTCATCGGGCTGACATAGAGCTCAGCGGCACAGCAAGCAGTACTGGCGCGGTGAGCGGTCTTTCGGGCTTCCGTTTGCCGGCGTCGGTGTACTTCTCCCACTGGCTGTTCGCGACGTACACGAAGTCACTGCCGACTATCGCCCCAATTGTCGGCTCGTCGGCGATCGCGACATTGCGATCGAGCACGTCGGCACGCGTGATCCGACGTCCCGATGTGTCGAGCTCGAAGCGCATGATGCGCGCGGGCTCGACGCCATTCTGCACCGCGATGATCGATCCGTCATACCACGCGAGCCCGTCACAGCCGAGCGACGTCGAAGCAGGCGCGTCATCGAGGCGGCTGACATCGTTCGTCGCAAGATCGACGCGCAGCAGCCCATGCGAGTAATCGGCAACGTACAGCACTTTGCCGTTAGGCATCGGCGCCAGGCCCTGCAGCGATCGGAAGTACGGACTCGTAAGTCGTTCGAGCGTATCTGCCCCGGGACGCAGTCGATACAGTACTGGGTCGTTCGAGTCGGTGACGAACACATCGCCAGATGGCCCAATCGCGAGATCGCCGAGCACGTGCCCGAGCTTCGCTGGCGGTAGATCCCAACGTCGCTCGATGACGCCATCGGAAATCCGGACGCGCACCAGCGCGGCGATGGTCGAGTCGCGCGGCGTGTAGCCCTCCATCTGCGGGATGCCGGCGAGCGTCGCCCACAACACGCCACGTCTGGAATCCACGCGCACTCCGAGTACAGCCCCGATATTCGGCCGATCGCGCGGCCACAGCTCATGCACCATCCGTCCATCCGCCACCTCGGCGATGGTCCGGTGCCTGACGCTGGCAACATAGTGTCGCCCGGTGCGCGGATCGTAGTCCATTCCCTCGGGCCAGAACGTCGAATCAGTGAGTTGCGCGACGAGGCGGCTGCGAACGAGCGGGGCACGATTCGCCACGTGACGCGCGAATGCGTCGGCAAATCGCGGCAGGGCGCGGTAACCGGCGAAGCGCGCGTCATGTGCGAGGTCGCGGCCGAGTCCGAGTGCGGCGTACGCTTGGAGCGCCTCGATGACTGCAGTCGTGTCGTGGGCCAGGTGAGCGGTTACGGCGCGTCCCCACACGTATGCAGGCTGCGTCGGCCAGGCGTTCGCCGCGCGTGCTACTTCCTTATATGTAGTGCGTAGATCGTTCGTGCCGAGCGCCGAGTTGGCGCGAGCCCATGCCGCTCGTGCGACCGCGGCGGAGTCGACCGGGGCGACACCGGTCATGCTCTGCGCCGCTACTTCTCGAGTCGCAGCGAGGCACAGGGCAAGCGCGAGGAATCGTCCCTTCGTCACAAGCGAAGATGAGGCATGCACTACGGTTTCGTCTCCGGCGTTTTCGCGACAGGGCTCCGTGACGAACCGTTCGGAGAAGGGCTAAGCCGGTGAACAACAACTGACGTGCGTGCCGACGCAACAGCGGGGTCCGCGTGCCGGACGTCATCGGTTGCCCCCAGCAACTGCAGCGTGTACCGGAGGAACTGCAACGCGTATCGCCTCAACTCCATCGCGTATCGCCGCAACTCCATCGCGTATCGCCGCAACTCCATCGCGCATCGCCGCAACTGAAACTCGAATTGACACAACTCCAGCGGGCATCGGGGCAATTGTCACGTTGATCGACGCAACTGTAGCCCGCACTGATGCGACTCCGCCGCGTATCGCCCCAACTCCTCTGCGTTCCGCGACAACTGCAATGCGAATCGACGCAACTCCACCGCGAATCGACGCAACTCCACCGCGAATCGACACAACTCCACCGCGAATCGACGCAACTGAACCGCGAATCGACACAACTCCACCGCGAACAACAACAACTGTAACGCGCATCGACGCAACTCACCTACGAACAACAGCAACTCCAACGCGCATCGACGCAACTCCATCGCGTTCCGAGGTAACGCAAGTCCATTCTGGCAGAACTCCCCTCTCTTCCGCAACGACTCCCTCGCAAATCTGCGGATGGACAACGCGTACCGACGGGACTCCCGCTCCCATCGATCGAACTCACAAGAGAATTGATCGAACTCACATCCATTCTGCTGGAACGCCATTGCGGATCGCCGCAACTCCCATCTGCACGGCTTCGACTCCCTTTAGAATCAGTGCAACTCACCTACAACCCGATTGCACTCACTTCCGTTTCGACACAGGTCCTCCTCGTATCGCGACGACTCCTTCCCGTATCGACGCAACTCATCTCGATATCGGGACGACTCCCTATCACATCGACGCCACTCATTTCGCTATCGCGACAACTCCCTTCCGTATCGACGCAACGCATTTCCTTATCGAAGCGACTCCCATTCAGATCGACGCAACGCATTTCCCTATCGACGCGACTCCCATTCAGATCGCCGCGACGCATTTGCTTATCGACGCGACTCCCATTCAGATCGACGCGACGCATTTCCTTCTCGACGCCACTCCCTTGCTCACTGGCTCGACTCAAACGTCGGTGGCTTCAAGTCAGTGCCGCGTCGCCCGAACTCCTCTGCCAAACTGGTCAACGCCCGGGCGCATACACACGATGCAACACGCGACGGCAGCAACTCCGCGGCAATCTGGCCTCCGTCCCGCCAGCACGTGGCCAATGCAGAAAGGAACATCGGCCGCTCCTCCCAGCATCGCTGTCTATCCCTGCGAACCTGCTGAGCGTCCGGTGACGAGCCGTGCACATCAGGGCTGAACCGGAGATTCTGCTTCTCGACCGACAATCCTTCGTTCGCGCACCGGTCGGATCCATGCCAGCAATGCGTCGGTCCCGCTGCTCGCTCCCGTAGAAAGACTCGCCCCGACCGCCTCGAGTCACGCCGCAACCTCGCTGCATGGTTGGTGAGCCGCCCGGGCCCGTTCCTCGTTATGCCTCACTATCGCTTCGCCCCAGCTCAACGGCGCCCAGCGCCCGCTCACACATTCGTAACTCGTTATGCATGACGCGATGCGTGACTCAAGTGCCACTCGCGCGCTGGCTTCCACACTCCGCGTCCCTTACGTGGCGGCCACGATCCGCGGTCCGCTCGCCACGCATGTTACGCAATTCGTCACTTTCGACTGGCCAGCCCAAGTCCCCTCCTTACCTTCGCGGCCTCGTGCGCCGGCCTCACCGGTCGGTTTCGCATTTGTGCATCACTCCATTCGGTCCCACTGCAGCACCTGGAGGAGGAATGACAGCGCTGCGACGTATCACCGGCTTGGCGGCAATTATTCTGCTGCCGACCGTCGCGCGGGCTCAATCGCCCATCACCATCACCGGGCACGTCACCGCCGAGCACGGCGCGATGCTCGGGAACGTCACCATCTCGCTCCCCGAGCTCGGACTCGGCGCCATCAGCCGAGACGATGGCAGCTACTCACTGCGCGTCCCCGGCGCGCGAGCCGGTGGTCAGACGGTGACCCTCTCGGCACGGCGCGTCGGCTACAAGCCAAAAACGGCACGGGTCACCCTCACGGGCGCTGACCTCGTTCAGGACTTCGACCTCGAGTCCAACCCGCTGCAGCTCGGCGAAGTCGTGATCACTGGCGCCGGCACGTCCACGGAGGTCGAGAAGCTCGGCAACGTGCGCAATTCCGTCTCGCCCGATCTCATCGTCAAATCGAACGAGTCGAACGTCGTCCAGGCGCTCGCGGCCAAGGCGCCTAACGTCCAGGTGCAGCAGACCTCGGGCGATCCCGGCGCGGGGTCGGCGATTCAGATCCGCGGCCTGCGCACGATCAATGGGTCGAGCCAGCCGTTGTTCATCGTCGACGGCGTGCCGATGAACAACACGACCTTCTCCACGACGAACTTCAATCCGATCGATGTCGCGGGCGTGAACCTGCCCGGGCAGGTGAACGGTGGAGAGCTCGAAGGCACGTCGGCGCCGAACTCGCTCGTCGCGCTCAACCCGGACGACATCGACAACATCGAGATCCTGAAGGGCGCTTCGGCGGCGGCCATCTACGGATCGCGCGCGGCGAACGGCGTCATACTCATTACAACCAAGCGCGGCCACTCCGGCGCGACGAAGTACAGCTTCCGCAGCTCGGCGTCCGCTGATCAGATCACGAAGAAGTGGCCGCTGCAGCGGCAGTTCGGTCAGGGATTCTTCGGCGCGTCGCAGCTCGTGACGCGCAGTTGGGGGCCGGCGCTCTCCGGCGTACCGACGTACGATCACGCGAGCGAGGCCTTCACGACCGGACACGTCATGGACGACGTGTTCTCGGTGAGCGGCGGCACCGAGCGCACGACGTTCTACCTGTCGGGCGATTACAACCACAACGAGGGCGTATTTGTTGGACCCAACAACTTCTTCAACCGCGCGACGTTTCGTCTCAACGCGTCTCACCGCCTTACCGACGGGTTGACTGTTGGCGGGAATTTTTCGTATGCGGATACGCGAGGCAACTTCACGCAGCGCGGCAACAACACCAACGGCCTGCTGCTCGGCCTCTTCCGAACGCCTCCCGAGTTCAACAACAAGCCATGGCTCGATCCGGTGACCGGGTTGCATCGCAGCTACATGGTACCCGTCGCGGACCTTTCGACGGTCGGCGAAGACCGCGTCTTTGCCAATCCGTTTTTCACTCTTTATCAAACGCTGAACAACGAGCAGGCGAATCGGTCGCTCGGCGACGTGAGTGCCTCCTACGTCGCGAACAGCTGGCTGAAGTTCGATTACACGCTCGGCGCCGACGTCACCAACGACAACCGGCTCGAGGGCTGCCCGATCGACTGCACCGGCGCGGCGCTCGGGGGCCGCATCACCGAGGGACGCATCGTCGATTATCAGATCGACCACAATCTCACCGGCACGGCGACCTGGCATCTCGGCAGCCGTTTCGGCGGCACCTTCACCGCCGGCCAGAATCTGAATTCGCGAAACTTCAGCACCTTCTCCGATGTCGGGCGCGGGCTCATCGCGCCGCAGCCGTTCAGTATTCTCAACACACTGGCCCGGGATCCGGCGTCCGACTACCAGTACGAGATTCATAACGAGTCGTACTTCGGCCAGGAAACGTTCGACCTCTTCGATCAGCTCTATCTCACGGCGGCGCTCCGCAACGACGGATCGACGACCTTCGGCACGGGCAACCGCCGCAGCTGGTTCCCCAAGGCGAGCGCGGCGTGGACGTTCACGCAGTTCCATGGCGTGCCCTATCTGACCTTTGGAAAAGCCCGGCTCTCCTACGGTGAAGCGGGTCAGGAGCCGCAACCGTATCTCACGTCGGCGACGTTCAGCGGCACGGCACTCACGGGTACGATCTCGCAGGGCACTGGACTCACGCCGACGCAGAGCAACAATGGCGGTCTCGTGCCGACAGTCGTGAAGCCTGCCGCGGCACTCAACCCCGAGCGCACCAAGGAGCTCGAGGGCGGTTTCGACGTCGGCTTCCTCGGTGACAAAGCAGACTTCAGCGCGACATGGTACCGAGCGCAGACGTCCGACGTAATTCTCATTACGCCGACACCGCCCTCGACTGGTTATTCCTCTGAAGCGAAGAACGCCGGTGTCTTTCGCAACTCGGGCACCGAGCTCTCGCTCAACCTGCGTCCAGTCACGACCACCACATACGGTTGGGATGTCGGGCTGGGCTGGGCACGCAATCGCTCGCTCGCGGTGTCGATCGCCGGGGCGCAGTTCCTCCCGATCGACAACTTCTCGGGACACACCGAGAACGTCGCGATGGTCGGCCAACCGTTAGGCGTC
>Ga0070709_10001394_pt1 | contig 13137 bp, 8 predicted proteins | sample LARL51metaG_FD_65449 | JGI IMG/M metagenome (GOLD analysis project Ga0070709, IMG submission 65449) | Corn, switchgrass and miscanthus rhizosphere microbial communities from Kellogg Biological Station, Michigan, USA - LAR L5-1 metaG | ecosystem: Host-associated > Plants > Roots > Rhizosphere ...
GATTTGTTGTCGTTGAGTCCCTTGAGGGAAAGCTTCAGCCAGTGATTCTGCGTCGCGCCTTCGTTGCGCAGGAGAACGGCGGGGCCGTGATTTTGCGTGATGAGCAGGTCGGTGGCACCGTCGTTGTCATAATCGCCGGTGATGATGGAGCGCGGGTTCTCGAGATGAATCTTGTCGAGACCGACGTCAGCGGTGACGTCTTTGAATCCGTCGGTGCCGAGATTGCGGAAGAGGCGGATTTCACCCTTGCCATCTTTCGTCTCGCCGACGGCGACCAGGTCGACCCAGCCGTCGTTGTCGTAGTCGAAGGCGGCGAGGCCGAAGGCGCGGACCCAGTTGGTATCGGGGAGCTTTACTTGATCGAAGGCTTTCCCGTGGTTGTTCCGCCAGAGGTTGAGGCCGGGAGCTTGCATTTGTGTGAAGGCGAGGTCCATCCATCCGTCATGGTCGAAATCCAAAACAGCAATCCCATTCGGGAATTTGGCTGTCTCCGGATTCCAAGGCAATGCTTCGAACTTTCCCTCTCGTGGATTTAGCAGCACGGCGGGTGTGTCGCCCGGACAAGTTTTTACGAGATCCACCGCGCGGTCGTTGTTGATATCTGAGCCAAGCATCTGACCGCTGCACAATTCTGTGCCCTCTCTCGCGAGTCCCTTTTCGCGAGTTACCGAAGTGAAAGTGCCGTTGCCATTGTTTTGCAAAAGTGACGTTGTCCCACCTGTGAATAGGTCCAGATCGCCGTCATGGTCGAAATCGACGAATGCCAGTGCAAGCGGGACGCTTTCATTTGTGAGACCCGCTGCAGCGGTTACATCCTTGAACGTGCCGTTATGCTCGTTGTGCAAAAGCACGAAACCAGTGCCGGAAGTAATCGCCAAATCAGCAAATCCGTCATTGTCATAGTCGCCAGACGTACACACCAATGCGTGCTTCTTCGGGTCCAAACCTGCCTTGGCCGTGACGTCTTCAAATTTCCCATTGCCAACATTGTGATAAAGCGACATACCTCCCTGGGCGCCGCTAGTCGGGAGAAAGAGATCGGTCCGACCGTCGTTGTCGAAGTCGAGGAAGCAGGCTCCAGCGCCGAGTTCGATATCTCTTCCTATCGCAGATTTGGTGCTGATAGCCCGTGTCTCAATCCCAGCCTCCTTCGTCGCATCCACGAACTGCACTTTGATTTGCGGTGGCGGCTTCAACTGCGCTTGCGGCGATTCCAAGGCACGCGAGTACTGGCCCTGTTCGCCGTACGCCAAGCTCATCGGGGAGCCGTACTTGTTTTGCGTAATGTACTGGAATTTTTTGAGGTGGTCGCGGGCGTTGTCGGTATTGCCGGATTGTTGGTAGGCGCGGGAGAGGCCGAATTCGGCGGAGGCGTGCAGCGGGTTGAGCTTTAAGGCGTGTTCGAAAGCTTCGATCGCCGGTGGGAACTGTTTCGCTTGGACGTACGCGGTGCCTAGGAAATACCACGTGTCGGCGTCGTTGGGATCGATCTCGGTTACATGCTTGAACGCGTCAATCGACGCTTGCGCGTCACCCGTATTTTTTGAAAGCAGGCCCAGGTTGTACCACGCGTTGGGATTCTTCGGATCTTGCTTGAGCGCATCCTCGAAGGCTGCTTTCGCTTCGTCCCCCTTTTGAAGGTTTTGGTAAGCCACGCCTTCGTTCAGGCGCGCGATGGCGAACTTCGGATCCGCCGCGACTGCCTCCTGAAATTCTTTCAATCCCTTTTCGAAGAGCTGCTGGTTCATGTAGGCGCAGCCTAGATTGTTGTGGCGCGCGGCTTCGATGGGATTGGGTTCGGGGGCAGGCAAGAATACGCCGATTGCCGCTACTACCGCGGCAAAGAAAGCAGCTGAAATTTTCAGGTTCATTCCGTTAAAGATTTAACCACAGAGGGCACCCTTCGGCTACGCTCAGTGCAGGCTAGGAGCAAACAGGGGAAAGACGCGGGAGGGAATTCCCTTTCTAATCCGCGTGTGCCAATTACGTGCATGGGATCCTTCGCTGCGCTCAGGATGACAAATGTTTATTGGCCAAGTGCTAATTGCCAACTGCTAATTGCTTCTCCGTGCGCACGCGGGACGCGGAATATCCGCGATTGCCGGTGATTCCTTTCCCTTCTTCCACGGTCACGGTCTGCCCGGCATTTACGTTGGACAGTTTGTCGACCTGGCCGCTCGGCCATTGGATCTCGATTGCATCGGCCTTCGCGTGAGAGCCCAAGCCGAAGGTCAGGACGAGTTCACTCTGTGACAAGTAACTGGAGCCTGAGCGCAGCATCTTCCACTGCTTATCGGAGCCGGAGGTGACGCGCACGACGGCGCCGATTCCGTCGCGGTTCGATTTCGTTCCGACGAGCTTGATGCGCAGGCTTTGGTTGGTTCCACCGTCATTGCGGAAGAGGTATGCCGGTCCGGCATTTGTGGTCAGAAGAATGTCCGGGAAACCGTCGTTATTGACGTCCGCATAGGCGGTGGAGCGAGCTACTTTCGCCTCGGCGAAGGTCTTGCCCATCTGGGCGGTAACTTCGGTGAACTTGCCTCCGCCTAAGTTACGAAACAGATGCGGAGGCTCGGCATAGCTCACGCGTTTCTGCACGCGCTCGATTTCATTTTCGATGTGGCCATCGGCGACGAAGATGTCGGGCCAGCCGTCGTTGTCGTAGTCAAAGAAGAAACATCCGAAGCCTAGAGTCACGAGTGTGTCGCGGCCGATTTCGGATTGCGGAGCTTCGTCAACAAACAGGCCGTTGCCCTCGTTGTGGTAGAGGGAAACCATCTGGTTGGCGAAGTTGCTGATGATGAGACTCGCGTAGCCGCTGCGGTCGTAGTCCGCAGCGTCGGCACCCATGCCGGCGCGCGCGACGCCGTCTTCGCTGAAGCCGATCCCGGCAGCGACTCCACGCTCATCGAATGTGCCGTTCTTCTTGTTCACATAAAGCTTGTTGGGCTGCGTGTCGTTAGCGATCAGGATGTCGGGCCAAGCGTCGAGATTCACATCGAGGACCGCGATACCCAAGCTTTTCGACGTCGGATCGCCGAGGCCCGCTTTCTGCGTGGCGTCTTCGAATTTGCCTCCGCCCAGGTTGTGCCAGAGGCGGACCGACGTGCCTTTATACGACTCTGGCGTGCAGTACGACTTGTGCGACCCGTCGATCGTGCAATAGAGGTCGCCCTGCTCGCTCCACTGGACATAATTGGCGACGACGAGATCGAGTTTGCCGTCGCGGTCGTAGTCGACCCAGGCGGAACTCGTCGAAAATTCGTTCGGACCCCACATACCTGCGCTTTTCGTGACATCGGTGAACGTACCGTTGCCGTTGTTGTGGAAGAGATGGCTCTGGCCCAGAGCAGAAATGAATAGATCGTCAAAGCCGTCGTTATCGTAGTCGCCAACGGCGACGCCGAATCCGTACATCGGGATAGCGAGTCCGGCCTTGCGAGTTGCGTCGACAAAAGTGCCGTCGTGATTGTTGTGGTAGAGCTTGAGCGTGGTGGCGCCGCCGCGGGGATGTCCGGGAAAATCTTGGCCGTTGATCAGGACAATGTCCGGGTATCCGTCGTTGTCATAATCGATGAAGGCGCAACCCGGGCCCATGGTTTCGGGCAGCCATTTCTTGCCGAAGGCACCGTTGTTGTGGGTGAAGTGAATCCCGGCTTGGGCAGTGATGTCGCGGAACTGGATTTGGGCGTGGGCGGTGGCAGCCAGGAAAATCGCTATCAACCACGGAGACACGGAGGCACGGAGGATCCTGCTAAAGAGGGAAAAGCTCCATTCTCGGTGGTTCCGTGACTCCGTGGTGTACTTGTTTTTGGAGAACATTTATCGGGAGGCTCCGGCAGATGTGGCCGTGCGGCTCGTTTCACGTCGCCTGACGGCCGAGGCGGCTGTCCCTACACGGTTCGTTGTGACGGGCAACGATACAGAGACATGCTCGTGGACCGACTGGCGCTCGTTGTTGTCTTCCGGATGCAGCTGCCGATACGGACCTGTGATCGCCTGTGAGGACTCGTCGGCCTTGAAGCGCATGTAGCGGGCCTGATGTTCCTTCGCCAACTTTTCGTTGCCGAGCCCGTTGTAGCAAAGCATGAGATTGTAGTGGGCTTGCAAGTCTTCGGGATCGATTGCCAGCACGGATTGCAAGACCTTTACGGCTTCATCGTACTTGCGTTCGAGGAAGAGAACGCGGCCAAGATCGTTGAGAGCCACGCGATCCCGTGGATATTGTGCCAACACGGTGCGCAAGCGCGACGCGGCTCCTTCGTAGTTGCCATCAGAGCGCAGAACTTTTGCGTAGAAAAAGCTTGCGCGAGCCAGATTCGGGGCTAAGGCCAACGCTTTCTCCAGCACTCTGCGGGCACGCTCCATGTCGCCTTCCTGCACCGCACAGCGGCCGATGTTGACCCAGCCGTCGGGATTGTTGTGATCGGCTTCAGTTACTTTCTCGAAGGCGGCGGCGGCGCCCTTCAAATCTCCCTGCAGGAACAGGCCGATGCCATAGTCATTCCAGCGCTGCCATTCTTCCTTGCGCACCATGGTCTTGGGTTCGGATTTGGGCGCATTATGCGCGGTGACCGGAAGCGTGACCTGATCCTCCGCCACAGGAACGATGGGCAGGTCGGGGATCTTCTCCTGCTTCGCCGAAACTCCGCTCAGAGAGCCGGTAAAAAGAGTTGGGCGGTCGTCATATTCGGGAGCAACTGCATCGGGTTTGCTGGGATCCGGAATGCCGGCGAAAGCCTCCTGCGTGCCGTACCAGGAAAACTTGCGGTAGCAGAGGCGTGCATGCAGCGTGATTTTGTTGCCTGCGTTTTCGGGAACGTGCATGCGATAGTGCACGGTGTCGGCCGCCCCGGGCGGAATTAACCTCACATAAACAACTGCACGCGTGGCCCAGGCATTGCGTTTGTTGATGGGATTTCCGTGTGCGTCGATCTGCAATGAGCGGTAGAAATGCGCACCCTTCTCGACCGGGCCGTGGCCATTGTCCACAGCCATGCCGCTCCAGAAGATCGTCTGTCCTTTGTCGTCCGTGCCCTTCAACTCAAGCCACGTGTCGTAGGCGTCGACCGTGCCTCCGGGAAAGAAGTGACCGACTTTCTTGGTGCGCACGACAACATCGACGCGAACCGTATCGCCCCGGCGCAGTGCGGGCTGAACGCGATTCAGAGGCGCGGTGATCGGAACCGCTTCGCCCCCGGCGGCTGCGACTTTGCTTTCTGCTTCCTCCCCGACCGCAAACGTGGTGTTGAGATCGGATTGAACCACGGCTCCTGGTTTGAGCGGAGCTTGCGCGGGAGATAACGCAAAGATATCGACCGTAAGTTGACCGTTGCGGAGGAAATCTTCTGTCAGCTTGAGTTGGGCCGGATCTTCATTCGCGGTTGGCACGGCAGTGTTCGCCGCCGGAAAACGGTGCGAGTGGACAAACCCATTGATATTGCCCATGTCCTTGGAAGACTCCTGAGGCATGTGGCAATCGGCGCACTGCTGCGACTTCGGAGGATAGTAGAACGAGCGCGCGCCTTGCCCGGAAACTCCGCTAGCCTGCCAGTTGTCGTACTCGTTGAAGCCGCGGAACCAGCGGTATTTATTCACCGGGACATCAAGATGGACTTTATGGCACGACGAGCAGAACTCCGCCGTTTGATCTCGCATGAAGGGCTTGAGGAATACTCGGCGGTGCGGCTCAGGATTGAGCTTGATCAGAAAATCGTGGAACTCGCGGGCGATGGGGTTCTTGGTCGCAGCCAGCTCGTGCAACTTGGGATATTCGAGATAGAAATCCCCTTGGCCCATGGTGCTCTTTACGTTGGCGATGGAGTGACACATCATGCAACCCAGGCCTGCTTGGGCTTCCGGGCGGTGAACGATCTGCTTGATCGGGGTGTCCATCAACCCTGCGTAGAGCACGGCGGGATCGTGACAGCCTCCGCACCATTTGGAAGGCTTGGTGCCGATGGTGTCCTGCATGTACTCGATCGATTTGCGGTACCACTGATTGTTGAAGGATGAGAAGTGGTGCGCCGAACTGAACCACTGGTTATAAATGTCTTCGTGGCAGCGCTTGCAGGAATCGGACTCCATGAAGAACTTGCTGGGAATCTTCTGCTTGCCATACACCTGCGCGGAACTGGGGAAGAACGAACCTTCGGGGCCGTCGCCTTCTCCGTTCATTGTGTCGGGTGGCATGGTGGGATTTTCGATGCGATTGCGTGTTTGCCAGCTCTCGCGCACGTATCGTGCCGCCCAGCCGATCCCCGCGAGTATGGCGAGACAGAACACAACGCGAAGCGCGCCCGCGGCCACTCGCGATCCAATTGGGCTTGAATTCGAGGATGCACCCGCACTCAATCTTCCGGCGACCAGGAGTCCTATTCCCACAACCGAGAGCGCGATGTGGTAGTAGAGCTTGTTCCATTCGGTGCGGAGCGTCCCGGTCTTAATGAGGATCAAACCGAGAACGGCCCCGGCAGCAATCGTCAGCCAGCCCACTCTGGAAACAAGGTTTCCCGAACGCAGGAAACGCACCAAGGTTGGAATCAGAAGAATTCCTGCCAGCACTCCGCCGACTGCGTGCAGAAGAACAATGACTGCGTAAAAGACATTTGCTTGCGGGAATGTGTAAAGGTAGAACGCAGAAAGCGCAAGAAAGCCGATCAGCCCCATCAAAATGCGATCGATTCTTTTCCTGGATTCTGGCATTTCTGAATGGCGTAAGCAGGGAGTTGCGGACTCTGCCCCACAGTGACCGAAGTCCCACGTGCAATTTAAGTTATACAACCAGGGTGAAAAGACCCGAATAATACAAACATATTAGAACGAATTTCATGAAATTGGCGGGACACGCCAGGCGTTGCAAGACGCCTCAATCATAGCTGCAATTGAGAGAACCTGCTCTTCTTCCCATGGCCGGCCGACAATCTGTACCCCCACTGGCAGGCGCCGCTCCGAGTGTGTAATCGGGACAACGGCAGCGGGATTGCCGAGAAGGTTGAACCATTCGGTGTAGCTCCAGGCATCGAGATATTCGATCTTCTTTCCCTCGACGGCCCAATTGCGCTCGCCGTGGCGAAATGCGGGAATCGCAGCAGGGGGGCAAAGAAGGATCGGGTATTTCCGCATCTGTTCGAGGAAGTTTGCGCGGAGCATGTCGCGCTGAATCCAAGTATCGATCACGTCGTGCTCCGACAATTTCGGCTCCGCCTCCGACCACTCGAGGAACTGTTTGAGAATAGGATTCGCGTCTTGCTCGCGACCGGCAAACATCGGAGCAATGAGCATGCCGCCCATTTTCACGAAGAATCTCTTCCAGAGAATGCGGGATTGTTCAAGGCCTTCGGGACGGAAGGATTCGACCTGAAAACCAGCATGACGCAAAGCATCGGCTGCGGTGCGAACTGCGCTGCGGATTTCCCGTGTGACTGGGGTGCGGCCGTCATCTTCGAAGTAGCCGATCTTTAGTTGCTTCAGTTCGTTGGGAGTTGGCCAGCGGAGAGGAACTGGAGCAGCACAGGTGTCCCCGTCGTCAGGCCCCTGGGTCACTTCGAATAAAACTTTCAAATCGTCAACAGTGCGCGCCATCGGGCCAACCACACCGATCAGCGCAAAGGGCCCTCCGGATGGCGGGAAGTGGCCGGTGGCGGGAATGCGTCCGGGAGTGGGTTTAAGTCCACAGATGCCGCTGAAGTGCGCAGGAACTCGAATTGATCCACCGCCATCGCTGCCGATTCCTCCCGCGGACATGCCGGATGCAATTGCTGCCGACTCGCCGCCGCTTGATCCGCCGGGTGTGCGCTCGAGATCCCATGGAGAATTGGTACGGCCGTACACAGCATTGTCAGTCTCCCACGCCATCAGCAGCTCGGGGGTATTCGTCATGCCGAGAATCAGTGCTCCAGCGCGGCGAAGCCGCTCGACCAAGGGTGCGTCTGTTTGGGCGACATAGCCGGCGCGTAGACGAGTGCCGGCTTCGCATTTCATTCCGGCAACCTCGATTGAGGCTTTAATGCTGATGGGGACGCCGTGCAGGGGCCCGAGTTCCCTGCCGCTCATCACGGCGGTTTCCGCGTGTCGTGCCTGTTGGCGCACGCGTTCGGAATCTATCTGGATGAATGCGTTGAGTTTCGGATTCAGACGTTCGATTTTGGCCAAGTGGGCTTCGGCGAGTTCGACCGGCGAGATCTTCCTGCTGCGAACGTTAGCGCACATCTCGACCGCGGACAGGAAGGTAGGCTCGTTCATTTTGTGTCTCTGGGAATTGAATATGCAAGATGTCGTTTCACGAGTTCGCTGACGGATGAGTCTTCTTAAGATTGGGGCTGTTCGGCGCTTGGCACCAGCAACGCGGGAAAATGGTTCCAGAGTTTCTTGGGCCAGTCACGATCCATGCATGGGCGTTCAATGAGGAGGAAAAAGGCTCCGCAAAACAACAGGACACAGGGCAATATCAGGCAGGCTTGCAGAGCGCAGTACACCCAGAAATTGCTGCCGATGTGCCAGAAGGCTGTTATGTGTTTGACAGCATAAATAATGGGAAAGTGGAGCAAATAAATGCTGTAGCACATGCCGCCGATGTCCGTGATGAGTGAGTTGCTGAACCCAGCAGAGCAGATGCGTCCACGGAAAGCCGCCAAATACAGAACGACTATCATGAACGGCAGGAGAACGTGCAGAACACTATGTGCGGGCTGCCAAACGAACGGCCAGATGCACAAGGCGAGGACGTCCCAGGCAAACGATTTCTTCCATTCCTTGCGGGTTATATAGAGATCGCAAACCAAAAAGCCCGCGAGAAAGAATGCAAGATAGTAACCGATGAAATATCGGAAGGGGGTTGTACGGTAAAGGGGGTTGCTTAGAAGGCCGATAGCGAGCATCGCCACCAGAATGACGGCGCGACGCACGCTCGGATTGGAGATCGCGAAGATCAACGACAAAATCGGAACGAGAGTATAGAACTGCACTTCGATTTCGAGTGACCACGCCACCGTGTTTACCGCACCGAGGAAGGCGCCATAGATGAGATTGTGAATGTAGACGGCGTGCGCCAGAAGATGGGGAACCATATCGCTAATGGGCCTGCCTGTGGCCACCCATTGCATCGCCATCCAGATAGGGAATGCTAGAAAGTAGGGTGGTTCCAGGCGGGTCAGTCGCCGGAGGAAGTATTGTTTGAGGCGCACCTTTGGAGCGTTAAGGATGTAGTGGGAGGCAAAAGGTACGCCGAGGATAAAGCCGCTGATCGCGAAGAAAAGTTCCACGCCACGCTTGGGCAGATCAGGCTCTACGAGGATCGGAGCCCGGAGCGCGCCCCTGCCTTCCAAAGCAAAATAGAAATGGAACAGCACTACCGATGCAATGGCAACGAAGCGAAGTCCGTCGATCTGGGGGATGAATTTTTTCTGCGTCGTAATGCGACGGAAATTCAACATGCGGTTCGCTCGGGAGCATAGTACAGCAATCACATTAAAATCAGGAGAACCTTACACCTGCCTTCGGAAGCGGGCGGGTTGCGCCTTTTGTGGCGGATCCAAACGCAACTGCTGAGCCATGGCTCGATCGAGGAGAGTTTTCTCTTCCGAAGTCAGGAATCGGTATTTCCCCTTCAGCAAAGTACCGAGTTGCAGTGGGCCGATGGCCACGCGCACCAACCGGAGAAGTTCCAGGTTCAGTGCGGCAAGCATCCGGCGAATCTGGCGATTCTTGCCTTCGTCGAGCGTGATCTCGAGCCAGCAGGTCTTTTCGGCCGAGCGGAGCAGACGGCAAGATGTGGCCCGCAGGAAATCTCCGTTTGACTCAATTCCACGCTCCATCGCGTGAATCACATCAAGATCCACAACCGAGTCGACCTGCACATGATACGTTTTCGGCAAGTGCGTTTCGGGCGCGGTGATGCGAGCTCCCCACTCGGAATCGTTCGTCAGTAAGAGCAGGCCTTCACTGGCTTTGTCGAGCCGGCCGACTGGGGCAAGCCACGGAAGAGATGCATCTGCGGGGAGGAGAGAATAAATGGTATCGCGGTCTCTTTCGTCAGAGGCGGTCGTAACAAGTCCTCGGGGCTTGTTCATCATTACGTAAATATTTGCGGCGGCCCTGATTAAAACTCCGTCGACTGCGATGCGATCTCGGTCAGTTCTGGTCGGCGTTTCGGGATCACGTCGAGTGGCGCCGTTCAGGGTGACACGGCCCGCGCGGATCAACGCCGCGGCTTGCGAGCGAGAAGAATATCCCAGCTTCGAGAGCGCGCGAGCCAAACCAACTTTGCGGGAGTCCCCTGGAGGCACGGCTCCATGCTAATGGAAGAGCTGCGGATCGGGAACGGCTGGACGACGGACGGCGGTCGTCAGCACACGAAGGCCGCTGATTTCAATTGCCTTGCTACCATAGTCTGTAAAGGAGAACGTATGGCTCATCAGCACCCGCCCCTTTTCTTGAAGATCGTGGACGATGCCCGAACGCGTGTCCGCGAGACCAATGTTGACCAAGTGAAAAAGAGGATGGACCGCGGAGACAAGTTCATTCTGGTCGACGTGCGCGAGGAGAGTGAATTCGCCAAGGACCATCTTCCCGGTTCGATCCATCTAGGCAAAGGAGTAATTGAACGTGACATCGAGGCGCGTGTGCCGGATTTGAATGCGGAAATAATTCTCTATTGTGGTGGCGGCTTCCGCTCGGCGCTGGCCGCGGACAACCTGCAGAAAATGGGCTACACGAACGTGATTTCCATGGATGGCGGGATCCGTGGATGGCGGGAAAAGAATTATCCGCTGACCAAGGACTAAGAAAGAACGCAGTGAGCGATCCAGACAGCAGCGCACTTACTCCGCCCTATTTCAAGTTAGTGGCACGCTTGATTCGGCCTTTTCCTCATTTTGATTTCTGGTTTGTAGGCACTCAGGCAAAGAGCAGTTGAGTCACTGGGGTTGAGGTCGGGTGATCGAGTGCTGGACGCGGGCTGCGGTCCAGGCGGATGTTTCCCTTACCTGGTCAAGGCTGTCGGCGATACGGGACAAGTCTTCGGGGTTGAGATCAGTCCCGAAGTTGCGATCAACGCGCGCAAGAAGATCGCCGCTCAAAAATGGAGGAACGTTGAAGTGGTGGTGTGCGATGCGGAAACGGTTGCTCTCTCCGGAGTCTTTCATGGCATCGTATTTTTTGGCGCTCCCGACTGCTATGCATCCTCCCGAATCTTGGACAACCTGCTCCCGCATCTGGCGGATCGTGGACGAGTCGCCATCTTCGGCGCAAAGCTGTCGCGACAAGGCACCGTTCAGGTCTTGAATCCTTTGTTCTCAAAGTTGTTCTCGTACGCCACCTTCGAACAACGCCTCCACTGGAATACGAACCGTGGCATCTTCTGGAAGAGCGGCTGGGCAAGTTCGAGGTGAAGGAATACTTTTACGGACTGTTCTTTCTCGCCTCAGGTCCGGAGCGAACCTAAGACTTCCTCTCTTGCAGTGCAAATGTGATAAGCTGCGCCGTCCCTCTATGAACGCTCGCATTTTCTTCTGGTCGCTGACTTCCGCATTGGCCGGATTTCTCTTCGGCTTCGACACGGTTGTAATTTCCGGAGCGGAGAAAACTATCCAGAGCCTGTGGGGTCTCAGCGATAACCTTCACGGGATCGCGATGGCGTCGGCGTTGTATGGCACCGTGGTCGGATCGTTGATTGGCGGGTGGCCGGCTGATCGTTTTGGGCGTAAAGCGACGCTGCTCTGGATTGGTGTTCTTTATTTGGTCGGAGCGGCCGGATCGGGACTCGCTTCGAATGTCTGGGTCTTCATTGCGGCGCGCGTGATTGGTGGACTGGGCATCGGAATTTCGACCGTGGTCGCGCCAATGTATATCTCCGAAATCGCTCCGCCAAAACACCGCGGGCGGCTGGCGGGGATGTTTCAGTTCAACATCGTTTTTGGAATTTTGATCGCGTTTGTTTCTAACGCGTTGCTCGCAGGTATTGGCGCGAATGCCTGGCGGTGGATGCTGGGGGTGGCGGCGTTTCCGTCGTTACTCTATGCGGTGTTCTGCTTCGGACTTCCGGAAAGTCCGCGCTGGTTGCTGAGCAAGAAGGGCGATCGAGAAGCAGCGCTTGATGTTTTGTGCAAAGCTCAGCCTGATGTCTCGCGCGACGAGATTGCACGAGAGGCGGATGAAATCGCGGCGGCTTCTACCGTGCAGGCGTCTTCCGGGCAATTCTGGACCAAGCGGCTGCGCAAACCGATTCTGCTGGCGTTCCTGATCGCGTTCTTCAACCAGCTTTCCGGAATCAATGCCATCCTTTACTTCGCTCCGCGGATATTCGAGTTGACCGGTTTGGCGAAGAGCGCCGCATTGCTTCAGTCGGTGGGAATCGGTATCACAAATCTGATCTTCACCTTCGTCGGGCTGTGGCTGATCGACCGGCTGGGACGGCGCACTCTTCTGTATATCGGATCATTCGGTTACATCACTTCCCTTGGACTGGTGGCTTGGGCATTTTTCACCCAGCACTATGCGATCGTTCCCGCCTGCATTTTTGCTTTCATCGCATCGCACGCCATCGGCCAGGGAGCGGTGATCTGGGTCTTTATATCGGAGATTTTTCCGAACCGGCATCGCGCGGAAGGTCAAACTCTGGGCAGCTTCACCCACTGGATCTTTGCCGCTTTGCTGACAACGTTTTTCCCGAAGATGGTTGCGGTGTTCCCTCCGGGATATGTCTTCTCATTCTTTACCGTAATGATGGTGCTCCAGTTGATCTGGGTCCAGACTATGGTTCCGGAAACCAAGGGAGTGCCTCTCGAACAGATTCAGCATCAATTGGGAATCGAATAGGCTCGTTCATCTCCGCCATTTCCTGAGTTGCTTCCACGCTTGCACCAGTTCCTGAACGGCTCGCGCCGGAGGAAAAGTGTGGCTGTTGATGATGCGGCACTCGCGATAGGCTCGTTCATAAAATTCGCGGACGCCATGCTCGCTGAGCAGCGAGAGGTTATGCATGATCTCTTTCAAGTCCTCACGATTCCAGACCTCCTCTTTCTTGCCGATCTCCGGACGCCGGGCCATCACGCAGGGATGTTACCATATTCGCTTTTTATTCGCCTTATTCGTCTTACATGGTCCACTCTGCTGACCATGCTTAGCCTGTGGAAATCA
>Ga0070709_10001395_pt1 | contig 13129 bp, 13 predicted proteins | sample LARL51metaG_FD_65449 | JGI IMG/M metagenome (GOLD analysis project Ga0070709, IMG submission 65449) | Corn, switchgrass and miscanthus rhizosphere microbial communities from Kellogg Biological Station, Michigan, USA - LAR L5-1 metaG | ecosystem: Host-associated > Plants > Roots > Rhizosphere ...
CCCCTGGCCTGCCACTGCTCCGCGAACTGCTTGACGACCGGATGATCCACGGGAGCGACGAAGTCCAGGAAACGACCGAACCGCCGCCTTCCAGCCCGGCGGTCAGCTCGATCCTCGGCAGCCATCGATTGCCAGCGCACTCGCCGAACAAAGTCCACAAATGCCCAGTACGCCGGGTCAAACGGTGCTCAGGCGTGGCTGGCATCTAGTTTGCGCTGCGTCCTGGCGTTCAGGGGCAAATCTGTTGGTAGGGCAGGTGAGGCACGTATCGTGCCCACTCGGCGCGGGTGAGGGGCCGTCCTGCCAAGGTGCAGAGGTACCGCACAAGGTCTGTTGTGCTGGTGGTGCTCTGGCCGGGCGCGGCCGCGTTCCACAGCCGCACGGTGCCATCGACGCTGCCGCTGGCCAGGGTCTTGCCGTCTGGGCTGAACGCCACCGAGTCCACCAGGTCGCCTGGGCCGGCGACGGACGGCCGGTAGTGGCGGGTGGCCACGTCCAGCAGTTCAATGCTGCCATCGCCGTTGCCGGTGGCCAGGGTCTTGCCGTCTGGGCTGAAGGCCACCGAGTTGACCGGGCCGCCGCCGGCGCCGTTGACAAGTGGGGTGCCGATCGGCCGACGGGTGGCCACGTCCCAGAACAACAGCATGTCACTGGCGCTGCCGCCGGCCAGGGTCTTGCTGTCCGGGCTGAACGCCACCGAGTAGACCGCGCCGGCGTGGCCGGTGAGGGGGCCGCCGATCGGCCGGCGGGTGGCCACGTCCCACAACCACACCGTGCCACTGCTGTTGCCGGTGGCCAGGATCTTGCCATTGGGGCTGAAGGCCACCGCGTCGACCGCGCCGGCGTGGCCGGTGAGGGGGCCGCCGATCGGCCGGCGGGTGGCCACGTCCCACAACCGGACGCTGCCGTCGGTGCTGGCGACGGCGAGGGTCTTGCTGTCCGGGCTGAACGCTACCGAGTTAATGTTGGCGTGGCCGTTGATGAGGCGGCTGCCAATCGCGTTCTGGGTGGCCGCGTTCCACAAGAGCACCGTGCCGTCGGCGCTGCCGCCGGCCAGGGTCTTGCCGTCTGGGCTGAAGGCCACCGAGTTGACCGGGCTGGCTGCGCCAGTGAGCTCGGTGAGGGGCTGGCGGGTTGCCGGGTTCCACAACCACGCCGTGCCGTCGGCGGCACCGGCGGCCAGGATCTCGCCGTGTGGGCTGAACGCCACCGAGTCGACCGCGTCAGTGGCGGTGAGGACCGCGATGCCGGGGCGCGCGGCGGCGGCGAGCATGGCACGGCGGGCGGCGCTGGAGGGGTTCAGGCGCCACGCCGCGACGCTCAGCAGCTTGGACAGGGTGGGGCTGGCGTCCCCGATGAGCTGGCTCTGGCTAGCTAGCAGCCCGGAAGTCACCTCGTCCAGTTGGTGCCTCACTTGCTGGCCGGCGCGGACGGCCACCACGGCGGCCGCGGCGAATCCAAGGACCAGAACGGTAAGGAGCGCGATTAAGCCGCGGCGCCGACGCACGCTGCGCTGGTGCGCGCGGTCGCTGGCGTTCAGGAAGCCGGTTTCGGTTTGGCTGAGCGGGGGGTGGCGGGCGGGGTCGGCGCCGATCCGGGCAGCGGTGTCGGTGGCGGTTTGGAGCAGGCTGCCGGCGTAGAGGTAGGAGGGGTCTCGGGAGTGGTGTTCCCAGTCGGCCGCGGTGTGGTGGAGCCGGGTGCGGACGATCCGGTCGGCGTGGGTGTCGGCCAGCCAGGTGTCGCGTAGCAGCGGCCAGGCGGTCAGCAGCACCTCGTGGCTGAGTTCGACCGTGCCGGCGGCGAGGGTGAGCAGCCGTTCGGCGGCGAAGGCCTCCAGTACCGTCGCCACATCCTCGGCTTCGGCGGGGCTGCGGCCGTCGGTCAGTGCGGCCCGGGTGGCGCGGTCGGCGGTGTCCGTGCCATCGGGGCTGGTGACGGTGAGCCGCAAGAACACCTGCCGTGCTGCGGCTTGCTGGGCCGGGGTCAGGCGGTCGTAGACGCGCTGGGCGCTGGCCGCGACGGCGCCGTCAATGCCGCCGGCCCGCTCATAGTCGGCGAGGGTTACCGCTTCGCCGGTGCGGTGCCGCCAGGCCTGGTCCAGGGCGTGCGATAGCAATGGCAGCGCCCCCGCGCCGAAGGCCCCCGGCTGGCCGGTGCGCACCTCGGCCAGCAGCAGGTCGGCTAGGCCGTCGTCGACCTTCGCGCCTGCTTTTCTGGCTGGCTCGGTGATCGCCATCCGCAGCTGCCGCTCGGTCATCGCGGTCACCAGATACCGATCCTGCACCGGGCCGGCCAGCTGCGGGTAGTCCGCGCACCGGGCCTCAAAATCCGCGCGCACCCCCAGCACCACCAGAGCTGCCGGGGCCTGGTCTGGGCCGTGCCCGGCGGTGGCCGCCGCGTGCAGTGCGGTGATGAACGCCCGCCGCTGTCCCTCGTCGGCGCACTGGGTGAACAGCTCTTCGAACTGGTCCACCACCAGCACGACCCGCCGCTGCCCGAGCTGATCACGCTCTACTGCCCGGCCGCCGTCCGGATCCCCGGCCGACCCTGGTGGCCCGGCCATGGCGGCCTGGCTGGCGGTGAGCGCGAACCAGGACGGGGCACCCTCCAGCTCGCGCCGGACCACCGCTGCGTCCGCCCCGGCCAACACTCCCACCTGCAGGGCCAGCTCATCCAGCGGCGCCCGGGTCGGGGTGAACGCCACCCGCGGCCAGCACGCCGCCCCCGGGACGGCCGGCAAACCAGCGGCTCGCAGCCGCGGCAGCACCCCCGCCCGCAGCAACGACGACTTCCCCGCCCCCGATACCCCCGACACCACCAGCAGGCCCGCGCCCCCCAGCAACCGCGACATCCGGTCCAGCACCTCGACCGTGACCGCTTCCCGGCCGAAGAAGAACTCTGCGTCCTGCTCCTCGAACGCCTTCAAACCGCGGTACGGAGAACCAGCCACGCCCAGAGGCCGCGGCGCCGCCCCGCCCCGGGCAGCCACCAGCACATCTGCAGCCGGGGCCTTGCCCCGGGCCGCCGCCACAAACAGTTCCCCGGCCGGCCCGGCCAGGCCCAGCGCGCTGGCCAGCAGCACCGCGGTGTCCTTCTGGGCCGTGCGGTTGACGCCCCGCTCCAGGTTGCTGACCGACCCCGTGGACAGGCCCGCCGCCTCCGCCAGCTCCTCCTGGGTCAGCCTGGCCTCGGCCCGCAGCTGCCGCAACAGCCCGGCGAACGAAAGCCCAGACTGCTCAGCCACCGCCCTCGCGCTCCCACACAGCCTGTCCGGCCCGGGCGACCGGCACCCGGCGGAAACCCGAACCTGCGCCCAACACTACGCAGGCCCAGGCCACCTGCACCATCTCGCCGCCCCGCAGATTCCTGTGGGCGGTCATGTGGGCTCACTTATGGGCGGTTCTGTGTGGTGGCCGCCCTCGCCGCTGGCAACCGTGGGAACCAGCCACCCCAGGCCGCCCGCAAGACCGGGCACCGCTGTAATCCTCACCCGAGCTGGCCACCGCCGGCCGGCCCGCAACCAACCGAGGTCGCCATGAATCACATCCGCCGCATCTGCCGGACCCTGTCCGGCCTGCCCAGGCGAGCCGGTCTCCTGATCGCAACTGCGGCACCCGCGGTGCTGTGGGCCGACCCGCCGCTGCCCCCCGGCTGGAACAAATACCTGCACCTGCCCACCGGGCCCCAGCCCGCCGTCAGGTTCCCGCCCAGCTGGACCAAGCACTCACCACTGCCCCTCCACCCCCACACCGTGGTTATCGGCGGCCTGCCCGGCTGGCACACCATCCTCATCCTGGTCACGGCCGCAGTCCTCACAGCCGCCGCCGTCGTGGTCCTCACCCGGCCCAGGCAGCCACACGCCGCGCGGCAGCCGGCTCCCGGCCCCCTGCAGCCGCAGCCAGGAAGGAGACCACCGCGGTGAACGCCAACGACGCCACCCTGACCGAACTGACCAGCACCCAAAGCGGGAGCATGGTCGCCGACACCGCGCCCAACGCCCCCGCCAACAGCACCTTCGACCTCGTCCTCAGGGCGGCCGCCGGCAGCGCGCTGGGCAGCTCCGGCGCCCGTTACACGCTGACAATCAGCGCGATCGACCTGACCGCGGTCAGCCAGGGCTGGCCCACCCAGACCCTGCACCAGGCCTTCGACGCCGCCCACGGGTGGAAACGCAGCGGCACCGGGCCCGATTACCGGTGCACCCAAACATTCCCGGTCCCGGTCCCGGGCGGTGGCCCCGGCGGTCCCCTGGCCGGCCACACCCTGCAGTGCGTGGCCACCCTGGTCAGCCAGGGCGCCCAGATCGCCTCGATCATCCACAGCCCCCCGTTCGTGCTTGTCTAACCCGGGCCGCCACGTCACCCACACGCACCAGGGCACCAGCCCTCCCACCGTGACCGCGAGAAGAACAAAGGAGACTCACCATGAGCACCGAACGCCAAGTCATACAGGGCTACCTCGGCGCCCTGGTCAAGCGGGCCGACTTCCCCGCCTACTTCACCGACGACATCGTGGCCACCTTCGAAGGCACCGACCAGCGCGCCGACGGGCGGGAGGCCGCGGGGCAGCTGATCCGGCACGTCCACCAGGACGCGTTCGACGCACGGATGGAACTCAGGAACCTGCTCACCGACCAGGGCAAGGCCGCGATCGAAGCCGACTTCGCCGGCACCCATACCGGCGAGTTCGCCGGGATCGCGGCCACCGGCCGGAAGGTCCGCGTCCCCTACTCAGTCATCTACGACCTGCGCGGCGACCAGATCAGCGCGCTGCGCATCTACTTCCCCATGAGCCAACTGATGCAACAGCTCACCAGCTGAGCGCCGGCAGGCACGCATCCCCCGGCAGCCTCCCATCACACCCATCTCCTCTAGCCAGGGCACGGCCATCACCGGCCCGCAAATAGAAAGGACACCGTCATGACCAGCACACCACCCACCATCCGCAAGCCAGCCCGCCGGGCCGGGGCTATTCTCATCGTCGCCGCAGCCACTGCGGTCGCCGCTGTTTCGATCCTGGCACCTTCGGCGGCATCGGCGATTCCGACGCCGCAGAAGGCCTGCGGCTCACCCTTCCTGTCGCTGACCGGAGGGGGTTCCTACCATTCGGCGGGCCTGTCGGTGACCGTCAACGACGGCACGAGCAACCGGAACATCGTGGCGTTCGTCAGCATGGACGGCAATGTCGCCAATGGCGAGATGCGGATGAGCTGGTCCGTCGATGGCGGGGCCGTGAGCGACTACACCTTCGGCCCGGGAAACATCGCCGAGAACCAGCAGTTCGACGGGACCAGGACCGCCATGGATGTGATCCCGCTTGGCCCCGGCACCCACACGCTGACGCCGGAGTTCCGGCTGAGCGGTGGCACCTCGGCCAGCGGCATCGTCGACCGGCTGTGCGTCGTGGCGGAGGCCAACACCAAGTGAGCTAATCGCCCACGGAGTCCGGTTGTGCGGCTCACCCGGAAGGGGCGTCGCACAACCGGACCGCACCAGGCCGAGGTTCCCTCGCGCCCGCATGACCGCCGCCACACCCACCCGAAAGGAAGCGGCCCGATGGGTGATGACCCGTCAGTCACCCTGCTGGTCACCCGTGCCCGGGCCGGTGACCAGGAGGCCTGGAACGCCCAGGTCGAGCGATACGCCCCCATTGTGTGGTCCATCTGCCGCCGGTACCAGCTAGGCGGCGCCGACGCCAGCGACGCCGGCCAGAACGTCTGGCTCCACTTGGTGGACCAGCTCAGCAACATCCGCGACCCGGCCGCGATCCGGGGCTGGCCACCACTACCCAGCGAGAATACGACCTGGTCCTGCGCACGCAGATCACCACCGCCGTCCAAGTGCTGGACGCCGAGACCATCCCCGGCCAGCACACCGGCCTTGCTGAGCACGAGCCCGCCGTGCGGTCCCGCGGCACGGCGTTCGCGCCACGGCACAGAACGCCTGACCGGGCGCGGCTTTGGCAGGGCCGACAGGCTGGTCGCCGCCGGGCCAGTCGACACCGGCCTGGTGGTGCCCGCGTGATCTGCGCTCACCAGCGACACGGCTAGGAAAGAATCGGAGAAAGACCATGCAATGGCCACGGGCACGAATCATCTTCATCAGCGCGGTCAGCGCGTTTAGCTTGCTGGCCGCCGGCACGGCAGCCGGGGCCGCCATCGCCGGCCCGGTTGACGGCTCTGGTGTCATCCACGGCTGCTACACCAACAAGGCACTCGACGGCTCGCACGTGTTTGTGCTCCAGGACGCGGGGATCACCTGCCCGCAGGGCACCACGGCGATCTCCTGGAACCAGCAGGGCCCGGCGGGCGCGACCGGGCCAGCGGGACCTGCCGGGCCAGCCGGGCCGGCGGGACCCAAGGGCGATGACGGCGCGCCGGGGCCAGCCGGACCAGCGGGGCCACCTGGCGCGCAAGGACCCGCCGGCGGCACCGGCGCCACCGGGCCCGCCGGCCAGGACGGCACCACAGTGCTCAACGGCACCGGGGCGCCAGCCAGCACGGTCGGCAACAACGGTGACTTTTACATCGACACCGCCGCCGGGGTGCTGTACGGGCCGAAATCCGGCGGCACCTGGCCGACCCCGGGGACCAGCCTCATTGGGGCGCCAGGAGCGACAGGCCCGCCCGGACCGCAAGGGCCGCGAGGGCCTGCGGGACCGGCCTCAGCGCCGTGGCGGACCTCAATGGCCTTACCTGCAGTTTCCCGGGCGGGGCCACCGGAACCATCAAGGTCTCGACGGATTCCAGCGGCGTCGTGACCCTGACATGCCAGAGCACGAGCTGCACTCATTTCACCGGCCTGACGGCGGGCGGGAATCCGATCAACTATGTCGACTGCAACGAGCCGCTCGGCACCCCGGGAGACCCAACGACGTACAGTCAAACGATGGCGGTTGACGCCGCCACTGGGGCCAGGAATGGAATCCCCTTTGTGGGGACCGAGGACACCGATACCACGCAGAGTTGCGGCGGCTATCCCGTCGTCGTGCTGCAGCAACTCAAGTCCGGTCCTTCCGGTATTAACCTCTTGAACCAGATCACCTGGGCGTACGCCGGGCCGAACGCCGGGCATGTTGTTGCGTCCGGCTCATCCGCGCTTGCCTGCCCAGCCAGCACCGACCCGACCTGGAACTGACCAGCCAACCAGGCACCCGTGCGTTCACCGGGGGGGTGCCTGGTTCCACACCTTCTAGCTGGATGGGTACCGCTGGCGGATGATCGCGGCCACGTCCTCGGCGGTGACGCCGTGCAGGTGCATCTCCCGCGTCGCCTCGATCGCCCGGGGCCGGGGCGCTAGGAACGGTTTAGCGGCCTGGCCTAGCTATCAGGCATCATCACCGGGGCCCCGGTCCAGCGGGATCGGTCGGATGCCAGCGGTCGGTCCCAGCACCCGCATCCGCGCCTCGTACGAGCGGAACCACCCAGGGTAGAGCGACACCCGCCACGCCTCAGCCATGAAGAAGTTGTATAACCCGTTCACCTTCTGGCTGTCGAAGACTGAGCCCTTCGCCCCAAAGCCGGGCCTATCCAGGCCAGGCCCGCGCCGGACATTCACGGCTGCGGCGCCCGGCGGGCGACATCCCGCAAAGCAAGTCGTCAGCCGCAAAACACGATTCAGTCGGCGATGCCTACCCACAGACGCCGAGCTGCATATTATGCGCGCCGAGACTAGCAAATACCCACCAGATTGTAGGCATTCATACTCGGCGATCTGGCCGCCGCGGCGATGGATCAAGCGGTTGGCCGGATCCCTCCGAATGGAACTCCTGACAACGAATGACCATGCCGATCTGCGCATGGGAATGCACTGACGCAACGCGCGCTATTCGGCTACCGGTCGACGCCGGTGCGCATACTGACCTGATCTGTGCATCCCGAGCGGGGATCGCTGCGCAGCCGCCGACCGCTCCGACGGCCGACTACACACACTTCCCCTCTGCATTCGCTGCCCCGCTCCGCGCAGGAGGCGCCACAATTTCTGGTGCATGCGCGAGCTCCCCACGGCGAGACAGAGCTAGCCGGTCCTGAAGACGTTGTCCATGACTTCTGCTCCAGTGGAGATCACGGGACGCAATTCCCTGCGGTACACGGTCTCGGTCGTGGATGTGGTGCTGTGGCCGACTAGCCGAGCGATCTCTTCGACCGGCACACCTTGTTCGCTCATGATCGAAACGAACGTGCGCCGCAACTCGCGTGGGCTCCAGTTCTCGCCGATTCCGGCTTCCATACAGATCTTCCGGAAGCCGCGCCGGACATGGGACGGATCGAGCGGAGTGCCAACAGCTGAGGCGAACACCAACTCGTGCTCCCGCCATAGGGCTCCAGCGAGCAGCCTGTCCTCTGCCTGCCTTGCTTTGTGGGCCTTCAACGCTTCGACGACCGCTACCGGCAGGCGAAGCGTACGCCGCGACTTCTTGGTCTTCACATCATCGTGGGCGCGTACAGACCGCCACACGGCGACGTGTGGTGGGACCGGGGGCTCGGTATCTGGGTCGCCGTCCAGATCAACATGGTCCCAGCGAAGGGCCCGGGCCTCCTCTGGCCGACAGCGGGTCAGCAGGCAGAGCACGATGTACGCGTGCAACCGTGACACCTTTGACGCCTTGATCAGGGCTTGGGCCTGCGGCAGCGTCAGGGACTTGGATGGGCGTCCTTCCAGCCCTTTCGGCGAGTCGACGAGCGCTGCGACATTCCTGCCCACGAGGTCGTTCGCCTCCGCATAGCGGATCGCCCGGACCAGGCCATTGTGGGCGATCTGGACCGTCCTGGTAGACCGCGTGGTGGCGAGCTGTGCCGGCGCCGACCGGACATCAGCTGCTGTTAGCTCCCGAAGCTTCGCAGCCCCGATGAGCGCGGTCAGGGGCACCAGCGCCTCCCGGTTCGTAGAGATCGTTTTCACCGACCGGCCCCGCAGTCCGTGAGCCAGCCGGTCATCCACCGCTTGCTGGACGGTATATGTCGGCGGTGAGCGGATCCCCTCGCGCAGCTCGCTGTGCAAGGCTTGCAGCTTGTCTTTTACTTCTGTCTTTGTCCGGCCACTGACCTTGCTGCGGACACGCTTCCCATCAGGACCAAAGCCAAGGGAAACGGAGCCCCGCCATCGTCCTCGGCAGCCGCGGTGATGCTCGGCGTCGCGGCACTCAGAAGTGTGGTCGAAGTAGATCGAGTCTTCGCCGTACCCGCGCCTCTTCCTGTCCGGCGGGCTCGGCACGGTGGCACATGGCTCCCAGTTTGGCTCCCGCACGAAGCCATTCCAAGATCAACATGTGCTCTGAACTGGTCGGGATGGCCGGATTCGAACCGGCGGCCTCCTGCTCCCAAAGCAGGCGCGCTAACCAAGCTGCGCCACATCCCGCTGAACCGTTCCGTAGCCTACCGCCTCGCGGGCCGCGGCCCGGCGTCCCGTGGTGGCCCTTGGCGCGATGCCTTGACCCGCGCAGGTGACCGCGGCGTACGGACGGTCCGCCGGTCATAGTAGTTCGGCGCGGAGCCCTTGCTGCGGGTACGCTGTCGGTGCTCACCCGATGGGATAGTCCGCCGGGCGCGCGGGCGTAGCTCAATGGCAGAGCCCCAGCCTTCCAAGCTGGTCATGAGGGTTCGATTCCCTTCGCCCGCTCCACACAAAATCCCAGTTCAAAGTACGTTTGGCCCTACATCGCGACCACCTGCAGCAGCTCGGCGAACTCGTCATGCCATTAGAACCGCGGCTTCGTAGCGATTCGTTGATGACCAGCTTGTAAGACGAGTTGGCTCGCGATTACTCGCTCTCCGCCTCGGTGCCAGCGACCGTACATCGACCAGTCAGCGCGGAATCGATCAGGCGTCGGTGGTCACGGGATCTTCTCCTCGCGTCCGGTGACCGGCGCGCCTGCTTCTGTTTGACATCCGGTATCGGTCTGACCGGGGCGCAGTCTGCTCGGGGGCACCAGACCACACCGAACCGGGCTCGGGTTCGGTGGTGCGGCGCCGCCAGCGTGGTGAACGTTGATACGAATAAAGGCATGGGTGGTCGGCTGCTGCTGGTTCATAGCCCGCTGGTCGGCCGCGCAACCTGGGATCTGGTCGCCGCTGGCCTGGCCGGGCGTGTCTACCCGGTCAGCGTCCCCGACCTCACTGGCACGGTTGCGGCGGGGCCGCCGTATTTCTCGCGCCAGGCCGAGGTGATCGCCAGCAGCGCATCCGCAAAGTCCGCGATCCTCATCGGCCATAGCGGGGCGGGACCGCTGCTGGCCGCGGCGGGCGCCATCCTCGGACAGGTCCGCGGTTACATCTTCGTCGACGCCGGCCTGCCTACACCTGGGCAGAGCTGGATGGAAACCGTCCCGCCGGCTCTGGCCGTCCAGGTGCGGGAGATGGCCGATGCCCAGGGCTGGCTGCCGCCGTGGCCGCAATGGTGGGGCGAGGAGGTCCTGGCCGAGCTCATCCCGGACCCGCAAGTACGGCGGCACTTCGCGGCCGACTGCCCCCGGCTGCCACTGGCCATGTTCGAGGAGGTTCACTCGCCGGCGCCGCAGTGGCCCGATGCCCCCGCCGCTTACCTGCAGCTGAGCGACGCATACGAGGATCAGGCAGCCAAGGCGCGGGAACTCGGCTGGCCAGTGACGCGCTGGGCGAGCCACCACCTCGCGCCGCTGACAGATCCGGACCTGGTCACCCAATCGCTGCGCGAGCTGCTCGGCCAGCTTGGCCACCGCCGGTAGCGCCGCCCAGAACGAAGGCCACGAGTGCAGTTGCCTGCCACATCACCCCGATGCCAATCACCCGGAGCCGATATCGGGCCACATCGCCAGCAGGCATCGCGCTAAGTGATGGAGAAAGTCAGGGGAGAACGCGCACGGACCCGCCGTTCTGCGCCAATATCGCCTCGGTGCCGATCATGGCTTGGCTCGTGCATATCTGGAAGTTCGGCGTTCCTGTACACCGCTCGCTGGTATCGGCACACAGGCCCACCGGGGCCCGGATCTGCCAGATGAGCCCAACCATGGCATGTGGAGGCTGTGGCACGAGGTGCCTGGCTTGTGGCGCTATACCGGGGTGTTCCGCGGCGACGGCAGGGCGATCGAGGGCGCCGGGAGAAGACTCAGCGGAAGGATGGCGGTGGAAGCATGACTTTGGCCTGAACTACCTGCGGCCCGGTAACTGGTCGGCGCCCGGAGCTGGATCCGGCGCGATGCAGCGGCAGCGAAAGGGTGATTATGGACCCGTTGATTGATCCCGGCGAGTATGCGGCGCTTGCTTATTGCACCTACCTGAACCAGGCCTCGCTGGGGCTAATACCCCGCACCTCGCTGGAGGCGAGCGTCCGGTTCTTGACCAAGGTCGCCCAGCATGGCAACCTCCGCCTGTCCGACCAGGCCGAGGCGAGAGTCTTGGACGGGCTGCGAACGGCCGCGGCTGAGCTACTTGGCGCGCCGGTGTCGTCCATCGCGGTGGTGGGCGGCGCGAGTGAGGGCCTGGGCCAGCTTGCCGCGTTGTTGTCCAGCGCGGGGGGTGAGGTGGTCCTGGTAGCCAGCGACTTCCCCAGCGTGACCTACCCGTGGCTGGCCGCCCGGGACCGCTTGGACATGCGCATCCGCTGGGTTCGGGACACCCCGGCCCATGACCTCACGCTCTCGCTGGGCGATGCCATCAGCGAACGCACCACGGTTGTGTGCGTCAGCGCCGTTCAGTTCGCCACCGGCAGCCAGGTCGATGTCGGCGCCCTGGCGGCGCGCGCCCGAGACGTTGGCGCCCGGGTGGTGGTCGACGTGACCCAGCTGGCCGGTGCCGCTCCGGTCACCATGACGCAATGGGGGGTGGACGCACTGGTCTGCAGCGGCTACAAGTGGCTGTCCGCGCCAGCCGGCGTTGCGCTCCTCGCCATGACCGAGAACCTGGCGGCGGCCACGCCTGTGATCGTTGGCTGGAAAGGCAGCGCCACACCGTTCGACTTCACCCCGCAGGACCTCTCTCTGGCTGCCGACGCCCGCAGGTTCGAGTTGTCGACCATGTCCTACAGCGCCGCCGTGGGCCTGCTCACCTCGATCAAGCTGCTCACCGGCATCGGACTGACGGCGATCAGCGAGCACGCCAGCGCCCTGACCGCCGATCTGGCCGAGCAGGCCGCGCCGCTGGGATGGACGCCATACCGGGCGCCAGGCGAGCGTGCCGCCAGCGGGCACATCATCTCGCTCAGGCACCCCGCCGCCCCGGCCGACCAAGTGCAGGCCGCGCTCGCGAGCCAGTACCAAATCAACACCAGCTCCCGGGCCGGCGGTATCCGGATATCCCTGCACGCCTACAACAGCAGCGACGACATCCGCGCCCTCACCCAAGCGCTCGCCTCCGTCGGCCCAGGCTAGGCGGCCGGGATGATCAAGCGCCTGCCTGATCGGTAGGTGCGATGTTGTCGCTTTCTTCATGACACGCTCTCTGGCGACTTCCAACCCGAAGTGATGGCCGTGCCGGGTGTATTCGAGGCGGTGCCTGCGGTGCCGCCGGCCGGGGGCGGGGTTGTGAGAGGATGGCGGCGGTAAAGGACGCCGCGAAATCCCGCGGTGCGTGGTGGTGGCCTGGGGACTTCGATGCCAGGTAAAGGTGAGCGTCGTAGCAGCCGGATGCTGAAAGCGCCTGCTGCGATGGTTGCGTCGGTGGCCGTCCAAAGGGGTTTGCGGGCCGGCTGGACGCTGGTCACCGGCGCGGGGCCGCCGGCGGCCCCCGATGATAGGCAGGTTCCGCTGGGCCAGGCGGTGGCCTGGGCGGCGCTGTTTGGGGGGGCCGTCACCACCGCGCGCATGATCGCCAGCAGGTATGCGTCCGCGTGGCTGCTGCCTGGTGCCCAGCGGCAGGGCGCGGCGGAACCGGGCCGGGTTGACAGTTCCGGCCAGCAGTTGCCTCAGCCGCAGGCACCGGGCTTGCCGTACCTGATGGTTGTTGCCGTGCTGGCGTGGCGGAGGCGGCGCTAGCTTGCGCCTCCTGGGTTGGCGCTGCCCGGGGAACCGCGGGATCAGCCGCGGTCCCGCCGTTTATGGCGTTTCCTTCGGTCAGCGGTGTGCTGTGAGATGATTGCGCGCGAAGGCGCCGCGGATAGCCGTGGTCATGGCAGCCGCCCGGGGGACTCCGATGGCAGAAAAGGGCGCAAGTCGTTCG
>Ga0070709_10001398_pt1 | contig 13107 bp, 7 predicted proteins | sample LARL51metaG_FD_65449 | JGI IMG/M metagenome (GOLD analysis project Ga0070709, IMG submission 65449) | Corn, switchgrass and miscanthus rhizosphere microbial communities from Kellogg Biological Station, Michigan, USA - LAR L5-1 metaG | ecosystem: Host-associated > Plants > Roots > Rhizosphere ...
CGTTTTCGGATCGCCGGAACTGGTGCGCGAGGCCGCCTCGCCGATCATTCGTGCGGCGGTCCAGGCCTGCATGTCCAATGCGGTCATGTGCCGCGCGTTCAGCTTCAGGAAGCGGTTCTGCAACTGGGTGGCGCCCCATTGGTCCTGCGACGCATCCCAGCTTTTTGGCTCGAGGCCCGCGGAGCCGGCGACCGGCCGCGGGTCCCAGGTCCGGTAGGGCAGATAGTTCGCAAACACCTCGCTCTCGTCGGCGGCGACCAGAACGTCGTAGGTCGGGGCCTGCTGCGTGAACACCGGGATCTGGCGCTGGATCAGCGCGACGCCGCTGTCGGTGCGCCGCGCGCCGCCGGCGTCCTCGAAAATGCGCTCGTCAACGATCTTTGCGCCGAACCGCGTCGCGGCGCGCTTCAGCGCCGCGCCAAACAGCTTGTCGTTGTCGTGCGAGCCGGTCACCAGCAGCCAGCGCTTCCATTGCTTCCATACAAGGTACTGGCCGAGCGCGTCGGCGAGCATCGAGCGGGTCGGCGCGACATGAATGACGTCGGCGCGGCAATCCTCCTCGCGCAGGCGATCGTCGGCCGCGCCCGCGTTGAAGATCACGGTTCCGCGATCGCGCAACGCATCGGCCGCCTTCAGCAGCGCGTCGGCGGGCAGATCGGCAATGATGAAGCCGTTGCGCTCGGCGAGCGTTGTCGCCGCCTTGGCGGCATCCTCGCCCTCTTTCAGGCGCAGTTCCTCCAGCGTGAAATGCTGGTTCAGGAATTTGCCGGTGGTGTTGTTGTCGTCGATGGCGAGCCGGGCGCCGGCGACGCCGTCATTGCCGGCCGGTTGTTCCACGAGCGACAATGTCTCCTTGACGCCGGCAAGACGCAGATAGCCGATGTGGATCTCGATCGGATCGGCCGCGAAGGCATGGCTTGCCACGGCGGTCAAGCCGATCGCAGCGATCACCCATCGGATCATGTCCTCTCCCAAGCCGTCTTCTTCACTTGCGCCCGCCGCAGTCAGGCGCGCCTGGTTGCGAGCATGACCAATTCGCAGGCGCTTGCAACCCCACTTTTGTCGGTGCGGTGCGCCGATTTTTTCAGCGCGTCATGCCCGGCACAAGGCCGGGCATGACGACAGGGGAATGCCTTCAGAAGAGACAGGCGAAAACTCACCCCTTCAGGCGAGCCGCGTGCCAGGCGAGATGATCGCTCATGAAGGTGGAGATGAAATAATAGCTGTGGTCGTAGCCTTGCTGCCGGCGCAGGGTGAGCGGGATTTTGGCCGTCTCGCAGGCCGCCTGCAGCAGCTCCGGCTTGAGCTGTTCGGCCAGGAACTGGTCGGCATCACCATAGTCGACGAGGAACCCGGAGAATCTTGCGCCGTCTTCGATCAGCGCCACGGCGTCGTGCTTGCGCCAGGCCTGCTTGTCCGGTCCGAGATAGCCTGACAGCGCCTTGGTGCCCCACGGCACGCGCGACGGCGCCACGATCGGCGAAAAAGCGCTCGCGGCGCGATAGCGGTCAGGATTGCGCAGCGCGACGGTCAGCGCGCCATGCCCGCCCATCGAATGGCCCATCACCGATTGCCTCGCGGCATCGACCGGAAAATTCGCGGCGACGAGCTGCGGCAGCTCCTCGGTCACATAGCTCCACATCCGGTAGTTGGTCGTGAACGGCTGCTCTGTCGCATCGACATAGAAGCCGGCGCCGAGGCCGAAATCATAGGCGTTGGCCGGATCGCCCGGCACGTCGGCGCCGCGCGGGCTGGTGTCCGGTGCAACAAAGATCAAGCCGAGTTCGGCGCAGGCGCGGCGAAATTCGCCTTTCTCGGTGACGTTCGCATGCGTGCAGGTCAAGCCGGACAGGTACCAAACCACCGGCAGCTTGCTGCCCGCCTGATGCGACGGAACGAACACCGAGAACGTCATGTCGGTTTTGGTCTGTTGGCTCGCGTGCTTGTAGACGCCTTGCACGCCGCCATAGGACTTGTTCTGCGAGATGGTTTGAAGCGTCATGATGAAGTCCTGCCGGTTGCAAGTCGTGCGCGCAGCGCCGCTCGAGGGGCCGGGATTAGATCGCCGGCCCCCTGGCGTGTCAACTGCATGCCGCCTTGCGTCAGTGCGACATCAGCGTCGGCACCGTCATCGTGCGCAGCATCTCGCGCGTCACGCCGCCGAGCACCATCTCCTGCAGGCGCGAATGCCCGTAGGCGCCCATCACCAGCATGTCGATGCCCTCTTCCGCGGCCAGCGACAGGATGGTCGGCTGAATGTCGGATCGCGCGGCGCTCAGTGCGACGATCTTGCTCCGCACTTTGTGCCTTGCCATGTGTCCTGCGAGCTTCTCGGCCGAAGCTTCGTCGGCAAGCCCGGCCTCCTCGTTGATCGTGATGATGGTCAGCAGGTCGGCCGCGGCAAGGAAGGGTGCGGCATCCCGCAAGGCCCGTGCGGCCAGCCGGCTGCCGTCCCAGCACAGGCCGATGTGCCTGGTCTTGAAGGCGCCGCGGAAAATGTACGGCATGAACAGCACGGGCCCTCCGCCGTGGAACAGAATCTCCTGCGGCAGGGTGTTGTCGTAGGTCTGCCGGTCGCTCTCCGGCTGCACGACCATCGTGAGATCGTAAAGCCGCGCCGCGGCCCCGAGCGATGCGGAGGCCTCGGCGGGAAACGCTCCCCTGGCCTGACAGCGATACGAAATGCCGGCCGCTTTCGCCTCGGTCTCGAATACGCTCAGCGCGGCTTCGGCGCGGTTCATGGCACGTTCGCGTTCGAGCTCGTAGACGGTCGCCAGCGCTGCGCCGCCCTCCATGACATAGGCCGTGCTTTCGGAGACATAGCCCGTCGCCACCGCCTCGACATGGGCGCCATGGCTTGCCGCGAGCGAGACCGCGCCATCGACGACGGGCCTCACCTGTCGCTCGGTCGGAAGATGGACGAGTATGTCTCTGATCATGGCAGCCTCCCGATGTATTCGGCGGCATGTTTCCACCTGTCCGGGGGGCAATCGTTGATTCTGATCAACGATCGGGAGCGGCCGGGCGCCCCATTGTCGCACCCATATGCGGGGATTTTCGCACAGGCCGCGCCGCGGAGCGCGGTCAGAATCCGCCCGCAAGCGCCGCACGGGCGATGGGCGGCTTGTTCCGGTCCTTGCAATGACAACTATGAAACCTGTGGTTGAATTGCGACGGCTCTCCGCCGGTTGACCGCGGATGTCTCCAGACCGTGGCGGCGGCGCTCCGCCGGCTGGGCGCGCTTGCGCGGTTTACGGAAAACTGAATGATCTGACCCATTCTGCCGTCCGACGGATCGGATCGCGGTCGCCACGTGACGGCCGCTTCTTGGAGATCATCTCGACATGTCGACGCTCACCCCGCATGGCGCCTGCCTCGAGTGGCAGCCGGGCTTGATCTGGATCAATGCGATCTCCGACGCCTTGATCGGCGGCGGCTTTTTCGCGACCGCGCTGTTCCTGGGATTGCTGGTGTGGCGCCGCCGCGATCTCCAGTTCGCCGCGGCGTTCCTCGGATTTGGTGCCTATGTCACGATCTGCGGGGTGACCCGCATGCTGTCGATCCTCACGCTGTGGGTGCCGCTCTACGGCATCGAGGCGAGCGTCAAGGCGGTCCAGGCGGTGTTTTCGGTCGGAATTGCAGCCGCCCTGCTGCTGATCGTGCTGCCGCGGCTTCTGGTGCTGCCTGGGCGCAACCAGCTCCAGCAGGCCTATGCCGCGCTCGAGGAGGAGATCCGGCAGCGCCGCAAGGCCGAGGATATGGTCAAGCGCTTTCAGGAGCTCGAGGCCACCGAGGCGCAGGTGCGGCAGGCGCAGAAGATGGAGGCGATCGGCCAGCTCACCGGTGGTGTCGCGCACGACTTCAACAACATCTTGACCGTGATCACCGGATCGATCGAGATCCTCTCTGATGCGGTCAAGCATCGGCGCGATCTCGCCCCGATCGCAAGAATGATCACCGCTGCCGCCGCCAGGGGCGCCGACCTGACCCAGCATCTGCTTGCCTTCGCGCGGCGTCAGCCGCTGCAGCCGCGCTCGACCGACGTCAATGCCATGGTCATCGACGTCGCGCGCCTGCTGCGGCCGACGCTCGGCGAACAGATCGAAATCGAATCCATGCTGGCGCATGACGCCGCGCCGGCACTGATCGATCCCAGCCAGCTCTCGACCGCGCTGCTCAACCTTGCATTGAATGCGCGGGACGCCATGCCGGACGGCGGCAAGCTGACGCTGGAGACCAAGAACGTTGCGCTCGACGAGAATTACGCGGCCACCAACCAGGAGGTCAAGCCGGGCGACTATGTGATGGTCGCGGTGAGCGACACCGGGGAAGGCATTCCGAAGGACCTGCTCGAAAAAGTGTTCGAGCCGTTCTTCACCACCAAGGAGGTCGGGAAAGGATCGGGGCTCGGGCTGTCCATGGTCTACGGCTTCGTCAAGCAGTCGAACGGGCATGTGAAGATCTACAGCGAGGAGGGCCACGGCACCACGGTCAAGCTGTATCTGCCGCAGGCCGCTTCCGTCCCGAGCGCGCAGGCCACGGAGGCCGGGGTCCCCGCCGGAGATCACGGCGACGAAACCATTTTGATCGTCGAGGACGATGCGCTGGTCCGCGACTACGTCACGACGCAGATCAAGCGCTTCGGCTACCGTACGCTCGCCGCCAGCAACGCGGCCGAGGGACTCGCGCTCATCAACGGCGAACAGCGCATCGACCTGCTGTTCACCGACGTGATCATCCCCGGCGGCATGAACGGCCGCCAGCTCGCGCGCGAAGCCGTGAAGCGACGCCCCGGGCTCAAGGTGCTCTACACCTCGGGCTATACGGAGAATGCCATCGTGCATCATGGCCGGCTCGACGCCGGTGTGCTGCTATTGCCAAAGCCCTACCTGTCGTCCGATCTCGCGCGGATGCTCCGGACCGCGCTCGCCTCGTGAGCTGATGTGCCGCCGGGCCGGGTGGCCGCGCGCGATGTCCGGATTCGCGGCGTCGCTGCGCCACCTAAACCCGCTGCGAGACCCTCATGGTAAGGAGCGCGCCCTGGCGCGCGTCTGCGGACGATGCGGAGCCCGTCATCGGGTCGCGCTTCGCGCGGACCCGTTGGCATCGCTCGGCGAACCATGAGGCCCCGATGCAGATCTCCGGGCCTCATCCTTCGAGACGCTTGCTAAAGCAAGCCCCCAGGATGAGGAGATACAGCCGGTTCGCCGGGAAGCCCGGCGGTCCAGGTGTCCCTGCAACCTTGCGGCGAGCTGTTCAGGAGGACTTCCGAGCCAAATCACATTAAATTACGGCCTCCGGTTCCGGACCCTGCCTCTCGCCTGCTCTTGGAGATAACTTGGACATGTCGACCCTCATCCCGCATGGCGCATGCCTGGAGTGGCAGCCGGAACTGGTCTGGATCAACGTCGTGTCCGACGCCATGGTCGCGCTGGCCTTGTTTGCGACCGCGTTCCTGCTCGGCTATTTCGTGTGGCGGCGTCAGCGTGACATGCAGTTGATGTTCCGCGCCGCATTCTGGGGTTATGCGACTTTCGCAGCTCTCTGCGGCATCAGCCGCCTGTTGTCGATCCTCCTCTTGTGGGCGCCGGCCTACGGCATCGAGGCCGCGACCAAGGGCGTGCTGGCGCCGGTCGCGGCCGCGATCGCGACGGGGCTCCTCTTGATGTTGCCCCGAATGCTGATGATGCCGACGCACGTTCAGCTTCAGCGCGCCTACGCCGCGCTCGAGGAGGAAATGCGCCATCGCCGCAGCGCCGAGGCCATGGTCAAGCGCTTTCAGGAGATAGAGGCCACCGAGGCCCAGGTCCGGCAGGCCCAGAGGATGGAAGCGATCGGCCAGCTCACCGGCGGCGTCGCGCACGACTTCAACAACATCCTGACCGTGATCACCGGATCCATCGAGATCCTCGCCGATGCGGTCAAGCATCGCCGCGATCTCGTGCCGATCACCGAGCTGATCAGTGCGGCCGCCGCCAGGGGCGCCGACCTGACCCAGCATCTCCTCGCCTTTGCCCGCCGCCAGCCGCTGCAGCCGCGCGCGACCGACGTCAATGCCATGGTCATCGACGTCGCCCGGCTGCTGCGCCCGACCCTCGGCGAGCCGATCGAGATCGAATCCATGCTGGCGCATGATGCCGCGCCGGCGCTGATCGATCCGAGCCAGCTGTCGACCGCGCTGCTCAATCTCGCCTTGAATGCGCGCGATGCCATGCCGAACGGCGGCAAGCTGACGCTCGAGACCAAGAATGTCGTGCTCGACGAGAACTATGCGGCGATGAACCGAGAGGTCAAACCGGGCGATTATGTCATGGTCGCGGTGAGCGATACGGGCCACGGCATCCCGCAAAGCCTGCTCGAAAAGGTGTTCGAGCCGTTCTTCACCACCAAGCAGGTCGGCAAGGGGTCGGGGCTCGGCCTGTCCATGGTCTACGGCTTCGTCAAACAGTCCAACGGACACATCAAGATCTACAGCGAGGAAGGCCATGGCACCACCGTCAAACTCTATCTGCCGCAGGCCGCGGGAGTGCCGGTCGCGCCGGTCGCCGAAACCGGCCTTTTGCGCGGCGAGCACGGCGACGAGTCGATCCTGATCGTCGAGGACGACGCACTGGTCCGCGACTATGTCGTGACCCAGATCAAGCGCTTCGGTTACCGCACGCTGGCCGCCAGCAATTCCGCCGAGGCGCTGGCGATCATCGACGGTCCCGAACGCATCGATCTGTTGTACACCGACGTCATCATTCCCGGCGGCATGAACGGCCGCCAGCTCGCGATCGAGGCCGTGAAGCGGCGCCCGGGACTAAGAGTTCTCTATACGTCCGGCTACACCGAGAACGCCATCGTCCATCATGGCCGCCTCGATCCCGGCGTGCTGCTGCTGCCGAAACCTTATCTCTCCGCCGATCTCGCGCGCATGATCCGGACCGCGCTGGCGCCGTGAGCAGGAGCAATGCGGACCTGTTGGCTGATCGCAAACAAGACAATGTGACCTCATCAGCATTCGATTGCCGGCACCGCTTTCATGCAAATTCACTCAGCTCGTTGCCGGATCATGATGTCGTGTCCGCGACATTTTGGATCACGCTTGAACCTTCGGACTAAAGTACGAACTACTTTACGAGCTCCCCAAAAAACGGGCCGGCCAACCGGTACTGAAGTAGACCTCTGACTATCGCTGCGCGCCTTGCGCAAGAGAGGTTGCCATGGGCCGACTGTTCCATCACGAAGTCGATTACCGCGCGCGCCGTCATTATCTGCGAGGAGGGCATCGCAGCCTTCGTTTCGTCGTCGTGATGCTCGGCGCGGCGTGCATGCTCCAATTCGCGGGTGAGGCGAGGGCTCAATGCAGCGCACGAGATGTCTTGCAGAACCAACTCAAGCTCAGGGCGGCTCGCCCATCCAATGCGCCCCAGGTCTTGGTCAGATCCGCCGCCACCGTCCCGGTGTGGAAGACCATTGCGCTAGGGACTTTTGCAAACTCGCTCGCCCTCGTGAACGCCTTGCATGAAATGGGCTGCCAGATCGGAGGGCTGGCTGAGGAAGTTCTCGCTCGGCCGGCCTTTATCGTCAGCCGTACGAAAACGGATGTAGAGCTGGTTGCTGTGTCGGCGGCCGAGCTCGGCTTCAAGACCGATACGGTGACGTTGACCGAGATTTATGCGCGCGCCCGGCAGCTCGGGTTTGGACTAGCGGCGGCTGAGGTCGGTCCGCAACTGAGGCTTCAATATCCTGACCAGCCCGTCGGTGAATTTCTCACCATCGGAATGGAGCCGATCAAGACATGGAGCGGCGAGCCGGTGATTCTCAGCGTCGCCAATGGCGGAGCCGGACTTATCCTCATTGGCCAGGATGGCGCGTATGACGCAGAGGTATCGGTGATCTCCCGCTTCTTGTTCGTGCGGTCCAACAAGGCCGTCTCCGTCGACGCGTTTGAGAGGGCCGCAGCACTCCTGCCACCTTGAACACAAAACGCACGGAGCTTTTGGGTCCGACGCTGCCGCCTTCCTGTTCAGGTGCGGACGATGTCAAGGCGGGTATCGTGCCGCTTGCTTCGCTCTCGCCACGCTCACATTTAATCATGGCAACTCAGACCTAGCTGCGCGTTTCGGCAACTCGCCGCGTGGCGGTGCGATTCACAGCGGATATTGGTGCCGAGAGGCACCGTCATGACATGAGCGAGGGCAGGGCGGAAGCGATCTACCGCCTGTCTCTTGCGCACTCGCTCCACGCGGATGAGCTGATTCGCCACAACAGCTGGTGGGTGTCCGGCTCGTTCGCGCCCGCGCCCAGCGTGAAAATCGCAAGCCGGAAAATCGGAAAATTCCAAGGCAATTCAAGGTCGTCCTTGACTGATTTCACCGTAGCGCTCTCGTGCGCAAGATATTTCTATTGCGTTTTTCAGAAATGTGTGGTTCACTCGCGCCATCCCGCCTCGACCAAAGAGGGACGGACGCGTCGTCACGGACGTTGAGTGCGGGCTGCGATGGACGTGCCGGTGTCGCCAGACGAGCGACGCTGATGCGGACGGCGAAGGCGCGTGGTCCTGGCCTCCCGACGCTGAGGCCAAGTTCGCGAGATGATGGTCTCGCGGGCGATGGGAGCAAGAAAGCCCGGTTCCCAGGGAGAGCGCGCTATAAGCGTTAAAACCATCGCGCAGGGAATGCCGGATGATTTGGCTGAACCTGTGGTAACTGCCGCCTGCTTTTTTTGCTGCAGGCGGGCCACGGGCGACGCCGTCGCCCGGCATTCCCTGCGCCCTCTGATCTGCGAGGGCAGGTGAATTAAAGCATAGCTCGGGCGAATCCGCCGCGAGAACGCGAAGTCATATCCTCATCAGTTTTTTGACAGGACAGAATTGCAACCGGGGATCGTCATTGCGAGGCGCGCAAGCGACGAAGCAATCCAGACTCTTACCACGGGAAAAAGTCTGGATTGCTTCGCTTGCGCTCGCAATGACGAGTTGATCGGAGGGGGCGTTGCCTGTGCACTACCGCCCCGTGAATGTCGGCTTGCGCTTTTCCATGAAGGCGCGGCGGCCCTCGCGAAAATCCTCGCTGTCCATGCAGGAGCGGCCGATCGCGCTGATCGCATCCATGTCGCGGTCCGCCCGGTCCTTCAAAATTTCGGCGATGGTGATCTTGGCCGCCTGGATGGCGAGCGGCGCGTTGGCCGAGATGGTGCGCGCGATGTCCATCGTGTTGCCCCACAATTCGCCATCGGGGATCACGCGGTTGATCAGGCCGATCCGCAGCGCCTCGGTCGCGTCGATCCGCATGCCGGTGTACATCAGGAGCCGCGCCCAGGACGGGCCGACCAGCGAGACGAGCTGGCGGAGGCCGTCATAGCTGTAGGCGATGCCGAGCCGCGCCGCGGGAATGCCGAACTGGCTGTTGTCAGATGCAATGCGGATGTCCGCCAGCATGGCGACCAGCATGCCGCCGCCGAGGCAAAAGCCCCTGATGCAGGCGATGGTCGGCTTGGGGTAGTCGGCGAGCAGCGCGCGCTGGGCGGCGCTGCGCCTGGAATATTCCTCGGAGGCTTCGGCATTGTGCCGCACCTGCTCGAACTGGCTGATGTCGGCGCCCGAGACGAACGCCTTGCTGCCGGCGCCGACCAGGATGACGACGCGCACTGCGGGATCGTCCCTGAACTCGGTCAGCGCAACACCGAGTCCTTCCCACATGTCGAGCGACATCGCGTTGCGCTTGTCCGGATTGTTGAAGGTGACGACGCCGACGCCGTCGTCGACGCTCTGCAGGATCTTGCCGTCGGCGTGGGACTTTTCGGTTTTGTGGGGGAGATCCAGCATCGCGAGGTTCCAGTTCGGCTCAGACGTCAGGGCCGGGGTGAAGGACGGCCAGCGGGCTCTTCGGGCCGGCGGCATACTTGCAGATCAGGCCACCGCGGCGCAACTGACGGCCGCAGTTCATCGCCGACCGGGGACCCGGCGAAAGGCGATGGAACCCGAATATTTCATGCAAGGAGAGCGTCGGGTTCCATCAATGCGGTGCTCCGTCTTTGTAGTCCGCTGAACCTTTCCGGCCGCTGCGCGTCATGGGGCAAACGTTTGCAGCCCGGACCTCCCACCGTGGGCGCGCGAGCAGTTGCCACCTGGGGATCACGTCAGAATCGCTGAAAAATGAACACACATTAGCCTTGCTTCTTTGTCACCCTCCCTGACTAGCGCGAAAATGAGGCAGTTTCGAACGGTTCCGGAAAAGAAAAACGGGGCATCGCGCATGTGGGAAGGAGATCGATCTCATCTAGTCTTGCATGACCGCCCCACTGTCCGGGCCCGCGCGACTGCGCAGAGCGCGCGTGTCGGATTGGGCCTTGAACATCGCCGGCAGGGGCGACGCGCAAGGCTGATTACTGTTCGCTGCATGCGGGATTCTCTTCTATCGACAAACAGGAAGTGCTGCTCGGCGGGGTTCGCGGAACCTTGGGGAGCAGGAGCATCGTTTGAGGGATCGAGGCGTGGTTGCGGACCGGGTGAGGGAGCATCACCGTTCGCGACGGGAGGTTGGTAATGAGTTCATCGGTCAGAGATGATGGTGATCGACCGATCAGGCGCAGCCCGCCGTGGCCGAGCGAGAGACAGCCGAGCGAGAGACAGGAGCTGGAACGAGCCCGTCACCTCGTCGATGAAGTCGCCGCGGTTGCGGCCGAGATTCAGCGCGAAGCGCAGAGATCGCGGCGCGCGCGGGCGGGCCAATGGCGCGAGGACGACGAGGACCACGGCGGCGCGTCGCAGGAGAGATATTCCCCTGAGCCCAGCCGCGGACTGTGGTCACCCACGCTCGAGCCCGTCATCATGCCGCCGCCGCCCGCGGAGAAGGGGGGCATGCCGGGACTGAAGATGGCCGCCGGCTTCATCGGTGCGATCGTCGTCGCGGCCGGTGTTGCTTTCGTTCTGATGCGCGCCGTTCAAGGCCCGACGACCGCGATGGTCGCGTCTGCCGACAGCGGATCGCGGCAGAGCCGGTCGTTTTCCGCGCCCGTGCTGGAAAACCTCACGCAGATTTCGACCGCCGAAGCCAAGGCGCCGACCGAACCGTCGCCGCGGCCCGTCGGCACGTTGCTTGCGAACAGCCAGGCGAACGCCGTAGCGGTGACGACGCCTCTGCCCGCAGTTCCCTTGACCTCGCGGCCTCCGGCCGACGAGCCGCCGACGGCGCGCGCCGTCGAGCCCCGCATTGATCAGCAAGCCCGTCTGGAACCGCCCGCGCCACCCGTTGCCGAACGGCCGCGTGCGATCGAAGCCCTGTCCAGCGAGGAAGTCCTGTCGCTGCGCAAGCGCGGCCAGGATCTGCTCTCCGTCGGTGACATCGCGAGCGCGCGGCTGATCCTCACCCGTCTCGCCGAGGCGGGTGATGCGGATGCGACCCTCATGCTGGCGGGGACGTTCGACGCCACGGTGCTGGCCGGCCTGCATGTCGTCGGCATACGGCCTGATCCGGCCAAGGCCCATGAGTGGTACATGCGCGCTGCCGAGCTCGGATCGTCGGAAGCAAGGCTGCGCCTGCAGCAATCCGCACGCCGTTAATCACACGCCGACCACACAATCACAGCAATCGCAGAGCACGATCTGCGCGTGCCAGCCCGTGTAAATAAGAACATGTCTGCCGGCTCATCGCGGCCGCAGCCTGCGCAGCAGTGTAAAGAGGGGGGACCGATGCGATCCATCGATCAGATCAGCCTGCGCGCCTTGGACCGCAGCGCGCGCGGGATCGGTCAAAGGCCGTTGCCATACCGGAGGCTGCGCAGGGTTGCGCGCGCCGGCCTTCTCGCCGCCGGCGTCATTGGCGCCGCGTGTCAATGGACTCCGGCCGCCCGTGCCGCCGATGGCGAAATCCGGATCGGCAACACCATGCCCTATAGCGGACCGGCGTCCGCCTATGGCGTCATCGGCAAGACCATCGCGGCCTATTTCCGCAAGGTGAATGCCGAGGGCGGAATCAATGGCCGCAAGATCAATTTCATTTCCTACGACGACTCCTACAGCCCTCAGAAGACGATCGATGCGACGCGGAAGCTCGTGGAAGAGGACAAGGTGCTCTTCGTGTTCGCGAGCCTGGGCACCGCGCCGAGCGCCGCCGTGCGGCCTTACCTGAACGCCAACAAGGTGCCGCAGCTGTTCATCGCGTCGGGCGCCTCGACCTGGGACCAGCCGCGCGAGTTTCCCTGGACCATGGGATTCCAGCCGAGCTATCAGACCGAAGCGCACATCTATGCGCAATATCTGCTGGAGACCCATCCGGCCGGAGGCAAGATCGCGATCCTTTATCAGGATGACGAGTTCGGCAAGGACTACGTCAAGGGCCTGAAGGACGGACTCGGCGGCAAGCTTCCGATCGTCGCGGAAGCGGCCTACAAGGTCACCGACCCCAACATCAACCAGCAGCTCGCGAGCCTGAAAGCCTCCGGCGCCAACATCTTCTTCGACATCACGACGCCGAAATTCGCCGTGATGGCGATCCGGCGCGCCGCCGAAATCGGCTGGCGGCCGGAGCAGATCATCCCCACCGTGTCCGAGTCGGTCGCCGCCGTGATCCAGCCGGCCGGCGTTGAGAACGCCGAAGGCGTGGTGTCGGCAGCCTACAGCGTCGAGGGCGATGACCCGCAGGCAGCGAACGACCCGGCCTACCGCGAATGGGCCGCCTTCATGGACCGTTATGCGCCCGACATCAGCAAGAACAACAGCCTCGGCGTGTTCGGCTACGCGGTCGCCAACCTGATGGTCGAGGTCCTGAAGCGCTGCGGCGACGACCTGTCGCGCGAGAACCTGATGCGGCAGGCGGCGTCGCTGAAGGGCCTGCATGTTCCGATGCTGCTTCCCGGCGTTGCCATCAACACCTCGGCCAGCGACTTCTCGCCGATGGAGCAGATGCAGATGATGCGTTTTAGCGGCGGGCGCTGGGAAAGGTTCGGCCCGGTGCGCGCCGGCTACGATCCCGGCGCGGTCAGCGAATCGTTCAAGGCGATTTTTCGCTATAACACCGCCAAGCGCGACCTGGCCAACCAGCTCAACGCCAACACCGTATCGTTGATGACGGGTTCGTTCGGCAGCACCTATTCGCAGATGGGCGCCGACCTCGCCTCGGT
>Ga0070709_10001399_pt1 | contig 13105 bp, 15 predicted proteins | sample LARL51metaG_FD_65449 | JGI IMG/M metagenome (GOLD analysis project Ga0070709, IMG submission 65449) | Corn, switchgrass and miscanthus rhizosphere microbial communities from Kellogg Biological Station, Michigan, USA - LAR L5-1 metaG | ecosystem: Host-associated > Plants > Roots > Rhizosphere ...
CGCAGGCGCTGCCGTGCTGGGAGCCGCCTCGACCGTTGCTAGGGCGCAAAGCTATCCAACTCGCCCAGTGCATTGGATTGTGTCGTTCACGGCCGGCGGACCGAACGACACGGTGGCCCGCATCATCGGACAATACTTGGCGGATCGCTTGGGCCAGCAATTCGTCATCGAAAACAAAGTCGGCGCGGGCGGAAACATCGGGATGGCGGCTGTGCTGAGCTCGCCGCCCGACGGCTATACGATCGGCTTTGTCGCTCCCAACAATGCGATCAATACCTCGCTCTATGGGAACCTTCCGTTCGACTTCATTCGCGACAGCGTGCCGGTCGCGGGGACGATGCTGCTGACCAACGTGATGGTGGTGCACCCCGACGTGCCGGCAAAGACCGTCGCTGAGTTCATTGCTTACGCCAAGGCTAATCCGGGCAAGACCAACATGGCCTCCTCGGGCAGCGGGACCTCGGTGCACATGTCGGGAGAATTGTTCAAGGCGATGACCGGCGTCAACATGCAGCATGTGCCCTACCGCGGCTCGGCCCCTGCGATGCAGGACCTGCTCACCAACCGCGTCCAGGTGATGTTCGACAACCTCCCGGGTTCGATGGCCCACATCAAGGCCGGCACGTTGCGCGCGCTCGGAGTGACGGCGGGCAAGCGCGCGCAGGCGCTGCCGGATGTGCCGACAATCGGCGAAACCGTGCCCGGCTATGAGGCGGTGATTTGGTATGGGATCGTGGCGCCCAAGGGCACGCCACCCGAGGTGGTCGACACGCTCAACACGGCGGTGAACGCGGTCCTTGCCGATTCCAAGCTCAAGGCGCGGCTTGCCGAGCTTGGCGGCGAGCCGATGCCAATGACGCCTGCTCAGTTCGGAAAGCTCCTCGCCGATGAAACCGAGAAATGGGCCAAGGTGGTGAAATTCTCCGGTGCCAAGGCGGACGGACCCCAGTAGCATCGCCGTGGCACAGGCACTACATTGGCTCGCGCGGGGCTGCAAGGCGCGTCAGGAGCCATATCCCCGGGGCCTTATCGATCCTAAAGGGAGCTGTCCCTGACCGGGCTCGTGGGCTCGGACATATGGCGCCCACCTACTTTCGTAGGGAACCCGGGATCGACGCTCCAACGGCCATTGCGGCTCCGCACTGACGCCCCGCTCAATGGCTCAATCCACCGCGATCGAAGATGCGAAGGCCGAGCTGCGTGTGCAGGCGCGCGAGCGCCGCGATGCGTTGCCCGCCGGCGTGCGCGCCACTGCGGCGCGGGCGATTGCGGCGCGGCCGTTCCCGGTCGCGCTGACGCTGCGGGCGATCGTCTCCGGCTTCATGCCGCTGGGGAGCGAGATCAACCCGATCCCGCTGATGCGCAAGCTCGCAGGCGCTGGCGCGCAGCTCGCGCTGCCGGTGGTGTGCGGACGCGGCAAGCCGCTCAGCATGCGAGCCTTTGACTTTGGCCAGCGGCTCATCCCCGGCGTTTGGGGCATCCGCGAGCCTGCGCCCGACGCGGCGGAGGTCTTCCCCGACATTTTGCTGGTGCCGCTCTTGGCCTTCGAACGCAGTGGCCACCGCATCGGCTATGGCGCCGGCTACTATGACTTGACGATCGCCGCCTTGCGCGCGCGCAAGACCATCACCGCCTGCGGCCTCGCCTTTGCCGCGCAGGAAATCTCGAGCGTCCCCACGACTTCGCGCGACGCGCGCCTCGATCTCGTGCTAACCGAGCGTGAAGTCATCGACTGCCGGGTCCCCTGACGGATGCGCATCCTCTTCATCGGCGACGTCGTAGGACGCAGCGGGCGCGCTATTTTGCTCGAGCGCCTTCCCGGACTCGTGCGTGACTGGAAGCTCGATTTCGTCGCCATCAACGGCGAGAACGCTGCCGGCGGCTTCGGCATCACCGAGGCGATCTACCAGGAATTCGTCGATGCCGGCGCCGACGTGATCACGGGCGGCAACCATTCCTGGGATCAGAAGGAGGCACTGGTTTTCATCGAACGCGCGCCGAGGCTGCTGCGCCCGATCAATTATCCCGCCGGCACGCCCGGCCGCGGTGTGGCGGTGATCGAGGCCAAGAACGGCGCGCGCGTGCTCATGCTCAACGCCATGGGCCGCATTTTCATGGATCCGCTGGATGACCCGTTCGCCGCCGTCGAGCGCGAGCTTGCCGCCTGTCAGCTCAGGCAGGCGGCCGACGCCATTATCGTCGACATTCACGGCGAGGCCACGAGCGAAAAGCAGGCGATGGGCCATTTTTGCGACGGACGCGTAAGCCTGGTCGTCGGCACGCACACTCACGTGCCGACCGCCGATCACCAGATCCTGCCGCGGGGCACCGCCTACATTTCTGACGTGGGCATGACCGGCGATTACGACTCGGTGATCGGAATGGACAAGGAGGAACCGCTCGCGCGGTTCCTGCGCAAAATCTCCGGCGCCCGGTTCGAGCCGGCGACAGGAGAGGCCACTCTATGCGCCTTCGCGGTCGAGACCGATGACGCGAGCGGGCTCGCGCGGCGCGTCGCCGTCGTGCGTCTGGGCGGCCGGCTGGAAGAGGCACAGCCGAAATTTTGGGAATAGACTCGCGTCCCGCGCGTTCCCGCCACACTGGTCCGATCCGCGGCATCGGCGCTACAGCTCTCCGCTGTTCTGGATTTCCGGTGAGCCGCGTCCTATTTTGAACGCGAGCGCGTCCTAGTCGCGCGCCCGAGATCAATTCGTTGTCCGCGGCTTCGCCATCGCGCTGTGCATGCGCGGGGCGGGCCGTGGAGGAGTACCACATGGCCGGCCATTCCCAATTCAAGAATATCATGCACCGGAAGGGGCGGCAGGATGCGGCCAAATCCAAGCTGTTCGGAAAGCTGGCGCGGGAAATTACCGTCTCCGCCAAGCTGGGATTGCCCGATCCGGGCATGAACCCGCGCCTGCGCGCCGCGATCATCGCTGCCCGGGCGGAGAACATGCCCAAGGATAACATCGATCGCGCGATCAAGAAGGCGAGCGGCGGCGAAGCCGAGAGCTACGACGAGATTCGCTACGAAGGCTACGGGCCGGGCGGCGTCGCCGTCATCGTCGAGGTCTTGACCGACAACCGCAACCGCACTGCCGGCGAAGTGCGCGCGACCTTCACCAAATCCGGCGGCAATTTGGCCGAGACCGGTGCGGTCTCCTTCATGTTCGATCGCGTCGGAGTGGTCGAGTACGACGCCAAGGTGGCGAGCGCCGAGGCCATGCTGGAGGCCGCGATCGAGGCCGGCGCCGAGGACGTCGTGTCGAACGAGGGCGGGCACGAAATCTACACCACGCAGGAATCGCTGCGCGAGGTGGCGAAAGCCTTGGAAGCGAAATTCGGCGAGCCGCGCAAAGCCGCGCTGGTGTGGAAGCCGCAGAGCACCGTGGCCGTCAACGACGAACAGGGCGAGAAACTCTTCAAGCTGATCGAGACGCTCAACGAGCACGATGACGTTCAGAACGTCTACGCCAATTTCGAGGTCTCGGACGCGCTGATGCAGAAGCTCAGCGCGTAGAGCTCGGCGAGCGGGCCGGCGACACCAGGGCTGAGCAGGAGCGGGGCGCCGAACGGGCGATGCTGCCGGGCCCGCGGTCGCCAGGGCCTGCCGGCACGGCTCTTCGAACATCCAAAGCGGGAGAGCGGCGCGACCCGTCTAGGCTGTTGCCGCCGGCGGGGCTATCAACGGGATCGTCATGCGCCACGTGATTCGCATCCTCGGCATCGACCCCGGCCTGCGCCGGACCGGCTGGGGCGTGGTGGCGCTCGAGGGAAATCGCTTGAGCTTCCTCGCCTGCGGCTCGCTTGCGACCGACGGGAAGGCGGAGCTCGCCGCGCGGCTCCTCGTCATCCATGATGGCTTGCGGCGCGTGGTCGAGGAACTCGCGCCGCACGAGGCCGCGGTGGAAGCGACCTTTGTCAACAAGGACGCGTCCGCAACGCTCAAGCTCGGCCAGGCTCGCGGCATCGCCATGCTGGTGCCGGCGATCGCCGGCCTTCCGGTTGCGGAATACGCCCCCAACCTTGTGAAAAAAACCATCGTCGGGGCCGGTCACAGCGAGAAGACGCAGATCCGTATGATGGTCGGGGTGCTGCTGCCGAAAGCCGACCCGCAGTCGGATGATGCCGCCGACGCGCTCGCGATCGCGGTGTGCCACGCGCACCATCGCCGCAGCGTCTTGCTCAAGGCCGCGGCCGGTTGAGTGACGGACCATGATCGGCAAACTCAAAGGTGTCATCGACAGCTACGGCGAGGACTTCATCGTTCTCGACGTCAACGGCGTGGGTTATCTCGTGCATTGCTCCGCGCGCACGCTGCAGGAACTGCCGGGCGTGGCGCAGCCCGCGACGCTCTCGATCGAAACGCACGTGCGCGAGGATCAGATCAAGTTGTTCGGCTTTGTCACCGACGTCGAGCGCGAATGGTTTCGCCTGCTGCAGACCGTGCAGGGCGTCGGTGCCAAGGTTGCGCTCTCCGTCCTCAGCACGCTCAAGCCGGCCGAACTCGCCTCCGCCATTGCCGTGCGCGACAAGGCGATGGTTGCGCGCACTCCTGGCGTCGGCCCCAAGGTCGCCGAGCGCATCGTCACGGAATTGAAGGACAAGGCGCCGGCCTACGCCTCAGTCGATCCGGCGGTAATCAGGCTCTCGGGGGCGGTCGAGGACAGACGTGCGCCGCAGCCGATCGTCGACGCGGTCTCGGCGCTGATCAATCTCGGCTACGGTCAGCCGCAGGCGGCGGCCGCCATCGCCGCCGCCGCGCGCAGCGCGGGCGAGGGAGCGGACACCGCGCGGCTGATTCGGCTCGGTTTGAAGGAACTCGCGAAATGAGTCGGAGCGGTGCTCGATGCTAAGTGAGCGCGACCGGGAGTTGATCGCCGCCGCCAGCGAGGCGATCAAACAGCGTTACCGCTACGACTGGCAGGAAGTCGGCGCCGCGTTGCGCACGCGCGACGGACGCATTTATACCGGGGTCAATCTCGACGCCTATCTGGGCCGCATGGCGGTGTGCGCCGAGGGGGTAGCGCTCGGCCGGGCGGTGACGGAAGTCGGCGAGACCGGAATCGAGACGATCGTGGCGGTGCGCCACCCCGACCCCGCGGAGCCGGATCAGGCGATCGCCGTGGTGTCGCCGTGCGGCAGCTGCCGCGAACTGATCTGGGACTATGATCGCAACGCCCGCGTGATCGTGCCCGGCGCCGACGGCCCGGTTGTCGCCGGCATTGGCGAATTGCTACCGAACAAATACAGCCGCGAGCGCACGCTGTGAGGATATCTCGTTGAGCCCGACTCCCCGCCGCCTGGTGACGGCCGAGCGCCGCGATGACGATGACGCCGCCGAGGGCTCGCTGCGCCCGCAGCGGCTTACCGAGTTCGTCGGCCAGCAGCAGGCGCGCTCGAACCTCTCGGTGTTCATCGAGGCGGCGCGGGCACGGCGCGAGCCGCTCGATCATGTGCTGTTCGTCGGCCCGCCCGGCCTCGGCAAGACCACGCTCGCGCAAATCGTGGCGCGCGAGCTCGGGGTCAATTTCCGCGCTACGTCAGGCCCGGTGATCGTCAAGGCCGGCGATCTCGCCGCGTTGCTGACGAATCTCGAAGAGCGCGACGTGCTGTTCATCGACGAGATCCACCGGCTCAACCCGGCGGTGGAGGAGATTCTCTATCCCGCCATGGAGGATTTCCAGCTCGATCTGATCATCGGCGAGGGACCGGCCGCACGCTCGGTCAAGATCGACCTGGCGAAGTTCACGCTGATCGGCGCGACAACCCGCGCGGGTCTCATCACCAATCCGTTGCGCGATCGCTTCGGGATTCCTGTGCGGCTCAATTTTTATTCCGTGGGCGAGCTCGAACAGATCGTCAACCGCGGCGCGCGCGTCCTCGGCATCGGCATGACCGCCGACGGGGCGAACGAGATCGCGCGCCGCGCGCGCGGGACGCCTCGCATCGCCGGGCGGCTGTTGCGCCGGGTGCGTGACTTTGCGCTGGTCGCCGGCGCGAGTGCGATCGACCGCGCCGCCGCCGACCGCGCGCTCGTAGAGCTCGAGGTTGACGCCGCGGGTCTCGACGCCATGGACCGGCGCTACCTCACGATGATTGCGGAGCACTACGGTGGCGGCCCGGTCGGAATCGAGACCATCGCGGCGGCGCTGTCGGAGCCGCGCGACGCGATCGAGGAAATCATCGAGCCGTTCCTGATCCAGCGAGGCTTCCTGCAGCGCACGCCGCGCGGGCGGCTATTGACCTCGCATGCCTTCCGTCATCTTGGGCTTGCAGAGCCGGCGCGCGACCCCGCGCAATTCGGGCTGTTCGGCGAGGGGCCGGAGAGCCAGTAGCGAAGCGGAGGCACGATGACGTCGCAGACCACCATGCTCAAGACGATGGAGGGCGGATGTCACTGCGGCCGCGTGCGGTTCCGGGTCACGGCAGATCTGACGCGCGTGACCGATTGCAACTGCTCGATATGCAGCAAAAAAGGATTCTTGCATTTGATCGTTCCGCCGGAACAATTCGAGCTTCTCAGTGGCAAGGATGATCTGACGACATATCAGTTCAACACCAGGACCGCAAAGCACACGTTCTGCAAACACTGCGGCATCCATCCGTTCTACGTGCCGCGCTCCGATCCGGACAAAATCGACGTCAATGTGCGTTGCCTCGATGATATCGATCTCGCCGAGATCTCGCCGAAGCCATTTGACGGCAAGCACTGGGAAGCAGCGATGCGCGCCCGCGTGCCGTGGCGATGAACGCGCTCGACGGCGAACTGCGAGACGGCCGTCACGTCATGTCCGTTCGCGTCTACTACGAGGACACCGACTTTTCCGGCATCGTCTATCATGCCAACTACTTGCGCTTCATGGAGCGCGGCCGCACCAATCATCTGCGTCTCCTCGGCGCACATCATCGCGCGTTGTTCGAGGAGGCGAGCGCGGAGGCGCCGGGTTTTGCCTTCGTCGTGCGTTCGATGCGCCTCGAGTTCCTCAAGCCCGCGCGCATGGACGACGTGCTGGCGGTGGTGACCGCGCCGGAAGAGGTCAAGGGCGCCTCGATCACGCTCAATCAACGCATCCTGCGAGGGGATGAGTTGTTGGTCGAGGCACATGTTCGGGTCGCCTGCGTCTGTGAGGGGCGGGCGCGTCCCATTCCCAAGGGGCTGCGCACCGCCATGCGGGCCGACCAGGAGCGCAGCCGCCGCGCCCCCACTCGGTAACCGTGCGTTAATGCAAGCTGCTCCAGCTAAGTTCGCAAAGGCACGCCTCGCGCCCTAGTTTGGTCACCTTTCGCGGGACAGGCCTTGGACCGCCGGGAAGGAGATGTCATGCCGTCCGCCGCGCCGCTTTCCATCTGGGATCTGTTCCAGAACGCGGATCTAGTGGTCAAACTGGTGATGGTCGGGCTGCTGGTGGCCTCCGTCATGGTTTGGGCGATCGCGATCGAGAAACTCGTTCTTTATTCGCGCACCCGGCGCGCCATGGACGGTTTCGAGCAGGCGTTCTGGTCCGGGCAATCCTTGGAGGAGCTCTATCGGGCGCTCGCCTCGCGTCCGACCCATTCCATGGCGGCGCTGTTCGTCGCGGCCATGCGCGAGTGGAAGCGCAGCGTCGAGGGCCAGCCGCGCTCCTTTGCCGGCCTGCAAATGCGCATCGAGAAGGTCATGGAGGTCACCATCCAGCGCGAGATCGCCCGCCTGGAGCGTCATCTTCTGGTCTTGGCCACGATCGGTTCGGCCGGCCCCTTTGTCGGCCTGTTCGGCACGGTTTGGGGCATCATGACAAGCTTTCGCGCGATTGCCGGCCAGCAATCGACCTCGCTTGCGGTGGTCGCCCCCGGCATCGCCGAGGCCCTGTTCGCGACCGCAGTCGGCCTCATCGCCGCCATACCGGCGACCATTTTCTATAACAAGTTCGTTTCCGACGTGAACAAACAGGCGCAACGCCTGCAGGGGTTCGCCGACGAATTTGCCGCCATTCTCTCGCGGCAGATCGACGAACGGGGATAGGGGGACGCAAATGGCGATGAACGGCGGCACTGCCGCGGTCGCCGGCAGGCGGCATCGCCGTCGTCCGGTCATGGCCGAGATCAACGTGACGCCGATGGTCGACGTCATGTTGGTTCTGCTCATCATTTTCATGGTGTCGGCGCCGCTGCTCACGGTGGGCGTGCCGCTCGAGCTGCCGCAGACCCAGGCCAAGAGCCTCGATCAGGACAAGGAGCCACTGACCGTCTCGGTCAAGGCGAACGGCCAGATCTATCTGCAAAATACCGAAATCTCCGCGGAGGAGCTTGTTCCCAAGCTCAAGGCGATAACCGAGGCTCGCCGCGGGGCTGAGGAGCGCATCTTCGTGCGCGGCGACCGGCAGCTCGAGTATGGCACCGTGATGAAGGTGATGGGGAGCATATCGGCCGGCGGCTTCCACCGCGTGGCCTTGGTGACCGAGAGCGAGCAGCAGGCCTCCGCGCGTTGATTGCGTGAGAGAGGGAATGAAGACGGCCTACACCATATCGGGAATTGGGCACGCAGTCGTATTGCTGTGGAGCGTGTGGTCGCTTGCCGCGAACCCGCTCCCGGTGTCATCGACCGAGGGTCTGCCGGTCGACCTGATCACGGTATCCGAGTTCTCCAACATCGCGGCCGGCAGCAAGAGCGCGCCTAAAACCGAGACGCCGAAGCCCCTGGTCGAAAAGGTCGCAGAGGCGAAGCCGGTCGAGGACCCCACCGCCAAGGTGGTGGAAAAGAAGGAAGTCAAAGCCGCGCGCGAGCCGCCGCCGGCGCCGGACTCCAAGCCTGCCGAATCCGAATCCGCCAAAAAGCAGGCCGAAACGCCGCCCGACCCGATCGCCGATGCGCTGGCGAAGGAGGAAGTAAAGAAGCCGGAGCCGAAAAAGGCCGACGCCAAGCCGCCGACGCCGCCGAAAAAGCCTGCCCCGCCGGCGCCCAAATTCGATCCCAAACAGGTCGCGGCGCTGCTCGACAAGCGCGAGTCGACCCGTCTCGCCGCCGCCGGCGAGACGCTCAACAACGCGCCTTCGCTCGGCTTGTCGAACGGTACCGCGGCGCAGTTGTCGCTGACCGAGTTGGAGGCTTTGCGCGCGCGGCTCGCGCAATTGTGGACCGTGCCCGCGGGAGCGAAGGATCCGCAGGAGTTGGTGGTGCTGATCAGGGTTAAGCTCAACCCAGACGGCAGGCTGGCGGCACCGCCGATGGTGCTGACCAGCGGAAATAGTCCGCTCTTCATGGCCGCCCGCGACAGCGCCATTCGCGCACTGTTTCGGGGGCAGCCCTACGACATGCTCAAGCCCGAGCATTACGAGCAATGGAAAGACGTCGAGATTACCTTCGACCCCCGCGACATGATCCGGGGCTAGCTGTCGCCGGCGGTGCGCAAGGCATCCGTGCGACGAGCAATGCCGATTCGACGGCGAGCGCACTGAGCCGCCGCCGAGTGATCATGCTGGGCGGAGCGGTGGGCGCGCTCGCGAGCCTTTCGCCGCGGCCGGCGGCGGCGGTGCTCAAGCTCAACGTCACCGAAGGCAACGTCCAGCCGGTGCCGATTGCGATCCCGGATTTTGTCGGGGTCGGACTGCACGAACCGGCGACGGCGCGCAATGTGAGCGAGATCATCGCCTCGAACCTGCGCCGCTCGGGCTTGTTCGCCCCGATCGATCAGGCCGCGTATATCGAGAAGGTCTCCACCATCGATACGCTTCCCCGTTTTGCCGATTGGCGGCAGATCAACGCCCAGGCACTGGTCACCGGCCGCATCACCCAGACCGAGGGCCGGCTGAAGGCCGAGTTCAGGCTGTGGGACGTGTTCGCCGGCCAGCAGCTGCGCGGCGAGCAATACAACACCACGGCCGACAATTGGCGTCGCATCGCTCACATCATTTCCGATGCCATCTACGAGCGGATCACCGGCGACAAGGGCTACTTCGACACCCGCATCGTCTTCGTCGACGAGTCCGGCCCGAAGGAGCGGCGGATCAAGCGGTTGGCGCTAATGGATCAGGATGGCGCCAATGTGCGCTATCTCACCCGTGGGGACGACCTCGTACTCACGCCGCGGTTCTCCTCGGCTGCTGACACCATCACCTACATGTCCTACCGGGAGGGCGATCCCAAGGTCTATCTCATGAACGTCGAGACCGGGCAGCGGGAGATTGTGAGCAACTTCCCGGGCATGACGTTCAGTCCGCGCTTCTCACCCGACGGCCAGCGCGTGATCTTCAGTCTGCAACGCGGCGGCAGTTCCAACCTGTTCGTGATGGACCTGCGCTCGAAAGCCACGATGCGTTTGACCGACACGCAGGTCATCGACACGGCGCCCTCCTATTCGCCCGACGGGACACAAATCAGTTTCGAGTCCGATCGCGGGGGCAAGCAGCAGATCTACGTGATGGCGGCCACGGGCGGGCCGGCGCAACGCATCAGCTTCGGCGACGGGGCCTATTCGACGCCGGTGTGGTCGCCGCGCGGCGATTACATCGCCTTCACCAAGCAGACCGAGAGCAAGTTCGCCATCGGCATCATGCGAGCGGATGGATCAGGCGAGCGCATCCTCACCGAGGGCTATCACAACGAAGGACCGACTTGGGCGCCGAACGGGCGCGTGATCATGTTCTTCCGAGATCCGGGCGGCAACGCCGGGCCGATGCTCTACACGGTCGATGTGACCGGCCGCAACGAACTGATCTTGAAAACGCCGAGCTACGCGTCCGATCCCGCGTGGTCGCCGCTGTTGCAATAAGGCCATAGCGAAGGAACGGCGCGAATGGAACTCGCGAAGGTCTAGAAGGCGCCGCATTCACCGGGCATTAACCACCGGAGGGGGTTTTCCGCTTTTTCCCTGCCGTTGAGCGATCCGGGCGACACCCGATCAAGGTCGACAAGAACCTTCGCTTAACCACGCACCTGTTAGACCTGCTGCATGTGCGCTAACGACGCAACCATGGAGGCAGCGGAATGACGAATGTCGTCGTGCGCGTCATCCGCGCGGCAAAGCTTGCCGGGTTTTTGGCTCTGGCCCTTGCCGCGTCCGCTTGCGCGAACAGACCGAACGATCCGCAGGCCGGCGGCAGCGCGCCGCCCGGCAGCCAACAGGATTTCGTGGTCAATGTCGGCGATCGGGTGTTCTTCGAGTCCGATTCGTCCGAACTCACGTCGCAGTCGATCGCCACGCTGGAGAAGCAGGCGCAATGGCTGCAGGTCTACAATCAATACACCTTCACCATCGAAGGCCATGCCGACGAACGCGGCACGCGCGAGTACAACATCGCGCTCGGCGCTCGGCGCGCGCAGACGGTGCGCGATTATCTCGCTTCGCGCGGGGTTCAGCCGCAGCGCATGCGCACGATCTCCTACGGCAAGGAGCGCCCGGTCGCGGTGTGCAACGACATTTCTTGCTGGTCACAGAATCGTCGCGCGGTCACGGTGCTCAACACCAGCTCCTGAGCGCGAGCAACACGGGGGAAGGGGGGACAGCCGGCGCCTTCGGGCGCCGGCTGTGTTTTGCAATGCTCCAGGCTTCCCCTTTCAAACGCGGGATCGTAACTTCGGCGGCGGGACGTCGCGCACCGCGACTTGCGGCGGCGCCTGCGAAGCCGGCGCCCTTCACAACAAGCCGGCAACTTCGACGAGAGCAATTGAGGGTCACGCGATGAGGATTGATCGGCTGGCGAGTGCGCAGCTTGCCGCCTGCGCCGTCGCAACCGTGCTCGCCGCGGCGCTGTGCGCCTGCGGGCAGGAGAACCGCTACGTGGCGCCGCCGCCGCCGAAGGTCACCGTCGCCATTCCGGTGCAGCAGAAGGTCACTCGCTACCTCGAGGCCATCGGCTATACCGCGGCGATAAACACCACCAATCTGGTCGCGCGCGTCTCTCCTCGCTGCCGCAGGCAGTGCAGGCGCAGGGCGTCATCGTGCAGAAGAATTCGACGGCGATCCTGCAGATCGTCACGTTGACGTCGCCCGACGGGCGCTACGACAGCCTTTACCTCGCCAACTACGCCACCATCAAGCTCAAGGACGAGATCGCCCGGCTGCCCGGCGTGGGCAACGTCGTCGTGTTCGGCGCCGGGCAATATTCGATGCGCATTTGGCTCGATCCGAACAAAATGCAGGCGCGCGGGCTCATGCCCCAGGACGTGATCGAGGCGTTGCGGCAGCAGAGCACGCAAGTGACGGCGGGCCAGATCGGCGCGCCCCCGGCGCCGCGCGGCCAAACGTTCCAAAACCCTCAACGTCACCGGCCGGCTCCGCGACCCGGCCCAATTCGCGCAGGTGATCGTCAAGACCGGCCGCGCCGGCGAGATCACGCGGCTCAGTGACGTGGGCCGGGTCGAGCTCGGAGCGCAGACCTACGGCCAAGCCTTCACGCTCGACGGCCAGCCGGCGGCGGGACTGGCGATCTACCAGGCGCCGGGCGCCAATGCGCTCAACGTGGCGCACCAAGTGCAAGAGAAATTGGCCGTGCTCAAGCGCGAGTTCCCGCAGGGCCTGATCTCCGAAATTCCTTCGACACCACCAAGTTCGTCGAACAGTCGATTCACGAGGTCTACAAGACGCTCTATGAAGCGGCATTCCTGGTGCTGGTCGTCATCCTCGTGTTCCTTCAGGACTGGCGCGCAATGTTGATCCCGGCGACTACGGTGCCGGTCACCATCATCGGCGCCTTCGCCGCGATGGCGGCGCTCGGCTTCACGATCAACTTCTCGACCCTGTTCGCGATCGTGCTGGCGATCGGTATCGTGGTGAACGCGCCATCGTGGTGGTGGAAGGGGCCGTCCACAACATCGAGAAGGGCATGTCGGGGCGCGAGGCGGCGAGCACTGCCATGCGCCAGCTGTTCGGTCCCACCGTCGGCATCACGCTGGTACTGATGTCAGTGTTCCTCCCGGCCGCGTTCCTGCCCGGCCTGACCGGCCGCATGTACGCGCAGTTCGCACTGGTGATCGCGGCAACCGCGCTGCTCAGCGGCATCAATGCCGTGACGTTGAAGCCGACCCAAAGCGCGATGTGGCTGCGGCCGGCGGTCCCGCCGGAGCGGCGCAATGTGTTCTACCGCGCCTTCAATCGCGCCTATGAGCGGGTCGAGCAGTGGTACG
>Ga0070709_10001401_pt1 | contig 13090 bp, 9 predicted proteins | sample LARL51metaG_FD_65449 | JGI IMG/M metagenome (GOLD analysis project Ga0070709, IMG submission 65449) | Corn, switchgrass and miscanthus rhizosphere microbial communities from Kellogg Biological Station, Michigan, USA - LAR L5-1 metaG | ecosystem: Host-associated > Plants > Roots > Rhizosphere ...
ACCCGCGCACCGGACGGATGCCCTTGTTGCGCAGCCGGAACACCTGCCCGGTCTGCGTCTCGGCCGGGATCTTGAGCTTTGCGTGGCCGTCGAGCGTCGGAATTTCGATCTCGCCGCCGAGTGCGGCGGTCGCGAAGCTGACCGGCATTTCGCAATGCAGGTCGGCACCGTCGCGCTGGAACACCGGATGCGGCTTCAGCGTCACGACGACGTACAGGTCGCCGGGCGGCCCTCCGTTCATCCCGGCCTCGCCTTCGCCGGTGAGACGGATGCGATCGTCCTGATCGACGCCGGCGGGAATCTTCACCGACAGCGTCTTGTGCTTGCGCAGCCGTCCGACGCCGCTGCACGTTGCGCACGGTTCGGCAACGACCTTCCCGGTGCCGCGGCACTGCGGGCAGGTCTGCTGGATCGAGAAGAAGCCCTGCGAGACGCGCACCTCGCCGCGTCCGTGGCATGTCGGACACGTCTGCGGCTGCGTTCCCGGTTTCGCCCCGCTGCCGTGGCACGTTTCGCATTCCTCCATCGTCGGGATGCGGATCTTGACCTCGGTGCCGTGCGCCGCGTCCTCGAGTGACAGCTCGAGGTTGTAGCGAAGATCGGCGCCGCGATAGACGCCGTTGCCGCGGCCGCCGCCGCGCTGCTGGCCGAAGATCTCGCCGAAGATGTCGCCGAACGCATCGGCGAAACCGCCGAAGCCTTCGGCACCGCGCGCACCTGCCGCACCGAAGCCGGCCGACGGATCGACGCCGGCATGGCCGAACTGGTCGTACGCACTGCGCTTGCGGGCGTCGGAGAGGACCTCGTAGGCCTCCTTCGCTTCCTTGAACTTTTCCTCGGCGTCCTTCTCGGCATTGCGATCCGGGTGGTGCTTCATCGCAAGCTTCCGATACGCCTTCTTGATGTCCTCGTCGGATGCGTCGCGTGCGACGCCGAGTACCGTGTAGTAGTCGCGCTTGGCCATGAAAATCCGGACTGCCCCTTGATGCTCAACCTATTGTTACATCGGGTGCGGCTCGCGCCCGATACAAAAGTCGGTCACACAGAAAGCATGCGACCGACCCGAAACCCGCTGATTTTACGTCCCCGCGGGACGCCCATCAGCGCGTTGCTGCGAAACCTCCGCCACGGGCCGCCGTGATGTCGCGGCGGCGACACAAAGCCGGCGCGTGCCTCGGCGGCCGGCAGCGCGCCGGCCACAAAAAGGCCGCGTCCAACGCGGCCCCATGGCGGACCCCAATCACAGGCGCGCGAACACCGCGATTACTTGCGGTCTTTCACCTCCGTGTACTCGGCGTCGACAACTTTCTCCTCGCCGCCCTTGTCGCCGCCACCGCCCGCGCCCTGCCCGGCACCTTCGCCGCCCGGTTGGCCCTGCCCCTGCGCGTACATCGCCTCGCCGAGCTTCTGCGACGCGCTCATCAGCGCCTCGGATTTCGCCTGCAGCGCCTCCTTCGACGCCTCCTTGTCCTTCAGCGTCGTCTCGGCGTCGTTCAGCGCTGATTCGATCCTGCCGCGTTCCTCGGCGCCGACCTTCTCGCCGTATTCGCCGAGCGACTTCTTCACGCTGTGGACGAGCGCGTCGAGGCCGTTACGCGCCTGCACGACTTCCAGCAGCTTGCGGTCCTCCGGCGTGTGTCTCGGCGTCCTGCACCATCCGCTGGATCTCATCCTCGGAGAGACCGGAGTTCGCCTTGATCGTGATCTTGTTTTCCTTGCCCGTCGCCTTGTCCTTCGCCGAGACGTGCAGGATCCCGTTGGCGTCGATGTCGAACGTCACCTCGATCTGCGGCATGCCGCGCGGCGAGGGCGGAATGCCTTCGAGGTTGAACTGCCCGAGACTCTTGTTGCCGCTGGCGCGCTCGCGCTCGCCCTGCAGCACGTGGATGGTCACCGCCGGCTGATTGTCGTCGGCGGTCGAGAACGTCTGCGTCGCCTTCGTCGGAATCGTCGTGTTTTTCTGGATGAGCTTGGTCATGACGCCGCCAAGCGTCTCGATGCCGAGCGACAGCGGCGTGACATCGAGCAGCAGCACGTCCTTGCGCTCGCCGGACAGCACCGACGCCTGGATCGCCGCGCCGACCGCAACCGCCTCGTCGGGGTTGACGTCCTTGCGCGGCTCCTTGCCGAAGAACTGCTTGACCGTGTCCTGCACCTTCGGCATCCGCGTCTGGCCGCCGACGAGAATGACATCGCTGATGTCCTCGAGCTTGACGCCGGCATCCTTGATCGCGGTACGGCAAGGCTCGACGGTGCGCCCGATCAGGTCCTCGACCAGCGACTCGAGCTTCGCGCGCGTGATCTTCATCGACAGGTGCTTCGGGCCCGACTGGTCGGCCGTGATGTACGGCAGGTTGATTTCCGTCTGCTGCCCGCTCGACAGCTCGATCTTCGCCTTTTCGGCGGCTTCCTTGAGGCGCTGCAGCGCAAGCACGTCGTTCTTGAGATCGACGCCCGCTTCCTTCCGGAACTCGTTGACGACGTACTCGATGATCCGCTGGTCGAAGTCCTCGCCGCCGAGGAACGTGTCGCCGTTGGTCGACAGCACCTCGAACTGGTGCTCGCCTTCGACGTTCGCAATCTCGATGATCGAGATGTCGAACGTACCCCCGCCAAGGTCGTAGACGGCGATCTTGCGGTCACCTTCGCGCTTGTCGAGGCCGAATGCGAGTGCCGCCGCCGTGGGCTCGTTGATGATCCGCTTGACCTCGAGGCCCGCGATGCGGCCGGCATCCTTCGTCGCCTGGCGCTGCGAGTCGTTGAAGTACGCCGGGACGGTGATGACCGCCTCGGTCACTTCCTCGCCCAGGTAGTCCTCGGCGGTCTTCTTCATCTTGCGCAGGATTTCCGCCGACACCTGCTGCGGCGCGATCTTCTTGCCGCGGACCTCGACCCAGGCGTCGCCGTTATCCGCCTTGACGATCCGGTAGGGCATCAGGTTGATGTCCTTCTGCACTTCCTTTTCCTCGAAGCGCCGTCCGATCAGGCGCTTCACCGCGAAAACGGTGTTCTTCGCGTTGGTGACCGCCTGCCGCTTGGCGGGTGCACCGACCAGGATTTCGCCGTCTTCGGCGTAGGCGACGACCGAAGGCGTCGTGCGCGCGCCCTCCGAATTCTCGATCACTTTGGGCCGTCCGCCTTCCATGATCGCAACGCAACTGTTCGTCGTCCCGAGATCGATGCCGATGATCTTGCTCATTTTGATTGGCCTCCGTGCTGCCGAGTGGGTTGTCTGGACGTGGAAATGGGGTTTCGAATGTTCGAATCAACCCGTCGACGCGTTGTCGCCGCGAGACTCCGGCGCCTTCGATACGGTCACCAGCGCCGGGCGCAGCACCCGATCGTTGAGCAGGTAGCCCTTCTGGAAGACCGTCACGACGGTGTTGGGCGGCAGGTCGCTGTCGACGGCCTGCATCGCCTGATGCTGATGCGGATCGAATTTCTGGCCGGCCGGGTCGATTTCCCGGATCTGCGCCCTGCCGAACGCGGCGTTCAGCGCCTTCAGCGTGAGCTCGGAGCCAGCCTTCAGCGTCTCGGGCGAGACGGATTGATCCGCGGCAAGCGTCTGCTCGAGCGCGTCCTTGACGGCGAGGAGGTCCTCGGCGAATTTATCGATCGCGTACTTGTGTGCGCGGGCGACGTCGAGCTGCCCTTGGCGGCGGACGTTCTCGACCTCGGCGCGGGCGCGCAACCACGCGTCCTTCATTGCGGCGGCTTCGGCCAGCGCCTTTTCATATGCGTCGCCCGGTTGGCCTTCGCCTTCGGCACTCGCCTCGTCGCCGGTTGGCATGCGGTCATCGAAGATGTCGTTCTCGGGATGGTTTTCTGGAGCGGTCATCGTGGCAACGGTCGTGAAAAGACGATAGCGGCAGGCGACATGGATGCCGATGCAGATTGGGATCCGCCGCCATTCTTTCAACAGGAGACCGACGCCGGAACGGGCGCCGGGGACGGGCGCTTGCCTTAAGCGCTCGCCCCCAGCACCTTCGCGCGGAGCATCGTCGCTTCCCGCGCTTGTCCGCTCGGCGGCGGTGACAGCCACCCCTGAAGGTTGGCGAGCACGATGTCGGCGAGCGCCGCGATCCAGCGCGCGTGCTCGTTGAGGCAGGGGATCACCTCGTAGTCGCCGCCGCCGGCGGCCTGAAACGTCCGCTTGCCCTCGATCGCGAGCTCCTCGAGCGTCTCGAGGCAATCCGAGACGAATCCCGGTGCGAACACGTCGACGCGCCGCGGCCGCGACGCACCCAGCTTGGCCAGCGTCGTCGCCGTGTATGGTTCGAGCCAGCGGCCGCGTCCGAAGCGCGACTGGAACGCGAGCGTCCACTGATGCGCTTCCAGTCCGAGCTCGCGCGCGAGCAACCGGCCGGTCATCCGGCAAAAGCAATGATAGGGATCGCCGCGCGCGAGCGCACGGCGGGGCAAGCCGTGGAACGACAACACGAGGTGCGCAGGCTGGCCGTGGCGCGTCCAGAAGTCGTTCACGACCGCCGCCAGCGCCGCGATATACCCCGGGTCGGCGTGAAACGTGTCGACAATGCGCAAGGCGGGAACGCGACGGACGCGCATCAGGTGCGCCGCCACGGCGTCGACGACCGAGCCAGTCGTGCTCGCGGCGTACTGCGGGTAGAGCGGCACGATCAGGATGCGGTCACAGGCGGCTTCGCGCAGGCGCTCGATCGCCGCACCGATCGGCGGATTGCCATACCGCATCGCCTGCTCGACGAGCGCGCTGTCGGCGGGAAGCCCGAGCGCCTTGAGCCGCTGCCCGAGGTAGCCGGCGAGCAGCACCTTCTGCTTGTTCGTATGGATGGCGAGTGGCGAGCCGTCCTTCGTCCAGATTGCCGCGTAGCGCGCCGCCGATCGGGACGGACGCGTTCGCAGCACGACGCCATGCAGAAAAGGCTGCCACGCGAACGACGGAATTTCGACGACGCGCGGATCACTCAGGAACTGCGCCAGGTACGTGCGTACCGCCGCGGGTGTTGGCGCATCGGGCGTGCCGAGATTGACGAGCAGCACGCCGACGCGCGGGATGCGGTCGTGCGCGAACGCGGGTTCCGCGCGATACATGGTTCAGGAGTCAGAGGACAGAACGCGGCTTCGGCGCGCGACTCGCGTTGCGCCGCTCAGTCGTCGGCGAGCTCGCGTGACAGCGCGTTCGACAGCAGTTTCGCGGTCACGTCGACGATCGGGATCACGCGCTCGTACGCCATGCGCGTCGGACCGATGACGCCCAGCGTGCCGATCACCTGGCCGTTCACTTCGTAGCTCGCGGTGACGACGCTGCATTCGTCGAGCGGCACCAGCCCCGATTCGCCGCCGATGTAGATCTGCACGCCCGGTGCGCGCTGCGAGACGTCGAGCAGGTGCAAAAGCGACGTCTTCTGCTCGAACAGATCGAAGAGGCGCCGCAGGCGCTGCATGTTCGATGCGAGGTCGTCGGCGTGCAGCAGGTTGCGCTCGCCGGTGACGACCAGCGCGTCGCCCTGCGCGAGCGCGCCCTCGCCCGCGTCGACCGCGGCCTTCATCAGGCCCGCGATGTCCTCGCGGAGCGCCCGCAGGTCATCCGCCAGTCGATCGCGAATGCCGGTGAGCGACTGCCCGGCGAAATTCTGATTGAAGAAATTGGTCGCTTCCGTGAGTTGCGACGGCGTATACGACCGGTCCGTGTGAAGAATGCGGTTTTGTACATCGCCTTCCGGCATGACGATGATCAGCAGCACCCGCCGATCGGACAGCCGCAGAAACTCGAGATGCCGAAACGAGGCCTCGCGGCGCTTCGGTGTCGCGACGACGCCCGCGAATTGCGTGAGCTGCGACAGGAGCGATGCCGCCGCGCTGACGATCTGCTGCGGGCGGTCGGCGGTGAGCTCGCCTTCGAGGCGATGGATCTCGACGTCCTCGAGCGGCTGCATGACCATCAGGCTGTCGACGAAGAACCGGTAGCCGCGCGCGGTAGGAACGCGCCCGGACGATGTGTGCGGGCTCGCGATGAGCCCCATCTCCTCGAGATCCGCCATGACGTTGCGGATGGTGGCCGGCGAGAGCTCGAGGCCGGAATGACGCGACAACGCGCGCGAGCCGACCGGCTGCCCTTCGGCCACGTAACGCTCGACGAGCGTCTTCAGCAGGTGTTGCGCGCGCGCATCCAGCATCTCGAATCCGGACAGTCCCGCGTGACTCGTGCGAATCATGGCCCTATATTACCTTGCCGTTTCGTTCCCGACGGCCGCCTCGGCCGAGTGGCCGACGCCGACGCGGCGTCGCACTATGGTTTAATCGCCGGATGGCCGCCCGCTCGCCGGAACGCTTCCACCGGATCGCGCTCATCGGGCGCCATGGTGGGCCGGGCGCGATGGCGCCGCTCGCCGCACTCGCCGCCTTCCTGCTCGCCCGCGGGCACGCGGTTTCGGTCGATGCCGACACCGCGGTCCTGGCCGGCGTCGACGGCACGACGACGCTGGCGGACGACGCGCCGCCCGGCGCCATCGACCTTGCCATCGTGCTGGGTGGTGACGGCACCATGCTCTCGGTCGCGCGACGCCTCGCGCCCAACGACGTGCCGCTCATTGGAGTCAACCTCGGTCGCCTGGGGTTCCTGACCGACATTCCCGTCGCGCGCATGGAGCCGACACTCGCCGCAATGCTCGACGGCCACTACACGGAAGAGCGGCGTACGCTGCTCGCGGTGACGCTCGCCCGCATCGATGGCACGACGGCGAGCGCGCCGGCGTTGAACGAGGTGGTCGTCAACCGCGGCGGGCTCGGCAGCATGATCGAATGCGCGGTCAGGATCGACGGCCGCTTCGTATACGCGATGCGCGCCGACGGCGTCATCGTCGCGACGCCAACCGGCTCCACGGCGTATGCGCTTTCGACCGGCGGCCCGATCATCGCGCCTGAGGTCCCGGCATTCGCGCTCGTCCCGATCGCGCCGCATGCGCTGACGCACCGGCCAATCGCCGTTCCCGACGACGCGACCATCGTGATCACGGTGAGCCAGGGGCGCGATGCCGCTGTTCATTGCGACGGCCAGGCGCACTTCGAGCTCACCGAGGGCGATCGGGTGATTGCGCGCCGCGCGCCGCACACGGCGCGCTTTCTCCATCCCGAATCCCACGATTATTTCGCGATGCTGCGCGAGAAGCTGCATTGGAGCGAAACGGCGGAGCGCTTCGCGCCCGGCGATCATCCGTGAACCGGCACCGCCGTCGCTGACGCGATGCTGCGCGCACTGTCGATCCGCCATTTTGTCGTCGTCGACACGCTCGACATCGAGCTCGACGCGGGCCTCACCGTCCTCACCGGCGAGACGGGCGCCGGCAAGTCGATCCTGCTCGACGCGCTCGGCCTGCTGCTCGGCGACCGCTTCGAACTGCGGCAGCTTCGCCCCGGGACCGAGCGCGCGGAGTTGGCGGCGGTGTTCGACATCGCCGCGTTGCCTTCGGTCGCGCGCTGGCTCGAAGCGGCGCAGCTCGACGCGGGCGACGAGTTGCTGCTGCGCCGCGTGCAGGATGCGCAGGGTCGCAGCCGCGCCTTCATCAACGGCAGGCCGTCGACACTCAATCAGTTGAGCGAGCTCGGCGCGCAGCTCCTCGACCTGCATGGCCAGCACGCGCATCAGGCGCTCGTGAGTGCCGAGGCGCAGCGCACGCTGCTCGACGCGTTCGGCGGATTCGCGCCATTGGCGCGCGACGTCGCGGAAGCCTGGCGCGTCTGGCGTCTCGCCATCGAGCGCCGTGACGCGGCGGCGACGGCGGCGCAGGCGTTTGCAGTGGAGCGGGAAACGCTGCAGGAACGCGCGCGCGAGCTCGCCGCACTTGCCCTCGAGTCCGACGAATGGACTACGCTCGATGCGGCGCAGCGGCGCCTCGCGAACGCCGCCGAGTTGATCGAGGCGACGACGCAGGCGGAGGACGCGCTCGTCGAAGGCGACGATGCGCTCGCGCGACGCCTTGCGCGCATCGTGCAGAAGCTGACGCAGGCGAGTGCGAATGATGCAGCGCTTGGCGAAATCGTCGCGCTGCTCGCGCCGGCCGCGATTCAGCTCGATGAAGCCGTGCGCGCCGTGCGCGAGTATCGACGGCGGCTCGATCTCGATCCGGCCGAGCTCGCCCGCATCGAGCGGCGGCTCTCCGCGATACACGATGCCGCGCGCAAGCACCGGGTGCGCCCGGATGCGCTGCACGCGCTGTCGCAATCGATCGCAGCGCGCCTGGCGGAATTGTCAGAAGCGACGGACGCCGACGCGCTCACCCGCACCGCGGACGACGCCGGCGCGCGCTACGACGCGCTTGCCGCCGCGCTGTCCGCGAAGCGCGCCACGGCGGCGAATGCGCTCGGACGCCGCGTCACGAAGACGATGCAGGATCTCGCGATGAAGGGCGGCCGGTTCGACGTGGCGCTCGAGCCCACTGCGACTGCGGCGAGCTTTGGCCGGGAGACCGCGGCGTTCCGCATCGCGACGCATCCGAAGCAGGCCCTGGCTCCGCTGTCCCGCGTCGCCTCGGGTGGCGAGCTGTCGCGTGTCGCGCTGGCGATTCACGTCGCGGCGAGCGATGCCGGGGCGGTGCCGACGCTGGTCTTCGATGAAGTCGACGCAGGCATCGGCGGCGCGGTCGCGGCAACGGTCGGCCGGATGCTGCAAACGCTTGCAGAGCGCCGCCAGGTGCTGTGCGTCACGCATCTGCCGCAGGTCGCGGCGCACGCCGACCATCATTTCCGGGTCGTGAAGCGCGGAAACGGCGAACAGGTCACGAGCGAGCTGACGGCGCTGGCGCAAGCCGCGCGCGTCGACGAGCTCGCGCGAATGCTCGCGGGCAGTGAAGTCACGACGAAGACTCGCGCGCATGCGCGCGAGCTGTACGAGCAGCATCGGCGCCACGAGCGGAAGTGAAGCGGCGCGTGCTCGAACGCACGCGCAAACGCTGACGAATCAGCGCCGCTGCGACGTCTTGACGAGTCGCGGCTGGAACGTCCCGCGCGCGTGGTGCCGCGCATGGGAGGACATCCGGACCCTGACGGCGTGCGCGACCTTCACTGGCGCCATCGCGAGCGATTCGCCGGTCTCCAGCCAGTGCTTGACGCGCTGCGCGTCCGCGATGCGCGTGTATTTGCCGAGCGAGTCGAGCAGCACGATCACGAACGGCTTGCTCGCGATGTTCACGAGCATGACGACGCACTTGCCGGCCTCGCGGATATAACCGGTCTTCTGCAGCGTGATGTCCCACGCCTGGTTCTTCACGAGGGCGTTGGAATTGTTGAATCCGAGCATCCTGCCCGTCTCCTGCATCTCGACGAGATACGAAGGCGTCGTCGTGAAATCGCGGATCATCGGGTATTCGGCGGCCGCCTGCACGAGCTTCGCAAGGTCGCTCGCCGTCGACACGTTCTCGGGCGAGAGTCCGGTCGGATCGGAATAGTGCGTGTGCAGCATGCCGAGCGACGCCGCCTTGAAGTTCATCGCCGCGACGAACGCCTGTGTGCCGCCCTGGTAATGGCGCGCGAGCGACGACGCGGCGCGATTCTCGGACGACATGAGCGCGAGCCGCAGCATTTCGCGCCGCGGCAGCGTCGTGCCCATCCGCAGCCGCGACGTGCTGTTCTTGAGGTAATCGAAGTCCGCCATGTCGATGTCGAGCGTTTCCTCGAGCGGCTGCTGCGCGTCGAGCACGACCATCGCCGTCATCAGCTTGGTGACCGATGCGATCGGCGTCACTTCGTCTGCCGCTTTTGCGTAAATCTGACGATCCGCGGCAGCATCGAGGACGAGGACGTTCGCCGATGCCAGTCTCAACCGCGACGGGTCGAGCGTCGTCGGTGCCGCCGACACAGAGCTCGCGACAAGACCAGCAAAAACAAGGCACAGCAGACGTTTCATCAGCAGAACTCTCAACAATTCCAGCCGGTTTATCGCACGGGAGGCGACCCGGCGTCAACGGGCGATGAAAAATCAGATGCTTACGAGGCGCTGCGCAGCGTCGCCGTGGCCGCGGCCGTCGAAGCAGGGTTTGGGTCGCGCAACTCCGACGGCTCCGGAAGGCGCGAATCGCCGCCGGTCGTAGAAGCCGCTGCCGCATCCCGCCGCTCGTCCTGCTGCAACCGCCACATTCGCGCGTAGACGCCGTTCGCGGCTAGTAGAGCAACATGCGTGCCCCGCTCGACGATCCGGCCGTGCTCGAGGACCAGGATCGCGTCCGCGTCGATGATCGTGGAAAGGCGGTGAGCAATGGTGAGCGACGTGTGGTCGCGCGCGATCAGCTTCAACTCGGCCTGGATGGCCTTTTCGGAGCGCGAGTCGAGCGCGGACGTCGCCTCGTCGAAGATCAGGATCGCCGGATGCTTGAGAATCGCGCGCGCGATCGCGACGCGCTGTTTCTCGCCGCCCGACAGCTTGAGTCCACGCTCGCCGACGGGCGTTGCATAGCCTTCCGGCAGGTGCTGCACGAAGTCGTGGATCTGCGCCAGCTTCGCCGCCTCGACGATCTCGTCGTGCGTCGAATCCGGACGGCCATACGCAATGTTGTACTCGATCGTGTCGTTGAAGAGCGCGGTGTCCTGCGGGACGATCGCAATGGCGGCGCGCAGCGATGCCTGCTGCACGTCGCGGATGTCCTGCCCGTCGATCGTGATGCGGCCCGACGCAAGATCGTAGAACCGGTACAGGAGCCGCGCGAGCGTCGATTTGCCGGAGCCCGACGGACCGACGACGGCGACGTTGTGTCCGGCCGGAATCGTGAACGTCACGTCGTACAGTATCTGGCGATTGGGCTCGTACGCGAAATCGACGTGCTCGAAGCGTACCGTGGCGCCATCGACGACGAGCGAATGGGCGTGGGGCGCGTCGGTGATCTCCGCATGCTCCTCGATCAGCCGGAACAGGCGTTCCATGTCGGCGAGCGCCTGCTTGATCTCGCGATAGATGACGCCTAGGAAGTTGAGCGGAACATAGAGCTGGATCATGAACGCGTTGACGAGCACGAGGTCGCCGATCGTCATCGTGCCGGCGACGACACCCACGGTCGCCCGCCACATGATCAGCGCCACCGCGATCGCGATGATCGCGCTCTGGCCGATGTTGAGCCCCGACAGCGACGTCTGCGACAGCACCGCCGCGCGTTCCCAGTGCTGCAGGCTCTCGTCGTAACGCTGCGCCTCCCACTCCTCGTTGCCGAAATACTTGACCGTCTCGTAGTTCAGCAGGCTGTCGATCGCCCGCGTGTTCGCCTTCGAGTCGAGCTCGTTCATCTGCCGGCGAAAGTGCGTCCGCCACTCGGTGACGCTGATCGTGAACAGGATGTAGAGCCCGAGCGCCACCGCGGTGATCGCCATGAACGTCCAGTCGTAGCGCACGATCAGGATTGCCGACACGAACGAGATCTCGACGAGTGTCGGCAGGATCGAGAACAGCGCGAAGCCGATCAGCGTCGAAATGCCGCGCTGGCCGCGCTCGACGTCGCGCGTAAGCCCACCCGTCTGGCGCGCGAGATGGAACCGCAGCGACAATGCATGCAGGTGCCGGAACACCGTGAGCGCGATTCGCCGCACCGCGCGCTGCGTGACCTTTGCGAAGAGGTATTCGCGCAATTCGGTGAACACCGTCGTCGACAATCGCAGCAGTCCGTAGGCGATGAGCAGCGCGAGCGGGACGGAGAGCACGGCGATGCGCGGGTCGAGGCTGTCGACGATCTTCTTCATCAGCACCGGCACGCCGACGTTCGCGACTTTCGCAAGGACGAGGCACGCGAGCGCCGCGCCGATGCGCCCGCGATAGCCCCACAGATAGGGCAGCAGCGTCCGGATGGTCTGCCAGTCGCCGCGCTGCGTCCGCGCGACATGCGACTCCTTCGGCACCGGCATGGAAGAAGCTCCGTGCATCGTCAACGCGAAGGCCACGCGCCGCGCCACCACTCGTCGCCGCCGTAGCGCATCATGCCCATCGCGACGCGCACCGTGCCGTAGGCGACCCAGCATACGGCCTTCGCGAAGCGCGATCGCTGCGCCCAACCCTGCTGCGGAACCGATTGCGAGCCGGCTTCCATCATGGCGAGGAGCGCATTGCGCAGGCCGCTGGCGAACACCGGATCGCGAACGAACACGTTTGCCTCGCGCGCCATCAGGAATGAATACGGGTCGATGTTCGAGGAACCGACCGTCGCCCAGTGGCCGTCGACGACCGCCACCTTCGCGTGCAGGAAAGACAGGTGATACTCCTGGATGGCGATCCCCGCCGCGAGCAGTTGTCCATAAAGCGCGCGCGAAGCATAGTGCAGCAGCCGATACTCGACGCGCGCCTGCAGCAGAAGCGTCACCTTCACCCCGCGCGCCGCCGCATTGAGCAGCGCACGCCGAAAACGAATGCCGGGGAAGAAATACGCGGTCGCAATCAGGATCTCCCGGCGTGCCGTTCGCACCGCGGCGAGGTACGCGCGCTCGATGTCGCGACGATGCCGCAGGTTGTCGCGGATCGTGAACTTGGCGACCTGCGTGCCGACATTTTCGGCCGGCTCCTCGTCGGGAAAGAGCGGAACGTCGGAGTTGCGAAGCTGCGTGATCTCGACGATCGCCCACACGCGCTGCATCGTCTGGATGATCGGAACGAGCAACGGGCCGCGCACGCACACCGCAAAATCGATACGCGGCGGCTTGTGGCCCGGCGTGTTCATGTCGTCGATCACATTGATGCCGCCGACGAACGCGACGCGGCCATCCACGTGGCAGAGCTTCCGATGCAGGCGGCGCAGCCGATGCGAGCGAAAGTGCCACGGATGCACCTCGGGACGGTACAGCAGCAGGTCCACGCCGCCGTCGATCAGCCGGCGCTTGAGCGGCTCGGTCAGGAAGTGGCGCGCCCCCCAGCCGTCGACCAGCACACGCACTGAAACACCGCGCCGCACGGCGTCGATCAGCGCGTCGGCAACCCTGCGTCCGGTATCGTCGTCCGCGAAGATGTACGCTTCGAGCCACACCTCGCGTTCGGCGAGCGCAATCGCCTCGAGCAGCACCGGAAAGTATTCCGCGCCATTTCGAAGCAGCGTGATCGAATTCCCCGCCGTGTAGCGGTTCATCGCAAGGCTGCCGGTCTGCACTT
>Ga0070709_10001409_pt1 | contig 13033 bp, 10 predicted proteins | sample LARL51metaG_FD_65449 | JGI IMG/M metagenome (GOLD analysis project Ga0070709, IMG submission 65449) | Corn, switchgrass and miscanthus rhizosphere microbial communities from Kellogg Biological Station, Michigan, USA - LAR L5-1 metaG | ecosystem: Host-associated > Plants > Roots > Rhizosphere ...
TCAGTCGCGAGCAGCTGGCACAGGAGCTGCGCCAGCGCGAGGCACTGGATACGCAGGGTCGCGCCCGCGCCGCCAACATCACCGACGAGCTGCAGCGCGAACGGGCGCGCACGGCGAACTACCTCGAGTCACTGCACAGCGTCGAGGCGCGCCGGCTGATGGCGCAGGAACTGGTCGCCGACCTGCAGCAGGAGGCGCAGGCGCGCGAGGCGCAGCTGGCGCGGGTCGAGAGCGAGATCCACGGCCGCGACCGCGAGGCCAGCGAGCGCAGCGCCGAGCTGGCGCAGCGCGCGGCGCGCATCACGCGCCTCGAGCAGCAGCTGGCGGCCTTCGCCGAGCAGCTGGCGCAGCGCGACATGCAGCTGCGCGATGCACGCCAGGAGGCGCAGGGCCTGCAGACCGGCTTTGCGCGCCTGCAGACCGAGCTGACTGCGGCCAACGAGCGCAGCCGCGCGCTGGAGGCGGCCTCGGAGCAGCACGCCGCCACCGACGCCCGCGCGCAGGGCGAGCTGCAGCGCCGGCAGGCCGAGCACGGCGCGCTCGTAAGTGCGCTGGAGGCGGCGCGGGCCGCCGCGGCCGCCCAGACCGAGCACGCCACCGCACAGGAAGCCGCGCTCGCCAGCGCGCGCGAGCGCATCGGCCAGCTCGAGGCGGCGCTCGAGCACCAGCGTGCCGAGGGCACCGCGCTCGCCACGGCAGTGGCCGCGGCGCGCGTGGCCGCGGCTGCCCAGACCGAGCAGGCCGCCGCCCAGGAAGCGGCGCTGGCGGGCGGGCGCGAGCGCGTCGGCCAGCTCGAGGCGGCGCTCGCCGCCGAGCAGGCGCGGGCCGCACAGCTCGAGGCCGAACTGGGGCGGGTGCGCGACGAGATGGAGGACTGGGGCAGCGCCTTGAAGAGCGCGCAGCAGGAGCGCGACGGGCACCTGGCGGCGATCGCCACCGCCGAATCGCGCGCGCGCGAGATGGAGCAGCGCGTCGGCCTCAGTACCGAGGAGGTGCGCGTGCTGCAGATGGGGTCGGAGGCCGTCACCACGCGCGTGCGCGAGCTCGAGTCCGACCTGCGCGTCGCCGAGGAGGCGGTGCACCGGCTGGAGTCGGAGGCGCGCACGCGCAACGCCCGCCTCGAGGAGCTGGAAAGGGCCAATCAGCACTGGCGCGCGATCGAGGAGGCACGCCAGGAGGCGCGCCACGGCTCGACCGACACCGCCGCCGCCAACCAGATGTTGCGCGAGGCGGCAGGCCCCGGAGGGGAGGCGGCGGAGGCGCAACCGGAGCCGGCCCCGGCCCCCGACGGCACGGTACGGCTGCTGATCGTGCCGGGCGTGGATGGGCGCGAGGTCGTGCACGTGCTCGGGCGCAAGACCAGCATCGGCCGCACGCCCGACAACGACGTGCAGATCGACGCCAAGTTCGTCAGCCGTCACCACGCGGTGATCCTCGCCGGCCCGGCGCAGACCATCATCGAGGATCTCAACAGCACCAACGGCGTGCAGGTCAACGGGCGGCGCATCAGCCGCCATGCGCTCAAGGACGGCGACCAGGTCGCCATCGGGCGCACCCAGTACCGCTTCGCGGTGCGCAAGTCGGCCGAGAAGCGCTGACAGCAGCGGCCACCGCCGCTAAGCTCTGACGCTCGCGCGCACTGCGCAGCGGGAGTGCCGGTGGCCAGTCCCTACATCGAACGGATCCTCAAGGCGCGCGTCTACGACGTCGCCATCGAGTCGCCGCTGGAGGTGGCGCCGCGGCTGTCGCGGCGGCTCGGCAACCAGGTGCTGCTCAAGCGCGAGGACCTGCAGCCGGTGTTCTCGTTCAAGCTGCGCGGCGCCTACAACCGCATCGCGCACCTGTCCGACAACAGTGCGCGCCGCGGCGTGGTGTGTGCCTCGGCCGGCAACCACGCGCAGGGTGTGGCACTGGCGGCGCAGCGCCGCGGCATCGCCGCGCTCATCGTCATGCCGCAGACCACCCCGCACATCAAGGTGCAGGCGGTGATCGACCTGGGCGCCGAGGTGGTGCTGCACGGCGACGACTACGACAGCGCCTTCGAGCACGCGCTGGCCCTGGTGCGCGAGCGCAACCTGATCCTGGTGCATCCCTTCGACGATCCCGACGTCATCGCCGGCCAGGGCACGGTCGCCGTGGAGATCGCGCGCCAGAGCGGCGGGGCGCTGGACGCGGTGTTCGTGCCGGTGGGCGGCGGCGGCCTGCTGGCCGGCATCGCCGTGTACATCAAGTACCTCTACCCCGGGGTGCGCGTCATCGGCGTCGAGCCCGAGGACGCCGCCGGCATGCACGACTCGCTCAAGGCCGGGCGGCGCGTGACGCTCGAGCGCGTCGGCATCTTCGCCGACGGCGTGGCGGTGCGGCGCGTCGGCGAGGAGACCTTCGCGCTGTGCCGCGGCCACGTCGACGAGATCGTGCTCACCAGCACCGACGAGATCTGCGCCGCCATCCAGGACGTGTTCGAGGACACGCGCTCGATCGTCGAGCCGGCCGGGGCGCTGGCGGTGGCGGGCCTGAAGAAGTACGTGGCGCGCGAGGGCTGGCAGGGCAAGCGCCTGGTGGCCGTCAACTCCGGCGCCAACATGAACTTCGACCGCCTGCGCCACGTCGCCGAGCGCGCCGACCTCGGCGGGGAGCGCGAGGCGCTGCTGGCGGTGGTGATCCCGGAGAAGCCGGGCAGCTTCCTGCGCTTCTGCGAGACGCTCGGCAAACGCAGCGTCACCGAGTTCAACTACCGCTACGCCGGCAGCGAAGGCGCGCAGGTGTTCGCCGGCTTTGCGCTCAGCCAGGGGCGCGCCGAGAAGGACGCGGTGGTGGCGGCGCTGCGCGGCGCCGGCTTCACCGTCACCGACATGACGGGCGATGAGCTCGCCAAGCTGCACGTGCGCTACATGATCGGCGGCCACGCACGCGGCCTGGAGCACGAGCTGCTGTACCGCTTCGAGTTCCCCGAGCGCCCGGGGGCGCTGCTGCGCTTCCTGCAGTCGATCGGCACGCGCTGGAACATCAGCCTGTTCCACTACCGCAACCACGGCTCCGACTACGGGCGCGTGCTCGCCGGGATCCAGGTGCCGCCGGGCGAGCGCGCGGAATTCCTGCAGCACCTGAAGGAGCTGCACTACGCCTACGTCGAGGAGACCACCAACCCGGCCTACCGGATGTTTCTCGGCGCCTGAGAGGCGCGTCCTTAGGCGGCGGGCGGGCCCGCGCTGCGGCTCTCGATGAGCCACTCGCGCCAGATGGCGAGCAGCACCGCGAGGATCACCGGGCCTACGAACAGGCCGACCAGCCCGAAGGCCGCGAGTCCGCCCAGCACGCCGAACAGCACCACCAGGAACGGGATGCGCGCCTGCTGGCTGATGAGGAACGGGCGCGCGATGTGGTCGGTCCATCCCATGATGAGGCTGCACCAGATGGTCAGGCCGATGGCGGCCACCGTGCTGCCGGTGAGGAACAGCCATATGACGACGCCGGCGGCGACCGCCGGCGCGGCGAACGGGATCAGGCCGCACACCGTGGTGAGCGCGGCGAGGAACACCGGCGAGCCGGCGCCCGCGACCCAGTAGCCGAGGCCCACCAGCACGCCCTGCACCACGGCCGCCAGCACCAGCCCGTAGACCACCGCCTTGACGGTCTGCGCAATCGCGCGCACGTAGTTGTGCACGCGCGGGCCGAGCAGCTGCTCGAGGGCCCAGGCGAGCTGGCCGGTGAAACGCTCCCCGTCGCGGTACACGAAGAACAGGCTCAGCACCGCCAGCAGCAGCTTCACCACGTTGTGGGCGATGTTGCCGATCACGTGCGCGATCTGATCGAAGGACTGGTTGGTGACCTTGCTGACCTCGGCGCCGAGCGCGTGCGGGTCCTGGGCGGCGCGCGCCACCAGGTCACGCAGCGGCTCGCCGATCCACGGCAGCTTGGCGACCGCCGGCGGCAGCTCCAGGCCGCCGGCCAAGAGCGCCTGGGTCTCGTGCCAGGCATGGATCAGCTCGACGCGCAGCACCGCGGCCACCCAGGCAAGAGGCGCCACCACCGCGATGCTCACCGCGCCGGTCATGATGAGCGCGGCCGGCAGGGAGCGGCCACCGCAGGCGCGCAGCAGCCACTGGTACGCCGGCCAGGTGACGAAGGCGAGGATCGCCGCCCACACCAGCGGCACGATGAACGGCGCCAGCACGCGGAAACCGAGCAGCACGATGCCGGCGAGCAGCACCATGGCGAGCAGCCGGCGCAGCCACGGCGCGGAGACGAAGTCTTCCATCAGCTGAGGCCGGCCGCGTCGGACACGAACATGGTGAGCGCGAGCAGTATGCCGGTGGCGAGCGTCAGCTGGCGCCGCAGGTTGAGGTAGGCCGGCGGCAGCTCCGCGCCCAGGCCGCGGTGCTCGTACAGCCAGAAGCCGCCCCAGCCGACCACCAGCAGGGCGAGTCCCCTCTGGCCGCCGAGCAGCAGGGCGACGGCGGCGAGAACCGCCGGCACCAGCGCCGCAGCCTGGCGGGCCACATCCCACGGCAGGCGCCCGGCGAGCGCCAGCCCGGTGTGCACTGCACCAGTGGCCGCCAGCGTGACCGCCCCCCAGGCGAGAGCCACGTGCTGCGCCAGCTCGCGCGCGCCGTAGTCGGACAGCAGCCCGACCCCGGCCAGGCTCGCCACCAGCGGCGTGCTGCCCAGGTAGCCGGCCCACTCGGTGAGGTTGTTGGCGCGCGCCGCGGGCGCACGCTCGTCGGCGATCCCCATGGCTCCGATCATGCCATGTGCCCGGTGGCGCCGTGGCCCTTGACGTCCGGCCGCGCGCGCAGGCAGGCTTCGCGCGGCGTGAGGTGACCGTCCCGACGCGTGCGGCCTAAGGCTGTGACCGCGCCCGGCGGGATGGTTAAACGGGAAGACCGGTGAGGATTCGTCCAAAGCCGGCGCTGCCCCCGCAACGGTAATCGAGTCAAGGCGGATCACATTGGCCACTGCGCCGCAGGGCGCGGGAAGGCGATCCGTCCGGAGCACACGCTCCAGCTCGAGAGCCCGGAGACCGGCCTCGCGTGTATTTCCGATGGGCGTCGCGGTGGGCGGGGCCGGTTGGGCGGCACGCTTCGCGGCCGCAAACCGGCTCCTGATCCGCAGACCCCGTCGGGCACGGGTGTGTGCACATTCAGGAGCTCAACAACATGACAACCGCTTGCCCCGCGCGCCGTACCGGCGCTGCGACCGGTCTTTGCCTCTTTCTCCTTCTCACCGTTACCGCGCCAACCTGGGCGGAAGATGCCGGCGAGCCGCAGCCGGTGGTGGTCAGCGCCACGCGTGTGCCGACACCACCCGAGCAGGTGGCGAGCAGCGTCACCGTCGTGACCGCTGCCGACATCGAGGCGCGCCAGGAGCGCACCATTGTCGAGGTGCTCAAGGACGTGCCGGGACTCAACCTGTTGCAGACCGGCGGCGCGGGCGGCACGGCCTCGGTGTTCATGCGCGGCACCAACTCCAACCACACCAAGGTGCTCATCGACGGGATCGACGTCGGCGATCCCAGCAACTCGACCGGTGCCTTCGACTACGGCCAGCTGCTCACCCAGGACATCGAGCGCGTGGAGGTGCTGCGCGGCCCGCAGAGCGGGCTGTACGGCTCGGACGCCATCGGCGGTGTGATCAACATCATCACCAAGAGCGGCAACGGGCCGATGCAGTTCCGGGGTTATCTCGAAGGGGGCTCCTTCGAGACCTTCAACCAGGCCGCCGGCATCTCCGGTTCCGAAGACGCGTTCCACTACGCTGCCAATGTCAGCCACTTTCACTCGGGCTCGACGCCGGTGACGCCCCTCGACCTGCTGCCGCCGGGTGAGCCGCGCAACAACGACTACGATGACAACCTCACCGCCTCCACCAAGCTCGGCTACGACGTCAGCAGCGACTTCGACCTCGGACTCGTGGCGCGCTACACCCACATCGACCTGCGCAACACCGGCGACTCCTTCGATCCGGTGACGTTCGCCTCGTTCCCCGCACCCGAGCAGACCGACGCCAAGACCGACGAGTACTTCAGCCGCCTGTTCGCGCACCTGAACTCCTTCGGCGGGTTCCTCGAGCAGACCATCGGTTTTGCCTACTCGCACGAGCGCACGTCCACGTTCGTGCCCGAGTCGCCGGAGGCGCTCAACAGCGGTGACCGCCGCAAGGCCGACTGGCAGGGGAATCTGCACCTGGCGGCCGGCGAGACTCTCGTGCTCGGCGCGGAGTACCAGCGCGACCAGATCAAGGACCCGCTGTACGCGAGTGACCGCATCGCCTCGGGGTACGCGGAACTCCAGTCGCAGCTCAGCGAGCACTGGTACTCGGCCGTCAACGTGCGCTACGACGGCCACAACCGCTTCGGCAGCAAGGTGACCTACCGCTTTGCGCCTGCGTACGTAATCGACGCCACCGGCACCAAGCTCAAGGCCTCCATCGGCTCGGGCTTCAAGGCGCCCACCCTCAGCGAGTTGTACCAGGACTTCCCGGCGTTCTTCTTCTTCGCGAACCCGAACCTCAAGCCCGAGACCAGCACCGGCTGGGACGCGGGTTTCGAGCAGGGACTCGCCGCGGACACGCTGCACTTCGGCGCGACTTACTTCCACAACGGCATCCACGACCTGATCTCGGCCGCGACCGATCCGCTGTCGTTCGAGACCACGTACGTGAACATCGGCCGTGCCACCACCTACGGCGTGGAGAGCTTCATCGCCTGGCAGCCGCTCAGGACCCTGACGCTGCGCATCGATTACACCTACACCGAGGCGAGGGATGACCTCCTGCACGAGGAGCTGCTCAGACGCCCCAAGAACAAGGGCAATTTCACCGCCAACTGGCAGCTGACCAGCGCCTGGCAGGTGAACGCCGACGTGCTGTGGGTGGGAACCTGGGTCGACGGCAACCGCGACTTCAGCATCGGGCGGCTGGATGCGCCCGGCTACACCACCGTCAACCTCGCGACCCGCTACGAAATCAGCCGCAGGCTCGAGGTGTTCGGCCGCCTCGACAACCTGTTCGACCGCCGCTACCAGAACCCGACCGGATTCCAGGCCCCGGGATTCGGCGTGTTCGCGGGCCTCAATGTGAGGCTATAAGGCGCGCAGTGCTCGCCGGGGCGGAAGTGCTAATCTTGGCGGTGCATGAACGTGCCGACCGACACTCCCGCCTCGGCAGTGCCGCCGACCGAGAACGAGCGCACCTGGGGCATGCTCGCGCACCTCTCGGCGCTCGCCGGACTCGTGATGCCGATGATCGGCATCGTGCTCGGGCCGCTCGCGGTGTGGCTGCTGCGCCGTGACCAGTCGCCGTTCGTCGAGGCGCACGCCAAGGAAGCCCTCAATTTCAACATCACCGTGCTGATCGCGGCCGTGGCCTGCTTCATCCTGATGCTGGTGTTCGTCGGCATCCTGCTCGGCGCCGCGCTGTTCATCGCCTGGCTCGTCATGACCCTCATCGCCGCCATCAAGGCGAGCGAGGGGCTCGTCTACCACTACCCCTTCGCACTGCGCTTCGTGAAGTAACCCGCCGTTTCGGCGGCGCATCAATTCTTGATCCGTAAGCTATTGTTTAATAAATGTATTTGCACCTATAACTGTATAGATGTACAGTCTCTAGATGCCCCGCAAGATCATCGGTCGCCACGTGTTTACGGGCAGGGGCGCCCTGTCCAATCCTCCTGGCCGGTTCGACCTGCAGCAATTCTCGACTGTCGATGACGGTTGGTACACGGAGGAGGAGCCGAGCGCCATAGAGACGACCCTCGAACCGGAGCGCGCGAAAGAGATCATCACGACCAACGACTCGCCCGACGTCCCGTTCGAACAGTCGATCAATCCGTACCGGGGATGCGAGCATGCGTGCCCCTACTGCATGTCGGGCGATACGCCGGTCTTGATGGCGAACGGAGCAACGAAGCCGATCGCTAAATTGCGGCCCGGCGACCGCATCTTCGGAACGGCCCTACGGGGCCGCTGCGTCCGCTATGTACAGACGGTGGTGTTGGCGCAGTGGTGTGTCCTGAAACCGGCGTATCGTGTTTCGCTCGAGGACGGCACTCAGCTGACGGTTGGCGCCGACCATCGCTTCCTTACGGAACGCGGTTGGAAGTTCATTACGGGCACCGAACAGGGCCGCAGACGACGGCCTCATCTCACGCTTAGCAGCGGATTGCTCGGAACCGGAGCGTTCAGCGCTCCTGTGCAACAGGATTCTAGCTACCGCTCCGGTTATCTGTGCGGACTCATTCGTGGCGACGGAACCATCGGGTTAGAGGGGCATCGGGGGGCAGACGGCCGTCGCCTTGAGCAGACGTGGTTCAGGTTGGCGCCGTGCGACCAGGAAGCGCTTGAGCGTGCTCGCAAGTGGCTCACATATCAGTACGCTGAGACTCAGCGATTTCAGTTCGGTGCGGGGGCCGTGCGTGCCATGCACGCCATTGGAACCCAAATGCGCGCCGACGTAAGCCGCATTCAAGAGTTGATCGCGTGGCCTGATACACCGGACCGTGAGTGGCAAGCCGGTTTTCTTGCGGGGATCTATGATGCCGAAGGCTGCTACTCGGGCGGCATCCTCCGTATAGCTAATACCGACTACCGAATTATCAACCGGATCCGCGATGCACTGCGCACGTTTGGATTTAGCTCTGTCGTGGAGCACGTTTCGCACGAAGTCACCAAGTGCATCGATGTCGTGCGCGTGCGCGGCGGACTGCGTGAACACCTGCGGTTCTTCCATCTGACCGGGCCGGCGATATCACGCAAGTGCGACATAGCGGAGCAGGCCGTAAGGAGCGCGGCGCAGCTTCGGGTCGTCGGCATCGAGCCGCTGGGTAACGCGATGCGCCTGTACGACATCACAACCGGAACGGGCAATTACATCTCGAACGGCGTGATCAGCCACAACTGCTACGCAAGACCGAGCCATGCCTACATGGGCCTCTCGCCCGGTCTCGATTTCGAGACGCGCATCTTCTACAAGCAGGACGCGGCGCGAGTGTTGGAAGCGCAGCTCGCCCGCCCGGGGTACGTCTGCAAGCCGATTACCATCGGTGCCAACACGGACCCGTATCAGCCGGCCGAGCGCCGGATGAAGATCACACGCGCACTGCTGGAGGTGTTGGCACGCACCCGTCACCCGGTAACAGTGATTACCAAGAGTTCGCTGGTGCTGCGCGACCTCGATCTGCTTGCCGACCTTGCGCGTGATGGCCTAGCGGGGGTCGGAGTCAGTGTTACCTCTCTCAACAGGGACCTAAAACGGGTGATGGAACCCCGCGCGGCATCGCCGCAGGCCCGCTTGCGGGCGGTGAAAGAACTAAACGCTGCCGGCGTGCCCACGGGAGTGCTGGTCGCGCCGGTGATTCCCGCACTCACCGACCACGAGCTCGAGGACATCCTCGCCGCGTCTGCCGAAGCGGGCGCGCGCTGGGCGGGCTACGTGCTGCTGCGCCTGCCGTACGAGATCAAGGACCTGTTCCGCGAGTGGCTCGCGGAGCACTTTCCCGAGCGCGCCGCGCACGTCATGTCGGTGCTGCGCGAGATGCGCGGCGGCCGCGACAATGATCCGCGCTTCGGCTCGCGCATGCGTGGCACCGGGGTCTATGCGCAGCTGCTCAGGAACCGCTTCCAGCTCGCCTGCAAGCGACTGAACCTGAACGCCTCGGGACGCGACGTGCCCAACACCAAGTTGTTCAGGCCGCCGACTCCGCCCGGCGCGCAGATGACCCTCGGTTTGTAGCTATCCGTGCCTCGTGAGCAGCACGTGCGTCGCGCGCGCCGTCGGCGTGTGCCCGGTGCAGCGGTAGCCCAGCTTCAAGAGGTCGATGCCGCTGAACAGCGCCTCGCCGGACCCGAGGACGACCGGCGCGATCGCGACGTGCACCTCGTCGATCAGCCGCGCCTGCAGGTACTGGCGGACGGTGCTGACGCCGCCGCCGACGCGGACGTCCTGGCCGCCTGCGGCCTCACGCGCCTGGCGCAGCGCCGACTCGATGCCATCGGTCACGAAGTGAAACGTCGTGCCGCCCTGCATGGTGAGAGGCCGGCGCGGGTGGTGCGTGAGGACGAACACCGGCGTGTGGTAGGGCGGGTCGTCGCCCCACCAGCCGCGCCAGGATTCGTCGGGCCACGGGCCACGCACGGGCCCGAACATGTTGCGCCCGAGGATCCAGGCGCCGACGTTTGCGAAGCTGCGTGCCGCGAAGTCATCGTCGATGCCGGTCTCGCCGCCCTCGGTGCGCAACATGCGCTGCGCCGCGGTGCGGGTGGCGAATATCCACTCGAACATCGCGAGGCCACCCACGCCCAGCGGGTTCTCGAGGCTCTGGTTCGGTCCGGCCCCATAGCCGTCGACCGACAGCCCGAAGGCCTGTACGCGCAGTTTGGACATCTCTCCGCTCCTTAGTCCGGGATCTCCGGCTCCACGAGCTTCGCCAGCTGGTTGAGGGACTGCTGCCAGCCGAGATAGCAGGCCTCCACCGGGATGGCCTCGGGCAGTCCCTCCTGCACGATGCTGAGCTCGGTGCCGACCAGGACCTTCTTGAGGGTGACGGTCACCTGCATCTCGCCCTTCAGGTTCGGATCCTCGAACTTGTCCTCGTAGCGGATGCGCTCGCCGGGCACCAGCTCGAGGTAGCGGCCGCCGAAGGAGTGGCCGTGGCCGGTGGAGAAATTCGTGAACGACATGCGGTAGGTCCCGCCGACCGTGGGCTCCACGTGATGCACCTTGGCCGTGAATCCGTGCGGCGGCAACCATTTCGCCATGGCTTCGGGGTCCAGGAAAGCCTTGTAGAGCTTGGCGGGCGAGGTGGTCAGCACGCGGTGCAGTCGGACGGTATTCGTGGGCATGAGCAAAACTCCTTAAATTTTGACACGGGCCCTCGTCAATCTGGCCCCTTCGATAGCACGACGAACACGCCGCGTGGAAATCGACATCGCGGGAAGCCCTTTTTAGCCGCCCCCTGCGGGTCAGGCCCTGAACTGCCCCGCATGCGCTTCGTGCAGGAATGCGAGCAACGCCTGGAAGTACGCCTGCTGGTCGTCGTACATGCACATGTGGCTGCCGCGCTCGCAGACGGCGAGGCGAGCGTGCGGGATGAGCTTCGCCATGCGCGCCAGCTGCTCGGGGGCCATCTCGTCGTGCCGCGCGGCGATCACCAGCGTCGGCACTTTGATGCCGGGCAGCCGGCTCCAGATGTCCCAGTTCTTGAGATTCCCGGTGATGGTGAACTCATCCGGCCCCTGCATGAGGTTGTAGATCTTGCCGTTCATGGTGCGGAACGTGCGCTGCACCGGCTCGGGCCACGGGTCGAGGCGGCAGACGTGCTGGCTGTAGACCGCCTCCATGAGCACCTTCTGGTACTCGGGCGACTCGAAGGCGTGGGCGGCGCGGGCCTTCTGGATGGTGGCGCGCGCCGCGCCCGGCAGCCGGGCCAGCACCGTCTCGGCGTGCCGGACGTACTCGGCGACACTCGCCGTCATGTTGGATATGACGAGGCCCGAGAGGTGCTGCCCGTAGCGCAGCGCGTACTCCATGGCCAGGAGCCCGCCCCAGGAGTGCCCGTAGAGCACGAAGCGCTCGAGCGCGAGCGCCCGGCGCACCTGCTCGACTTCGCCCAGGTAGCGCTCGAGGGTCCACAGCGCCGCATCGTCGGGCGCGTCCGAGAAGCCGCAGCCGAGCTGGTCGTAGTACCAGAAGCGGATGCCCGCCTGCGGCAGGAAGTCCTCGAAGCACTCCAGGTAGTAGTGATTGAAGCCCGGACCGCCGTGCAGCGTCAGCACCGGCACCGCGCCGGCGCCGACCTGCTTCACCCACACCTCGTACCTGCCGTCGATGCGCACGGTACGCGAGCCGCCGGTGTGCACCCCGTCCGCGCGCGCGGCGGGCACCGCGGCCGGGGAGACGGGCGGGTCGGCCGCGGCTGCGGCGCGGGCCAGCGCGTTGCCGGCGAGCAGGCCGCCGGCGCTGAGCAGGGTGCGTCGTGACACCATGACTATCTCTCTTTCACCAGGCCACGCTCGTAGTAGATGCGGCAGTTGAGCTCGGCGGACAGCGCCGCGGCGATGCGGTGCAGGATGGCGACCAGGGCCCGCTGCGGCGGCGAGGCGATTTCCACCGAGGTGCCGACGAAGCCGATGATGCCGATGAACTCGTCGGCTTCGCGGAACAGCGGCGCCGACACCGCGTTGATGCCGAGGCGCACCTCATCGGCGGCGTATTCGAAGAACTGCTGGCGGATTTCCCTGAGGCGCGCCTCGACCTGCGCGCGCTCGGTGAGCGAGTGGCGCGTGTAGGCCGTGAGCTTGCGGCTGAGCGCGCGCTCGCACGTCGCCGCATCGACGAAGGCGAGCGCCACGCGCCCCTGCGATGAGCAGTGGGGCGGGGCGCGGTTGCCCGGGCGCGAGGAAATCGACAGCCGGTCGCGGTACTCGACGCACGACAGCACCACCGGCTCACCGCTCCCCGGCACCGACAGGAGTGCGGTCTGCTGCGTCTGATCGCGCAGCTGCGTCAGATAGGGCTGCGCCACCGAGCGCAGGTCGAACTGCTCGAGCGCCGCATCCCCGAGCGTGAACAACCGCCCGCCGAGGCTGTAGCCGCCGTTGCGTGCCTGCTGCGACACGATGCCGAGCTGCTTCATGGTGGACAGGTGGCGGTAGATGCGCGGCTTGAGCTCGCCGAGCTCGGCGGCCAGGTCGGTGAGGGCCATGGGGCCGTGGGCGTTGGAGAGCACGTCCAGGATGCGGAACGCGGTCTGCAGCGATTGCAGGCCGTCGCCGCCTTCACCCGCCGCGGGCCTAGCCGGAGCGCGGCGTGCCGTCCTGTGTGTCATGCGCTGCGCCTTGAAGCCTTGCGACGCGTCGTGTCGGTTCGCCAGCCCGCGAGCCACGGGTTATAATATCCGAAACTTCGTTTCTCCAGGCGAAACAGTTCGCCGGAACCCAAGCGCGAGGAACACCCATGTTTCTCAGGAACTGCTGGTACGTAGCCGCCCTCGATCAGGAGCTGATCGACGGCAAACTCTTGAGCCGCAGGGTGCTCGGCG
>Ga0070709_10001418_pt1 | contig 12990 bp, 10 predicted proteins | sample LARL51metaG_FD_65449 | JGI IMG/M metagenome (GOLD analysis project Ga0070709, IMG submission 65449) | Corn, switchgrass and miscanthus rhizosphere microbial communities from Kellogg Biological Station, Michigan, USA - LAR L5-1 metaG | ecosystem: Host-associated > Plants > Roots > Rhizosphere ...
TACCATCAGATTGAAACCGCATTTGGACAGACGGTGCAGGAGGCCGAATAATTGCACCGGGCGAACGAAAGTGTTTCCCTTGCGGTTAGCGCAGAGGTGGTTGAGCGGCCGGGTTTTAGCGGTCGGGCGTGGGAGGAAGAAGAGCATGTTTGCAGCGGCAAAGATGGTGGGATTTCTTTTAACGAAGGACTATGAAAGTGCGCGGGCATTTTACGAGAGCAAGCTAGGTTTTAGGTTTGTGAGGCAGGATCAGTTCGCGCTGGTGATGCGGGCCGGGGAGAACATGGTTCGCATTGTGAAGGCGCCAGACTTCGAGCCATTGCGGAGCACGGTGCTCGGATGGGAAGTGGGCGATGTGGATGCGGTCGTTGATTCGCTGGTAGGCCAAGGCGTAGCCATGGAAAAATATCCTTGGGTGCAAGACAAAGAGCGCGGGATCTGGACGACCCCGGGTGGAGATAAGGTGGCGTGGTTCAAGGATCCTGACGGGAATGTGTTGTCGGTGAGCCAGCATCACTAGGAAAGAAGCCGGTCAAGAAGAAAGTGATTTGCCACAGAAGCACAGGGGACAAAGAGAGCGGAAGGCGCTAAGTACCACAAGCTCTGACGGCATTCTTATAGTCCAACAGGCAAATCGGTTTCCCGATGGTCGCAGAGATGTGCGTGTGTCCTTTTGTGGCACACCTTTCGGCGACGCTCTGGTACTTTTTCCAAAAAATAATCTCAACGGAAATTGCCACGGTTACGGAGTGCTCTTCGTTTTTCGCGTCAGCGACTGCAATGCTAGATCTGACGGTGCGTGATTGCGCCAGGCGGCTAGGATCGCTTCGCGGAGGGTGCGCTTGTTGGCTTTGGAAAGGATTACGCTGGTGCAGCCTTTGCGCCCCCAGGCGCCGTTTACCGGCTTGAATGCTGTGGGATGCGAGGCGACGAAGCCTTCTTGTTGAATGGGAGTGAGCTTGACCATGGCAAATTGTTTGTTGGGATAGGCGAGGGTGGCGAAGATTTTTCCGGCGACGCGGAAGTCGGGATGGTTCATGTGCTTGCGCTCTTCGGTTTCAGGTAGGCTGAGCGCGATGCGGCGGAAGTCGGATGCGGTTGATGGCATGATGCGCCCCTTGTGGGGAATGTGCGGGTCTGTTAAACGCGAATTATAACGCAGTCCGTCATGGCGCTGCGCGGCACTTGTAGAGGAGGCGCAGAGAACGCAGAGTCTCGCAGTGAGCGCGCAAACAAAGAACGGCGGGATAAACCCGCCGCTACATGAAAAGTCTGAATTCGAAGGCGGAGCGGTGCTGCGTCCCTACAATGGCGATCGGCCGAAACCGGAATACTGATGTGAAATCGATAGAGTTGCCAGTAGAGGCCGAGCAAAAATGCGTGGTGTCGACGGACGAGGGGAATTGGACTAGGATGTTGCGAGCTTAGCCCACCTGAGGATTAGTAGACTTGATAGATCGTACGCAAAATCAAAAAAAGAAAAAGTCAAAACAAGATAGCGCAACAATACGGCAACTTATGTTTAGCGCGGACTGCGAGAAGCGGAGTTCACGGAGAGACTGATGGAAGCTGAGTTAAGCCTGGAATTTTTGCGAGTGGTGGAGAATGCGGCGATTGCGGCGGCGCGCACCATGGGATTTGGCGACCGGCACAAGGCGGATGAAGTGGCCGTGGAAGCGATGCGCAAGACGATGGACTCGCTGCAGATGGACGGCACGATCGTGATCGGCGAAGGCGAACGCGACGAAGCGCCGATGCTGTACATCGGAGAGAAGGTGGGCCTTGCGACGCATGCGCCGAAACTGAATTTTCCGGCGGTGGACATCGCGGTCGATCCGCTGGAGGGAACGAATTTGTGCGCGACAGGCGCGGCAAATTCGATCGCGGTGCTGGCGGCAAGCGAACGCGGCGGTTTGCTGCACGCGCCGGATTTGTACATGGAAAAAATCATTGTGGGCCCTTCGTGCAAGGGCGCGGTCGAACTGGACGCTCCTGTAGCTGACAACCTGAAAGCCATTGCGAAAAGATTGGATCGCGACGTCGAAGACCTGGTGATCATCGTGTTGGACCGGCCGCGACATGAAAAGTTAATCGAAGAAATTCGCAAGGCGGGAGCGCGCATTCGCCTGATCGGGGACGGAGATTTGTCGGCAGGAATTTCGGCCGCAGTGATCGGTACGGGCGTGCATGCGGTGATGGGAACCGGCGGAGCGCCGGAAGGCGTGCTAACGGCGGCGGCTTTACGATGTCTAAACGGACAAATTCTGGGGAGGCTGCTGGTGGCCAAGCCGAATGATGCCGAGCGTCTGGAAAAGATGGGCGTGAAAGACACCAAGCGGATTTACGACACGACGGACCTGGCTCCGGGCAAGAAAATGATTTTTGCGTGCACCGGCGTGACGGACGGCAATCTGCTGCGCGGCGTGCGATTTTTTGGCGAAGGAATTCGTACGCAATCCATGATTTTGACGCTGGATGACCGGCAAGTGCGATTTATTGATTCGGTGCAGCTGGAGAAGCGGCCGGATGTGAAGGTCAGATTCAACTGAAACGTACAAAATACAAAAGTATAAGGTACAAGTGTGTAAGATTCGGTGGCGGAGCGTCACTGGGGAGGACTGGATGAGCTTGATCAGATGTCGTGTGTTCGGCTTGGTTGCGGCGGGGACGTTGGCGCTGGGATTCATGGCGGGGCCTGCGTGCAACGGAACGGCGCGATATGAAGTGGCGGGCAAATCCGAGGCTGTGAACGGAGCGCGGCAGGACAAGCAGGACGCGGAGAAAAGAGAAACGGAGAAGAAAGAGGCGGAGAAGTCTGCGAGAGCAGCAGGCACGCCGGGAACCGCGACGGACGCGCATGCGGCAAATCCTAAGGATGTGCAGAGTTTGGACGCCATTGTGGCGGCGATCTACGACGTGATTTCCGGGCCGCCGGGAGCGCGCGACTGGAACCGGTTTAATTCGCTGTTCGCGAAGGATGCGCGATTGATCGCGGTGCGGGTACCGAAAGACGGGAAGCCAGACCTTGCGGTGATGACTCCTGCGGACTATGCGGAACGAGCAGGGAAATATTTCCTGGAACACGGATTTTTTGAGCGCGAGCTAAGCCGGAAAACGGATTCGTTTGGAGCGATGACGCACATTTACACCACGTATGAATCGCGCGAGACGAAGGACGGGAAGCCAATCGATCGAGGGATTAACAGCATGGAGTTTTTCTTTGATGGCGCGCGGTGGTGGTGCGTGGAGATTTATTGGGATGCGGAACGGCCGGGGAATCCTATACCGGAGAAGTATTTGGGGAAGTAGTTTGGCGGGAAGCGCGCGGGATACTTTGGATTGGGCGGAATAGCATTCTACGGTTTACGCCTGGGTAAAGGCGGTCGCAGCATGCTGCGCCCCTACAAAGATATACACCTAAGAAATACTAGGAAGGCGTGACTACTTTTGCCCCGGACTGGTGAGCGCCAGGAAGACGCGATCATCAACGGGCACCGTGCGTGTGAAGAGGGTTGGAGTGGCGGCGCTGGAAACGGCAACGGCCTGGGCGGAACGGGAAAGCGCCGGACCGGCGGGCTTGCCTTGCAGCGAACTGGTGTCTCCGGGAACAACGGAGATGCGAGTCGTGGTTGGCTTACAAGAACCTGTGGCGCCAAAGCACGTATCACGAACGAAGATTTGCCGGTAACCGCTGTTGGGCGCGCCCGCGGTTTTTGCCGGATATTTCGAAGCTGTGATGGAAAGGAACGCGACAAAGCGGCCGGAAGAACTGATGGACGGAAGAAGATTGTCATTGCCCGCTAGCGCGCCGGTGTCGTCCGTGGAGATCAACGTCGTTTGCGGAGTGCATTGCGTCGCCGCGCCCGCGCAGGTATCACGGAGATAGATCTGGCGAGTCGCGGGAGCGTTGGCGACTAGGTTCGTTGCGGCGGAACTGAATGCGACGAAGCGGCCGTCGGTGCTCATCGCGGGAGCGCTGCTGTCAGCGCTGCCAGGTATGCCATCGTCGCTGGAGGAAAGCAGCGACGTGTGTGGCTGGCAATCGGAGCTTGCGCCGGTGCAGGTATCGCGCAGGAAAATCTGGGCGTGACCGTTTTGCGTGGCTGTGTAGGCGACGTAGCGGCCATCCTGGCCCAGAGCCGGCGTTTCTTCCGCGACGGCGAGAGCGGAAGTTTTTGCGGCGCTCGAGGATGCGCCGAGCGCGTTGCAACTGGAAATGAAGCTGGTATCCGTGGAAACAGCAAATCCTGGAGTGCTGGCGCTGGTCCCGCCGCCGCCGCTGAACGGATTGCCCACACCGCTTGCGGGCACGGTGGCGATGGCCGGCGGATTGAAAACAGAGACCAGCGCGCAAGTTTGCGCGGAGAGCAGAGTGGCAGGGACAGAGGCGGTGATTTGAGTGGCGGTAACGCTCGTGGCGGCCAGAGTGCTCTGCGTGCCGTTGGCATTCCAATTCACAACCGAGCCGCCTGTGGGGTCTGAGGAGGGAATGAAATTGGAACCGGCAACGGTCAACGTGATGGATGCGGTGCCGGGAGCCGCGGAAGACGGGGAGATGGAACTGAGAGTTGGAAGCGGATTAGGCGGCGGGTTGATAATGAAAGCGAGAGTATTGGAAAGGCCATTGTTCTGGCTGCCGGAATGCGGACTTAGAGTGTTTACGTCCGCCTTGCCGGGCGTGGCGATCAGGGCCGCGGGAACGACGGCAGTGAGGTAGAGAACATTGCTGTTGGCGTCCAGCACCGGGGTAGTGACCAGGTTTTTGCCATTCCATTGGGCGATGGTTTTAGCGACAAAGGGTCCACCAAAAAGAGTGATGGTGAGATCGGCCTTGCTGCCGGCGTTGACGATCGAAGGCGAGATGGAAGTCAGGCTTGCGCCCGTATTTCCCTGGAACGTATTCCCATAGTCGTTGCACCCGCCCGTCCAAAAAATTACGGCGAGCGCGAAAGCGCACAGTGCCCCAAACCGCTTCATGAATACTCCCTTTATTTCTACGGGCCATAGCGGGAATCCGCTGAGCCAGATGAATCTAGTGTGACCGCAAAGCGGTCGACTTCCGAAGTGAGATGCGTGAACCAACCGGCGCGTTGACTGCTTGCAATCACCTGAAAAACCAATCCGCAAACCACCGGCATCGTGACCGAGCAAGCGCGCGAGCAATCCCCTAACGACGACACATCTTGTAATCCGTGCCCGGCTATCATTTCATTGCGGGAGGGGTAAGGTCAATGCGGACAATGAATTGGCGTTTGTTGGAAGTCGTGGCGATGCAAGAAATCTAGTTGCGCGTCTCGTGGCCGCAAGCTGGCCAGCAGCGCTGAGAAGCGAAAGGGCTTCTGCAGAAAGAGCGCTCCGGGGGGAATTATAGCCGCATTCGCGCCGGAATTCACCGATAGCATGCACGAGCGCGGTTTCGTCGTCGACGAGCAACACCGTTGCGCTTTCTGACATGGAAGTGCCGCGCGCCGGTTCCAAGGTAACAGGCACAGCCTGCGGCGGGGCGACTGGCGGCAAATACGGCAAAGCGAAGCCTTGCGAGCGCGAAGGTGTTGCGAAGAGGGGAAATCCGTTCAGAGTGGCCCAGAGATTACTGGAAGTCTGTCATTCGGGGGAGATGTGGCACAGCCCTGAAGCCTAGGGACGGTCTAACCCGACTGGCGTTCCATGCGGGTAGTTTTCAACGTGGCGTTTCCAAAACTGCTATCCTCAGCGACGCATGGGACCGGACAAAAATAAGTTAGTGCGTGACCGCGAAGCGAGCGACGTCATAGGTGACCGTAGTACGGGGAATGGGCTGGAGCGTGGGCTGGGTCTGAAAGAAGCCGTCGCGCTCAACATGATCGAAATCGTAGGGATCGGCCCGTTTGTGGTGAGCGGCATTGTGATCCGCGAGATGGGCGGCCCACAGGCTCTGCTGGCGTGGCTGGCGGGCGCGGTGCTTGCGACGCTGGATGCGTTCGTATGGTCCGAACTCGGCGCAGCCATGCCGAAAGCGGGCGGCACGTATGTATTCCTGCGCGAGGCGTATGGACCCCGGCGCTGGGGACGATTGATGTCGTTCCTATTCGTGTGGCAGACGTTTGTACAAGCGCCGCTTTCGGTGGCCTCGGCGTCCATCGGATTCACGCGCTACGCGGGCTACCTGCATCCGCTCTCGCCGTTGCAGGCCAAAGCGGTTTCCGGCGGCCTGGTGATTTTTCTGGTGATTCTGCTTTACCGCCGCATCACGACCATCGGGAAAATCTCATTATTTTTGTGGGCGGGCGTGATCGCAACACTGCTGTGGCTGATTTGGGGCGGTATGACGCACTTCAATTCGAAGATGGCATTCGATTTTCCTGCAAACGCGTTTTCGTTTTCGTGGGTCTGGTTCGCCGGACTCGGCTCCGCGATGGTGAGCACCATTTATAGTTACTGGGGCTACTACAATATCTGCAATCTGGGAGGAGAAATTCGCGAGCCGGAGAAAAACATCCCGCGCGGAATTTTTCTTTCTGTCCTGGGGATCACGGTGCTCTATCTAGCGATGCAGACAAGTATTCTTGGGGTGATCCCGTGGCGTGAAGCGCAAAATTCGAAATTCATCGTGAGCACGTTTGTTGAGCGGCTGTACGGTCACGGCGCCGCTTCCGTAGCAACCGCCATGGTGCTGTGGATTGCGCTGGCGTCGGTGTTTTCGGTGCTTCTTGGATATTCACGCGTGCCGTACTCAGCAGCGCTCGACGGCAACTTCTTCCCGGTCTTTGGCCGGCTGCATCCTACCAAACATTTTCCGCACTTTTCGCTGCTGGCGCTGGGCGCTCTGGCATTTTTCTTCAGCATCAAGCTGGACCTGGAAACCTCGATTGCGGGAATTCTGGCGGTACGGCTGATTGTGCAGTTTATCGGGCAGGCGGTTGGCGTGATGTTGCTGCGAAGGCGATTAGGAGCGGACTGGCTGCCTTTCAAGATGTGGCTATATCCGCTACCGGCGGTGCTGACGATGATTGGGTGGGCATGGCTTTTCTGGCATACCGGCAAAGCGCGCATTTGGGGACTGCTGGAGATCGTACTGGGCGTGCTGGCGTTTTTGGTTTGGACCGCGACGATGAAACAATGGCCGTTCAACAAGAATCAAATGGATGGAACGACGGAATCAATTGAGGCGTCCCAATAGAGGCCTGCACGGAATTGCATTCGAATCCGGGAGGAAGCATTGAAAATTCGCCGCGCAATATTTTTTGTCAGCGTATGGGTGACGCTGGGTAGGGCTCCGCTTCGCGCGCAGTCTTCCGGTGCTCCCGGAACGGAGCACGGGTTGCCAGAAACGATTGAAGCCATCGACAACGCGCGTGTAACCACCCGGATTTTGTATATCACCGCGCACCCCGACGATGAGAGCGGCGCGGTGCTGACGTATCTCGCACGAGGCTTGCATGCGGAAGTGGCGTTGCTCTCGTTGACACGAGGTGAAGGCGGCCAGAATGCCCTGGGTCCGGAGCAGGCGCCGCAGCTCGGGCTCATTCGAACGCAGGAATTGCTCGCGGCCACTCGCGGCTACGGAGTGAAACTTTATTTCACCAGCGCAAAAGATTTTGGCTTTTCGAAAACGTCGGAAGAAGCGCAGAAAATCTGGGGCGATCAAGTGCTGGACGATATGGTGTACCTGATCCGTGAATTTCGTCCCAACATCGTCATCAATCACTGGGGTGGCGTGCATGGAGGGCATGGGCATCACCAGGCATCGGGGATTCTCACGCCAAGAGCAGTACAGCTTGCCGCGGATGAATCTTACAAAACGAAAGCAAGTTGCGAGGATTGCGGACCGTGGATGACATCGCAGGTACTCGACGTGGAGCGCGGAAGCGACCATCCGCGCGGGTACGTACTTCCACTGGACGAGATATCCCCATTGTACGGGCGATCGTGGCGTCAGCTGGGGATCGATGCGTTTGCAAATCATCGCACGCAAGGCATTACGGGATTTCTGGCGTCTTCGTTTCTGCAACGCCCGATTGCATTGTTCAGAGAGGATGGCAAAGCGCCCGATCCAAAATCGTTTGCAGTGAGTCTTGCAGAACGATTCAAGGGATGCGCGCCAATTCAAGAAGCCGATCGCGACCTGAGCGAAGCGCGCGTCGCGGCTTTACAACTTGCCTGGAAAGACGCCGGCGAAAAGGTGAGCAACGCAGCGGATTTGCTGGATGAGGCTCCGAAAAAGTGCGGGCCAACGCCTTACTCTCAAAAAGAAGAAGCCTGGGAACAGTTGCTGGATCGCTCGGGAGCGAATGCGCGCGTTGCGAGAGCCGCCAAATTAGTAGCCGGACTGGACGTCAACGCACTCGCGGATCGAAACGATCTTGCTGTCGGCGAAGAATTTCACGTGACAGTGCACGCCAGTTGCAGGTTGGAAGCCGATTGCAAGCTGCAAGAATCGAAACTGGTTTCTATTGCAGGATTAAGCCCGACAAAACGGGAAGGCGATCTGGAGAAAACGCAAACGTTTACAGTGCAGGTGCAGGACGATGCGAAGGCCGCAGGGTTGATCGGAAGCAACTCCTCGCCGCAATCGCAATACCAGAACCAGGCAATCCCTCCGCCCATATCGCAGGTCGCGATCACTTTCAAACTGGCAGGGCATGAATATGTGGACCGAGAGACCGTTAAGTTTTTCGACGCGAATTCAACACATGCGGACCTGGTACCTTTGCGGATCGTGCCGGCATACACGCTGGCGATCGAGCCCAAGAGCGCGATTGAGATTCTCTCGCGCCATCACCAACCCATAGATGTTTTGCTGCGCGTGCATTCTTATTCGACGAAACCGGCGGCCGTGAGCGCCGGCGTGGACGTACCGAGTGGATGGACGTCCAGCGGAACGGCGGAGATAAAGTTCGATGGAGCCGGCGACCGTTACGCCAAGCTGAAGGTGACGCTGCCGGCGAAACTGCCGGAAGGAAACGTGACCATCGCCGCTTACGCACAGCGTGGCGAGAAAAAATTTACGACCTCGCTGCAGCCGCTTCCGTCCATGCCCACGCTTTTGTGGGAAGAGCCGTCGCGATGCGTGGTGCACGCGTTTGATATAAACGTGCCGAATCGTTTGCGCGTCGGCTATATTACGGCGGAAAGCGAACCGGTTCCTGACGCTCTGCGAATGCTGGGTATTCAGGTGGAGATGCTTGATCCCGCGACGCTGGCGTTTGGTGATCTTTCGAAATTTGACGCGATTGCCGTGGGGGTTCGAGCGTACGAATTGCGCAGCGATCTGCCCGGCGCCAATCAGCGGCTGCTCGACTACGTTTCGAATGGCGGGACGCTGGTGGTGCAATACGAGCGCGATTTTGCGTGGGAAGGCAAGAATTACGCTCCGTATCCGGCCAAAATTACGACGAACAAGCCGGGCGAGCCGCTGCCGCGTACCACGGACGAGAATGCCGCAGTCACATTTCTGAAGCCGGACGATCCTTTGCTCACCAAGCCGAATAAGATCACGGCAAAGGATTTCGAAGGGTGGGTACAGGAGCGCGGCCTTTACTACTGGACGGAGTTCGACCCGAAATATACGCCGCTGCTATCGATGCACGATCCGGGAGAAAAGGATTTGAACGGGTCTCTTGTCTACACGAAATACGGCAAAGGAACCTACACCTATACCGGCCTGGCGTTCTTCCGGCAGTTGCCCGAAGGCGTTCCCGGAGCCTATCGGCTCTTTGTGAACCTGCTCAGCGCTTCCCGCTCGCAATAGAACTCCATTCCTGTGCAAGATTGAAATAGTTGTTTGCGAACGTTGCACTGAAGGGGAATCTGATGAATTGTGTCCCAATCCGCCACAGTACTGCGCGGTTTTACGCATTGATGGCGATCATCGCCGTGTTAAGTTTTTCCGTACTGCCGTGCGAGGCGCAGCAGAAAGACAAAAAGAAGAAAAAGGAGACTGCGCCGCTCGTCGATAACAACAGCGCGAACCCGATCGTGCCCCTCTCCGATGAGCAGCAGATCGACTACATGATTTCGGAAGTGCTGGGCGCGTGGCAGATCGGGGATTCCGAGCGCATGCACAAGAGTTATGCGGAAGACGTTTCCGTTGTGAATGGGGGCTTTGCGCCTCCTGTGCTGGGCTGGGCAAATTATCAAGCGCTCTATAAGGAGCAGCGCGCAAAAATGAAGCAAGTGCGCATGGATCGCAGCAACACCTACATTAAGGTAAACGGAAATACGGCGTGGGCCTGTTTTCAGTGGGAATTCGCAGCGGTAATCGAAGGAGCCCCGTCAGCGGCTCGCGGACAGACGACCTATGTGTTTCTCAAGAAGGACAATCACTGGCTGATAGCGCACGACCACACTTCAGTTGTACAGTCCGTGCAGCCACAGCCTGCAGGCGCCGCCGGACCTTTAAAGCCAGGCAATTAACCTGCAAAGCCTAGAAGTGCTTCAAGCCTTCATACAACCACATGCCCGCAATGAGCAATAGCAATACTCCTGCGGTAACGCCACTGGTCATAATCGGACGCGAGAGGGTGTTGATTTTTGCAACCAGCTCTTGCTGTTCCCTGGCCATGTGGTTTTGTGACGCATCGATGAAGATCTGATCGTCTTCATGAGATTCCAGAAGGCTCCGCCAAATCAGCAGGATCAGGAAGATGGCGGTAATAATGCCCCAGGCGATCAGCAGGTAAAGAATGGGCCCCGTAAGCGTTGATTCCATGGTGACCTCCCGTTGGAACCGAACCGCGGTGGCAGGACTTGGGGTTGGCCCAAGGCACTGCCAAGGGGTAGGACAGCGTTCTGCGCCGGAGTATAGCACCGGGGAAAAAAAAAACCAGTGTGTCGTCGCGAAATGTTCAATCCATGAATTTGCTATGAATCGGATTGCTGAAACTCCTAGTTATGGCTGCGGTGTAGCCACGGCCTGCGCTGGCTCTGGCCAGCGTGAGCTGCGTATAGCGGCTATTGCGTTATCTCGTGGCGGCTTCAGATCTATTGTTCACCGCATCGCCAAAGCCTTCCTGGTAGCCGTCGGAATATGCAGTGTGATCGAGTTGAGAGGACCAGCGGTCTGCGGAGATATGTCCTGCTTCGCCGCGTTCGCGCGCAAGCTTTCCCTGGAATAGTCCATCGCGGTACGGCGCGCCGGTTACGTAGGCCACTGCGTCGGCTTCTGAAATAGTTTTGCCGGACCGCGCCAGCGACCGTGTGGCTCGTTGCCGCATGGCCGCATGGGTGGTTGCGGTGTCGCGGACTACAAGAGTGAACAACAGTGCGGTTCCAGCGAGTGCAACGACCGCGGTGAAGAACCGATTCCTAGTAGCAATTTTCATTTTTCATTTCCTCAACTTTTTAGATGGGGACGCTGCCTGAAACCCTCCGTCGTGATGGGAGCCATCGTCCGTGAGGGAAAAGATGAGCAGCAGCAGTGACGGGTTGTGAAAAGAACGGCCAAATTTACGTTCTTAACTCACTCTTTACTGGCTCTTTACGCAAACCGCCGTTAAGCTAATTCTGCGGGACAAAACTGGCAATGCCCGCTTAAACACAGCATGAAACTCTCCTTGCCATCGCGGCACGCGTGGATTTACGGGACTGCTCTTTTTTTACTTGCGGCGGTGTGCGGAATCCTTGCCTTCCTGCAATATCGCTGGATTGGAGAAGTTGCCAGCGCGGAGAATCAGCGATTGCGTCAGGAACTGCAACGCAACCTGAATCTGGTGCGGCGCGATTTCAATGCGGAAATTGCCGCGGCCGCTGAGGCGATGGTTCCCAGCGCCGCCGAGGTGGAGCAGCAAGGACGCCCGAAGGCATATCTCGATCATTACGAACACGCCGGAGACGCGACAAAAAGATTTTTCACCCGCGTGGCCATCGCCGTCCCGGAAAATGGCGAGCTCAATCTGTTGCTGCTTACCAGCAAACAAAATGAATTTCGCGAAGCGGACTGGCCGCTCGGATGGGCCAAACTCCGTGAAGGCCTGGGTGCTCGTTTGTCCGGAGGATCGCCCATTTCCGAGCAATATCGTCCTGAGGGAGTCATCGAATTTCCGCGTTTCGGTGACGCTACAAAAGGCGGAAACCGCGAACGGCCTCTGAAAGAACAGGAATGGCTGATTCTGGAATTCGATCGCGACTACTTACGAAATGTTGTGCTTCCACCGCTGCTGCAGCGTTATTTGAGCGAAGCGGGGCAACCGCAATACGGGGTCATGGTCAGTGAGACGGCCGACAGCTGGCAGGACGTTTACCGGTGGGGGCCGAAAAGCGCGGAAGCAAAGGAGCGAGCCGACGCATCGGTCACGCTGTTCGAACTCGACTGGGGCCCATTTCGTGGCATTCGCGCGCCCACCCCAGGCAGCAGCTCGCAGGTCGCTGCGCTGCAGGAACGTCTCGAAGAGGCAGCAGGCTCGCCTGCTCCGGGCCACGGTGTCTGGACCATTCGCGCGAATCATCCGGCGGGATCGGTTGAAACCATTGTGGCTCGCGCGCGTCGCCGCAATCTTCTGCTGGCTGCGGGACTGCTGTCGCTTTTGATCGCGACGGTCATCGCGCTTGTTCGGTTTACACGCGGCGCGGAAAGGCTGGCGCAAATGCAGATGAATTTCGTTTCCGGAATCTCGCACGAGCTGCGCACGCCGCTCTCCGTGATTCGCGCCGCCGGTTTCAACCTGCGTACACAATTTGCGCGTCAGCCACAGCAAGTGGAACGCTACGGCACGTTGATCCAAGACGAAAGCGAAAAGCTTACCGCGCTAGTCGAACAAATTTTGCGGTATGGCAACGTGGAGACCGGACGCATCCTTGGCCCGCGCGAAGTCGTGGAAATTCAGCCGCTGCTGGAAGAGAGTTTGCCGGGTACTGCTGAATCCCTGGCCGAAGAGGGAATCACAATCGAGGAACGAATTGCCACCAACTTGCCTGTAATCAGGGCTGATCGGCAATCACTGACGCACGCGCTGCGCAATCTTCTTGAAAACGCCGTGAAACACGGGAAAAACGGGCACACTTGCATTTGCA
>Ga0070709_10001420_pt1 | contig 12957 bp, 12 predicted proteins | sample LARL51metaG_FD_65449 | JGI IMG/M metagenome (GOLD analysis project Ga0070709, IMG submission 65449) | Corn, switchgrass and miscanthus rhizosphere microbial communities from Kellogg Biological Station, Michigan, USA - LAR L5-1 metaG | ecosystem: Host-associated > Plants > Roots > Rhizosphere ...
GCCGAGTTGATGATCTGGTCGATCGCCTGCATGGCGAAGTTGAAGGTCATGAACTCGACGATCGGCTTCAGTCCGGCCATGGCAGCGCCAACACCGACGCCGGCGAAGCCATGCTCCGTGATCGGCGTGTCGATCACGCGCCTGTCGCCGAATTCCTGCAAGAGTCCCTGGGTGACCTTGTAGGCGCCCTGATATTCCGCGACCTCCTCACCCATGATGAAGACGTCCGCGTCGCGCCGCATCTCCTCGGCCATGGCGTCGCGCAGCGCCTCGCGGATGGTCTGCGTGATCATTTCAGTGCCTTCAGGCACTTCCGGATCAGGTTCGGCGACCGGTGCGGGAGCGGGTCCAGCTTTCGGAGCCGAGATCATCGGCTTGCCCTCGCCGACCGGCGCGCGTGAGTCCGCGACCTCATGCGCGACATTCGGTGCGGGCTGAGGTGCTTTGGGCGCGGGCACCTTGGCGAGGTCCGCGGCACTTTCGCCGTCCGCCAGAATGGTCGCGATCGGCGTATTGACGGCAACGTCGGCCGTGCCTTCCGGAATCAGGATTTTTCCGAGCGTGCCTTCGTCGGTCGCCTCGACCTCCATCGTCGCCTTGTCGGTCTCGATCTCGGCGATGACGTCGCCCGACTTGATGGTCTCGCCCTCCTTCTTCAGCCACTTGGCGAGGTTGCCCTTCTCCATCGTCGGCGACAGCGCGGGCATCAGCACTTGAATGGGCATGGTCACTCCGAATGCGGCTTGCGCGCTTAGCGGTACACGTCGGTATAAAGTTCTGACACGTCGGGCTCGGGATCGTGCTGGGCGAAGTCGGCCGCTTCGTTGACGATCTCGCGCACCTCAGCGTCGATATTCTTCAATTCCTGCTCGCTGACCTTCGCCGCCAGCAGGCGGTTGCGCACCTGTTCGATCGGGTCCTGGTCATGGCGGACCTTCTCGACCTCTTCGCGCGTCCGATACTTCGCCGGGTCCGACATCGAATGGCCACGGTAGCGGTAGGTCTGCATCTCGAGGATGTACGGCCCCTTGCCGGCGCGGCACCAGGCAACCGCCTTGTCGCCGGCCGCTTTCACCGCGCGCACATCCATGCCGTCGACCTGCTCGCCGGGGATGTTGAAGGAAACGCCGCGCTTGGAGAAATCGGTCTGCGCGGAGGACCGCGTCACCGACGTGCCCATGGCATATCGGTTGTTCTCGATGACGTAGATGACCGGCAGCTTCCACAGTTCGGCCATGTTGAAGCTCTCATAGACCTGACCCTGGTTGGAGGCGCCGTCGCCGAAATAGGCGATGCTCACGGAATCATTGCCGCGGTAGCGGTTGGCAAAGGCCAGACCGGTGCCGAGCGACACCTGCGCACCGACAATGCCGTGGCCGCCATAAAAGTTTTCCGACTTGCTGAACATGTGCATGGAGCCGCCCTTGCCCTTGGAGTAGCCCCCGCGGCGTCCTGTCAGCTCGGCCATCACGCCTTTGGCCTCCATGCCCGTCGAGAGCATGTGACCGTGGTCGCGGTATCCCGTTATGATCTGGTCGCCCTTCTTGAGCGCCATCTGCATCCCGACGACCACGGCTTCCTGGCCGATATAGAGGTGGCAGAACCCGCCGATCGCGCCCATGCCATAAAGCTGCCCGGCCTTCTCCTCGAAGCGCCGGATCAACAGCATCTCGCGCAGCGCTGTGAGTTCCTGTTCCCTGGTGAATTCCAGCGGCGAGCCACTTCCCTTTTCCTTGGTTTCGCTTTTTTTTGGTGCAGTGGCCATGGCAAATTTCGCCTACTGGAGAGAGTGATATGCCCTCTCTAACCCAACTCAACCGGCCGTTAAAGGAGTTGCGTGATGCGGCCATGGAATAGCTATGCCGCAGTGCAGTGCGGCACGAAACTTTCGAAATCGAAACGCTCAGTTTTTGGAATCGGACTGCGCGGATGACGCGCTCGGCGTGACCATGCGCACCAGATCATGCGGATTGGCATAATCGAGCTGATACCGCGCACGCTCCTCCAGCATGTCAGGGTCAACCCGGTCGGAACGGAGCAGTGAAACCCGCTGTTCGCCCTCGGCGCGTTCGCGCCTCAGCCGCGCCAGTTCGGACGTCAGCGCGATGATCTCCTGGTCGAGTTCCTGTCGCGCGTTCAGGCCGTATTTGCCGGTATAGGCGTTGACGCCGAAATATCCGATCAGGGCAGCCGCCACCGTGTAGAGGGCGAGCCCCGTGAGAAAAGACCGGAGGCGCGGGCGAGAGACCATTCCCGAACATGCGACGGCTCGGTTAATGGAGCACTAATTTCGCAGCCGGGGTCCGGATCGCCAGAAGCCGCCGCGGACCCCACACTCGTCATGGCCGGGTTCGTCCCGGCCATCCACGTCTTTGCTGCACGCGGATGAAAAGACGTGGATGCCCGGCACAAGGGCCGGGCATGACGAAATCAGGCAAAAGTCCGGCGCTACCGGTGCTGCTTTTCGACCCAGGCGGCAAAGGCCGCGAGGAATTGCTCCAGCACCTTCTGCAGCGATTCCTTGGTCAGCTCGCCCTTCTCGTTGAAGGCGTCGCCGACGCCGTTCAGATAGGTCTCGGGCTGGCCCATGATCGGTCCGGAAATGCCCGGCAGGATGTTCTGCAAGGTCTTGGCTGCGCTGACGCCGCCGAGCGGACCCGGCGAATTGGAGATGATGCCGACCGGCTTGCCGATGAACGAGCTTTTGCCGTACGGCCGCGAGCCGACATCGATCGCGTTCTTGAGCACGCCCGGGATGGCGCGATTATATTCGGGCGTCACGAAGATGACGCCGTTCGATTTCTGCAGCTTCTCGCGAAAAGCCAGCCAATCGGTCGGAGGAGCGCCTTCGAGATCCTGATTGAAGAACGAGATGCCGTTCAGCGTCGTCACCTCCAGCTTCAGCGACGCCGGCGCGAGTTTGGCAAGCGCGTTGGCGATCTTCAGCGAGAAGCTCTCCTTACGCAGGCTGCCGACGATGGTGACGATGTTATGGATGGCCATGGGATGTCCTTTTGGATGTCCGTCGAGAATTGAACGTCGGGCTGCACATAAGCCGGATCGTCAATACCATGCAAGTGCATGCATCGACCGGAAACCCAGCGTTCGCTCAATCAATCCCAAGGCAGATGGGCCGCCCTTGCGGACGGCCCATTGGCGTCGTTTCGCTGCAATCAGATGGTCGGATTCCACAGCGAGGGAATGAGGCGATAACCCTTGCCGTCCTTCTCGACATGGCCGATCGACGGGAAGGTGAAGTGGAAGCCCACCACCGTCATCTTCTCCGCAGCCGCCATGTCATAGAATTTATGACGCGTCTCCTGGGCGAGCGCTCCGTCGTAGTCGAAGGACACATGCCAGTCCGGATTACGCAGGAACAGCTCGGGAATGTTGGTGACGTCGGCCTGGATCAGGATCTTCGAATTGCCCGACTGCACGGCAAAGGACGTGTGTCCCGGCGTGTGCCCGGGCGTTCCGATCGCGGTGACGCCGGGTGCGACCTCCTTGTCCCAGTCAAACTTCGTCACCTTGGACTCGATGCCCGCATAGGCCTTCTTGAACGCGGCGAACCAGCCCTTGTACATCTCGCTGGACTGCATCTTGGCGGCGTTCTCATCACTCGCCCAGAACTCCCACTCCTTTGCCGGCACCTTGATCTCGGCATTGGGAAACGCCATCGAGCCGTCCGCGAGGCGAATGCCGGCGGTGTGGTCGGGATGCAGATGCGACATGATCACCATGTCGATGCTCTTGGGGTCGACGCCGGCGGCGGCGAGATTCTGCAAGGTCCGTCCGACCGCGCCCTTGCTCGGCTCGAAATTGGCAACGCCGTTGCCGCAATCGATCAGGATCAGTTTGGAGCCGGTGTTGATGAGTTGCGGGTTGAACGGAATCGTGACCATTCCCTTCGGCATATAGGCGGCCTCGGCCGCGGCCGATGCCTCTTCCTTGGTGGCATTGACGACGAGCTTGTCGGGCATCGGGAATGTGCGGGCGCCGTCATTGATCGAAGTGCACTCGTAATCGCCGACTTTGTAGCGATAAAAGCCCGGCGCCTGCGCTCCGGTGACGGCGGCCTGCGCTGTGGACGCGCCAAACGGCGCGAGCGCGCCGGCGGCCCCGGCCAAGGTCGCTCCGGCCAGGATTTGGCGGCGATTCAGATCGGTCATGTTGTTTCTCTCCGTGGGGGTTTGAAAGGCGGGTTTGTCCCGCTCTTGTGCTCGGCGGACGTTCTCCCGTTGCAGGAAGAACGCAAGCCTCCTTGCGCATCAAACCCCGGACTACCGGTCTTCATCCACCCTTGTTCGGGTTGATCAGGAATTTCTCGCCGGTGGCCCGCTTGGCATAGACGGCGAGATTGGCGGGGTCGAGCGCCTCCTGCAGGGAGACAACCCGCGTGTAGTGGCTGGCGAAGGTGGTCTTGAGCTCGTTAACGACACGCTCCCGCAGCTTCTGACCCTCGACTGGACCAACCTTCATCAGGAACGGGAAGAGCAGCCAGCCACCGACGCCCCAGGCCATGCCGAAAGCGCGGTTGATCTCCACGGGACGGGTATCCAGGCTGCCGTAGATATAAACCTGCTTGTGCACGTTGGAGCCGTAGCGGCTGTAGGCCTTGGCGGTCTTGTTGATGGCAGCTTCCATGCATGTGAGAATTTGGCCTGCCAGCTTGCCGCCGCCGATCGCATCGAAGGCGATGGTGGCGCTGGTTTCAGCCAGCGCGTTGGTCAGGTCGTCCATGAAGCTCGCGGCCGAGGAATCCACGACATGCTTTGCCCCAATCTTGCGCAGCAGGTCCGCCTGCTCCTTGCTGCGCACGATGTTGACGAGGCCAATGCCGTCCTTGAGGCAGATCTTGTTCAGCATCTGCCCGAGATTGGAGGCGGCTGCCGTGTGCACCAGGGCCTTGTGGCCCTCGCGCCGCATGGTCTCGGTCATGCCGAGCGCAGTCAGCGGATTGACGAACCAGGACGCGCCCTCGGCCGCCGACGTGCCCGCCGGCAGCGGCATGCATTCATTGACCCGCAGGCAGCGGTACTGCGCGTACATGGCACCGCCAATCATGGACACCGTCCTGCCCATCAGCGCCTTTGCCGCGTCCGATGAGCCCGTCCTGACGACGACGCCGGCGCCTTCATTGCCGACCGGCATGGATTCATCGAGCCGCCCCGCCATCGCCTTCATGCCCGCTTCCGGGACTTTCGCGGTGATGACAGGAGTTTCCCTGGAGCCCGACAGTTTCATGGTCGACAGATCGGCGGCGCCGGTCAGAAGTCCGAGGTCGCTCGGATTGATCGGCGTTGCCTCGACCCGCACCACGACTTCGTCAGGTCCGGGTTCGGGCGTCGGAACCTTCAGCAATGAAATCTCGAGTTCACCGCTCTTCTTGATGAGGGAACGCAGCTGCAGTCCACTCGTGGCGTCACTCATGACAGTCCTCCCGATTGTTTTTCGCCGATGGTTTTTGCCGATACTCGAAGTTTCTTGCCGATTGTTCTTCTGCCGATTTGATCAGGCCAGCGCCTTCAATGCACCCTTCCCGGCATATTTCGCCTGCTTGCCGAGCTGCTGCTCGATGCGCAGCAACTGGTTGTACTTGGCGGTCCGGTCCGAACGCGCCAGCGAGCCGGTTTTGATCTGGCCGCAATTGGTCGCAACCGCAAGGTCGGCGATCGTGGAGTCCTCGGTCTCGCCGGAGCGGTGCGACATGACCGCGGTGTATCCCGCCTTGTAGGCCATCTCGATCGCGGCCAGCGTTTCCGTGAGCGTGCCGATCTGGTTGACCTTGACCAGGATGGAATTGGCCCGGCCCTTCTTGATGCCGTCCGCAAGCCGGTTGACGTTGGTGACGAAAAGATCGTCGCCGACGAGCTGGCACTTGCCGCCGATCAGATCGGTCAGTTCCTTCCAGCCCTCCATATCGTCTTCCGACATGCCGTCCTCGATGCTCACGATCGGATAACGCGCAACGAGATCGGCAAGATATTTTGCCTGCTCGGAACGCGATCGGGTCTTGTTCTCGCCCTCATAGACATATTGGCCGTTCTTGAAGAACTCGGTCGAGGCGCAGTCGAGCCCAAGCATGACATCCCCGCCGGCCTTGTAGCCGGCCTTGCCGATCGCGCTCATGACGAAATCAAGGGCAGCGTCCGCCGACGGCAGGTTCGGCGCAAAGCCGCCCTCGTCGCCGACATTGGTGTTGTGACCCGCCTTCTTCAGTTCGCCCCGCAAGGTGTGGAAGATTTCCGATCCGCAACGGAGCGCGTCGGCAAAAGTGCCCGCTCCCACCGGCAGGATCATGAACTCTTGGAAATCGATGGGATTGTCGGCGTGCACGCCGCCATTGACGATGTTCATCATCGGCACCGGCAGGGTCCGCGCCGAGGTGCCGCCGACATAACGATAAAGCGGCATGTCGAAGGATTCCGCCGCCGCCTTGGCGCAAGCCAGCGAGACGCCAAGGATGGCATTGGCGCCGAGCCGGCTCTTGTTCGCCGTGCCGTCGAGCTCGATCATGGTCTGGTCGATCTGGACCTGGTCTTCGGCCGGGCGGTCGGCCAGCGCCTCGAAGATTTCGCCATTGACGGCCTCGACCGCCTTGCGCACGCCCTTGCCCAGATAGCGCGCCTTGTCTCCGTCGCGAAGTTCAACGGCCTCATGCGCCCCGGTCGAGGCACCTGACGGCACTGCCGCGCGGCCGATCGAGCCATCCTCCAGGACGACGTCGACCTCGACCGTGGGATTGCCCCGGCTGTCAAGAATTTCGCGGCCGATGATATCGACGATGGCGGTCATGAATGGCCTCATTGGAAGGAGGGATCGGGCGGGGTCGGCGCCGCTTCTACCGCAACGCACGAAAGCCGAAAAGGTCGCGTGACGGACCAATTGTGATTGGATAAGACGACAATACGGAGAAGATGATGGCGCGGAAACCCGACAAATCAGCAAAGCCGCCCAGCTTGCAGCTGGGGCGCGCGGTGAAATGGCCGCGCACCCCCGATGAGGCGCAGATCGACCGCGTGCCCAACCCGCAAGCGGACGTCGATTATCTGGTCCGCTTCGCAGTGCCGGAGTTCACGTCGATCTGCCCGATCACCGGACAGCCGGATTTCGCCCATCTCGTCATCGACTACGCGCCCGGCAAGTGGCTCCTGGAGTCGAAGTCGCTGAAGCTTTATGTCGCAAGCTTCCGCAATCACGGCGCCTTTCACGAGGACTGCACGGTGATGATCGGCAAGCGGATCGCCTCCGAGATCAAACCGAAATTCCTGCGCATCGGCGGCTATTGGTATCCGCGCGGCGGCATTCCCATAGACGTGTTCTGGCAGACCGGCCGCGTTCCGAGCGGCCTGTGGGTTCCGGACCAGGGTGTCGCGCCCTATCGCGGGCGAGGCTGAACCCCGTCGCTTCCGGCTGCGGCCAGAATCATCTACGAGCTTGGGCTGGTTCACATTGAGCCGCACCGGTGAGCCGCCACGGCGGCAAGGCTGCCACTGCGAGCGCCAGTCACCGCACCGATCGCCCGGAGATAACGCTTGCCCAGCATCGTCGGCTCCCGCGACCTCCAAAATGCAGACCCGCAGCAGAAGCTCAGGACAGCGGCGGAACAGTTGCAGGCGGCGTTTGCCGCCTATTGCGAGGAAAGACACGCCGACGCGCAGTCGCTTTGTCGGAGCCTGCTCCGGGAATTGCCCAACCATTTTTTCGCCACGCAGCTCTTGGGTGTTTCCATCCTCGAATGCGGGCAATTCGAAGAGGCCAAGCTTGTTCTCGAACGGGCGGTGGCCCTGGAGTCCGCGTCGGCGGAAGCTCACGCCCACCTCGGTTTTGCACTGCTCAAGCTCAAACGCCATGACGAAGCCCGCGCCCGTTGCGAAAAGGCCATCGCGCTGAAGCCGGATGTGCCGACGGCCCACAGGACTCTGGGCATCGCCTTGTTGCGCCTCGAGCTCGGCGAACAGGCCGTCGCAGCCTTCGACGGCGCGATCCAGCTGGCCCCCAACGACGTCGAGTCCTATTGCAATCGTGGCGTCGCAGAAATGATGCTCGGGCGTCACGACGCGGCGCTCATCAGTTACGAGCGGGCGCTTGCGTTGCAGCCGCGTCATTTCGAATCGATGGTCGGCAAGGGGATGGCCCACCTCGAGATCAGGCATTTCGATGTGGCGGAAAGGACGTTCAACGACGCGCTCGGCATCAGGCCGGACAATGCCGAGCTGCTGGCCCATCGCGGACAGCTCTATCTGCAGTCGGAACGCAGAGCTCAGGCCGAAGCCGATTTCGATGCCGCGATCGCGCTTGTGCCCTCGCTCGAACTGGCATGGCTGGGAAAGGCCCAGACCGGCCTGCTCACGGGCAACGTCGCGCAGGCGATGATCGCCTGCAAGAAAGTGCTCGAACAAAATCCGACCTCAGCAATGGGCCTCACACGGCTAGGCGCCTGTTTCGCGAAAATGGGAGACGCCACCGCCGCCATCCAGCATTTCGATCGGGCGCTGGAAATCAAACCGGATTGCGAAGAGGCGATCACGAGCAAAATCTTCTATCTGGACTTCCTTGCCGAGGCGGATTTCGCAACCCAACAGGCGGCGCGGAAATACTGGTGGGACCAGATTGGCTCCAAACTCCCGATGCGAAAACTTGCGGTTCGGCCGCTCGACCCGTCAAAGCGCATCGTCGTTGGATATGTATCGTCCGACTTCAAGAATCATTCTGCGGCACATGGCTTCCTGCCGGTGCTGCGATCCCACGACAAGGCGAAATTTCAGATCAACTGCTACTCGTCGACCCCGACGGAAGACGCGCTGAGCACCGCTTTCCGATCGGTCGCCGACGTCTGGGTGGACGCTCTCGCCTTGTCCGATGATGAGCTGGCAGACCGCATTCAAGCCGACGGCGTCGACATCCTTGTCGACCTTTCGAACTTTACCGCAGGCAATCGTATTCACGTTTTCGCGCGCAAGCCGGCGCCGATCCAGGTCACGGGCTGGGGCAGCTGCACCGGGACAGGACTTGCGACGATGGACTATTTTCTCGCGGATCCTGTGACCATTCCCCAAAACGTCCGGCATTTGTTTGCCGAGCGCGTGTTTGATTTGCCCTCGCTCATCACGATGGATCCGATTTCCGACGTGCGGCCGTCGCCACTTCCAATGCTCCGCAACGGCGTCGTGACTTTCGGCATGTTCAACAGGATCGACAAGATTTCTGACAGAGCGCTGGCGGTCTGGTCGAACCTGCTATGCGCGGTGCCGGGATCGAGGATGGTGATCAAGCATTTCGCCCTCGACGAACCGCTTCTGCGCGATCATCTCGTCGGTCGCTTCGCGGCCCATGGTGTTTCGCAGGACAGGATCACCTGCCTCGGCTCGAGCGGGCGCCGTGACCATCTGCTGGCCTTTCAGGCCATTGATATCTCGCTCGATCCGTTTCCACAGAACGGCGGCGCCAGCACCTGGGAATCGCTCTACATGGGCGTTCCCGTCGTGGCCAAGCTCGGCAACGGGGCGTCATCGCGCGCGGCCGGTGCGATCCTGAAGGCGGTCGGTCTCGACGACTGGGTTGCCGACAACGAGGAAGGTTACGCCGCGATCGCGCGAAAATACGCGTCGATGCCCTCCTGCCTGGAGGCGCTGAGGACGGATCTGCCCGCGAAAATCGCGAACACACCTGCCGGAAATATTTCGGTCTACACAGATAGGGTCGAGACGGGTTACCGGCAATTCTGGCGCGACTATTGCGCGAAGGCCTCCACAGCGCTTTAAGACTTGATGTCCGGCCTCGCTGGCGCGTCACCTGGTCTCCGCACCCGCAGTAGCCGCGCGCAGACCAAGCCCAGCATGATCATTGCGCAGGCCGCCGTCAGCAGAGTCGGCAACTTGCCGCCATGCTGCAGTCCGAAACCATAGGCGATCGGCCCGACCGTCTGTCCCATGAAGAAAAAGAACGAATGCAGCGACAGCGCGGTCGCGCGTGCCTCCACCGAGAGCTCGCTGGCAAAGACCTGAAGGCAACCGTGGATCATGTAGAAGCCCCAGCCCATCATGAGCATACAGAGGAACTGGAGCTTCCAGGCCGGGCCGAACCCCGTCGCGACGAGTTGCAGTCCGACCAGCATCCCGCCTGCGATCATCATGCCGCGAACGCCCATTGCGGAAAGGAAACGCGAGACGGTCATGGTGTAAAAGAGCCCGCCGATGGCAAATCCTGCGATCACGATGCCGGCAACCGACAGTGAGGTTTCGCCGAGGTCGAACAGGAACGACGCGATGAAGGGAAACAGCCCGAGCACGAAGCAGCCTTCGACGAACACCGCCGAATAGCAGATGCGGGCATTGGGATTGACGAAGATTGTTCGATAACCGCTCTTCAACGCCGACAGACTGCTTCGCGGCGGATGTTTCAGCTCCGCGCCACGGAATCCCGCAGCGACGGCAATCGCCGCCGCCACGACCAGCGCGCCGAGGATCGCAAGCACGCCGCGCCAGCCCATGAGGTCGCCAATCAGGCCGGAGAAGGTGGCCCCGAGCAGGAGCCCGCTCATCGAGCCCGCCAGGGTCCGGCCGATCGCGATCTGCCGCTGCTCGGGACCGACGAGGTCGCTGGTCAGCCCCAGCGCGACCGGAAATACGCCGCCGGCCCCGATCCCAACGAGGATGCGCGAGGCGAACAGCAGCGGAAAGGACGTCGCGAGTGCGCCTGCGATATTGGCCAGCCCCAGGATCACGAGGCAGACGATCATCAGACGCGCCTTGCCAAAGAGATCGCCGGCAGTTCCAATCAGCGGCTGGATCGCGGCGAAGGTGAAGGCGAACACGGCGGCGAAGCTGGCAGCGGTCGCGATCGTGATGCCGAAATCGTCGGCGACATGCGGCAGCACCGGATCGAGCGCACGTCCCGACAGGCTCGCCGAAAACGTCGCGAGCGTGATGATGTTGAGCGCGGGCGGCAGGCCTTGACCCCTGGACGGGTTTTTGAGCCGCGCAACGAACCGGCGCATCAGGGCGTTTTGCCCTTGGCGATTTCCTTGGGAGTCTCCTTGGCAATTGCGTCGAACGCCATCAACCGCTTCACCAATCCCTCGAACTCGCGAAGCGGCACCATGTTCGGTCCGTCCGACGGCGCATTATCCGGATCGGGATGCGTCTCGATGAACACCCCGGCAACGCCAACCGCGACCGCCGCACGCGCCAGCACCGGCACAAACTCGCGCTCGCCGCCGGAAGAGGCGCCCTTCCCGCCCGGCTGCTGCACCGAATGGGTGGCATCGAAAATCACGGGTGCGCCGGTGGTGCGCGCCAGGATCGGCAGCGCGCGCATGTCGGAGACCAGCGTGTTGTAGCCGAACGACGCGCCGCGCTCGGTGACCAATACATTCGGATTGCCGGCCCCCGTGATCTTGGCGACGACATTGGACATGTCCCACGGCGCCAGGAATTGCCCCTTTTTCACGTTGACGGTCTTGCCGGTGACGGCCGCGGCCACCAGCAGATCGGTCTGCCTGCACATGAAGGCTGGGATCTGCAGCACATCGACGGCTTGCGCCACCTCGGCGCATTGAGAAGCTTCATGCACGTCCGTGAGCACAGGCAAGCCGAGCGAGGAGCGGATTTCGGCGAAGATCGGCAGCGCACTTTCAAGGCCGATGCCTCGGCCCGCCGAGGCGCTCGTGCGGTTGGCTTTGTCGAACGACGTCTTGTAGACGAGGCCTATGCCAAGCCGGCCCGCGATCTCCTTCAGCGCGGTCGCGACTTCCAGCGCATGCGCGCGGCTTTCCAGCGCGCATGGGCCGGCAATGAGCGAGATCGGCAGATCATTGCCGAACTTGACTTGCCCGAGGGCGACGACTGGCGCGACGGTGGTGGTGGCGTTCACTGGCAAAACCCTTGTTTCGCCGCGAACCATAATGACGAAGGCCGCCGGATCAACCCTGTTTCTGGCCCAAATAACAGGGTTGCGCCCGCGTTGGCCACGTCCAATCACTTGACCGACGAGAATGCCGTCGGCACCAGGAACTGGCTTGCCATGTTGGCGACGATCGGCCCGTCCTCTTCGGATTTATTGCGCGCGGCAATCCACTCGGGATCCGACACGAACGCGGTCCATTTCTTCTCCCGTTCGGCAAGCGATTCCCAGGCGAGGAAATAGGTCACTTCCTGGTTGGAGGCCCCGACCAGGGTCGTAAAGAACCCGGCCTGCCTGATCCCGTGCTTCTCCCATATCTTCGGCACGGTCGTCTCGTTGCGCTTCAATAGCGCCGGCAACCGGCCCGGCAGGCACCGGTAGATGCGCATCTCGTAGATCACCCTTGGATGCCTCCCTGATCGCCGGGACCCCGCGCATCGGCAACGGCCGGCGCGGACCTTGCCGGTCCGCGCCGGCGTGCGGTCTGGTTTCTACTTCACCGACGAGAACGGCGTCGGTACCAGGAGCTGGCTCACGATGTTGGAGACGATCTGGCCGTCTTCCTCGGTCTTCGCGCGCGCGGCGATCCATTCCTGATCGCTCTGGAAGGCGGCCCATTTCTTCTCGCGATCGGCAAGCGAGTCCCAGGCCAGGAAATAGGTCAGCTCCTGGTTGGACTCCCCAATCAGCGTCGTGAAGAAACCGGCCTGCTTGATGCCGTGCTTCTCCCACAATTTCAGCGTCAGCGTATCGAAGCGCTTCATCAGCGCAGGCAGACGGCCCGGCAGGCAACGATAGACGCGCATCTCGTAGATCATCAAACGCACTCCCTCAATTATTGTTCTTGCAGATCGCGGGAGCGGTTTGTCGCAATAATTTGGGCATTCGTCAAAGCGACGCGGCGGCTCTCAGGCTGGCGGCTGCGACAAATTCCACCTCGCGCTAGCGAGGCGGCGTCATCCGCGGCGCCTGCTCGTTGATGGTTTCGTCGACAAGGTTGATCTTTTCGCCGGGAGCAAACCCGAACAGCGACTGAAACTGTTCGGGTGTCAT
>Ga0070709_10001421_pt1 | contig 12955 bp, 8 predicted proteins | sample LARL51metaG_FD_65449 | JGI IMG/M metagenome (GOLD analysis project Ga0070709, IMG submission 65449) | Corn, switchgrass and miscanthus rhizosphere microbial communities from Kellogg Biological Station, Michigan, USA - LAR L5-1 metaG | ecosystem: Host-associated > Plants > Roots > Rhizosphere ...
ACCAACCGGCAGATCGCGCAGCAGCTGGTGCTCGCGCCCAAGACAATCTCGGCGCACGTCACGCACATCCTCGCGAAGCTGGGCGCCGCGCGCCGCGCCGAGATCGCGGCATGGTGCGCGGCCGTCCAGCAAGCCACCCACCAGGGCCAGTGATCAGCCCGGCAGCGGGCGACGAAAGACCCGAAACCCGGACGGGCGGACCCTGGGCGCTGCCGTTTCAGCGCCGCATCAGGCCTGTTCCAGCCGCAGCTGGCAACGTCGGCCTTGAATCCTCAGCCCCGTCCCGGGGCTGACAACGGGAGGGAACATGCTCATGGCGCTCTTCAACGACGTTCGAGAAGTCGACGACCGGAACCGCCGCCCGACGCGACCGTTACGGTAGGGGCAGGGCCGGATCCTGGCCTATAACGCTGTCGACTACCGCACGATCTCGACCAGGAGGACCCAGGCACCGTAAACGACCGGCCGATGGCACGCTCGCCCGCCGGGCGCTAGCCGGACAGGCGGGGCAGGTCGCTGAGCTTGAGGGCCAGCTCCACGGTCAGGCGCAGGTCGCCGCGGGCCGGATCGCCGCCGAGCAGGCGGCGGATGGTCCGCAGCCGGTAGGCCAGTGTGTTGGCGTGGACATAGAGGCGCCGGGCGGTCTCGTTGGCGTTGTAATCGGCCTGCACGTAGGCCCGGAGCGTCGGGACCAGCTGGGTCCCGCGTTCGGCGTCGTAACGTACCAGCGGCCCGAGGGCGTCTTCGACGAAGTCGCGCCGGTGCTGCGTTCCGCCGCCGTCAAGCAGGATCCGGTAGACGCCGAGGTGCTCAAAGGCCAGCGGACGGTCGGCGATGCCGAGCCTGCGGGCCAGCTCCAGGGCCTGGTCGGCCTCGTGCAGGCCGTGGCCCAGCTCCCGTGCCGTGCGCACCGGTGAGCTGACGGCCAGGTGGACACGGGCGCCGGGGCCGACCTGCCCGGCGGCGGCGTGTACCTGGCCGAGCAGATCCGCGGCCACGTCCAGGTCGCGCGCCAGGTTGTCCGGAGCGGCCGGCAGGAGCAGCAGAAACCCCGATCGCCACGGGACGACCGAGGCCGTACCGACGACGGCCAGGCAGATACGCTGCACCGCCGGGTAAAGGCGCGCCTGGGGCATCTGGACCTCATCGGGCCAGCGGATCTGCGGGTTGCCGGGCGGACGGCGCCAGCTCGCGTGTACCTGAACGAATCGCCACGGTCCGGCGATCGTGTAGCCGAGATCGGCCAGCATCCGGTTGACGTCCCGGTCGTCGTGGTCCACGCCGCTGGACAGGTCGCGCAGCAGGTCTCCTTTGAGCCGGGCCTCGAGTTCGTAGGCGGTGCGCTCGTGCAGCATCTCCAGGGCGAAGATCGTGGCGGCGTGCTCGATGGCCCGGGCGTCGATCTCGTCGAGCGGCGCGGCGCCGTCCCAGACCGCCAGGTAACCGCCGAAGTGGCTACCCACGGCGATGAGGGCTAGCGCGGGCCGGTCGCCCCGGCCCGGTCCGCGCCGCCACCAGATCTCGCGCTGGCCGTCGTCGAGCCAGTGACCGTCCGGCGGCAGGTCGTCGGGCCAGCCGCTGACGGCCAGCGGCCGCAGCGCCGGGTCGAGCACCATGACCGGGCGGTTCACCAGGTCGGCCAGGCGCTCGGCCAGTGGTTCCATACCGGGGGCATCGAACGCGGTCCGGGATAGCTCGCGCTGCAGGAAGATGGCCCGCTCCAGCTGGCGGCCCTGGGTGCGTACCTGGCGGAAAAGGTGCGCGGACTGCACGCTGACGGCCAGCAGCGGGGCGATCAGGCTGAGCAGCTCCAGGTCCCCGTCGCTGAACCGGCCGCCGCGCTTGTTGATCGCGTGGCACACGCCGATGGCCTGGTCTTCGACGATCAGCGGAACGGTCAGGCTCGTACGGGCCTCGAAGAGATCCACGAAGCGCCGGATCAGCCGCGGGTCGTTGGGGGCATCGTTGGTCAGGTAGGGGCGGCCGGACAGGAACACCTTGACCGCGTTACCGCCGTCCCGCAGCGCCACGTGGTAGGCGGCGATCCGCTCCGGGTCGTCGATGCCGAACGCGGGCTGCTGCAGTACCAGCTCCGAACGTTCCGGGTCGTACAACAGGAATCCGGCCGTCTCCACGTCGAGCAGCTCGCTGACCGTTCTGATCAGGGTGGCCAGCGCTTGTTCGTAGTCCGCGGCTGAGGCCATCGCCCGGCCGACCTGCATCAGCGCGTGGACCCGGCGTTCCTCGGCTTCAACCCGCACCGGCGGCCCCTTCCACGACAGCGCCTTGGGGCATCGTAACAACCGTTTATCGCAAGGCATGTGGCGCTGACACATGGAGCCAGCCCACGACGCGGACGACGCTGCTGGTCAAGGCACGCGCGAGTCGAGGGGAGGGGCATGTACACCGTCGACATCGATACCGGCGGGACCATGACCGATGGGCTGGTGTGGGACGGGGAGACCATGATCACGGTCAAGGTCGACACCACGCCGCACGATCTGGTCGTGTCGTTCCGCGAGCTCCTCAGCGAGGCCGCCCGCCAGCTGGGCCACGGCGACCTGCAGGCCTTCCTGGACGAGGTGGCGCTGATCCGCTGGTCCTCGACCATCACCTCCAACGCCCTGGGCGAGCGCAAGGGCGCCAAGCTGGGGCTGCTGGTCCAGCCGGGCAGCGAGCGCAGCCTGTACGGCGACGGGCCGTCGCCCGCGGTCGGCACCCTGGTGGCCGAACGCAACGTGGTCGGCGTCGATCCCGGCGCCAACGGGCAGGCCGTGCTCGAGGCGGTCCGCCGGCTGCTCGAGGACGGCGCCCGCCGCATCTGCGTCAGCCTGGACAGCTTCCCGGAGACCTCGCAGGAGCAGGCGGTCAAGCGGATCGTCGAGACCCAGTACCGCGACCACTACCTGGGCTCCGTGCCGGTCCTGCTGGCCAGCGACATGGCCCAGGTCGACGACGGGCAGACCAGGACGCACTACGCGCTGATCAACGCGTACGTGCACGGCCAGCTGGCCAACGCCCTGTTCACGGCCGAGGACCTGCTCCGCTACGAGCAGGGATGGACCGGCGCGCTGCTGGTCGGGCACACCAACGGGGGCGTCGCGCGGGTCGGTAAGACCAAGGCGGTCGACACCATCGAGTCCGGGCCGGTGTTCGGCACCCACGCTGCCGCCTGGTATGCCCGGCGGTACGGGCTGGACCGGGTGGTCTGCCTGGACGTGGGCGGGACCACGGCCAAGGCCAGCGTGGTGGAGGCCGGCCAGCCCCGCTACACCCGGGATGGCAGCCTGTTCGGCATCCCGGTCCGGGTCCCGCTGGCCCTGCTGCGGTCGGCGCCGCTGGGCGGCGGCAGCGTGGTCCGGCCGGACGGCCGGGGCGGGGTGAGCCTGGGCCCGGAGAGCATGGGCGCGGCGCCGGGACCCGCCTGCTACGGCCTAGGCGGCGACCAGGCCACGCTGACCGACGCGTTCGTCGTGCTCGGCTACCTCGACCCGGCCGGCTTCCTCGGCGGACGCCGCCGGCTGGACGTCGAGGCGGCCCGGGCGGCGCTGGAGACGAGGGTGGCCGGGCCCCTGGGTATCTCGGTGGACGACGCGGCCCGGCGGATCGCCGACGCCGCGGTCGGCACGGTCGCCGAGCTGGCCGGCTCGGCCATGGCCCGCGCGGGGATCGACCCGGCGCAGGCGGTGTTGTTCGCCTACGGCGGCAACGGCGGCCTGTTCGCCGCTCCGGTCGCGGAGCGGCTCAGCATCCCCGGCGCGCGGGTCTTCGGGCTCGGCCCGGTCCTGTCCGCGTTCGGCTCGGCCGTCTCCGACGTGGTGCACGTCTATGAGCGCAGCCTCGGCGTGACCGCCGGACCGGGCCATGACGCGGTGGTCGCCGCGGCCGATGACATGACCGCGGCCGGGCGGCGGGACCTGGCCGGCGAGGGCTTCGACCCCGATGAGGCCGAGACCGAAGTGGAGCTGGACGTGCATGACGGCGCGGAATACCGAACGGTCCAGGGTTCCGACGTCGGCCAGGCGCTGAATCGCCTTGACGGCGCGACGCACGTCGATGTGGCCCGCGTACGGGTCAGGCGGCACCTGGCCAGCTGCGAGCCGCCACCCCGGGCCGCTGCCGCCGCGGACCCTGCCGCGCCGGTCCTGCGCGACCTGCTGCTGGCTGACGGCGGCACCGCGCGCGTGCCGGTCTACGACTGGTCCGGGCTAGGCCCCGGATCCCACGTCGACGGTCCGGCTCTCGCGTCCGGCGGCAGCATGACCTGTCTGATCCCGCCCGGCTGGGTGCTGGACGTCGATGACCTGGGCGATGCCGCCCTGCGGCCCGCCCGTGAGGAGGCGCAATGACGGCGCGACTGCGTTTCACCGAGTACCTCGACCTGGACCTGGACGCGGAGATGTGGCGGTGCAACCGCTGTGACGCCGCGCTGATCTCCGCTCGCGACCTGTACAAGCGGGGCTGCCTGGTCTACGACCGCGACCCGCGGGAGATCCACCCGCCGCTGATCGAGGGGGACTACACGTTCTCCCCCGATCCGGAGTGGGTCCGCATCCTGGAGTTCTACTGTCCCTCTTGCGGGGTCCAGATCGAGACCGAGTACCTGCCGCCCGGGCACCCGATCACGCCGGACATCTCTATCGACATCGACCGGCTCAAGCAGCGGCTGTCGGCCGGCGAGGTCGAGGTCCGCGACGGGCGCCTGGTCGTGCCCGCCGGTGATGGGCACGGTGCGCGATGACGTCCGAGCTCAACTCCGTCGACATCGATGTCGGCGGCACGTTCACCGACGCCGTGCTCACCCTGGACGGCCGGCGTTGGATCGGCAAGGCGCCGACGACCCCTTACGACCTGTCGGTGTGCTTCGTCAACGCGATCGAGGAGGTCACGGAGCAGGCCGGGGAGGACCTGGAATCGCTGCTGCCGCGGCTGGACGTGATCAGGTACTCGACCACCGTGGCCATGAACCGGCTCATCGAACGGCGCGGCCCCCGGATCGGGCTGATCGCCACCGAGGGTCATGAGGACGCGATCCTCATCGGCCGCGGCGCCCAGTGGACCGACGGGACCCGCCTGGCCGAGCGGCGCAACCTGGCCCGGCAGCGCAAGCCGACGCCGCTCATCCCGAGGACCATGATCGTCGGGGTCAAGGAGCGGATCGACTCGACCGGCCGGGTCGTCCGGCCGCTGGACGAGGACGACCTGCGGCGCAAGCTGCGGGTGCTGATGGATCGCGGCGCCCGGTCGATCGTCGTCTCGCTGCTGTGGAGCTTCGCCAACCCGCGGCACGAGGAACGCGTCAAGGAGATCATCCGCGAGGAGTACAAGGAGTACCACATCGGCTACCTGCCGGTGGTGCTGTCCAGCCAGGTGGTGCCGAAGCTGGGCGAGTACGAGCGCACCATGACCGCGGTACTCGATGCCTACCTGCAGCGGCTCATGCAGAACGAGCTATCGGCCATGTGGGACCGGCTGCGCGCGCTCGGCTACAAGGGCAGCTTCCTGATGATCCACAACTCCGGCGGCAGCGGCGAGGTGTTCAAGACCACCGCCAGCCGGACCTACAACGGCGGGCCGGTCTCTGGGTTGATGGGCTCCTACCACCTGGCCACCTCGCTGGGCTACAAGAACGTGGTCGCCGGCGACATGGGCGGCACCAGCTTCGACATCGGCCTGGTGGTGGACGCCAGCGTCCGCAACTACGAGTTCCGTCCGATCATCGACCGCTGGATGGTCGGCATCACCATGCTCCAGACGCTGTCGATCGGGGCCGGCGGCGGGTCGATCGCCTGGATCGACCACAACCTGGGCGGCCAGCTCAACGTGGGCCCGCGCAGCGCCGGCTCGGACCCCGGCCCGGCCTGCTACGACCAGGGCGGCACCGAGCCGACCGTCACCGACGCCGACGTGGTGCTTGGCTACATCAACCCCGACACCTATTACGGCGGCCGGATGCCGCTGAACCGCGAGCGAGCCGAACGGGCCGTGCGCGAGAAGATCGCCGAACCGATGGGCCTGCCGGTCGAGGAGGCCGCCGCGCTGATCCGCCACATCGTCGACGCGAACATGTCCAGCGCGATCAAGCGGGAGATCCACCTGCGCGGCTACCACCCGGAGGACTTCGCGCTGTTCGCGTTCGGCGGGGCCGGACCCACCCACGTGTCCGGGTTCCTCGGCGACCTGGCCGGGGCGGTGATCTTCCAGACCGCGCCGGTGTTCTGCGCGCTCGGCTCGTCGATCATGGACATCGTCCACGTCTACGAGACCTCGCGCCGGATGCTGGTGATGGCGCCGATGACGCAGGAACTGACCACTGAGTACGAGGTGTTCAACGGGGTCGTCGACCAGCTCATGAAGCAGGCCCGGGCCGACCTGGCCGCCGAGGGGCTGCCCGCCGGCCGGGCCGAGTTCAGCCTTGAGCTCGACATGCTCTACGGCGGGCAGGTCAACGTGAAGCGCACCGCCTGCCCGGTCCTGCACCTCGGCAGCCCGCAGGACGTCCAGGCGCTGTACGACGCGTTCGAGCGGGAGTTCTCCGAGGCCTTCAGCCCGCTGGTGGTCAACAAACCCGGCGGGGTCTACCTGGACAACTTCGTGCTGAAGGTCACTGTGCCGACCGCCAAACCGGCGCTGCCCGACCTGCCGCTGGAGGGCGCCGACGCGGGGTCGGCCCGGACCGGCCAGCGCCAGGCCTGGTGGCCGGGCCGGGGCTGGGAACCGACCTCGCTCTACGACGCGGACGCGCTGCGGCCGGGACACCAGCTCGACGGGCCGGTCATCGTGGAGGCCCCGCTGACCACGGTGGTGATCCCGCCTGGCATGCGGTACCGGATCGACCGGCATGGCCTCGGCCTGCTGCAGCCCAGCCAGAACGACCAGAACGGAGCGGCGCTATGATCCCGACGCTGGAACAGAAGCTGGCCTGGCTCAAGCTCGCCCCGGTCTCCGACCGGACTTCCTCTGACCGGACGCTGCGCCCGGGGGAGTACGAGATCGGCTTCCAGCGGACCAATGACATCCTCGATGAGGGCATGGAGGTGTTCGTCCGGTCCTGCCGCAGCGCGATGGGCATCGCCGGCGACTCGCTGGTGGGCATCTTCACCGCCGACGGCGACATGGTCAACGGCTCCTGCGGGACCTACCTGCACGCCGTGATCCCGCCGCTGATCATCAAGTTCATCCTGAACAGCTACCGCGACAACCCGGGCATCAAGGACGGCGACCTGTGGTTCGCCAATGACGCGGTCTACGGCGGCATCCACAACCCCGACCAGATGGTCACCATGCCGGTGTTCTTCCGCGGCGAGCTCATCGCCTGGACCGCGGCGCTGGTCCACACCACCGAGACCGGCGCGTCCGAGCCGGGCGGCATGCCCATCGGCGCTACCGCCCGGTTCGAGGAGGGGCTCAACCTGCCGCCGACCAAGATCGGCGAGAACTTCCAGCTCCGCGACGACATAGTGACCATGTTCGAGGCGTTCGGCATTCGCGCGCCGCAGATGGTCGCGGTCGACCTCAAGGCCCGCTGCACGACCGCCGACCGGGTCCGGACCCGGCTGCTAGAGTTCTGCGAGCGCGAGGGCGCCGACTACGTCAAGGCGCTGTTCCGCCGGATGCTCGAGGTGGCCGAGCAGGGCGCCCGGGCTCGGATCAGCACCTGGGCCGACGGGGTGTACCGGTCTACCCACTTCGCCGACGCGGTCGGGCTGAACCAGGGCCTGGTCCGCAGCTGCTGCATGACGCTGACCAAGGACGGCGACCACCTGCTGGTCGACTTCACCGGCACCGGCCCGGAGACCCCGTCGTCCTACAACGCCCACCCGCAGGCCGCGATCGGGCACTTCGCCAACTACGTGTACGAGTACCTGTTCCACGACCTGCCGATCAGCAATGGCACGTTCGCCCCGATCGACTTCAAGTTCGAGCCGGGTTCGTGCCTGTATCCCGACGTGCGCGCCGCGACCAGCAACTCGGTCATGATCGCCACCGGGGTGATGAGCGCGGTGCACAACACCTTCGCCCGGGCGGTGTTCTCCACCGAGCACTGGCGGCAGGCCGGTGCCTCCCAGGGCAACGGCGGCAACGCGGTGGTGTTGGCCGGCATGTCCCAGTGGAGCTCGCCGTTCGCCGACATGCTGGCCTACTCGATCAATACCGAGGGGCAGGGGGCGCTGCCGGAGATGGACGGCATGAACGCGTTCGGCTTCCCGTGGTGCCCGGCGGGCCGGGCCCCGGACGTGGAGCTGGTCGAGAACGAGTTCCCGTTGTTCATCCCGATCTCCTCGCACTGGAAGGACTCGGCCGGGCACGGCAAACAGCGCGGCGGGGTCGGCACCGCCCAGCTGTGGGTGGCGCACCACGTGCCGTGGGTGGTCATGATGGCCATCGCGGACAACTCGAAGATCCAGACGCCGCAGGGCCTGTTCGGCGGGTACGCGCCGTGCACCATCCCCGGCGTGAGCGTGGCCCACGCGGACCTGATGCCGCGACTGGCGGCGGGGGACACCCTCGACCTGGACATCACCGAGGTGCTGCGCGCGCGCAGCATCGGCGGCGAGTGGGGCAACGAGTTCCAGGGCCGGGCGCCCCGGCCTTACATGCAGAACGACGTCATCACGGTGGCGTTCGCCACCGGCGGGGCCGGCTACGGCGACCCGCTGGAGCGCGACCCGGAATCGGTCGGCGACGACATCGACAAGGGCCTGGTCTCCGAGTGGGCCGCCGAGCACGTCTACCAGGTGGTGTGGGACAGCGAGCGCAGGCGGGTCGACGCGGCCGCCACCGGGCAGCGCCGCGCCGACGAGCGCCGGGCCCGGATCGCGCGCGGCCTCCCGTACGCGGAGTTCGAGGCTGAGTGGCTTCAGCGCAAGCCGCCGGAGGAGATCCTGACCTGGTACGGAAGCTGGCCCGACGCCAAGCCGCTGCAGCCGCTGATGCGCCCCTGACCGGCCGGCGAACCCGTGCCCGCATCCAGCGCCCGCAGCCGGGTCCGGCAGCTGGCCCGCCACGGTACCTTGGCCCGGCCCATGCCCGCGCTGGTCTGCCCGCTGGTCCTGGCCCAGGCCGCCGAGATCGAGGCGCTGCCCGCCGGCCAGTTCCTCACCGACCCGACCAAGCTGGCCAACGGGCTTCGTGCCCTGCACGGCGCGTTCGGCACCGACGTGATCGTCACCGCCGCTGCCGATGACCTGGCCGCGTGCTCCTCGTCCGCGTGCTCCCTGGCCGCTGCCGCGGCGGGCACGGCGAGCGCGGCGGGCGACCTGCCCGCCGCGGTGACCGGGCACCCGCGGGTCGCGGCGGCGGTCGAGGCCACCCGGCGGCTCGCGGCCACCACCGAGGACACCGTGCTGGCCGCCGCCCTGTGCGGGCCCGCCCAGCTCGCCGCCCAGCTCGGCCGCCCGCCCGCCGGTCCCGCCGCGCTAGACGAGCACGGCGCCGTGCTCCTGGCCCTGGCCAAGGCGTTCCTGGAGGCTGGCGCCCATCTACTGCTGGTAGTCGAGGCCGAGCCGGTGCCCCGTGCGGCCGCCGACGGCTGGCGCTCAGCGGTTACCCCGCTGGTCAACGTGGCCCGGTTCCGCCAAGCCGCGGCCGCGGTCGTGCTGGCCGATCCCGCCGACGCCGCGCTCGCGCCGCGCGGGGCCGTGGTGTGCCTGCCGCCCGCGGCGTCCGGCCCAGGCCAGGGGATCGCGCTGGATGTCGACCCGGCCGCCTGGCCGGCGTCGACCCTCAGACCGGCCGGGCCGCCGCTCGTCACCACGCTCGGCCCGGTCCGGGGCGGGTTCGCCGAGTGCCGGGCCGCGGTGGGGCAGTTGACCGCCGCGCTGGCCGAGGGGTGAGCCATGGCTCAGCGTTACTGGGACCTGGAACTGGAGACCATGCCCTGGGACGAGGTGCTGGCCTGGCAGGCGGCCCGGGCCGTGCCGTTCGTCCGTGCGTTGCCCGGGCGTTCGGACTTCCATCGTGCCCTGCTCGGTCCCGAGCCCGCCGTCGGCCCGATGGCCGGACTGGAGTTCCTGGCCGGCCTGCCGTTCACCACCAAAGACGACATGCGCCGTTCTCAGGGTGAAGGCCGTCCGGGCCAGCCGTTCGGCCAGCACCAGGGCGTGCCATTGCCCGCGGTGGTCCAGACCCTGTCCTCCTCCGGCACCACCGGCGAGCCGGTCATGTTCGCGCTGACGAAAACTGACCTGCAGATCTGGCGGGACGGGATCGCGACCGGCTTCTTTACCGCCGGGATCAGGCCCGATGACGTGGTCGCGCACCTGGTCGGGCTGCCCGGCGTGGCCGGCGGGCTGCCGTATGCCGACGGCTTCCGGCGCATCGGCGCGACCCTGGCCTGGATCGGCGGCCTGCCCACCGAGCGGATCATCGCGCTGATCCCGCGCCTTCAGGCCACCGCGGTGCTGTCCACCACCTCGTTCGGCACCTACCTGGCCGACCGGTGCCAGGAACTGATCGGCCAGGACGCCTCCGCGCTCGGAGTGCGCACGCTGCTCGGCGGCGGCGAGCCGGGCATGGGCCAGCCGGAGATCCGCGACAAGATCATCCGGGGCTGGGGCCTGCACCGCGCCTGCGAGGTCATGGGCCTCGGCGACGTGATGGCACTGCTGTGGGCCGAGTGCGAAGCCGGGGGCGGCATGCACTTCTGCGGCCAGCGGTCGGTCGCGGTCGAGCTGATCGACCCGGCCAGCGGCGCGGTGCTGCCCTGGGCGGACGGCGCGCGCGGCGAGGCCGTCTACACCACCTTCGCCCGCGAGGCGACCCCAGTGCTGCGCTACCGCTCCGCCGACCACCTGGTGGTGACCGCGACAAGCTGCCCGTGCGGCCGCACGTCCCCGCGCATCCGCTGCGTCGGCCGCACCGACGACATGCTGATCTACAAGGCCATGAACGTCTTCCCCAGCGCGATCCGCGACGTCGTCGTGCGGGGCTTCCCCGGTGCAATCGAGCCGTACCTGCGCATCTGGAAGGACCACGCGGACCAGGTCCGGTACGACACCCCGATCCCGGTCGACGTGGAGGCCGCGACCGGGCTGCCCGCGGACCGCTACCCGGAGGTGGCTCGCGCCATCGAGCGGGAACTCCGCGTCCGGCTGCAGATCCGGGCGGACGTCACGATCCTGGATCCGGAGACGCTGCCCCGCACTACCTACAAGACCCCGCTGCTGCATGTGCGCTAGATGGAGTGAGCCGATGTCCTTCCGTGACGCCTGTATCCCCGTCCGCCTCGGCTGGTCCTCGCCGTTCGCCCGCTGGCAGGGACCACTGGCCGAGGTCTCCAGCCTCGACCTGGCCGCCGGGGTCACCGCCGACGCGCTGGCCAGCCGCGGACTGCCCGCCTCCGAGGTCACCGGTATCGTGCTCGGCTGGACCGTCCCGCAGCCGGAGATCTTCTACGGCGCCTCCACCGTCGCTGCCCGGATCGGCGCGCCGCACGCCACCGGGGCCATTCTCTCGCAGGCCTGTGCCACCTCGGCGGCATGCCTGGAGGCAGCGGCCCTGCGGGTGGAAACGGGGCTGGACGAGCTGTCGGTGGTGATCACCACGGACCGCACCTCCAACGGCCCGGTGCTCACCTACCCGGCGCCGTCGGCTCCCGGCGGGGCACCCCGGCAGGAGACCTGGGTACTCGACAACTTCCGCCGCGATCCGTGGGCCGGCCTGTCGATGGTGGCCACGGCCGAACGGGTCGCGGCCGAAGCCGGCCTGACCCGGGAGCGCCTGGACGAGGTCACCCTGCTGCGCTATCAGCAGTACCAGGCGGCACTCGCCGACGACCGGGCCTTCCAGCGCCGCTACATGGTCCCGGTCACGCTCCCCGCCCGGCGCGGCGAGCCGACGGTAGTCGACGGTGACGCCGGCGTCCACCCGACCACCGCCGAGGGCCTGGCCAAGCTCGCGCCCGCCGAGCCCGGCGGCGTGGTGACCTACGGAACCCAGACCCACCCCGCCGACGGGACCGCCGGCCTGGTGGTCACGACGGCCGCCCGGGCCAGGGAACTGGCCGGCGGCGACGGGATCGCGCGCATCCTCGGCACCGGCGTCGCCCGCGCCGGCCGAGGCGAGATGCCCAAGGCCCCGGTGCCCGCCGCGCTGGCCGCGCTGGACCGGGCCGGGCTCGGCCCTCGCGACGTGGACGCGGTCACCACCCACAACCCGTTCGCAGTCAACGACCTGTGGTTCAGCCAGCAGACCGGCATCGCCCTGGAGCAGATGAACGCCTACGGCTGCAGCCTGATCTACGGCCACCCCCAGGGCCCGACCGGTGCCCGGCTCATCGTCGAACTGCTCCACACGCTGCGGCTGCGCGGCGGAGGGATCGGCCTGTTCACCGGCTGCGCCGCCGGCGATACCGGTGCCGCCGTGGTCGTCCGCGTCGAAGACTGAGGCATCTGTACGCGACCCAGTCGCACGTCACCACGAATCACCGTAGAGCCGCCGCATCGCCGGCCCGCACACGCGTGTCAGCTCGTGGATCTCGTCTTGCGGCAGGGCCGTCCAGCGGGGAGACCGCGGCTCTGCCATCTGCGCGGCACGGTCGAGCCAGCCTGGGTCCGTGTCCGGCAGGTCGGCGAAGCGTGCCAGCCGCAGTAGGGCCTGCCTTGGCTCCGCGACGAGGTTCTCGTAGCTGACCTGGAGCACGCGTTCGGTCGGCAGGCTGGCGAGAACATCGAGTGCCGGGATGATCATGTCGGACCAGAACTGGCCGCACTCAGCGACGGATAGGTCGAATCGCTCGAACGCTTCGTGATCGAATGTCTCGGGCATGAACGGTCGCACATCGGGCGGCACCTGCTCCGGCGGCTGGTCATCGCCCAGGTAGGGCGACATGCCGAGGCGTGAGTCCAGCATCCCCGATACCGCTCCGAGCCGGTATCCGGGATGGCGGCTAAATGAGTACGCACACTCGCGCCCGTCGCGGTAGAGGTGCACGAACTTGGCGTCGCGAAACAGG
>Ga0070709_10001422_pt1 | contig 12952 bp, 13 predicted proteins | sample LARL51metaG_FD_65449 | JGI IMG/M metagenome (GOLD analysis project Ga0070709, IMG submission 65449) | Corn, switchgrass and miscanthus rhizosphere microbial communities from Kellogg Biological Station, Michigan, USA - LAR L5-1 metaG | ecosystem: Host-associated > Plants > Roots > Rhizosphere ...
TTCTCGAGCTCCGTGTTTTGATCCCGCAGACGCTGATAGAGGAATTGCGTCTCGAGCAGGTTACGAATGCGCAGCAACACTTCACCGGAATCGAACGGCTTGCCGACGAAGTCCTTGGCGCCAAGCGCAAGCGCGCGACGCTTCACGTCAGCGCTGTCGTCGGCGGTGATCATCAGCACCGGCACGTGCGAGTTTGGATCATGCGAGACGATCTCCTGCAGCACCTCAAAACCGTCCTTCTCGCGCATGTGAACGTCGAGCAACACCAGGTCCGGATTGAAATCGATGTAGATCGACAGTGCCTCGGCGGCATTCGTGGTGGAGCGTACTTGCTCGTAACCGTCCTTCTCGAGGATGCGAGTGACCAGCTTGATGTTTTGCTCCTGGTCGTCGATGACCAGGATCTTTGCCGGCCGCTGTTGATTTGCTGGCTTGGCCTTTCTCACTACGCGATCTTCGTTGAAGGTTTGTCGAGCACTGCTTTCACTGCGGCACGCAGGGATTCAGCCGTAAACGGCTTTTGCAGGAAAGCGGTCTCTGACGAACGGATTCCGCGCAGCAAAATCTCGTTGTCCGTATAGCCGGACATGAAGAGGACGCGCATGCCCGGACTCAGCTCGTTCAGCTCGTCGACCATTCCGCGGCCACCCAGAGTGGGCATCTCGACATCGGTCAGGACGAGATCGATCTCGCCGACTTCTTCGGCGGCAACGCGCAGCGCCATTGCGCCATCCGAGGCCTCGAGAACGCGATAACCGCTCTCCGACAGAATGCGTTTGGCCAGACGGCGGAGCGCCTTCTCGTCATCCACCAGTAGAATCGTTTCCCGGCCGGTGCGCTCGCCGTGTTTGAGCTCGCGCACAGCGCGCGCCGCAGCTTCTGCCGCTTCGCGCTCTTTCCGCTCCTCCGCAGATTCCTTGAGGGGCGAACCGGGCAACGGAATCACATTCTCCTTTCGATCGAGTCCGGTCGGCTGCGGGAGTACGCGGCGGGATGTGAGGAGCAGTTTTTTCGTGATCGCTTCGGCGCGCTCGGCTGCCTGGCGAATATCGACGGCTTCCTGCGTTGGTTGCTTCGCATCGCGGAGCACCATCTCCAGCAGGTCCGCGTTCATGCGAATAACCGTCAGGAGATTGTTCATTTCATGCGCGCCACGACCAGCGAGATCTGCGAATGAATGCAGTTCCTGGGTCCTGGCGACCAGGGTCTCTTCGACGGAGCGGCCCGCCGTCATGTCTTCGATCGCAAGCAGGATCGTCGCATCGGCAGGATTCGCGGACGGCACGAGCCTGGCGCTGAGCCAGAGCACGCCGCGTCCGCCTTCCTTGTCGTCGTGAATGAGCTCGAAATGATCGGCCTGCGGCTCACCGTTGCGAACAGCTTCGAGCATTCCGCGCAGTTTTTCGTCCCATGCCCGTCCGCCGAGCTCGTACACTTTCTGCCCGACGCACTCCTCAGGTGCAAGGTGAAACATGCCGTAGAAGGCGCGGTTTGCCGCTCGTACTGTGAGCTTGGTATCGAGGACGAGAAGCGCTTCGCCGTTGTTGTTCGCGGTGGTCATTAACGATGATCAGGAGTGGAGCTGACTCTACTGTACTAAGACGATCAAATGTCTCCACTGGCACGCAAAAAAAGCCCGCCCTCTGGGGGCGGGCTTTCAAGCGACAACCGTTACGCCGGCTCTTCGATGTATGTGTCGGGCGGCGTCGGGATCGGGTCTGACATGTTGTAATCGTCGGACTCCATCGGAATCACCTTGGACGGCGTCTCCGGGCGCGGCGGCTGATCCTCCGGGATCGCCGTCACGGCTAGCACGATTCGACGGTGGATCGGATCCACTTCGAGAACGCGAAGGTCGAGATTCATCGTCTCGTAGACGATGTCCGCTGGACTGTTCACCGGCTGACCGAAGTTCAGCTGGCTCACTGGAACGAAGCCTTCGATATCATTGCCGATATCGACGACCACGCCCTTGTCCATCAGACGGACGACCTTGCCGCGCAACTCTGTTCCGACCGGATAGGTCTCACCGATGCGAAGCCATGGGTCTTCCGTCGCCTGCTTGAGTCCAAGCGAGATGCGCTTGTTCTCTGCATCGACATTCAGAATCACAACGTCGACCGAATCGCCTTTCTTTACGACTTCCGACGGATGCTGGACACGCTTGGTCCAGGACATGTCCGAGATGTGAATCAAACCGTCGATGCCCGGCTCGATCTCGACGAACGCACCGAAGCTCGTAAGGTTGCGCACCTTTCCGTTGAGACGCGTGCCGACCGGATACTTCTCCGGCAGCATCATCCACGGATCCTGCTCCGTCTGCTTCATGCCGAGCGAGATCTTCTCTTCGTTCGGATCGACCTTGAGCACCACTGCTTCGATCGTCTCCCCGATCGAAACCAGCTTCGACGGATGACGAACGTTGCGCGTCCAGCTCATCTCGCTGATGTGAACGAGGCCTTCGATGCCCGGCTCCAGCTCGATGAATGCGCCGTAATTGGTGATCGAGACGACCTTACCCGACACTCTGGTGCCGACCGGATACTTCTCGGCGACATCCTTCCACGGGTAGCTCTGTAGCTGCTTGAGGCCGAGCGAGATGCGCTCGCGGTCCCAATCGATGTCGAGGACTTTGACTTCCAGCTCCTGACCGATGTGAACCATCTCGGACGGATGCTGAATGCGGCCGTACGACATGTCGGTGATGTGAAGCAGTCCGTCGACGCCGCCCAGATCGATGAACGCGCCGAAGTCGGTGATGTTCTTGACGACTCCTTTGCGCACCTGATCCTTCTGCAGCTCCTTCATCAGCTTCTCGCGCTTGCCCGCTCTCTCCTGCTCGAGGATAACGCGACGCGAGACGACGATGTTGCGACGGCGCTTATTGAGCTTGATGATCTTGAAGTCGAAGGTCTGGCCGAGTAGCTCGTCGACGTTAGGAACGCGACGCAGCGCGATCTGCGAACCCGGCAGGAACGCGTCCACTCCCATGAGGTCGACGACAACCCCGCCTTTTATCTTCTTCACGAGGGTGCCGCGCACCGGCTCGTCGTTCTCGTAAGCGACGCGGATGCGCTCCCACACGCGCATGAAGTCGGCTTTCTTCTTCGAGAGAACGACCGATCCTTCCTGGTCCTCGAGGTGCTCGAGGAGAACTTCGACTTCGTCGCCCGCCTTTAGGTCAGGGAGATCCTTGAACTCTTCGAGCGGAATCGTGCCCTCGGACTTAAAGCCGATGTCGAGGACGACCATGTTGTCGCGGATATCGAGCACACGGGATTTGACGATCTCGCCCTCTTCGATCGAGGCCATCGTCCCGTTGTACATCTCCATCATGCTTTCGAGCTCGTCCTGAGAGTAATCCTCCTCGTCGTAGAGCTCGGGTCTTAGGTTGGCAAGCGGCCGCAGCTGCGCTTTCTGCAAATCGCGCTTCTCGCGCGCAGTGAGGGTCGTGCCGGTTTGAGTTGTGGTTTTGCTGGGCGAGTCTATCATGTTGCTGGTTAAAGGGTTGAATGCGTTCGAATCAAGCCCTTAAATGTAGACGCTTCACCCAGTGCGGTCAACCAAATGACTCGCTGGCAGGAGCTACTTCACGCCCTTGGACAAAAGCAAGATGAGCTCCTCGTCGCTCAGACCTTCGAGGGCACCGACGGGCAGGTCCATCGCCAGCTCGCTGCCGTCGTCGCAGTGGAATGCAACAGTGATGCATGCCGGCTTGACTCGGCGATCAGGAATGCCGGCCGGAGGCGATGTTTCCAGAGCGCTCCATTCGACTCCTGCGCGATCAGTGAATCGACGCATCGACCCTCCGCGTACGGTAAGCGACCAACAGGTCTTACGACCTGCCACCCTTCGCTAGAGTCACAATCCGTTCCACTTGCTCCTGCTGAGTTAGGCTCGTCGTGTCAATTAAGATCGCATCTGGGGCCGGAACGGTCTGGCGGGCGTCCCGCGCGTCACGCTCGTTGATCCGTTTTGTCTCGTCCACGATCATTTGTTCGGATGTGGGCGTTCCCCGTTGCCTTAGACGACGCGCGGCACGTTCCCGCGAATCCGCGGTCAGGAAGATTTTGAGATCGGCTCTCGGAAAGACGACCGTGCCCATGTCCCGGCCATCCACCACGACGTTTCTTCCGGCGGCCGCCGCGCGCACCATGTCGTTTACCCATTCGCGTACGCGAGGCATTTGCGCTACGCGGGATACGTGGCGAGTGACGTCGGCGCCCCTGATCTCTTCCTCGATTCCCTCACCATCCAGTGCAGGGTAAAACGACGTCCGCGCGGAGCGCAGCTCGACGCCGCGCGAGGCGGTTAACACATCATCCTCCGACCAGCGCGACGCATCCTTAGTCTTGCGTAAAGCCGCCGCCGTGGCCGCTCTATAGAGCGAACCGGAATCGATGTGCAGGTAGCCGAGTTTTTCCCCGACCATTTGCGCGGTGGATGATTTGCCCGAGGCCGCGGGTCCGTCGATCGCAATGACGTATCCGCTGCGACTCACGCGATCGCCCCGCGGAGATCGTTCCAGAATCCCGGATAGGAAACGGCCACGCATTGCGGATTACTGATCTTGATGTTCCCGCCAGACGACGCCGAGAGAATTCCAAATGCCATCGCAATTCGGTGATCGCCCCGCGGGTCGATCGTACCCGCCAGACGACGGGAAGAAGGATGCACGCGCAGTCCGTCGGGTAACTCCTCGGCATCGGCACCGACCGCGCGAAGGTTTTGCACCACAACTGCGATACGATCGCTTTCCTTGACGCGCAGCTCTTCGGCGCCGGTGATTTCAAGCTCGATGCCCGCACCAGCCGCGACGCAAGCGAGCAGCGGCAGCTCGTCGATGATAGAGCCTATATCGCTGCCGCCAACCACCGCGTTCTCCAGTTTTCCCGGCTCGACGCGCAAAGATCCGACAACCTCTCCCCCGCTGTTGCGCTGGTCAATCACTTCGATCTTCGCACCCATGCGGGTCATGACGTCGAAAAACCCGTTGCGCGTTGGGTTGAGGCATACGTCGGTCAACACAAGGCCGCCCTCACTGGCTAGTGCAGCCAGCGCAACGAAAAAAGCTGCGGAAGAGGGATCACCCGGCACTTCGATATCGATTGGGGTGAGTCGTGAAGCAGGTCGCAGGCATACCTGATTGCCATCGGTCTCGACGTCGACGCCGGCCGATCGCAGCATGCGCTCAGTGTGGTCGCGCGACGGACTTTTCTCGGTGACTCGTACTTCGACGCCCGCGACCAGCCCTGCGAGAAGGATCGCGCTTTTTACCTGGGCGCTGGATGCCTTGGTGTCCCAGTCGACGCTGCGCAAATCCATTCCGTGCACCGTCATCGGCAGTCCCTCGCCCCGCTCGAAATCGAACTTCGCTCCCATGTAGGTAAGCGGCTCGGCGACGCGTTTCATCGGACGCCGGCTCAGGCTCTCGTCGCCAACGAAGCGAGCAGAAATAGGATGCGCGGCGACGACACCTGCCATGAGACGCGTAGTCGTCCCGCTGTTACCGCAGTCCAGCGCATTGCTCGGATAACTCAAGCCGCGGAGTCCGCCACCTGTGACTCGAAAGTCGCTCGAGAGCTGCGGTACCTTCGCCCCCAGCGACCGCAGCACACCGGCCGACGAGCCGACATCCTCGGATTCGAGGATGCCCCGAATGCGCGACCCGCCTTCCGCGAGCGCTGCCAGAATCAACGCTCGATGCGAGATGGATTTGTCGCCGGGCACGCGAATCGTGCCCGATACCTTCAACGCAGCCAAGACTCGAGCGCCGTGGCGGCGTCGGTTTTTTCGTCGCGATACTTGACGATCACAGGCGTCTGGAGTGAGAGACCTTCGCGGCGGCCCCAATCATCCTTGACGGCGCGCGCACCGGGAACGACGACTGCGTTTTCGGGAATGATCAGCGGCTTCGCAGCTTCGGCACGATGAATCGTCTGGCGCTCGAGATCATAAACCGGCGTGCCTCGCGTGAGCACTACCCCCGCGCCGATTACCGCGCGGCGACGCACCACCGTGCCTTCGTAGACACCGCAATTACCGCCGATGACCACGTCGTCTTCGATGACCACCGGCGAAGCATTTACCGGTTCGAGCACTCCGCCCAGTTGCGCCGCCGCGCTCAGGTGCACGCGCTCACCAACCTGCGCACAGGAGCCCACCAGCGCGTGTGAATCGATCATCGAGCCGGCGCCTATATACGCGCCGACGTTGATGTACATCGGCGGCATGCATACCACGCCGGACGCCACGAAAGCACCGCGGCGAATGCTCGATCCACCGGGCACGACGCGGATTCCGTCTTCACGTACCAGTCGACGCGGCGGATACGTGTCCTTGTCGAAAAACGCGAGGACCACGCCGTTTGAGGAGCCACCAACCGACATGTCGACGATGGCACCGGCGCGGAAGCCAAGGAGGATGCCTCGCTTCACCCACGGGACCGCGCGCCATTCGCCGCTCGCGTCGCGGCTGGCCGCGCGCACGGTTCCGTGCTCGAGTGCATCCAGCAACGCGAGGACTACATCGCGGGTGTCGGCAGGAAGAGTGCGATCGGTCGGAGTCGCGGAAAGAACGTCGACGCGTTTTTCAAGCTCCGCCGCGTTCGCCGCCATCAATCGGCTAGCGCTCCTACAGAGACGAGAGCGGCGCGAACGGTCGTCTCGTATTTCTCGGCCAGTGGGACCAGCGGCAATCGCAGGACGTTGGAGATGCGACCCATCATCGCCAGCGCGGCCTTTACAGGAATCGGGTTGGACTCTACGAAAGCCGCGGCGGTCCACTCCGCCAGCTGGTGGTGGACATTGCGAGCAGAGTCGAAGTCACCCGACGCGCAGAACTCGGTCAGCTGCGCGACCAGCGCCGGCGCCACGTTCGATGTCACCGAGACAACGCCGTCACCGCCATCCGCCATGATCTGAAGCGTCAGCGGATCATCTCCGGAGAGAACCGAGAATGTCGACGGGCGGTGCCGAATGATCTCGCCGACCTGCGCGAGATTGCCGGAAGCTTCTTTTACCGCGACGATGTTCTCGTGCTCGGCGAGCTCTAGTGTCGTAGCCGCTTCGATGTTGCTCGCCGTTCGCCCGGGAACGTTGTAGACAACGATGGGAATCTGAACCGCATCAGCGATGGCGCGGAAATGCGCGACGATACCGCGTTGCGGCGGCTTGTTGTACATCGGCGACGCATGCAGCAGATGCGTCGCGCCGACCGCTTCCATCTCCCGCGACAGCGCGATCGCTTTGGTGGTGTCATTCGACGCCGCGCCGGCGATGACGGGAACGCGCCCGGCCGTCTGCTCGACGGTTATCTCCACCACCCGTCGATGTTCAGCGACAGTCATCGTAGCAGCTTCGCCGGTAGATCCACACGGCACGACGAAATGGACCCCGCTCGCAATCTGCCAGTCGACGAACGAGCGCAAGGATCGCTCGTCGAGATCGCCTGACTCCATGAAAGGAGTGATCAGCGCCGTTCCGCAGCCAGCGAGTCGTTCCGACATTTCTTAAATGTATGCGGCTGAGGCCGCTAACGGGGCGCTCGACGCGCTAGGAGCGCTGCTTCACGAACACGACGTTTGGCGCACCGATGCCCTTGAGAAAGAGCTCACCGGTCCAGCCCACATTGGCGATTAGCGAATCGCCCTTCATCTGTAGCTTGTGGAGATCCTTCTCGGGCCCGGTGCGTCTGCCAACGATACGCAGCTGCACCTCGTCGCCCTTGACTGCGTACGCGCCGGTGGTCGTCTCGGTCGAGTCGCGGCTTCCATCGATGGCCTTGTCGAGCGTCATCGTGAAGTGCCGGTCGGCGGTGAGATCCAGCTTGACCGAAAACTGCCACGCTTTCTTGAAGACGGAGCCTTTGCCGGAATAGACGTAGGTGCCGGGTAGCGTCGACGGAACGGTATCTGAATCACCCGGGCCGTTGCACGCCGACAACAGTGCCATTGCACTGATTGTGAGAAGGAGTTTCGCTCTTCGCATGATCAACCTTACGATTGCAATCCCAGCGGGTTTCAGCGTCTGCCGCGTTGCTCGAGCTGGAGAACATCACGCATCGTGAACACGCCCTTCTTCCCTACCAGCCAATCTGCCGCTGTCAACGCTCCCTCCGCAAATACCCTTCGATCGCGCGCCTCATGCACGATCGATAGCTGTTCGAAAGCGCCGTCGAACACGAGCTCGTGAGTTCCTGGCACCGAGCCCGTACGGATGCTCGTCGTCGGAATCGGGCGCTCGAGAGCATCGCTCGCTGCCTTGGCGATCGCAATCGCAGTTCCCGATGGTGCGTCCTTCTTACGAGTGTGATGAGTCTCGATGATATGTGCATCGAACTCCTCGAGATTGCGCATTAGTCCGGCGGCGTAACGCGCGACCTCGATCATGACGTTGACGCCAAGCGAGAAATTCGGCGACCAAAGGAGCGGGGTCCCTGTCTCTTGTGCGAGCCGGGTTACTTCCGGAAGCGCCTCGTACCAGCCCGTGGTGCCGACGACAACGGGAACCGAGCCGCGTAGACATGCCGTTGCGTTGGCGACGGCCGCGTCGGGCTGGGTGAATTCGACCGCGACGTCGGGCTCACCGAGGGATTTTCGACTGATGCCGACACCGTCAGCGCTTTCCCTCTCGCCGATCACGGCGCTGACCCGCCAGCCTTTGTCGAGAGCGAGCTGACGAATCGCCTGGCCCATCTTCCCGTCCCCGATGATCGCCAGTGTGCGCGTCATTTACCCTTACCGAAGAATGCGTTGTGCAGCCTCTCCATCGCGGGATTCAACTGTTCGCCATCGACGATGATCGTGAGGTTAATCCCGGTCGCGCTCAACGACATCATGTGGACCTTGATCCCATCCAGGGATCCGATTGCACGGCCCATCGCCGCTCCGTCTTCGCTGATCGCAGCACCGACGACGGCAACGATTGCCCGGTCGCGCTCGACTGACACATCGCCGAGCGTCGCGAGCTCGACCACCAGTGAATCCAGTCCCGACGGATCGTCGACCGTCACCGACACCGAAACCTCGGACGTCGCGACGACGTCGACCGACACCCCGTTGCGCTCGAAGATATCAAACACCTTTCGAAGAAATCCTTTGGCGAACAGCATCTTCGCCGCTCCGACCTTCACCAGGGTGATGCCGCCTTTACCGGCGATCGCGCTCACCGCTCGACGGGGTGCGTCGAAGGTAATCCGCGTGCCTTTCCCCTTCGGATTGCGCGAGTTGTAGATGAAAACCGGGATACCAAGCCGCACAGCCGGAGCGATGGTGTTCGGGTGCAGCACCTTGGCGCCAAAGGACGCCAGCTCCGACGCTTCATCGAATCGAATTTGTTCAATGAGCTGCGATCCTTTCACCACCCGTGGATCCGCGGTCAGCATTCCGTCGACATCCGTCCAGATCTCGATTGCGTCCGCGTGCAGCGCGGCGCCGAGCAGCGAGGCGCTGTAATCAGAACCCCCTCGTCCGAGCGTTGTCGTAATGCCACTCGCTGTCTTCCCGATGAACCCGCCCATTACTGGCACCGTTCCCTTCTGCACTAATGGGAGCACCAGATCGCGCGCGGCTTCCGCAATTTGCTCCGTCTGCGGCTCGGCGCTCATGTAATTGTCATCCGTGACGAACACATCACGCGCGTCGATGTGCTCGGCGGGAATGCCGCGCAGCTTGAAGAAAGCGGCAACGAGATGCGAAGACAGTTGCTCACCGAAGGCAGCGATCGCATCGAAGCTGCGCGGCGTGGCGTGGCCCAGCACCGACAACGCCTCGGCAAGACTGGCGAGCTCATCGAACGTGGCGCTCATTTCGGCAGCGACTTCGGCGGCCTCGTCCGACGTGCCAAGCAGCTTCTCGCATTGCTGGAAATGGCGATCCCGCAACGTCTCCACCCCACGCAACGCGCCGATGAGATGGCCCTTCGCTGATTGCTCGCCGATTGCCAGCAGCGCATTTGTTGCCCCGCCAAGCGCAGAGACGACCACCGCTGGCTGGCGGTCGAGACGCCCTTTTACGATCGCAGCTGTGCGCTCGATCGCTTCCGCATCGCCGACTGAGGTGCCCCCGAATTTTACGACGATCACACAGAGTCGAACGCGCCGGTGGTGGCCAACAGTTCGGCGTTGAGCACCGACCCGCCAGCTGCACCGCGCACGGTGTTGTGACCGAGCGCCACCATTCGAAGATCGAGGATAGCATCACGCCGGACGCGGCCCACCGTCACAGTCATGCCCGAGCCGGCGTTGACGTCGCGCTTCGGCTGAGGACGATCGGGTGCATCCGTAACCACCAGCGGGTTCTTTGGTCGCGTCGGCAACCCGTTAGTCGAAGGCAGTCCCTGCCACGAGCGCATCGTCTCGATCGCCTGCTCGGGAGTTGGCGTCTCCTCGAAGCCAATGGACATGCAGATGGTATGACCGTGTTCGACTGCTACGCGGTTGGTGTGAGCGCTCACCTTGAAGTTCGCGCTGGTCACTTCGCCGTCGGCGTAGGTTCCGAGCAGCTTCAGCATCTCACGCTCGAGCTTCGGTTCTTCGTCCGCGATGTAGGGAATGACGTTGCCGAGGATGTCGAGCGATGGTACTCCCGGATACCCGGCGCCCGAGACAGCCTGCATCGTCGAGAGAAATAACTGCTTGATGCGGTACTTCTGATGCAACGGCGCGAGCGCAACGGCAGCGACAGTCGCCGAGCAGTTGGCGTTTGTGACGATTGCGCCATCCCAGCCTCGACGCTGACGCTGGCAATCGATCAGTGCGAGATGATCTCCGTTCACCTCCGGAATCACCAGCGGCACGTCGGGCTCCATCCGGTAGTTCTTGGCGTTGCTGAGAATGAACTTGCCCGCTTTGGCAAATGCCATTTCAACTTCGCCGGCGACCACAGCATCCAGCGCGGAGAAAACGATCGGCGCGGTGACGACTCCCGGATCGCACGCGATCACCCGCCGGTTCTGAACCGATTGCGGTGGCAGTGCCCCCTCCAGCCAACGGGTCGCTTCGACATACTTCTTGCCCGCCGATCGCTCGGACGCGGCGAGCTCGGTGATTTCGAACCAGGGATGGTCGGCGAGCATGCGTACGAACATCTGCCCGACGGCGCCGGTGGCGCCGAGGACGGCCACTGGCCATTTGGTTTTCCGTTTGCCCGGAATTGGCGAATTCGTCATCGCGCGAGAAGTGTGCGAGCTAGTCGCTCGTACGTGTCGACGCTGCGGCGCAACTCATCGACGTCGATGAATTCGTCGGGAGTGTGCGCAACGTGGATTGAGCCGGGGCCGAACAGAAGCGGCTCGCCCCAGTTGGACAGCAGTGGAATATCCGATGTGTATGCGACCGGTCCGGTCTCGAAACCTGGTACGGTCGCAAAACGCTGAGCCGGAATGTTGGAGCCGAACTCCACATCTGCCCGGCCCTTCGCCCAATCGAGAACCATTTTCTTGATTGGCTCGACATCACCAACCAGCCGGAACATGATCTCTGCTTCGGCGTGCGCCGGGATCACGTTCGCCTCGGTCCCACCGCGGATGGTGCCGATGTTGACCGTGGTCTGGCCGAGCAGCGGGTCCGATGGCAGCGGCAGCTTTTTGAGTGTCGGCAACAGCTCCAGCATCGGCTCGATTGCCGACTGACCGAGCTGAGGGTAAGCGGAGTGTGCTTCCCGCCCGCGCGTACGAATCGTCGCGCGGAGGGATCCCTTGGCGCCACTCGCCAGCTTGCTCTCCGTCGGCTCGCCATTGATCAGGAAACGGCTTCTCGCGTTGAGAGTGTTTGCGGCGCGCGCGCCATCGGATCCTTTCTCTTCGCCAACGACAAACAGAACTTCCACTCTCTTCTCGCCGTCGTTCACCAGTCGCTCTGCCGCGACCAGCATCGCCGCCGCTATTCCTTTCGCATCCGAAGAACCTCGACCAAAAAGGCGGGTTCCTTCCAGCCGCGGAGGGACAAACGGGGGAACTGTGTCGAGGTGCGTCGAGAAGGCGACGCCATTTCCGCTCCCGGACCGAGACGCCCAGACGTTCGCCCGACCGCGTGACACTTCCTGCAGGGTCACGTTCCAGCCTCGGGCGACGAGCCATCGCGACACATAATCGACGACGGCGGTCTCGCTGCCCGTCGTCGATTGAATCGCGAGCAGCTCCGCAGCGAGCGATACGACATCGTTCATGCGCGGAAATTAGCGTTGGTTGAATGGGCGTGTCAGTGCGGCGCGGCTTATTTCGCGCGACGCCTTCGCAGCACCGCGCGACTAGAGAGTCACGTCGGGCTGAATATCGATCGTCGTCTGACGGAAGCCATCGACGCCCTGAACGTGTTCGACGAACATGTGTTGAAGGAGCCGATTGGCCTCCTTCACGTATGCATCGTGATGGCGTTCACCGATGTCGCCGATTTCCTGCAGCGTGCGATTGCCCATCATCTTTCCGGCTTCGCGGAACGTCTTGAAAGCGTCCTCCGACTGCCGAGCCATCACAATGTCGCCGATCAGCCGGTTGTAGTCGTTTGCAACGGCAGCGTCCGCGAGGTCCTTTACGACACCGACGGCAGTGCCAACGACGCGGCTGGCGATACCGGGTCCGTCGCCGAGCTGGGACTGGTACTCCTCGAGCATCCGCTGGTGAAGCCGCATGTGCGGAATGTGTCGCGCGCACAGATCACGGAATCGCTCATCGTCAGCCTGACTTTCGTGGTCCTCGAGCGACTGAAGAAATGTCCCGTGTTGTAGCAGGAGGTTGCGCACCTGCGATCGCAAGAATTCGCTGCCGTGCTCCATGTGTGCTCCGTTGACTCGGCTCGTCATCCGGGCCAGCTGTGTTTGATCAGGGATGGTTACTCAAAACGTGATTAACCTGGAAACCCGATGGCTTACCGGATGGATCGATCCGCACCGGGGGATCGCCCATGAATTTTTGCGTTGGTGCTACCGGGTTGGTGCAGGCGACTGCTGCACCGA
>Ga0070709_10001424_pt1 | contig 12936 bp, 11 predicted proteins | sample LARL51metaG_FD_65449 | JGI IMG/M metagenome (GOLD analysis project Ga0070709, IMG submission 65449) | Corn, switchgrass and miscanthus rhizosphere microbial communities from Kellogg Biological Station, Michigan, USA - LAR L5-1 metaG | ecosystem: Host-associated > Plants > Roots > Rhizosphere ...
ATGCTCGGATATTTTACATTGCTTCCTAAGGCGAACGCACTGCTCGACGGGTATCCCCGACTGCGCTCATGGTGGTCCGCGATGACAGGCAATCATCGGTGCAGGCGACCATGCCGCAATTGCCCAATGCCGCATCATGATCCCGCGTATGCCCGGAAAACACCTTCAGTCCGATGTCTGCAACGGGCTAGTCTAGAGTGCCCCGATCAAGGCCAAAACCATTAGCTGGCGGGTCATTGCAATGAGCATGACGGCCGCGACAGGGCGTGAATCGGACCGGTCCGCTCCGCGGCTGTCCGATCCGCCGACAGCATGACAGACCTGGTCGGCCGTCGCCGTCGCGCTATCGCGAACGGACCGCTTGATCATGCCCTCCACAACGAAAGCATCGCCTCGCGGCCGTCTCCCGGCATCCTACCAATGCCACGGCGGAAGCAGCACCTCTTGATTGCCGTAGCGTATCACCGGGACGACGGGCGGGCCGTATGGATCGACCCGGTCGTCCTCCGGGCGATAGCGATAGCGCGGAACAACGTAAGAGTCCCAGTAAGGCCTGACCACGGGCACCCCGACGACAAGCCGCTCCCCTCGCGCACGAACGACTTTGGCTTCGACACCGGATGTCGCCAGGCTCGACAGCACCAGGCTCGTTCCGAGAGCGAATGCGACGGTCATCATCCTCATGCTTCGGCCTCCTTGCCACAGGCGCAAACCAACGAGCACCTGCTCATGATGGTTCCAGCCGCGGCTATGATCCAGCCTGCGCGCCGGAGTCTGGTCCAGACTGACCGTAGCAGACTCCGGCCGAAACCGCGAGGCGGCGGACGGTCAGAGCAGTCCGTTCTTCTTCAAGATGTCGGGCGCGTTCTCCTTGGTGATCAGCATGGTCGGCAGCGTGATCACCGGCTCGAGCTTCTCGCCCTTCAAGAGCTTGACCGCCTGCCGCAAGCCTTCGGCGCCCGGCGTCGCATAGAGGAAGGTCGCCGTGAGCTGGCCGTTGTTGACCCAGGTGACGCCCTCGTCCGGCAGCCCGTCGATGCCGATGATGAACTTGATGTCCTTGTCGCGGCCGGCATCCTTGGCGGCGAGATAGGCGCCATAGGCCATCGGATCGTTGTGGCCATAGACCAGGTCGATCTTCTCGTTGTTGCGCAGCGCCGTGGTCATGATGTTGTAGGCCTTGTCCTGCTTCCAGTCGCCCGACTGGTTGTTGAGCAGGTTCTTGATGCCGCCCTCCTTGTCGGTGAAGGCGTGAAAGCCGTCGTGGCGGTCATGCGCCGGCTGGGTGCCCATGCCGCCCCAGATCTCGACGACATTGCCGGCCGCCTTGCCCGGCCCGCCGAGCAGTTTGACCGCATGTTCGCCGGCCGCTTTTCCGATCGCGACATTGTCGCCGCCGATGAACTGGGTGATCCGCTTGGTGTCGACGTTGCGGTCGAGCACGATGACCGGAATTTTTGCATCGATCGCCTTCTCGACCACGCCGGTCAGCCCCGCCGACTCCTTTGGCGAGATCAAGAGCACGTTGACCTGCTGCACGACCAGGTTCTCGCAATCGGCGACCTGCTTCTCGGTCTTGTCCTGGCCGTCGGTGATGACGAGGTCGACATCCGGGTGATTCTTGGCTTCCGCCTGGATGTCTTTGTTGAATTGCACGCGCCACGGCTCGAGCGTGGTGCACTGGCTGAAGCCCACGCGCCACTTGCCGGCGGCCTTGGCGGCCCGCCATCCGCCCGGCAGATAGATGGTCGCCACGGCACCCGCCACGCTCGTCGACAGTTTTATGAAATCACGACGCTTCATCGAGATCCTCCCTTGCAAATCGCGCCTTCGTGGCGCTTGGCAGCCGATCGGGATCGGCTGATTTCGGATCGGCCGGCAGTCCATGCGAGCGGCTGAACCGCCATCGTGCGATGAGGTGCCCGACGGTCTGCTCCTGCACCAGCACGGTGCCGACGATGATCAATCCCTTCATTAAAAGCTGAACATTGGAGTCGATGTTCTGGAGCTGCAAAATGTCGGACAGCAATCCAAAAATCAGGACGCCGACAAAGGTGCCCGCGAGTCCGCCGCGGCCTCCCATCAGGCTGGTGCCGCCGATCACCACGGCCGCGATCGCATCGAGCTCGAGGCCGGTGCCGGCGTCGGGCTTACCCTGGCGGTATTGCGCCACGAACAGCACGCCCGCGATCCCCGCCAGCAGCCCGGACAAGAGGTACGCCGTGAACTGGACCTGGCCGACCTTGATGCCGGAGAGTTTTGCGGCCTCGACATTGCCGCCGATCGCATAGGCATAGCGGCCAAAGGTCGTGAAGCGCAGGATCGCGCCGAACAGCACGATCGCGACCAGAAAAAACACGCTCGGCACCGGCAGCACGCCCCACAGCATCGAGCGCAGAAATTCGAACGCGGCGGTGGCGTTGCTGCCGGTGTAGACCGGCACCACGGCATTGTCCTGCCCGGCCGTGAGCCGGGCGATGCCGAGCGCGCTGACCATCATGGCGAGCGTGACGATGAAGGGCTGCAGCCGCCCGCTGACCACCAAGAGCCCGTTGATGGCGCCGAGCAGCAGCGCCAGGCACGGCGTGACCAGGAGAACGCCGAGCACGCCGAATTTTACCTGGACCTGGCTCACGGTGAACCAGGCGACCGCGACCGCGGCGATGAGGCCAAGCAGCGCCGGCATCCACACGCCGCGCAGCGGCGACAGGACGATGTCGGCGCGCCGCCCCGCGCTAACGTCCCTGCCGCGCGCGAGGCCGCGCAGGATGAAGCGCGCAAGCAGCGCGACCGCGGCGCCACTGACGGCCACGGCCGCCGGAACCCCCATCACGGAGGCCGCGGTCCAGCCGGGTTTTGTCAGCAGCATCGCGCAGATCACGGTCGCAAACCCCATCACGGAGCCCACCGACAGATCGATACCGCCGAGCAGGATGACCATGGTCATGCCGGTCGCCACCAGCCCCGTGATCGAGACCTGGCGCAGCACGTCGGTCAGGTTGCCGTAGGACAGAAAAATGTTCTTGCCCGACGACGTCATGGGCGAGGTGAGCGCGCCGATCAGGCAGATGATCACGAGGCCCCAGTACAGTTTCGTGCGCGACAGGAGACGAAATGCTTTCATATTGCGCCGCCCCACGACTGCGTCGCTCCGCCAGGCGCGGCAAGTCGCATCACCGCTTCCTGTGTCGCGTTCTCGCGGCGCAGGATTCCTGTCTGCCGTCCCTCGCACATGACAAGGATGCGATCGGACAACAGCAGCAGCTCTGGCATTTCCGAGGTCACCACCACGATGCCGAGGCCCTGCGCGGCGAGATCGAAGATCAGGCGGTAGATCTCCAGCTTGGCGCCGATATCGATGCCGCGGGTCGGCTCATCCAGCAGCAGAATGCGCGGGCTCGTGGCGAGCCATTTGCCGATCACGATTTTCTGCTGATTGCCGCCCGAGAGCGACGCTGTCATCTGGCCGATGCCGGTGCAGCGCACCGACAGCCTTTTCACCATGTCGGCGGCCAGCGCGCGTTCGGCCGCAAAGGCGCGCAGGCCGAAGCGCGAGATCGCGCCGATCGAGGGCAGCGCGATGTTGTCGCAGATCGTATCGCCAAGATGCAGGCCGCGCTCCTTGCGGTCCTCGCTCACCAGCGCGACGCCGAGGCGATAGGCTTCTGCCGGCGAAGCAATGCCAGCGGCCGCGCCGTTGATGGCGATGGTGCCGCCGCGCCGGCCGCGCGCGACGCCAAAGATCGATTCCAGGATCTCGGTGCGGCCGGCGCCGAGCAGGCCGGCGATGCCGAGAATCTCGCCGCTTCTCAGCTCAAAACTGACGCCGTGCAGGATGCGTCGCCAGCCCTGCGGGCCCAGCGTATCGAGCGTCAGGTCTTTGACCGCGAGGACGACCGCATTGTCACGCGCCGTGGTGCCGCGCTCGCTCGCCGCCATGTCGCGGCCGACCATCGCCGCGATGATCGCGCCGCGCGACAAATCGCCGATGTCAGCGGTCACGACCCGCCGGCCATCGCGCAGCACCGTGACGCGGTCGGCGAGGTCCAGCACCTCCTCGATGCGGTGCGAGGTGTAGATGATCGCAACGCCGTCGGCGGAAAGCTGGCGCACGATCTTGAACAACCTCGCGCATTCCGACGACGACAAGGCCGAGGTCGGCTCGTCCATGATGAGGATGCGTGCATTGAGCGACAGCGCCTTGGCGATTTCCACCAGTTGCTGCTCGCCGACGCGCAGGTCCGCAAGGCGGCTTTCGGGCGCGATGGCGAGGCCGAGACGCCGGAGCAGCCGCTCCGCCGCCCTGATCATGCGGCGCCGATCGATCAGGACGCCCGCGATCAGCGGCTCGCGGCCGAGAAAGATGTTGTCGGCCACGCTGAGTTCGGGAACGAGATTGAGCTCCTGGTGGATGATCGCAACCCCCGCCTCCTCGGCGTCGCGCACGCCGGTGAATGCGGCACTCTGGCCGTCGATGCGGATGTCGCCGTCATAATCGGCGTGCACGCCGGCGAGAATCTTCATCAGCGTGCTCTTGCCGGCGCCGTTCTCGCCCATCAGCGCGTGCACCTCGCCGCGGCGAAGATCGAAGTCGACGTCCTGAAGTGCGTTCACGCCTGCGAAGGATTTTGACACACGCTCGGCGACGAGGATGACGGACGCGGACGGCGCGCCGGTCCCGGCCGTTCTGCCAATGTCGACGATCTCCGCGCGGGCGCGTGTCTGCATTGGAGGCTCCTCCCCACCGGACCCGTTCTTCGCGGGGCTTTGGGGGCTGTCATTTCGCTGATATGCTAGTTATATCAGGAGGTGCTCGTCAAGCCTTCGCCCGCGCAAATTCGCCCTGCTATTGCGATGTGACAATCACCCGAGGATCACAGCATGTTCAGCGCAGCATCCGCTGCAGCGCGCGGGCGGAAAGCACAGGGGTCGAAGGTCGATCAGGCCTATCTCGCGCTCAAGCGGGCGATCGTGTCCGGCACGCTGGCGCCGGAAACACCGATCGACAAGAACGAATGGTGCGCCGCCTTCGAGGTGTCCCGCCTGTCGATCACGACCGCGATCAACCGGCTCGCCTTCGAGGGTCTCGTCGTGGTCGAGCCGCAGCGCGGCTCCTACGTCGCAAAGATCCGTCTCGAGGATGTCAGGCAATGGATGCTGATGCGCCGCGCGCTGGAGATGGAAGTGGTCGCGGTCTGTGCGGCCGACATGTCGGATGACGCGGTTGCGGGCCTTCAGAAGAATCTCGCCTACCAGAAGGCGGCAATCTCGAGCGGTGACCTCGAGGGTTTTCACGAGCTCGACACCGGATTTCATCGCCAGATGACCGAGGCGCTCGGTCTTGCCCGGGTCGGCGAGGTGCTCGATCCGATCCGCACCCATCTCGAGCGGGTGCGCCGGACCCTGCTCACCGAGCCGGCCCGGCCGCAAAACACGTTTCGGGAGCACGAAGCGATCTTTGCCGCAATCGCCACCCGCCAGCCGGTGCAGGCGAAAAGCGAAATGGCCAATCACCTCGACCGTGTGCTGCGCGAGCTGCACGCCTACGCGGCGAAACATCCGGGCTTCTTCGAGGAATAGAGGGATCGCACAGGGCTCCCGAAACAAGGCGCCCACAAGGGGCGCACCTACCATCGGCGCACGGTCGACCCTCGTGGTCGCCCCCTTGTCGTCGCCGGCCTCGTGGTCGCCCCTCGTGCGTGTGTCGTGGTTGGCGAGGGCAGGTACGAGGCCTGTCCTACCGTGACGGTCTTGGTGCCCGGCTACTTCGGCGCCTGCAGCGCGACGCCGTAGCGCGCGTAGATTTTCGCGACGGTGCCGTCGGCGCGCAGCTTCTCCATCGCGCCGTCGATCGCATCGCGTAAGCCCTGGTCGGGACGCACCATGCCGACGGCGACATTCCAGGCCAGCGTCGGCTCGGAGTCGTCGAGCGCGAGCACGCGAAACGTCTTGTCCGGATGGCTCTGGTTGTAATAGCCGGCCATGGTCGGCGTCACCGCCGCGGCGTCGATCTCGTGATTGGCGAGCGCATCGAGGCTGTCGACCTCGAAGCCGAAGGTCGATGTCGGCACCTGGCGCTGGCCGATCACCATCGCCGCCACCGAGCCGACCTGGACGCCCACCTTGGTGTGGCCATCGAGGCTCTTGAACGAGGTGAGCCCGCTCGCCTGCGGCACGGCCAGCGCAACGCCGGTGCGGTAATAGGGTTTCGAGATGGCGAGGTTGGTCTCGCCCTGCGCCTCGCGGTCGGCGATGACATCGAGCACGATGTCGCAGCCGGCGCTGCGCAGCTGATACTGAGTGATGATCCAGTCGAGCCGCAGCGCGACGCCGAGCTCGTGCGCCAGCGCCTGGCCGAGCTCGACCTGGAAGCCCGGAGGATCGCCGGCCTTGCTCGCGAACGGCAGCGAGTTGGGGTGGGCGCACAGGCCGATCGTGCCAAGCTCGCGGATCGTCGCGAGCGAGCGCGCCTCGGCCGGCCCGTCCAGCGCAAGGACGGTGCCGGCCACGAGGAGGAGGACTGTCTTCATTGCATGCTCCCCGATGCGGATATCGCGTGCCGCTCAACGCGGCTTCAAGTCGCGAATATAGGTGATGATCGCGTCGATCTGCTGGTCGTTGAAGCTCGCGCCGAACGCCGGCATCGCGCCCTGCTTGCCGTTCTTGATCCGGTTGCGAAGAAAGTCGTCGTCGTGCTGGTCGCCCATCAGCTGCGGCCCCCTGCCGGCGACGCGGCCGCCGTCGGAATGACAAAAACCGCAGGTGCCTGCGAACAGCTCCTCGACGTTGAAGTTGGCGAGATCCTCCGCCGATGGTGCGGGTTGCGCATGCAGCGGCGTCGCAATGGCCAGCCAGCCGGCCAGCGCGCCCGGCAGCAATGCTGCGACGCAAAGACCCGATCTCATGCGCACCTGCTCCAGCTTCATGATGCCCATCAACGCACGGGGAGCGGGGTTGTGCCCCGCTCCCCGGCAGATGGTCCGAACCACCTATTTCAGGCTGTAGACGATGAGGGCGCCGTCATCCCTGGGCATGCTCTTGTAGACGCCGCCAAAGGTCGGCGCGTAGTCGTCGGAGGCCATGCCGCCAAACCCGGCGACGACGGCGATATATTGCTTGCCGCCGGCGGAGTAGCTGATGATGCCGCCCTGGTGGCCGGTGCCGTCGGGATGGCTCCACAGCTCGGCACCGCTGTCGGCATCGTAGGCATGGACGGTGCCGCGGGAGTCGGGCACGAAGACCAGGTTGCCACCGGTCGACAGCACGCTCGCCAGCGGCGGCTCCGGGAAGCGGACCTCCCACTTCTTGACGCCGGTCACCGGGTCGCGCGCATCGAGATGACCATAGATCTCGCCGCCCGGAGGAGGCGCGATCTTGAAGTCGGCGCCGATATTGAGCTGCGCCTGCGGCGCAACGATCGGCGTCGTCTTGGTCACGGTGAGCGTCATGCACCATTCCTGGCCGAGCTTGTAGTACAGGCCGGTCTTCGGATTGTAGGAGCCGGAATTCCAGCTGACGCCGCCGGAAATATGCGGACACAGTGGCTCGTCGACTTTGCCGGCGCTGAAGTCGCGGCGGCCGATCAGCTCCCCGGTCTTCGGGTCGATGTTCTTCACGAAGTTGGAGTTCTCCGTGATCCGCCAAACGTTCTTGACGCCTAGATTGCGGTCGTAGACGAAGATGTAGCCGCTCTTGTTGGGATGCACGACGAGTTTTTGGCCGTCGCGATCCAGCATCAGGAACTCGCCGACCGCGCTGTCAAAATCCCAGGCGTCGTGCGGCAGCTCCTGATGAAAATATTTCAGCTTGCCGCTGTCGACGTCGAGAGCGATCACCGAGGTGGTGTAGAGATTGTCGCCCGGACGCGCACCCTGCGTCTTGTAGTCGGCGCCCGACCAGTCGTAGAGCGGCGCTGGATTGGCGGTGCCCCACAGGATCGCGTTGTTCTCGGCATCGTAGGTGCCGGGCATCCAGCCGCCGCCACCACCGGTCCGCCAGCTATCGTTGCCCCAGGTCTTCTGGGCGTCGTCGGTGCCGGCCACCGTCAGGAATTCCCACTTCTTCTTGCCCGTCGCGGCATCGACGCCGAAGATCGGGCCGCGGCCCGGCCATTCGCCGCCCTGCGCGCCGATCACCACCGTGCCCTTGGCATAGAGCGGCGCACCGGTGAAGCCGACGGTCAGCTTTTGCGAGTCGACCAGCTTGGTGTCCCAGGCGACCTTCCCGCTCTTCATGTCGAGTGCGATCAGCCGGCCATCCATGGTGCCGACAAACACCTTGCCCTCGCCGAGCGCGGCGCCGCGATTATAGGGCGAGTGGGTCTGGCGGGCGACCAGCGCCTCGTCCAGCTCGGGGAAATACGACCATTTCACCTCGCCGGTCGCGCCGTCCAGTGCGAACACCCGGCTGTAGGAGCCGGTGTAGTAGAGCACGCCGTCGGCGACCAGCGGCATCGACTGCAGGCCGCGGGTGGAGCGTCCCGGGATGTGAATCCAGGCCACGCCGAGATTGCCGACATTGCTCGCGTTGATCTGCGACAGCGGGCTGTAGTGATAGCCCTTGTAGGAGCCATGATAGGTCAGCCAGTCGTTCTGGCCGCCGGACTCGATACGCGCGGTATCCACCGATTGCGCCGACGCCGTCGATACCGAAAGCGCGGCAGTAATGGCAACAGAAGCAAGCGAAGCAAGACAGTTTTGTCGTTTCCTCATGGGCACTTCCTCCGTTTTCACGCTTATTGTTGGTCGTGATGCTTATTGGTCGTGATCTTGCTGGCCGTGATTGCCAGACTGGCGGGGACCGCTCGCGGCGCGGTCGGCCGTATCAAGATGTCGCTGTCATCGAGACGTCCCACCCCTCTTCACGCCCCTTGCGGGAGGCGTCTTGCGTCAACGATATCAGTGGATCAGCGCTCCCTGAGCGGAGCGGCAAACAGTGCCAATGCGAAAAATGTCTGCGCGCAAGACGATTTGAGATCGCCGGGCACCATCGCGATGCCCGGGATGGTGCTTCGCACAATCGGCTGCAGGCTGCATCTCGGTGCGCGCTCTCGCTGCCATCACGTCCAGCTCCCCCGTGTCAAACGGTATCCCGCAATGCGAGCAACGTAAGAGGGTCTGAAATCAACGCCACAATTGTCACGCCAGAATTGTGGCGAGACAAGGCCCGCTGCTCGCATGGCTCGGCCCTCGGCCGCGCGCGCCGCGCATCGCCATGTCACATCAGAGGCGCACAGTCTTGAGGGGTCATCGGCTCAGGAAGTCGCGGAAGACCGGCGCGCTGCGGCCGATCATGTAGTCGGCCCCGGCGAGGGTCAGATGGATCCGATGGCTATAGAGCCACAATCCGTCCATCACGACCGGGCAGTCCGCGTCGCAGAAATAGTCGATCGGACGGATCAGCGCGACGGCCGAAGGCCATGCGGCTTGGATGTCGGCCAGGATCTGATCGGTCGGCGCGACCATCTGTCTCGCCGTCGCGAGGCTGGCCGGCGGACAGGCCAGCGGTGCGTGCGGCAACGGCCCCTGCTGCAGGCGCGGAGGGTTGACGGGGCAGCCGGGATCGATCTGGGTGCCGACCAGCAGCACACGGTGGCCGCGGGCGACCAGCTCCTGCACGGTCGCAGCAAGCGCGGCCCGCAATTTGCGGTACGATCCGGCATCGAACTCCGACGGCGTCACGCCCTGGTCGTAGTCGATCGAGGCGTCATCATACATCTTCCAGAACTGGGTGAAGATCACCGGCAGGCTCGACGTCGCGAGCTCAGCCAGCGCCGCGTCGCGCGCCGCGATGCATTCGGCCCTGCGTGTCGATTTCGACAGCGCCGCGCCATAAAAGATCGGGCAGCCAGCGCCGCCGAGGCCCCGATAACTGATCCCGAGCTGCCGCAGCGTCGGCATCAGGCCATATTCATACTGGTTGGAGATGGAATCGCCGACGAACTGCACGCCGACCGGCCCGGAGAGTCCCGCCAGGTCGCTGTCCGCCGGAAAGCTCTGCCGATGCACGAGCTCGGCCTCCTGCTGCGGCAGCCGCCACGCAAAACCCCGGGTCAGGAAGGTCGCATGGGTGATCGCGAGCAGCGGCAGCACCACCAGGGCAAAAGCCGTGGCGGCCCTCGCAAAGCGCGGCGCCTCGGCCTGCGAGGGCAGGATGAAGCGGCGCTCGACGAAAAAATACATCGCCGCGGCGACGATCAGCATCAGCGCTCCCAGCGCAAGCGTGGCCACAACGCCCTCCGCCGCCGCGCCAAATATGAATTTTGCAAAGAAGATGATCGGCCAGTGGCAGAGGTACAGCGAATAGGAGACCGCACCGATCGCGACGACGGCGGGATTGGCAGTCAGCATGGAGACCAGCGGCGCGCGGCCGGCCCAGATCACGCTGGCCGCGCCGAGGCACGGCAACAGCAGCGCGAGCTCCAAATGCGGCATGTCCGAACGGAACAGCACGACGCTCGAGAGAATGACGATCACGCCGCCGGCCGCGGCGGCTTCGATTGCGGCCGCGGATCGGCCGGCCCTCTGCTCCGCCCACAGCACGCCCGCCCCGATGGCGAATTCAAAGATCCGGAACGGCATCAGGAAGAACACCGCGGATGGATCAGACTTCTCGACCAGGATCGCGCCGGCGAGCGAAGCAAGTCCCAAAAGCGCGATCGCCGCAAAAGCACGGCCGAGCCGGTGCGCCAACACGATCAGCACGGGCCAGATCAGATAAAACTGCTCTTCCAGCGACAGCGACCAGACATGCAGCAGCGCGAGCTCATCCGAACTCGCCGCGAAATAGCGTTGGGACTCCCGCCAGTACTGGATGTTGGCAATCGACAGCAGCGCGTGGGTGCATTCCTTGGCGAGGTCGAGGAACATCAGCGGCGAGCACCACAGCGCCCCCGCGACATAGGTCACTGCCACCGTGAAGATCAGCGCCGGGTAGATGCGTCGCATGCGGCGGACATAGAATTGAGCGAGCGAAAAGCGCCCCGACCGCAGGTCGGCGAGGATGTTGCGGCTGATCAGATAACCGGAGATGACAAAAAAGACGTCGACGCCGACGAACCCGCCGTCAAAGCCGCGAACCCTGAGATGGAACAATACGACGCTGAGCACCGCGATTGCGCGCAGGCCAGCGATCTCGGAACGAAACTTGTCCGTCATTCCCGTCGGTGGAAGGCGCGGCGTTCGATCGGGACGACGTCCTCATCGCCTCCCGCCGCCGCGGCGTTCGAGCACACATCCCCAGCGGCCCGTATCTCGCCTACAGGCTGCCTCGCCGGGAGTCCAGCCCCCAAATACCGCTCAAGTGCCGTCGGGCAATTTTGCGTTCACGCGAACGTCGCTTCGACCCGTCCAAGTCCTTGCAGTTCCACCGCGACGTGATCACCGGGCTCGAGCCACACGGTTTTCACCAGGCTTCCGGTCAGCACGATCTGCCCGGCATGGAGGCCGCGGCCCTCGATGGCAAGATGATTGGCGAGCCAGGCCAGCGCCTCGCCGGGATGGCCGAGCACGTCGGCGCCGCTGCCCCGCCCCGCCTCGATGCCGTTGATGAGCGCCCGGCCTCGCATCGTGCGAAGATCCGCCAGATGGGTCCGCGCAACCGGCGCGCCGAGCACGCAGCCGGCCGCGAAAAAATCGTCTGCGATCAAGGTCGGTGCGCCCAGCGTCTGCCATTCTTCATAACGGTCGTCGACGATCTCGATCGCGCCATGGCAGGCATCGACCGCCTCGATCACCCACTCGGCGGTGAACGGCTCCTCGCTCGGCGCAAGATCGCGCGCCATCCGCATCGCGATCTCGCATTCGACGCCGACGCGGATGTAATCACCGCTCGCCAGCCGTGCGCCGCTCTCATGCACGCCGCGCTCGAACACGCCGCCGCTGCACGGATGCGGGATGCCAAGATAGTCCTGCATCACTTTGCTGGTGCAGCCGATTTTATAGCCGATCGGCGCGCCCTGATGCGGCAGCAGCAGATCATGCAGCGCGCGCTGGACCGCATAGCCCTCGGCCTCGTCGACTGGCGCGATGTCGCTCTCCAGTGGCGTCAGCGGTGTGCGGATGCGGCGGGCAACGGCAAGCCGGTTTGCGGCGGCAAGAATCCTGTCCATGGCCAAACGCCTCGGCGACTTTTGAGGCCAATCTTCACGTTGAGCTGAAACCGGAACAAGCCAAAGGTCGAGCTCGAGAAGCTCATGGTAAACGAATTGTTTTCAAAGGAAAATCGGCGGTTCGCGGAAGCCGCAGGCAAGCGCCCTCCTCGCGCATCGACCGGCGCAAGGCGAGTTTTCGCCGTAAGGCCCCAAAAGGCCTATTCGTCCCGATAGACCTTCTCGCGCTTCTCGTGGCGCTCCTGCGCCTCGACCGACAGCGTTGCGATCGGGCGGGCTTCCAGCCGCTTCAGCGAGATCGGCTCCCCGGTCTCCTCGCAATAGCCGTAGGTGTTGTCCTCGATGCGCTGCAGTGCAGCGTCGATCTTGGAGATCAGCTTGCGCTGGCGGTCCCGGGCGCGCAGTTCGATGGCGCGGTCGGTCTCCGAGGAGGCGCGGTCCGCGAGATCGGGATGATTGACGTTCTCTTCCTGCAAAGCCTGCAACGTCAGCTTCGATTCGCGCAGGATTTCGTCCTTCCAGGACAGGAGCTTGGCGCGAAAATACTCGCGCTGGCGCTCGTTCATGAAAGGCTCTTTTTCGGAGGGTCGGTAGTTTTTCAACTTTTCCAAGGCCAGCCCATCTGTACGTTTTTTAGCGCCCGTTTCCAGCTTCATCATCGCTTGCGGCACCCACTGACACGAAGTTCGGAAGCAAACGGCGCTAATCAAAATGTTCTGGCGACGCTCTCCGCTTTGAAATTTGCTCAGCAAGAAATTGAGGCAAATTGCGTATCACTTCAAATCGGACGTACCAGTCGGGCGGAGAAGCCTCCGTCCGCGCGCGCC